>LNFM01003463.1_pt1 | contig 30988 bp, 26 predicted proteins | sample 596031 | NCBI WGS metagenome assembly LNFM01 (sample SAMN04254537, study PRJNA301005) | activated carbon metagenome | isolation source: dual media filters at the Ann Arbor, Michigan drinking water treatment plant | place: USA: Ann Arbor
GACACGATGAAGTAAAATAGAAGCGGCCCCGCCCTGGTGCGTCAACACCACGACGGAGCCTACCCCCAACGACATGGAGCATACGACCATGGCACTGAAGGCAAAGAAGCACGTAGCGGAACCGAAGCGCGTCAGCAAGACCGCCACGCCGTCGATTGGCGCATGGTTCGCCGAGTGGTGGAGCGCACATTCCGCGGTCCGCGAAGCAGAGAGACGGGTCGAAGCGGGCGGGCTGTCGCCAGCCGAGGAAGCGACCGAGGACGCCACGATCCGGATCTACTCGGACGTGAAGCACATCGTGGCTCGTCGTATTCTGACGACCAACGCGGCAACAAACGACGATCTCGCGATCCAGGCGCACCTGATCCAAATTCTGTTGGTGCCTGATCGCCAAGGCCACCGCGATCCGTTCCTGCTCGCCGCGTTGCCGACCTACCTCGGTCAGTTGGCGTACTCAGTCGGGCTGGTGCTCCGCGTCGATGACGTCAAGCACACTGGCGAGGTTCGCTACAGCAAGGCGAAGGGCTGACGGTGAAGCATCAGGCGGCCGGCGATCGTGTCGGCCGCCGCCTATTTCCGGAGAAATCGATATGGCGGATCAACTGGACCTCAGTGCCGATCACTGGCTCGGACACCTGAAAGAGTCCTTCGAGCATCAAGCGGAGTGGCGGCACATGAAGGCGGGGGAATATCCCGACGATGCAGAGCGCAACCGCGACGCGGCGGCAGTGTTCGAGAAGCTCGCCGCGACAATCAAGGACGTGACCGCGGAAACCGGCGCACTGTATGCGCACGCGTGCAATGACGAAAGCCGACTCTATACCGTCGGTGAGATCGAGCGCGAGCTGATGGCGAGCATCCACATCAGCTACGACAGCGCGGAGGAATTTGTCCGCGAGGTTGTCGAGACAGCGCTGCGCAAAGATCCTGACGAAGACACGAAGCACTGACAGCGCAGGCGGCGTCTCGATCGGGGCGCCGCCGCTTTCATGGGGTGAAACAATGACCAAAACAATTCTTGAGCAGATCGAGCGCCAAATGGCCGAGCTTGATCCCGAAGCCATGTCCTTCGACCACGAGGAGGCGGCGCGGTGCAAGGCCGCGCTGTTTAGAATCTCCGACAAGGCATTGAAGCTCTGCTCCGTAATTAACGGCAAGGCCTCTCGCGTCAGCGACGTAGCCGATCACGTGGCCGCATCAACGGAGAACGCACGCCTCGCTGCCGCCGACGGGAAGGCAGCAGCGCTCAAGGCGATGAATAGACCCAGGCATCGGCCGTCAATCTCCGTAGGGGAGGACAATCCGAATGACTGAGGGCTTGCCATGGGGAAAAGCTTTTGACGTTGCCGAGGAAATCGGCAGAGCGGTTTCAAACGACGAGATCACGTACAGGATTGCATCATGGATGATTTACAACACACTTGCCGGTGCACCCGCTAGTGAAGTCGCGCAGCATCTTGCCAGTAGATGGCCGGACGCGCCGAACTCGTATTTCATACAAATAGCGATGGATGCCGAGCAGGAAACGTTGAGCAGGGGGCTTGGTGATCTCGCGTCGCTCAAGTCGGAACTTGCCGCTCTGCCAAAGCGCACACCCTCGCGCCTGCGCCGCAAGCGGCGTCTTGATGCAGCGACTACTAGAGCGCTCGTCGGACCCGTGTTCGACGAGCGCTTCCGGGTAGAAAGGAATCCAGAATTCGAGATTGAATCCATGGCTTTGGAGGTGGCCATCTGCTGCTACGGCGCAGAGCCCGATCCCATAGTCACTGCGCAATGGCTTCGCGATTCGGCCGATCGCATAGAGCACGACAGGAAGCTGGATCTAGGAAACACGACCGCGGAGCGGATGCTTCGTGACGCTGTAATGGATCGCCTCGACGACGGCCACTCGCGCGACACGGTCGCACAATGGATACGTGCCACTGCCGATCAGCTCGACGCGAAGGAGCGCCCGCAATGACCGACTCTCTCCCCGCTACCATCTCCATCGAGGAAGTCGCTCTGCCGGCGCACATCGTCGAAGCGACGCGGGACTATCGCCGCGAAGCTCTGGCACCGCGCACGCGGCAGGCCTACGCCGACGCTTGGAAGCTGTTCGATGCCTGGGCCGCCACCATGGGCCGCCGGGCAATGCCGGCGAGCGCCGAGACGCTGGCAACGTGGGCTGTGGCCCTCGCCGACGGCCTCGATGGTGGCAAGGCTCGAGCAACGAAGACGATCCAGCTCTATGTCACGGCGGTGCTGTACTTCCACCGAATGGCCGGCCACGCCCTGTCGTCGAAGGATCCGGAGATTCGCGCAGCCCTCGCCGGCATCGCGCGCACCAAGGCAAAGACCCAGATGCCGCGGCGGGCCGCCCCGTTGCTGGCCAAGGATCTCGCCAAGATGCTGCGCGAGTTCGCCCCTGAGCGGCCCGCGGACGCCCGCGATGGCGCGTTGCTTGCGCTCGGATGGTCAGGGGCGACGCGGCGCTCGGAGCTCGTGGCATTGGACTGGGGGCAGCTGGGGACCGGCGCAGGATTCGTCACAGTGGACGAGCGCGGGGTCGAGATCACGTTGCTGACCTCGAAGGCGTCCCAGGACGCTGCCGTGACAATCGCGGTCCCGATGGAGGACATGCCGACGGCGAAGCAATGGCTGGAGCAGTGGGCGCGCGCTGCCAACCTGCAGCCTGGCGAAGCGATCTTTCGGCCGGTCGATCGCATTGGCAAGATCGAGAGCAATCGCCTCACTGCGCGCTCGGTGTCGGACATTATCAAGAAGCGCGTCGGCGCCTACCAGAAGGCGGAGGGCAAGTCGCCGGAGGAAGTCCAACAGATCATGCAGCGGTATTCCGGGCACTCCCTGCGGCGCGGCTTCTGCACATCGGCCGCCGACGAGGGGATCGACCTTCAGCGCATCGCCGATCATTCGCGACACGCGACGCTTGAGACGCTGCGCAGCTACATCGACAACGCGAACAGGTGGAAGAAGTCGGCGCTGAAGAAGGTCGGCTTCTAACGCACGATAGGGCTGATTATCGACGTCAAAACTCTGATCACCGACGACGATGCCCGACCTCGCGCTGCCGGTAGGCGTGATGTAGATGCCAAAGCGTCGACTTGAGCAGGCCGAGGCCAACACCCTTCGCGATCTCGTCGCCCCGCGCGCCGGACATGGCCTTGCCGACGGTCTGTACCGACAGCGGGCGACCGCTGGCCTCGTCGCGGACCTGGAGCACGAGATAGAGCAGCACGGCGCGCGTGTAGTCCGGCATGGCTTCCATCACGTCCATGAATCGCAGGTAGCGCCCGCGCTTCTTGTCGTCGACGCCACCATGGCGAGCGCCGGCTGGTGACCGCGGCTGACCGCCATAGTTCACCGTGACATGCGTGATCGAAGCGGCTTCAGCGTCGGAGCAGAAGATTTCGGCAATGGCGAGCTCGTGCTTTGCGAAATAGCTCCGATACGCATCGAGCGGCGTCCGAACGCGGTGCATCACCTCGGCCGCCGTGTAGACCGTGCCTGGCGTGATGGTCTGCGTGTCGAAGTCTTCCTTCGCCATACGCTCGGGCGTCGGATCGCCGAGAGACTTCGCAGGCTTGGCCGGCGGCTTGACCTTGAGCGGCGATGGTGCCGTGTGCGTGCCGGCTCGCTTGATCCGCTCGAGCATTTCGGCGAGTGACATTTCGAGGAACGGACCGGACCGGTCCGCCATATGCTGCGACATTGGTAGCCCCCAAAGAAAAAGGGCCGCGCGAGCGACCCTGTGGTTGGTTCCGTTTAACGAAGTTAACTGATGCGAGTGATGGTCAGCGCGGCCGGCTCGCCCACCACGCGCCGGTCAGGAATCAAGCCGAGAACGATAGCGAGATGACGAGGACGGTCTCGATCATTGAGTCTGCTGCGGCCGGATTTTGTGCGAGGTGCTCACCCGCCGTAGACCTTCTGCCGACCACCGACGCTGGCGCCATCGTCGAGTCGCTTTATCACAAGATCAAACAGAGGCAGATAAGCAGCGTTTGCATCGCTCCATCCGCCAGCCGTCGTGTAGTCTGTTCGGCGTGCCAATCCCTGACCTGGCATTCCCGTGAGCATGTCTGTGTCCTGGCATTGCCACCAACGCACAAAGCTGTTGCTCGCCGTCGTCGGAATAATCGCTGCGCGATACCATGTGTTGATAGTCGGTGCGAACGGCGTCCCTAGAGTTAGCTCTACATGGTTGGCATTGTTGCTTGCGCTGGCATCGTATGATCCCGACGCACCGCTTATCGCGCTGCCGGCGTCGTCGTATATTGCATAGTCCATGTCTTGGGACACGCCGTGCACGAGAAAGCCATTGATCTCGCACTTGAACGGCACCTGAAAACGAATGCCGAACCGCGCGCCATTCGTGTTGTTAATGTTGCCGCCGCTGCCGGCGATTATCGGAAATAAACTATTCTTATACAACGGGTACATAACCGTCGCCGACGAACCGAGTCCAATGCACGCTGCAACGACGAGAGAGGATCGGGTTGGTGTTCCTGTGTTCGTGATGCGATATGCGCCGCTGTAGATGCCGTTTACACTTGTGGGCTCACACGTCTGAAAAGACGTGCCGGAATTATAGAGAATCTTGAGAACGGCCCACGTTCCGCGCGTTACGGAGGCGGCGGCGGTCAGTGCATGAACGGTCCATGACGTTGTTAGTGTGCCGGTGATGATATTTGTGTTGGTCGCGATGAGCGTTCCGGTCGGCAAGCCTGTTGCTACATCCAGAGTCTCAAGACGAATGTCAGCCGTTGGGCTGCCCGTAGCCGCTTGCAGCTTTAACCCAACGTGAGAAATGACCATATCTTCGTGAGCGTAGAAGGCCCACGATTCGTATTCGCCAGACGCATCAACCGTCGTTCTGCCACCTGTTCCTAGGTTGGGCGAAACAGCCTGCAACTGCATAATGCCGGGCCATTGATGGTAGGCATTGCCGGTATATTGAAGCGTCATCTATCCCTCTCCCTCGTGATTGTTGCGATTGTGGAATCGAGACTCGTGACGCGAGTCCGTGAATGGGTCTCTTAAGCGCCTTAGTGGTCAGCGATGCTCTTCGTCGAGGCAAGCGCGGCGCCGTTCACAGTAGGTACTAGCGGCGCTTTGCCGCTTCCTCGCGTTCGATGATCTTGGCGAACTCCGCCCGGCCGGTCTTCGCGTACTGCGCAGGATCGTCCTGCATCAGCTTCTTGAGCTCGGCTTTGCGGATCGTGTCGCGAGTGCTCTGGGTTGGCGGCCCGACTGGCTTGCCGCCGGCGCGCGCGGCGCGGAGCTCGGCCAGTTCCTTCTGGCCCGTCTTTCGATATTGCATGGGGTCGTCTCGCATCATCTTCACGAGTTCGGCCTCGCGCGCCTCTGCGGACGGTGGGCCGTCGTTCTCGATGCTGGCCAGGAATTTTATGAACCTGACGTCGTGCCCGAGCTTTGTCCCGTTCGGCAGTCGAGCGTCGCGGATTTCCTTACCGAGCCCGCGCGGCATCGCAGCAAACTGCTTCTGAACCTTCCCGATCTCGGCTTTGAAGCCATCCTCGCCAAGCGCGTCGATCATCGCAGACCGCGTGCTCGCGACTTCGCTGGCGTCGCGCTTCTTCTCGATGCGCTTGGCCTCTGCCATCTGCTCGACGTACCATTTGCCGAGCCGATTGATGCCGGCCTGGGTGATTTCACCCTCGTGCGCAGCCGCGAAGACCGATCCAAATACCGCCTTGTCGGCGTCGTTCCATTCGACACCTTCGACCGTGGGAATCGCGTATCCGTCAGGGCTCTCCGGAACTGCCTTGAGCGCGGCGGCGTCGCCAGTCGGTTCGCTGGCTTCTTCGCCTTCGCCGGCCTCGCTTTCCTCGCCTTCATCGACCCACAGCGCCAGGTCCGCATCGTCGGCGTCGATCTCGGCATCAACGTCGGGGCCAGGCGTGGCCGCGGGCGAGCGTTCGCTTCCAGCAGCCGGCCGCGCAGGGGCTCGGGCCTCTGGGCTGCCCTGGGGCTGCGCTGGCGTACTCGTCTCCGCCTGCGCGGCTGGCGTTGCTGTGTCGTTGTCGAGTGGCATGGCGATGTTCCTAGCTTTGGATAGAGGCGTCGCCGGAGGGCTCGTCGAGATAGCGGCGCTGTTCGACCATGCGCGCCAGGCTCTGCATCGCCGCCGTGCGCTCGGAGTTCATCTCAATCTCGCTCCACGCCTTCGGCTTCCCAGCGTAACCGGGCGGGAAGTGCCACTCGACCAAGCTGCCGAGCCGCGTCGTATTACCGGGCCAGGCGTCGCAGAGCGACCGCGCGACGTGCTCCCCCAGCCGATACTTGAAATCGTGCTGTGAGAAGAAGGCGCACCTCATATCGAGCTTGTTCATGGTGGCACTTGCTTCGGGGAAGAGCGCTTCTGCCGCCTTGATCTTGGCGAAGCCCGCCGCGAGCAGCCGTTGCGCCTCGTCGATCGTGGAGCAAATCTCCGCGTTAAGCGCGAGCACCTTCTCCGCCGTCGCCTTGATGAAAACCTCGCGATCGTGCGCAGCCTGCTTGGCTGCGAGCTTCTGGCTAACGCCGAAGTTCGCGTCGATCTTGTTCCGCTGCTGAACAAGCTCGTCGAGCTCGCGCCGCTTGGCTGCAATCTCGCTATCGACAATCCGCGACGCGTCCATCACGGCGGCCGGGACGTCTCGTTTGACGACCTCGGCGATTTTGGCGGTGATGGCCGATCGAGTGGCTGCCGGTTCTTTGGTAGCTGCTTCCATCTGACTGCTCCTGACTTCCTCTAAAGTCTGCTGTGACCGCCGCCGTGCGTCGATCCGCAATGGCTCGGGCAACGGCCGCCTCGTCCTGTCCCGCGGCGCAGGCAAGGCGCCCCGGTCCGCGTCTTCGCCCCGCAGCGCCTCTGGCGAGCCGCACGGCGGGCTTCCAAGTCCGCCTGGTGCTGGCGGTGCCAAGCCGTAAGGATGGCTTGTTTGCCCGCCCTATGCTGATCGAGGATCGATTGAAGATGTGGGTCCAGCATCATCCTGCTCCGATCGGTCGACGCGAGATCGCCACGACCTTGCTATCGCCCGACACCGGCTCGACGGTCTCCGCCGATTGCCGCGCATCCATTCGGCGAAGCGCCATCTGCAAGGCGAAGGCAACACGCCGAGCGTCGTCGATCGTGCCGCGGTCTTCGATGCCAATTGGCTTCCCATCGCGCCCGGTTAGCTCGTGCGCCGTGACGTCTCGATATTCGTCCGCAAAGCGCGCCTTCACTTGGGCGTGCCAGGCATTCACATTAAAGTCCTTGGCCGGAACGAACACGCCGAGCTGCCCCGCATCCTCCCACCAAGCCAGAGACAGCGTGCGGGCGGTATCGATTGCTTCGCAGAATGCGGGATGTGTCTCGGTCCAGGTCCGCAGAGTCGATGCGCTGATGCCAAGCGCACGAGCGATCTGCGCTTTACTCTTGCCGTAACGGCCAAGCTCGATGACTTTGGCCAGCATCCACTCTGGATCGTACTTTGTCGGCTTTCCAATGATGATCGCTGGCGCGTCAGGTGGCGGCGGCAGGTCGTCGAGCGTCAGGCGCGTCGGGGCGGCAGGCTCTGGCACCACCGTGCGCGTTGTTGGTGGATCGATCGGCACCTTCGGCTCGGTGATCGGTTCCCCACGGGCTCGAGCTTCGGCACGGTCCGCCGCAGCCTTCACCGTTGGCGATCGTCCCTTGCGCGAGCGATCGTCAGACGACACTGGCGCCCCCTACATCGCTTTCTAGGGGCGTCTTCAGGCTGAGGAACCGAAGCCGATCGGCCAACTTCTTTTGCAGCGGCACCTCGTCGTTGGTCAGGTCTCGGTTGATCTTCTGGCGATCGACGGCGGCTTCCCCGTATAGCCGGCGCGTCTGCTCGATTTCGCCCTCGGTCAACGCGAAGCAGATGTATCGCGCCAGATTGACCATATCGATCGGCGTGTCCGGGGAGCGAAGTAGCTTATGGTGCTCCGCGACAGCCCGAGCGAGATCGCGATCGGTCTCCAGCATCTTGAGGACGTCGCCGGCTCGCACCAGCTTGTCGGGATCGTCGAAGTCGATGATGGGCGTCTCGGGTTCAGTCATCGCTTTGCCTCGACGCGCTTCGGATCGCCGTGCACCAGGCCGCAGCAGGCACAGGGCTTCCGTCGGTCCTCGTCGACGAGATGCTCGAGCCAGCGCATGGTCGTCGCCTCGGCCTCGCGATTGCTTCGGTCAAGAAGGCCGTGATGCTCGGCAAGTGCGATTGCGAGATTGCGGTCGGCCTCGAGTAGTCGCAGCAGTTCGGCGCCGGTCAGGTTGATCGGTTCGTCGATCGCGTTCATGTCGATGCCGGTCATTGAGCCCTCGCTGATTGCTGGTGGCGCCGCGGGAACAACATCACGTTGCCGCTAGCCCGTGCTGTGACCGGCTCCAGCACCTGCCGGGCGTCCCATTGCCGGCGAAGCCACACTTCAACGTGACCAGCGAGGCCCCTGTCGATCGTCTCGGCATCCGCCGGCCATTGCTGAAGGAAGGCGAGGATGTCGTCGGGTTGGCACGCGTCGATGTGCTCGAACCAACGGCCTGGCGCCTTGTGCAGCAGTCGCCAGCGGTCGGAGCCGTAGGGCACCATGACGCTGACGTTTGCGCGTCCGAGATCCTGCTCGATGGTGGCAAGGTCGGCGCGCGTGTCGTAGGGCGCTGCCCAGACGTCATGCGCCGGCCGTGTCGAGAAGGTGAAGTCGGCTGCCGGATGCCGCGCCAGGAGCGCCAGGGCTTCGCTGAGGGCCGCAGAGAGCGGTTCGCGCTCAAAGACCGCCTCTGCTTCCCAGGGCCGCCCGTCGCTCGACATGACGACCCAGCCGTGGCCGGTGTTGCGATGGGCGAGGGCGATGTGATCGATCATGCGAGCAAGCTACGGACGTGCGCCTGATTTGCGCAGGCGCCAGACTTGGCCAGCAGGGGCCAGCATCGGTCCGGGCATTCGACGAGCGCGATCGGTTCTCTTAATTTGCAAAATGGCCACCAACCGATGCCATCAAGCCCGCTCCCGCAGATAGCGGCGAATTGTTCGGTCGGACGGTCGGGGCGCGCGGTTCTCGAACGCCCAGTTCCTAATCGCCTCGTTGCGGCGCTGGCGCGTCAGCCAGGCCGGTACGCCCCCAGGCCAGAGCTCGGCGACGGCGGCGCGCACGGCGCACGACTGCGCACCCTCGGTCTCGGCCTTCGATCTCGTGCGCCAGGTCCGACGCTCGGCGTTCTTGACCTTCCGCAATGGTGCAGCCGCAACGCCTCTAGTCTCCACTGTCAGCGTCATGGATCAGCCCTCCGCGCTGTCAAAATCATCGAACCGACGGCCGCGATATCGGTCCTCGTTCTCACGACGACGCTGGCGACGGCTGGGAGCTTCGACGGTGGCCAAGTCGCCGGGCTTGACCTGTCTGGCCATGTCGCGTGCGCGCGTGCGCGAGGCGTTGCCGATTGCCTGTGGTGGGCCGTCCAGCGTTTCTCCTTCCCCGTCGAGCCGGTTGAGCCTGACAGCCATCACGGAGATGCCGATTTGCGGCTTCCCTTGTTTCTCGTAGCTGGACAGCCGGAGATAACCTTCGACATACACCCGATCTCCGGGCTCGAGGTCCATGTACTGGTCCCCATCCTCGCCGGTGATGCAGACACGGGCCCAGGTGTTGCTTGGTACATCTCGGCCGTTTTCCTGGATCGGAATATCGACCATGATGCGGGTCCACCGGACGCCGTTACGAGACGTGTTCTGGACGGGCGGACGGGCAATGGCGCTGGTGAAGCGGATTTCGATCCCTTTCATGCTGCGAGCTCCCGCGGTATCCGGGCCAGCTTGCGGTCGACATGGCCCTTGAGCTGGATGACTTCCCCGGCGTGCAGGCGCCGATGGTGGGGGCGGCAAGTCCACAGCACCTCAAGGGGCCTGCGGTAATCCGGATGGTGCGCTTCGACCTTGTGGCGGGTGCAGCCCTTCGCGGCGCATCTGGGCGCCTTCTTGAGATCCCCGCGCTTGAGGGCGGCGCTGACGGCGTGGCGTGCCTTGTGGGCGATCGGGTTACGCTTCGTCCAATTCGCGACGGCGATGCGGTTCCGCGCCTGCAGGGCGGGATTGGCCTTGCGGGCCCGGCGGCGCTGCGCGGTGTGCTTCGGGCGGGCCTGGCGCTTCGGGCGGCCGGCTTTGACGCAGGAGCGGCAGTCGCGCCGGTGGCCGTCGTGGGCTCTCGGATGCGTGGCGAATGCCGTCAGCGGCTTTTCGCGTTTGCAGGTCTTGCACTTCTTCGTCGCGGTCGTCTCAGGCTCAGGAGCGCGCGCGACTCGGCGCGGCCTAGCCAGGTGGCTTAGGTCGAGTTCCATCTTCAGGGTTCCAGAAATGAAAATGGCCCCTCGTGAGGGCCGGTGGCTGCGGTTTGTTACTCGGTCACTAGAACGCGTCGGCGTTTCGCTCGAGGATGCGCTGGCGCCGGTTGGGCCAGTCCTTCGCGATGCCGTCCCAGTCTCGGACCTTCTTGCGGTGCATGAGGTCGTCGAAGTGGCGATGGACCTCGGGACTCGATGCCTTCATCTCGTCGAGGATCAGCTTGGGATCTTTGATGTCCATGTGGCGGAAGCCATCACGCTGCAGCAGCACCATCGTGTTGCGAGCCTCTATCTGGGCGAGGCGCGTCATCATGTCGATGATTTCGGTCTTGTGCTGGGGCGTGAGATGGATCTCGCGATCGAAGTCGCGGACTTGGCGGCGCTGACGGCGGTGTTTCGGCGCTAGTGTATCGCGGACGATGTCGGCTTGGATATCGCGGACACCTTCCATGAAGTTATCGAGCCGGGCGAGGGGGTGCTCGCGCTTGTCCGAGATCGACCCGTGGTATTGCGTCAAAGCCCATATCCGCTGCTCGGGATCGAGGCGGCCGAGCCAGACCGATGCGCCGGCTGCGTCGCCGAGGTCCATGCGCTGGCGGTAGCCGTTCGCCGCGATCGTCATCTCGCCGCCAGCGTCCGTGTTCATTTTCCAGAACTCGTCCACGGCGCGGGACTGACGAGCGGCATCGCCGATGAAGCGACGGACGACGGGGATATCTGTCGCACGCTTGGCCGGCCGCTCGTTGAGGCCTGCGGCGGTTTTCGCGTTCTCGTAGGTCGACATCGCCTCGCGCCCCCAGTGTCCGCCGAGCGTCGTCAGGACGAAGTCGATCTTTTTGGGTGCGGGGATTTTGTCGGCGGGAATGCCGAGGTTGAAGAGCGCCTTCGCGAAGTCGGTCGAGACCTGCGACGTGTAGGCGTCGAACCGCTCGTGCGGCGGCAGCTTCATCAGGTAAGGACTGACGACGGGGCGGGATTCACTGGTCCAACCTTCTTTGCGGGCATTGAAAGCGGTCCCACTGATTAGGCTGATGCCCGTCATCATCGTCGGCGGGGCGAGCAATTCATAAGCCGTCGCGCCGAGGCGCTGAAGCACGCGATCGTCGCCTCCGCGCATCTTGTCGAAGACAATCCCCGTCGCCTTGGCGATGAATGCGAGTTCGAACGGAACCGGCAGGCGGACCCACACGCCGTTAATTTTGATGTAGTCCTCTCGCGCCTTCGTGCTGTCTTTGATGTCGTCGTAATCGTCGTCGCCGGTGACATAGCCAGCGGCCATGATCGACAGCAGGATCATCGTCAAGCCGACAAGGCGGGCATAGGACATATACGCTTCGGCGAGTTCGGCCTGCTCGTCGGCCGACAGGACGTCGCCAATCTGGTGCTTCCACACGATGCCCGTGCGACGCTGCAAGACGTCGGCCATCTTGCGCTTGCTCTGACGAGCGACACCACTGCCGCGAGCGCCCCAGGCGAGGCCCTGCTGCAGGTTTTTCGTCATGCCGTTCACGTAGGAGAGCAGGAACGGGATCGCCCGAGCGGTGACCAGCATTTTGGAGCCGCGACGATTCCAATCGAGATAGTCGCGGGCGTCAAAGGCGGCCTGCAGGATGGCCTCCGACTGGGTCAGGTCGGGGTTGTAGGCAATCGCGCGCTTATAGGCGTGGGCCGCAACACCGAGGCGTGCAGCGGTCTCGACGCTTTCGACCATGCGGAACACTTCGCCGTGCCGTCCAGCGTAGCCGCCGATCGCGGCGCCGGCCGTGAAGCCGACCGACTGCGCAAGGGCCGCGCCAGCGATGCCACCAACCGGACCGCCGACCAGCAAACCGGCTGCACCGCCGAGGATGCCGACGACGCCGGCACCAAACGCGCCACCGACTGCCGCGCCGCCGACGGTCGACTTCCAATTGATCTCGGTCCCGAGCAGATCGCGGACGTCGCGCTGCTGCTGCGCGGCCTGGGCGTTGACGTTGATCCCGCCCGCGATGCCGCCGGCCTCGTTGTAGAGACGCTGGAAGTCTTCGGCCGGGATGCCGGCGACGTCGCCCTTGCCGAGCATGATCCGCGCGCCGCGGATGTGGGTCAGGATCGGAGCGGCGCCCGTCACTTTCCAAGCCGCCCACATATCGCGATAGAGGTTCGCGCCGATGAAGTCCAAGCTCGTCGTCACGCCGACTCGGAGCGCGCTGGAGCTCTTGCCGAAGAAGCCGACGAAGATGTCCTGCGTCTCGGCGCCGACCGCGTTGATGGCGTCGAACATCGCCTTCGCGAAGTCGGGATTTGGCAGCCGCACCATGACGCGTTCGCCGTTCTCCCAAAGCGGCAGCGACGGCTTGGCCTTGGGACCGAGGTTTTCCGGGGAGAGGATGACTTTCACGACGTCGCTGTCGGAGAAGTTCATCTCGGCGCGCTGCACGATCAGATGCGCGTCGATGGGATCGATGCCGAGGCCGATCGCAATGTCCTTGATCTTGTCGAAGTTCTCCTGGCTCGGGTCCATCACGTCGGTGCGCTCCAAGCGCTCGGCAATGGCGCCGCCGCCCGGTCCGACGGTCTCGGCCAGATTGACGAGGGCTTTCACCACGTCATTGAAGGCGATCTGCTGCGCGGTCGTGTACGCTTCCTGTGACAGGATCTCGAGCGGCGCCATGATCGAACGATCGGAGCCGTTGAACTTCTTGAACTTGGTCCACCGCTTGCTGCCCGATTTCGGGAACATCGCGGACGCGCCTTCGACGTCGGAGAGGTCGCGGTAGAAGGGCACGTACCAGTCGCGGCGCTTCGACAGTTCGTCGAAAATCTCGTCGTTGATGAAGCCGGCCTGGTGCCGGACCTGCAGGAGCGAGAAGGCGAAGTCGTGCACCATGTCGGCCGCCTGCTGGAATTCCGGCGAGGCGAGTTCAGCGACGACGCGCTCGTGCGTGCTCTTCGGCTCAAGCGTCGGGGCTTTGTTGGCGCCGCGCGCGGCCGTGGCGTCGCGTTCCTTGCGGACGCTGGTGCGCATCTCGTCGAGCTGATCGAGGCGCTGACGGCCGGCGTCGACCTTGCCGCTAAGCTGTTCGATCTCGTTCTCAAGCATCGAGGCTTCGAGATCGAATTCGGCGAGGCCGTCGGTCAGGGCTTCGACTTCACGTAAGACGCGGCGCTGGTCGCGTTCCAGCATTTGCAGCGAGCGGACGCGGCGACCGCGGAGATTGCGGTACTGCGCATTCGCGGCGTTGGTGGCGATCGGGCTGTCGATCTCGCCGGCGATGCCGAACACCTCGTCGGCTTCCGCAATGTCGGCGCGGATCTCGTCCATCCGGCGCTGAATGCCATTGAGGTTGGTCTGCGCGGAGCCGAGCGCGCGGCGGCGGTCGGAGCGGCGGGCGCTGGCGCGGATCAATGCCTCTTCGCGACGCTCAAGCGTGGCCTGGTCGCGGCTGACGCTGCTGGACACGACACGGCGCGCGTCGCCAATGCGCTCGGCGAGGCTGTCATAGCGCGCGAGGGCGAGCTCCTTTTCATCGAGGCGATTGTATTCCTCGAGGGCGCGGATCGACACGAGGTACTGATTGAAGCTCTCGTACCGCTTCTTGCTCCAGCGATTGCCGCCGAGTGCCGCTTCGACGGCGGCCTTCAGGCTCGGGCCCGTGGTCTGACCGGTGACGAGATCCGACACGCCGCTTTCGAGCCACACGCGCCCGCGGTTGTAGGAGCCGGCGAACATCCGCATCAGTTTGTAAGCGTCTTCCGATGTCTTCAGCGAGATCGGGCGTCCCTGCGCGTCGCGAATGCCGTTGGCATCGGCGATCTTCAGAAGGTAGCGCACGCCCTGCTGCAATGGGTGCAGGGCATCGACCACGCCCTGATATCCGGTCGAGAGCCAGCTAGAGACGTTGTCGAGCATGGCGTCGCCACGCAGTTCGGTGAACGTGTTGTTGTCGTACTGGCTGACGATTCCGGACGTAACCTGCTCGATCGGCGCCGTGCTGGCCCAGGTCTGATATTCGTCGGCGACGGCATCGAGACCGGTCAGGAGGTCCGTGCGCTCGGCTTCGAGCAGATCGCGGAAGGCTGCCGTAAACTGCGGGGCCTGCTTTTCCGCCGCGGCACGATCGAGGACATAGGACCGGAACCAGTCGGCAAACGCTTCCGAAAGTTGCTGGCCGCTCGTGGTCGGCTGGCCGGCGAGCTCCTGCGCGTGCTGCTGCTTCAGGGTATCAAGCTCGCTGCCGAGCAGGGCTTCGACGTGGTGGCCGCCTTCGTGGGCAATCGTCTTGATGTCACGGGACTCGCGCACGGAGATGTTGCCGGTGTCCCGATCGGTCTGGCCGAGCACGTTCGATGCCGGCCGGACGCGGATCGTGCGGTTGCCCTGGCGGAGCGTCATGCCCCACAGGCCTTGCGACACGGTCATGCCGAGGGACTTCTGCAGTTCGGCGAGGATCTTGTTCAGCTCGGGAACTTCGCCGGGCGCCGACTGCGTTGGCGGTGTCTGCCGGCGACGGCCGCGACCCCAGTCGCGCACGGCGAACATCGTCATGCCTTCGGACTGGATCTTAGCGCGCGCTTCCGCCGGCAGCTTTGCCGCCCATACCGTGAACGGTTTTTCGTTGCGCGGAGCGCCTTGGGCCTTGGGCAGCGTGACGGCTTCGAGCGTGATCGATCCATCGCCCGTGACCGTGCGCAGTTCGCGCTCTAACGCGGTCTTGAGCTGGCCGTCATAGAAGTGTGCGGCCGATGCCGTCGTGTTGGCCTGAATGCGGTTCGTGGTCTCTGAGGTCGAGATCGCGATGGCGTCGGCATTGCGCTGCGCGGCCAGCAGCATCAGATCGCGCACGAGGGTCCGCACCCAATTGTCATCGATCGGGCTTTCGGGTGTGAAATTTTCCTCGGTGCGCGCGTACTTCTCGAAGGCCCCAGGCGCAAAGTGATCCGGGTTGGCATCGCGCAGAGCGACGAGGCGATCGAGCGTTTCCAGTTCGCCGAGAACGCGCGACGGATCGCGGGCGAAACGCTCGTCGGTATTGATCAGGGCGCGCGCTTCAGCGATGGCCGCGTCCCATGACTCGGGCGTGGCGTCGTCGCGCATCACCGATGGCTTGAGACGGCCAATTAAATCGCGACGCGTATTGTCGTAAGGCAGAGACCGCAGCGCCACCATCAAGAGCGATTCCACATCGCTGTTGGTCTGCTCGAACTTCGGGCGCTCGGCTTTCAGGCCAAGGTATTCATCCGTGGCGATGCGCGGCCGGCGGCCGGTCCAGTCGTCGCCGCGGCCAATGGCGCCCTGCATAAAATCGCTCTGGCCTTCCTCGCCGACGATCGTCTTGCCGAGGCCGGTAATCTCGCGCTCGGATCCGCGCCAGGACCCCCATGTCCCTTTGTGGGTTTCTTCCCAATGGGGCGATTGGAACATGCCGGGCGCGAAGGTCTCGCCGCCGCGGAGCTTCTTCGGGAATGCGACCAGGCGCTCGAAATATGTCCCACGTCCTGGAACGCGCGGCCCGGTGAAGGCGCGCGTGCCACCGAGCTCGTAGTCCCGCGGCGAGCGCTCCGGATTGAGCCAAGAGGTTTTCCGGCGGAAGTCGAAGGCGCGCTCGTTGATCGCCTCCTGGAACGCCTCGCGGGTGACGGGCTTCTCGTTGCCCAGTTTCTCGGCAAGCTGGAAGTGATCCACCTCAGCCTTGCGGACGCCGGCCTGGCGGAGGTGATTGATCACGGCCCAGCCGCCTTGCGGGAAAATGCCGTCCGGGACCTCGTCGAGCGCGCGCGCCGACTTGAAATAGAAGCCCGACTGCATCTTCTCGCCGACGTCGGCGGAATTGCGCTCGTTCTTCAGGCGTGGATCGGGCGTGCTTTCGTCGCCCGCGAGGTCACGAATCCCCGCGCGTCGTGACCGCAGTAGGTGCTCAAGCGCGGCCCTGCCTTCTTGGGCGAACTCCTGCACCTCGTCGGGCAGTTCTTCGGCGCTGAAGAGCGAGCGGCGATGAAGCAGGTCGCCTCGGCCGTACTTGCGTTCAAAGGCGTACATGCCAACGTCACTACCGACGCGGCTTGCCATCGTAGAGAGATCGGCGCCCGGTCTGTAAAAGAGCAGGTTGGCGGTGATGGCGTGGACGTCATCGAACGCCTGATTGAGATCCGCCCACGAGGCCGACATCGTCTTGATCGTTTGGATTTCTTTCAGGCGGGTGATGGCTCGCTCGCGATCGGCGGCGTCAAAGCGTGGATCGCCCCAGCGGTCGCGGAAGGGAAGCTGTAGCTCGAAGCCTTCCTTGCTGCGGCGCGGCTGGTCCGCTTCCTCGATCGACGAACGCAAGAGCGGCCCGCGGAGCGCGAACGACGTCGAGTCAAAGCTCTCATCCAATAGGCCGCGCTGGCGCGCAAGCGCGATTGCGTAGGCATCATCGCCGCTGGCTTCCTGATCGTTGGCCGCCTCGAGTGGGCGACCGGAGTACAAACGTCGATCGAGGTATTGGCTGAGGTCTTCCATGCCGCTGAACTTGGCTTCAGGCGTCCAGCCGATGCCGACGAAGCGCTCGCGGCCGGCGATGTTGATGGTCCGATATCCCTGATCGCGGAGCCACATGCGGAACTGGACGCTCGCCATGGGCGGCTGGCCAGTCGACTCGGCCCACTGCCGGTAATTGTCATAGGCGCCATCGACTGTGACGGTGTTGCCATCGCCGACGACGAAGCGGGTCTTCATGAAGTCGTCGACGGTTTGCGCGGCGTTGTAGATCGACAGACGATCTTCGGCACCACGCGCCTTGCGCCATGCGGTGATGCGGTCGCGGAGACGAGCCGCGAGCGCGGCAATGCCGCCGCGCACACCAGGGCCGTCCTCGATAGACGATCGCAGCGAGGCGAATTCGTCCGGCATCTTCACGATTTGTTCGGCTTCGGGCACATCGTAGTCATGCCATGGGGCGCGCTCTTTGCGCTCTGCTGGCGTCATATCAAGGCGCGTCTGTACCATCCGCGCTTCGACTTCGCCGGCAAGGCGCTGATAGAGGTTGAACCTGATTGACGTGATGTCGTCCGGGGCGATGTTGTCGATCGAGGTCCAGTCATTGGATTGCGGCAGCGACTGCAAGCGCGCCTGCTCGGCGGCAATTTCCACAGCGGTGAAATTGCTGGGGCTTCCACCTTCGGCAAAGCCTTCGACGTCCTGGATCGCGTGCTGCGTTTCGTGCAGCGTGACAGATTTGCGCGAGCGCGATTCCTTGCCAACATTCATGTAAGACGGGCGATCGCCCATATTCATGTAACCACCGCCCCGACCGGGGACGCGATTGTATTCGAGGTCATGGAGATCCGGATAAGCGTCGAAGAGCGCGTCGTGGGTGAGTTCAAGCGGCAGCAGCGACTTGTCCGGACCGAAGGCGCGAAGCTGCGCGCTGCTGTCGTCGATCTCAAAGCGCCACTTACCGTCCACGCCCCGATACCAGCCTGTTTGCGTCCAGATCCGCTCGCGGCTTTGCCCGCGCTCTTCCATGCGCTTGGCTCGGCCGAGGGCTTCACGATCGGCCCCCATGGCGTTTTCGCCAGCGATGGCGAACATGGTGCGATCGGTCAAGGCACCGAACTTGCGCTTCAATTCCGCGCGCAGCTCAGCGTCCTGCGTTTCCACGATCGGGCGAAGCCGATCGATCTCGGCTTTCATCGCTTCGCGCATCTCGGGCGGATCGCTCAGCGCGTTGTTATATTTGGCCGACAGGATGTCGTACTGCGTCGCGAGGTCTTCGCCAGCAACAGCGATCTGATACTGTTCGGACATCAACGTCTGGAATTTTGTCCCCCAGACTTCCTGAATTGCGGCTGCCGGCTCGGCCTTGCGGATCGCCATGGCGATCACGCCGTTCTGGTCCATCCAGTCGAGCGCTGCTGTCTTCGCCGCCTCGTGCTCGGCGCGGCGCATCTCGTGCTGACGAACGACTTCACCGGCCCAGATCGATTCAAAGATATCGTTCGCGCTTCTGAAGCCGAGACCGTTCAGCGCGTTGCGGATGGCCTCGATCAGGTCGCGGATCTTGGTCAGTATCTCGTCGACCTTGCCGCCGAAGTCGTGACCGTCGACCCAGTCGGCCGCGATATGGGCGACGGTTTCTTCGACGAGGCGGGATTCGTCCCCGCGGGTGTAATCGCGATAGGTCGCGTCGATCTGGTAGAGTTCGCGGTATGTGATCTTGCCGGCGTTCTTCTTCAGTGCGGCGTGATCCTCGGCGCTGATCTGGCCGCGCGCTCGGCGACCATCCAGCAGTGCTTCGGCCTGTGCCTTCTTCGGCCGGCGCTTGGTCAGGCCTTCCAGGATTTTCCACTCGGGGCCGAGCAGCGCGCGGACCTCGCGGAGAATGTGGATCTCTTCATGGGTGAAGGCTTTGAGCGCGACGTCGGGCCCGTATTCGAGCGAGACGGCGAGGACGCGCTCGGCCACGCCAGGGTTGGCGGCGAACCAAGCTCGCGCGTTTTCCGGCGTTGTGGTCAAGCCTTCGAATGACCCTACTTGTCCGCCGACATTGTTGATGGCACTTCTGATGACGAAGGCGACTTCCGACGGCAAGCGTTCCGCCATGGCCTCGAGCCGGGCCACAAGGTTGTCGCGATCGAGCGTATCGCGGACGCGGAGATTGCTGCCCATCGTCTGGACGTCGAGGCCGCGCAGCTCGGCAAGGCGTGCCTGACGCGCGCGTGCTTCGAAGGCCTGGCGTATGGCGGCGACGGGGTCGCCATCTGTCGCTGTGCCTATGTACGATCCGGCGAGGTCCGCGCGATCCTCGGGCGTCAGGCGGCGATCGGTCTCGATGCGAGCGACGGCGCGATCGAATGCGCCTTGATCGACACCGACCCGGGCGAGTCGGTCATAGTGCTCGCGCACGACTTCGTCGGCGATGGCATTGGCAGCCCGCACGGCGTAGCTGTCCGAGTGCATCGGCGCCGTGCCGTTGCGCCGGTCATAGTCGGCGATCGCATCCTCGAGGGCGCCGAGCTCCGCGCTGTAGACGGTGACTTCCTCGCCCGAGATTCTGTCGCGGTTCCGATTGAGGAAGTTGCGATTTCCATCGACGTCCGGACGGGCCTGGCTAATGGCGATGCGCTTGCCGCCGACGTCAACGAACCTGCCCTCCGCGATCTCGTTTGCCTCGGCAAGGTCTGCGGGCGTCTCGACCGGCGCAGGTGATGGTGCGGGCTGTGCTGCAGGTGCCTCGTATGCGCGGAGCGCTTCGATCACTGCGCCTTTGGTCCGCATCGACTTTGACGGCTTGCCGGTGACGGCCTCGTGCACGGCATCGAGGACAGCGCGCGTGGCCTTCTTGTCCGCGGCGAGTATCTTCAGCGCAGCTTCGCGATCGGTGCTCTGCAGGATCGCAGCGGCGTGCTTGTAAGCAATCGGGTTTTCGAGGCGATCGAGGCGGACCTCGGCGGACCGATCCATTGTCGCCGGCTGCGCGGCAGGCTGGCGGGCCTTCGGCGTGCGGACCGGCTCGCCCTTGCGGAGCGTAAGGCGGCCATCGGCGACCGCCTCTGAGATCAGCCCTTCGAGCTGCTGGGCATCGACTTGCGCGGCGCGGCCCCAGTTGGCGCGCCGCTCTTTGCTCGCGAGGACCGCGGCGAAGCGGCTGCGCTCGGCGTCGGTGATTTGGCTGCCGGCTGCTCGGCTTTCTTGGCCAGCACTTCGAAGATCGCCGCCCGATTGTTGAGCCAGAGCTTCTCCGACTCGCTCGACGAGGCTTCCGATTGCTCGCGCAATTTCCTCGCCGCTGCCAAGTGTTCCTGTTTGGTCCGTTCCACGTTCGGCCTCCGCTTCGTAGCTCTGGAAAATAATACGCTCTACGGCCGTGTCGACATCGACGCCCGTGCTCATCAACTCGGCGACCGAGCGCAATTCAGCCTCGGATAGGTTCGGCTGCAAGCCGTTCTCGGCGAGCCACCCTTCAACCTCGGACACGTAAGCATCGAGACGTTGATCGGCAACGGCCGCGTCCGCCTCTCCCCTCAGATTTGCGACGCGATCAGCATCGGCCTGCGAGTAGACGCGGCGGCCGGCGAGGTCTTCGCTGATCAGGTCGAGCAGATCGGCGGTCGATGTCTCGAGCGCGTTGCTGTCGGGCGCCTCCTGCAGGTAACCTGCTTCGACCGCGAGCTCGCGCGCCTTGTCCAAATCCAAGCCGGCGCGGTTGTTGATCAGACCGGGACGGCGAAGGCCGTCCATGGCCCGGACATCGCCGCCGTCGTCGCGGATCCCGCCGCGCTGGCGGATGAAGTCGACGATGCTGACCGGTTTCGCCTCGCGACGTAACCGGGTGCGTGCCGCCGATTGAGGTTGTATCGGCGCCCTTGCACTGATAGCCCCTTGAGAGGCCGCAGGGCTGGCGTTCACGGTTTGTGCTACTGGGGTGGCTAAAATTTGTGTTTGCCCGCCAGTGGCCACGCCTGCCCCGGCAATCGGCGTTTCTGGAGCGACGGACCGGAAGACCGCAACTTTTTCCTGCGGCGTCAGTTCGGCCCATGAATTCTTCCCGAGCTGGGTGATCCGACTGGCGAGCGCGACGACGTCCGGATCGCCGGCACTGTCGGGCGGTAGAGCGGCGCGCATCTCGTCGAAGGTGGGTGTGGGCTCGTTGGCAATCGCCCGATCGGTGCGGCCGGCTTCGCGGGCCATGTCGACGAGGTCAGTCTGGCTGGCGCCGCCACCGAAGAGTCCCTCGTCCATGACGGCATTGCCGCCCCGCAGCGGCTTAGCGGCCTCGGCCTGAAGCTGCTCGCGGACCGTGACGGGCGCGACGAAGGATGTCTGACCGGTCTCGTCCGTGGTGATGCCGGACTCGATTTCGCCGAGCACGCTTTCGACGGCATCGGCGACCGGATCCGCACGGCGCGGGCCGCGCACCTGGCCTTGACCTGGTGCGAGCGGTTGCGGACCGCCAGGCTGCGAAGCAGCGAGCACGCGGGCGTCGCGCGTCGCCTCGGTCATGCCGCGCACGGTTTGAGTGCGGGTGTTCCCGTCGGCGTCCGTGATTGTAATGGTCGTGGTGGAGTCAGTGGGCTTCGCGGTCTCGGGGTTTGCAACGATCTCCGGGCGAACATCGGCCGGCGCACGGGCCGACGTATCGTCCTGCCGGCGATGCATCGCGCCGCCCATGCCCATGCCGAGCGTCGCGCCGATCCGGAACGCCTCGTCGACACCCTCGGTCAATGACTGGTTGGGGTCGTAGATGAATTTCCGCAGCGCGTTCTGCCCGAGCTGCTGGCCGGCTTCCTGGCCGCCTTCCTCGAGCGACTGCTGTATCGCAGCCGCGGCCCGATATCGGCCAGCACCACGCAGGAACGTCGCGATCGGCGCCGCCTCGGATGTACCAAGCAGGAGGCCGCCAGCGTAGGCGTAGAAGCGCTGCCGGTCGGTGACCGCAATTCCTTCCTTCCGCGCCCGATTGGCATCTTCGAACGTTTCGTTGCCGGTCGCAGCCGCACCGCTGCCGCCGGCGATGACGAGCAGCACGCTAGGCGATGCGCCCGCCAGCCGACCGATGATTGCGGGGCCGTAGAATCCGACCATCGATCCGGCGCCGCGCGCTAGCTTTTGCGAGAAATCCTTCTGCCGGGCCTCGTCGGCCGGAAACAGTTCTTTCGCTTTGGCCTCGGTCCATCGGCCCAAGCTGTAGAGCGTGTTCTTATCTGGCGCAGTGTCGGCGCCGAGATATTCGCCGGCAAAGCCTATGCCTTCGCCGATGCCCTTCGTAATGCTGCCGGCGAGATCAATGAAACCGCCCGCGACGTTTTCCGTCACCGCGCGCGAGGTCGAAAGGATCGGCGGTTGCCGCTGGCCGCTGGCCATCTCGCCATAGCGCTTTGTGTCGCTGGCTGCTTCCTTGGTCAGGCGCTTCGCGGCTTCATCGGTGAGGCGCAGGTTTGCAGCAACGAGTGGATTCAGAGGCTCGTCCGGTGCCATCTTGCGATAGCGCTCTTCTGCGCGACGGCCCATCTCGCCGACACCGCGGGCGATGCGCGTGTCGCGCTGCGCGCCTTCCTGGCGTCGTGCAACTTCCTGCTGCGATTCCTCCGGCGTGAGGACACCCCAGCTTTCACCGAACACGCCTTTGTAGCCGGGCGCCTTGGCGCGTTCCTCGGCCTGCTGCGACGACGTGTCGAGCGCGGTGCGGAAGTCGCTTATCTCGCGATCACCGTCGCGCGCCCCCACTGCATCATCGATCAACTTGCGCGTGGAGCCGGGAAGGGCGAAATCATAGGCGGGCTCGTGCTGCGGCAAGACATAGGCAGGCGCCTCTTCAGGCTCGTCGAGAGCATCAAGGCGGGCGGCGAAATCTAAGTCGCGATCTACTTCGGCCATGTGATGGGCCTCCGGATGTGCGAAGCCCCGCGCGCCGCGGGGGGCGGCACGTTGGGGGGTTGCAGCGATGTGGTAAGGTCTGGGCTTTCAGGAGGACGACAGATGCCAGCTCAGGACATCATCGCGCTCGGCAGTGCGGTTGCGGCTCTGGTAGCTTTCGGCGCCGCGTTCTATGTGCGTCGCTGGAGAAACTTGGCGATGATCGCCACCGCGATCTACTGCGCCCAACTATTCGTTGTGCCGTTGATGGCGGATCGTTCCGAACCTCGCGGCGCAAACGAAGTGCCCATACTGACTGCGGGCCGAGCGATGACGGAGAACTTCTTGCAAGGAGCCGGCGGATTGCTCGGAAGCATCACGCAGGGAATCGGCGTCGGCGTTGGCATCGTCGGTCAATCTTTAGGCGCTGACATCGCGCCCAACAGAAACCTCGTCGAGTCTATCGGCCGCTACGTGAAGGCGAAATCTCGCGAGATGTTCCCCGGCGATCCCGGACGTCGAAACGACCCTATGCAGAAATTCGCGCTATTCGCTGGCGGGCTCGCTGTGTTCCTGTTGTTCGCGTCGATCTTCTATGGCACTCGCCGTGCCATCGGTGCGGGGTTAACGCGCTCCCGCAGTCAGCAGCGCCTTAACGCTTCGTAACGCAGCACCGTCGCCGAATTTGGCGTCGAACATCTCACGGAGACGCGGGGCGTCGTCGGGGCGCTTCGCGATCTCATCGACCAAGGCGACCGCGTGACGGCCGGTCATCTTGTCGCTCGCCGGTTTGCGGCCCGTGACGCTGCCCCAACGGCCGCCGTGAACGATCTGATAGACGAGGCACTCCGAAACGCCGAAGCGCCGGGCAACATCAAACTGACGCTGGCCGAGATCGACGAGCGCGACGATGGACAGAACTTCGTCCGGCGTGAGCTTGCGTTTGCGGCCGTTCTTGATCCGGCTCTCGCGCGGATCCGGCCCGAGAATGTCGAGCATGGTAGGCATTGTGGTCTCCTATTCCGACCGATACGGCGCTCGAATGAAGGCAAACGACCGTGTTCCGACCGCTTGGAACGGCCAGCTCGGAACGGGTTAGCGCCTTGAATCTGTGGTGTTTTTAGCAGACGTTCGGGGTGTTCCAAGTTGATTGCCAACTTAGCGGAACGGCGTGGCAGCCTCTCAGCGTGCTGCCTGCTCCCTACTTTTTCTCTATCTTAAGATCAATTCAATTAACTCGGAACAACTCGGAACAGAACACTAAAGGCAATTCCAACAGGTACTTATCTAGCGTTCCGAGTAGTGTGCCGAGTGCGTTCCAAGCCCTGCACTCGGATCAATCCAGGTCGTGGGCTCGCCCTCGGGCTGGTTAGTGAAGGCATGGCGTAGGTTCCGCGTTACAGGATGCCGCCGCCGCGTGACCCGCCAGCCCATCTGGTTCATGATCTGATTGACGAGCTGGCCGTTGTAGCCGTCCTGCTTGTGGCTATCCAGATCGAGAAGCTGCTTGTAAACGCCCTCTTTGGTGATGGTCCCGTTTTTCCCCTCGAGGTGGTCCTGCAGGATTTCCTGCCAGCGATGTGGCGCCACGCGCTCGGCCTGTGCCTCGGTCGCGGCTTTCCACAGCGACTCGGGAAGGCCGATGCTTTCGCCCTTTGCTTCGTAGTTTGCGGCCTCTGCCCAGATCTGAACGCGGGCCCGCTCCAGACCTTCGACATCCGCCTTGCGAACGGCGACGGTCCAGAAGCGCCGATTGCCGGTGCTGTCGCGAAGGTAATGCTTTTCGTTGACGGTGCCGAAGAGGACGAACTGACGAGGTCTGTCGACGCTGTGCCGCTCATACGCCAACCGCGCGCGATCCACCTGCCGCGAGACCATGGCCTTGACCGGCTCGACGTCGGCTTTTCTCAGCCCCGACAATTCCGGCATTTCGACAAGCCAAGATCCACGTGTGTCCTCGATCACCTGCTTCGCATCTGCGCCGATCGTAAGCGCGTCGCTGAACCAGTCGTCGCCGGCGAGCGCCCTGATGGCCGATGATTTGCCGATGCCCTGCGCACCTTCAAGGACGAGGATCGCGTCATGCTTGGCGCCTGGCGTCCGGATGCGCCGCACGGCGGCGATCAGGTGCTTCCGCCCGAATGCGCGATTGAGTGGCGTATCGTCGGCCCCGAGGTAGTCGGTAAGCCATTTGTCGAGACGCGGCTTGCCGTCCCACGTCGGTTGGATCTGTTCCAGCCAATCGCGCGGGGGATTGTAGCCGCTCTGTCTTGCTTCATCGAGGCACACTTCTTCGAAGAACTCGCGAGGCGGCGAAAATCCAATTCGTTCCGCCTCCATGCGCAACTGACGCATGACCTCGTCACTCAGCGGGCGCGGAGCGTCATCGGCGATCGTAACGAAGTCCTGCCACGTGAACGTATTGCGCGAGAACTTGACCTGCATGTGCTCAAGGAACGCGACGACATTGAAGATAGAGCGCGCGCGCGGCGCCCCGGAATTTGTTACCTCCTGCCAAGCAGGAGCGGTGCTCGTTCCCGGAGTCGAGGATGCGGCGTGATTGGGACGTGCTGACGCGCGAGCTCTATCCTCCAGCACGGGAAGCGGATCCGACTTCGCAGCGGCGATGCCGTCCCGGATATCCCGTATGCACTTCTCGCGACCTTCCTCGGCTTCGTAACCGTTCCTCTGTGCGCCATCGAGCAGAGCCGCAATCAACTCGCCCTCGCTGCAGATGCCGTGGTGAACGGCGTACCCCCATCGACATGCACGCTTGTAAAGCGCGTCATGCCTACCGCCTTTGCCGAGCGATCCCATCTCCCGCACGTCGGCGGCAATTCCGGCATTTGCCCAAGCCCTATGTCGTTTGAGCTCGGCTGCTAGGCTCGTCGGTCGGGCGCTCCCGCTCGTCTCCCGCTGATCGGACCGCGGCTTTTCGGGTAACGTGAAATGCTGCATCAGCTCGCGGCGGCCATAGACGCATCCAGTCTCTTCGGTGATGCGCACCAGGAACTCGTCGCGATCGGGCTTCAGGTTGCGAGTGCCTGGAAGTCTCAGCACGCGCGCGAGATCCTTGGCGTTCGGGTCGCTGCCGTACTTCTCGATCATGCACCGCATGATCTGTTCGAAGTCCTGCTTTGTAATCGGATCGGAAGGATCGACGAGCCATACGGGCTGAAAGCGGCCGGCCGACGATACCGGTGTAAAGCTGGGCTCGAGTGGAAAGCCGCCCGCGGGCCAACCGTGATCCAATTCAGCGAACACAGCGCGGATGCTTTCAACTTCGCTGTTGCCGCGCTTCGATCCTCGCATCTTCTGGACACACACGAAGATGCCGCAACCTTCCCGCTGGCGGTTGGTGATCCAGTCCCTGACGCTTTCCAGCGTGCCCAGCCGGTGCTGCGGGCGAGGGCGGCGCCCCGCGCCATCCTTCGCATCGTCGAAGGACGCGAAGAGGTGCTGACGATCGCTGCCGCTCAGCAACTTGAGATACCTATCGGCCATCCCAGCATCGAACGGCCGACCTCGCAGCTTAGATCGCTGATCTGAAGTATTGGTATGATTTACATCAACGGAACTCTCTTCGGCGTTGACATTCTTCCTAGTTTGGTGCATATCTTGCATGTGCTTTGCCTGCTGATATCGGGCGACGGACCACATTGTTGCTTTGATGAACGCAATAAGCCCGCGAGACCCTGGCAGGTCGGCGGGCTTTTTCTTTGTGGATACTTGGAACGCGGACGCGCGAAGCCGACGGCGCCAGAGTGGGGCGCTATCGGTGATGCGGGTGATTTTGAAGGTGATTCGACGGCCGCGCGCGTGGTGATTCGCGACGCAATTGGCCTGACCGAACGAACCAGTTTATTCAGCGATTTCAGATATTTACTGAAAATGGCGGCCGTCTTGGCGCGCGGATCAGCAATGGCAATATGGCTGATTTGCTTGTATTCCGCAAGCACCAAGTAACGTGCCGTAACTATTTCTTCAGTGTTCATGCCGCTGACCTCGCCTTTGAGAGCAGCAATCGCGCTGAATTCCGCCAATCTACACTTGCTGTAGGCTTCGGCAGCGGTCGCCAAGCTCCTACGTCAAGCCCGAATGATGCTTCTATCTCTGAAGCCTCTTCTTTTGGTGCCCCTGTGTTTATCTTTCCGGCCGCTCGGTGAACTCGGGTAGTCGGGATCGCGATGAAACGGCTCGCCGGCATCCGCACCATCAGCAGCGACGGCATTTGCACGACGCCGAGGAAGCGGACCAGCTCGCCCGTAACCGGGCATAACCTTTCGATCCAGGCCCGGCCGATGCGCCGGCAGCGCTTCAGGATGCCAAGCTGCTCGAGTGCGGTCAGCGCCTTGCTGATCGTGGCGCGTGCGAGACCGGTTGCGCGTTGCAGATCGCTGTAGCTGGGATCGAGCTCTTTTCCGGCCCGCAGGAAGCGCAGCAGCAGGCAACGCAACACCTGCAGGCCACTGAGGCCCAGGCATCCCGATCGCTTGCCCTTGCCCTTCGTGGAGCGTTCCAGGCCCTCGGCGAGCGCGAGGATCCGCGCCTTATCGTTTCTGTCGATCGTCGATCGGTACGGCCCGACATCGAGCACGAACTTGCTGCCCCCGCGATAGCGTCGCATGGTGGACCCTCATCAGGGCCGAGAGGACGTGCGGGCAAGGCTTCGCCGCTTGCAAAAACCGGGCGAATCAGGCTGAATGGGTTTGCGAGACACCATTCATGCCTTCATCATCGGCTTCTGCATTGCCCGCCCTCATCGGCGGGTTTTTGCATTTGGGACGCCACTCGGACCCTCTACACGCGGTCCACACCTTACACACACGTTCTACAGTCTACGCGATTCGCAATAGCGCTCCGCGTCGACGCGTGAACAAACCGTAAAGGCGATGCCGCCGCGTGACTGGTAGCCACACCGACGGCATCGCAAATTGTTCCGGCATCTCGCCGCCGCTCCGGAACAGAAGCCGGAATCGGAACCGCCGGTCGTCATAACCGGCGACGCTGCAACCTAACCGTTGACCACGGCGAGGCGCAGCCCTGCAGCCTTCGGCACGAGTGCGACGTCGACGTAGCGCTGACTACCGCTGATCTTGCGCCGCTCGAAGCCCAGGACCGTCATCTGCTTCCCGTAGGCCGTCTGGCTGATCTCGGGATGCCCGTTCGCTCTGCACCATGCGCGGAACTGTTCGAACATTTCGCCAGCAGGCACGAACGAACCCTTGCGCTTAGCGAGAGCATCCTTCGCCCAGATCGCAGCAACGCTGTCGACTTCGGGCAACTCGATCGCCGGGCGCGGAACTTCCCCTGCTGTCGGGGGGAGTTCAACTTGCTGTCGGAGGGCGCCGGCTGGTGTCTCGACCAGGGCACTCGGCGCCTCGGGCGGATCCTCGCGGCGCGCGGCGGGCGCCGGCGCGTGCGACCCGTGGATGATCCACGGCAGCAGGCCCGCGCACTCAAACAGCAGCGCGATAAGGAACGCGAGCCGGTTCTTCAGAGTGTCGACTTCCCAGCCGAGGAACTTGGCTAGGGACTCGCCGGCAGGATCCGCCTTCTGCATGACGGTCGCCATATCAACGACGGACAACTTCTTGTCGATCTCGCCGAGCTCGCGCTTCAAGCGCTCCCGCTCTGCCTGGATGGCGGCGGCAGGGCGGACGGACGCCCGTTCCGCCTGCAACCGGTCGATGTCAGCGCAGAAGGTTCGGCTCTCCGGAGCGGTCGCGTCGGTGCATTCCTTCGTCCTCGTCCATAGCCGATCGCGCTTCCGGGCGGCGATCTCACCGTCAACGGCATCGAGTGTGCGGAGGTCGACGAGCGCCGCCTGCGCCGCTTCCTTCTTCCCTTTATCGGAGACGAGTTGCTGATAGGAAGCTTGCTGCCCGGCCGTGTCGCCGACCTTGCTTTCCTTGACGATGGCGTAGAGACCGAGCGCGCAGGCCAAGGACCACACGACGGCGAGGCCCCAAACTGACCAGGCAACGTAGCGACGGAAGAACGTTCCTACGGTCCTTGGGCCCACCAGGAACGTTCTTATGGCGATCGGAAGGAGCGTTTTCCCCACGTCCAGGAGCGTTCCGCCAATGGCGTAGATATAGCGCTCGGGTCCGGCGCCGATCAGCATTCCATAGTGGAAATTGGCCGTGGCCGTGCACGCCGCGAGCGCCAGCGTGATCAACCAGAACGTTCCTATCAAAACTTTCCGCATGACCGTTCCCCAAGGACCGTCCTAACGATCCGGTTAGGACCGATACTGTCCTGATAGGAACGTGACATCGTGTCGGGATAATGTCAAGATGTGATCATTATATCACGTACCGAAAGTGTCGGGATAGTTTCTTTATCGACGGTCTTGACACTTTCCACATTCACGATACATTAATGACAGTAGCAGGACAACGAGGTCCGAAATGAAGACGATCGTTTTCGCGGCAAGCAAGGGTGGCACAGGCAAGTCGACGCTGTGCTTCAACGTTGCCATTGAGGCGTCGCGGCGGCATCAGGTCTTCCTCGCTGATCTCGATCCGCAGCAATCGCTGAAGCGAATGTGGGACACGCGGAACGACATGATCAATCCGCGACTGGTCACCAAGGTCACCGATCTCGGGCAGTCCGTGAAGCTGCTGACCGAGGCAGGTTACGACCGCGAATATATGTTCGTCGACACGCCCGGATCATTCCTTGACCACATCGCGCGCACCGCGGCTGCCGCCGACTTGATCGTGGCGCCCGTACAACCCAGCCCCGTTGACTGGCGCGCGCAGATGGACCTCTGCGAGAAGATCGTCGAGATGGGAATGCGGCACCGCCTGCTCGTTGTGGTCAATAAGGCCGAGACGAAGAGCGATCTGGTCGAACGGACGAAGGGGTTCTTCGAGATGTACTCCGACTTCGAGGTCGAAGTCGTCAAGGACCGCGTCGACTACAAGAAGGGCGCGGAAGTCGGCAAGGCCGCCTTCGAGGTCGGTGGAAACAAGGACGCGGCGAAAGAGATCCGCGTGCTTTGGGACGCAATCAAGAATGCCCTGGCCACTGCCAGCGCGAAGAAGGAGGCGACAGTCCATGACCGCAAACAAATCCACTGAAGGCGGGGAACTCGACCTGTCGAAGGTAGCACCGCAATCGCGCAAGGAGCACGCTCAGGCATTCGACGAGCGCGCGCAGGCTGAACGCGACGCGCTGCAGCGGCCCGACGGTCGGCGACTGCGCCGCAAAGGTCGGACTGAAAATCTGTCGCTCAAGGTGAAGCCGGAAGACCTGGCGACACTGCATAGGATTGCTGCGGCCGAGGACATCACCATGACCGAAGTCATCGTTCGCGCGATCGCGATGTACGACAAAGCGCTGCGCGGGAAGTAATAGCGAGGCTCAAGCTGATGGCCCGATACGTTTACATGATCGTTCTGCCGGATGGCTTGCTGAAGGTCGGCCACACGGGCGACCTGCGCAATAGGTTTGCAAACCATCGCAGCGGTCGCGGCGCGTTCCGCTTGATCGGCCTGTGTGAGGGCAGCCGGTGCCTCGAGGCGGGCATTCACGCGATGCTGTCGCCCTATCGCGTCCCAAGCCGCGGAAGGGGAGCAACCAGGGCTGCCGAGCTATTTGACGTGCCTGCCGAGGTACTGGCTGAAATCGAGACCGCATTCAATTCTGATGTGGAAGCTTTCCTCGCCAAGGAAAACCGCGATCGCTCGTTTCTGCATCTCTGGCTGACACGCTCGATCTACGCAGCGCAGCCCGACGAAAGGATTACGCAATGACCGAGCGCAAGCACGCCCTGCACATAGCGGCCGTTCTGGACATCGTGGATGAAGGCGAAGGGGTCTCGTTCTACGAGGGCCGAGTCGATTTGCTGGTCACCAATTGGATATTGAATGCGGTTGAGCAGGGCGAGCTCGGCTTTCGACGTGCCCAGCTTCAGCGCCTCAAGGTTAAGGAGGGGCCCAAGGTCAGCGGTCGCTTCGACGCGAAGGATCTGGCGGCGTTGCGGCAGGGCCGCGACTTGTTCGGCGATCGATATTTGTACGTTGCGACGGACGGCGAGCCCGAGACATTTAGCAATCGCTTGGCCGACGATGCGATCTTCAACCGATTGCAGGAAGGGCACAGCCCGACCGCGGTTGCTGAATGGCTGCGCGCCCAGGCGGCGCACGTCGAGAAGCACAAGAAGCTCGTGAAGTAGGAATTCAACGGCCCACAGATGCCGGTCGAAGAAACGTGAGGACTTGACACGATGAAGTAAAATAGAAGCGGCCCCGCCCTGGTGCGTCAACACCACGACGGAGCCTACCCCCAACGACATGGAGCATACGACCATGGCA
>LNFM01008231.1_pt1 | contig 30988 bp, 30 predicted proteins | sample 596031 | NCBI WGS metagenome assembly LNFM01 (sample SAMN04254537, study PRJNA301005) | activated carbon metagenome | isolation source: dual media filters at the Ann Arbor, Michigan drinking water treatment plant | place: USA: Ann Arbor
CCGAACTGAACCTGGCTGACTTCTTCAAGTCGAACAACATCAGCTACACCCCCGTTACCGTGGCTGACGACAGCGAAGCCCAGCGCCAGTATGTCGCCGGTGCCTGCGACGCCTACACCACCGACGCGTCGGGCCTTGCTGCCTCGCGCGCAACGCTGGCTGACGCCGAAAACCACATCATCCTTCCCGAGATCATCTCGAAGGAGCCGCTTGGTCCGGTCGTTCGCCATGGCGACAACCAGTGGGGCGATGTGGTCCGTTGGGTGTACTACAGCCTGCTGATCGCTGAAGAGAAGGGTATCACCAAGGCGAACATCGAAGAGGTTGCTGCCTCCTCGACCGACCCGGAAGTGCGCCGTCTGCTCGGCCTCGAAGGTGACATGGGCGCGATGCTCGGTCTCGACAACGCCTTCGCCAAGAACGCCATCGCCGCCAACGGCAACTATGGCGAAATCTTCGAAGCCAACATCGGCACCGCGACGCCGATCGGTCTGGCCCGTGGCCTGAACGCGCTGTGGACCCAGGGTGGCCTGCAGTACGCTCCGCCAATGCGCTGATCTGACCTGAACCGGGGCGTGCGGATGTTTCCGCGCGCCCTTTTTCGCAAATGACTCTTGGGCCACGCGGACTTCGTTCCGCGCCATAACCGGCAAAAGCCGGACCAGGTCCGAGGCAGGGGGTACTAGAATGGCGATGGCCACCGATACGCCGGATACCGGGTTCCGGCTTTCCATGCTCATCTACGATACGCGCTTCAGGGCCATCACCATCCAGGTGATCGTGCTGATCCTGTTCCTTCTTTTCCTTGGCTGGCTGGTCGACAACACGATTCAGAACCTTGCCGCGAAGGACAAGGACATCAATTTCGGCTTCCTGTGGAACCGTGCTGGCTACGACATCGACCAGCAGCTGATCCCGTGGAACAACGACATGAGCCACGGTCGCGCCGCGATCATCGGGCTTTTGAATACCCTCGTCGTCGCCTTCTTCGGCTGCATCTTCGCCACCATCATCGGCGTCGTCGTCGGCGTGCTGCGCCTGTCGAAGAACTGGCTCGTGTCCCGCCTGATGACCGTCTACGTCGAAGCGTTCCGCAATGTGCCGCTGCTCTTGTGGATCATCCTCGTCTTCGTGGTGTTTTCGGAAACCCGCCCCTCCCCACGCGATTTCCGGGTGACTGACGAGATGGCTGCCGCCGGCACCGCTCCCGCCGCCACGATGAACCTGTGGGACAGCGTCGCCATCACCAACCGCGGCTCCAACCTTCCCGCGCCGCTTCTGGACCGCCCGCTCGGCGGGTTCGAGGTCTGGGGCGTGCCGATCAACTTCTCCGTCCTCGTCACCCTCGCGGTCATCATCGGCTCGGTGCTTGTCAACCGCGCCTTCCTCAAGCGCGTGCGCCTCGTGCAGGAAGAAACCGGCATCCGCCCCACGACCTGGTGGAAAAGCCTGCTGATCCTCTTCGCTCCGACCTTCGTGCTGCTCTGGGCGCTTGGCCTGCACCTTGAATACCCTGAGCTTCGCGGCTTCAACTTCCAGGGCGGCATCGCCGTCGCCCACTCGTTCACCGCACTGCTGATCGCCCTTTCGCTCTACACCGGCGCCTTCATCGCCGAGATCGTGCGCGCCGGCATCATGGCAATCAGCCGCGGCCAGACCGAAGCGGCCTTTGCCCTCGGGATGCGCCCCAACCGCACGATGAGCCTGATCATCCTGCCACAGGCACTCCGCGTCATCATTCCGCCCCTGATCAGCCAGTTCCTGAACCTGACCAAGAACACCTCGCTCGGCATCGCGGTCAGCTATCTTGACCTGCGCGGCACCCTTGGCGGCATCACCCTCAACCAGACGGGCCGCGAGTTGGAGTGCATGCTTCTGATGATGCTGATCTACCTCACCATCAGCCTGATCATCTCGTCGATCATGAACTACTTCAACGCCTCCGTGAAACTGAAGGAGCGTTAAAGATGAGCGAGACCGACAGCCAGACCGTCTTCGTCCGCCACCAGATGCTGGACCCGCAGCTTGCCCCCGTAACCGAACGCGGCGCGGTGAAGTGGATGCGCGAGAACCTGTTCTCCAGCACCTTCAACGCCGTCCTGACCCTCCTCGGCATCGCCGCGGTCTATTTCCTGGCGGCGGCGTCGCTGCCGTGGTGGCTGAACGGGGTTTGGAACGCCAACTCTCTGACCGAATGCCGACAGATCATCGCTGAAAACGGCGGCACGACCGGCGCTTGCTGGGGGCTGATCAAGGCTCGCTGGCACCAGTTCCTGTTTGGCTTTTATCCGCAGGATGCGTACTGGCGCCCCGTGCTTGCCTTTGGTTTCCTGTTCGTCGCCCTCGCGCCAGTTCTCTACTGGAACGACCGCAAGGGAGCGATCATGGTCGCCATCACCGGCGTGCTGACCGTGCTTGTCATGGTTGCCCTCTCTACCCCCGGCGTCGTCGATCTGGTCGCGATCCTGCTGATGGCTGCCCTGTTCGCGGTGGCCTGGCTGATGCCGAAGAAGCTGATCTTCGCAACGCTGGTTTACCCTTTCGTGGCGTTCTTCCTGTTGTGGGGCGGGCCGATTGCCGGGCCGATTTCGGTGCTGATCGGGCTTGTCGCGGCGGCATGGCTGGTCATGGCATTGCTTCCCCGCATCGGCTCGATCCTTGCCACCGTGCTGGCCGTGGTCGCGGTGGTCCTTTTGTTCCTCGGTCCGTTTCCGCTGGCCTCGCTCCTGTCCAGCGCACTGCAATCCGTCACCTCCTGGGGACTTCCTGCCGTCAACTCAGACCAGTTCGGCGGTTTCCTCCTGGCTTTCGTGATCGGTGTCACATCGATCTCTTTCTCGCTGCCAATCGGCGTCATCCTCGCCCTTGGCCGGCAGTCCGACATGTTCCTCGTGAAGACGCTCTCCGTCGGGTTCATCGAATTCATCCGCGGTGTGCCACTGATCACGCTCCTCTTCACCGCCTCGCTGCTGCTGCAATATTTCCTGCCGCCGCAGACGAACTTCGACCTCATCCTGCGCGTCATCATCCTCGCCACGCTCTTTTCCGCCGCCTACCTGGCCGAGGTGATCCGGGGTGGCCTAGCCGCCCTGCCACGCGGCCAGTACGAGGCGTCGGATGCCCTGGGTCTGACCTACTGGCAGGCGCAGCGGCTGATTGTCATGCCTCAGGCGCTGAAAATCTCGATCCCGGGCATCGTCTCCACCTTCATCGGTCTTTTCAAGGACACCACGCTGGTCTCGTTCGTGGGCCTCCTTGATCCGCTCCGGGGCGTCACGCAGGTCGTCCGCGCCGACATCAACTGGAAGGGTATCTACTGGGAACCCTACATCTTCGTCGGCGTCATCTTCTTTCTCATCTGCTTCGGCATGTCGCGGTACTCGATGTATCTCGAAAACAAGCTGAAGACCGACCACCGGTAAGGGACACATTATGGCTGAAGCTACCGCAAAAATGCAGGTCTCGGACGAGGTCGCGATCCAGATTCAGGGCATGAACAAGTGGTACGGCACGTTCCACGTTCTGCGCGACATCAACATGACGGTGATGCGTGGCGAGCGCATCGTGGTCTGCGGCCCGTCGGGGTCGGGCAAATCGACCCTGATCCGCTGCATCAACCGGCTGGAGGAACACCAGCAGGGCCACATCGTCGTCGATGGCACCGAACTGACCTCGGACATCAAGAACATCGACAAGGTCCGCTCCGAGGTCGGGATGGTGTTCCAGCACTTCAACCTGTTCCCGCACCTTACCATCCTCGAAAACCTCACCCTTGCGCCGATCTGGGTCCGCAAGGTGCCAAAGCGCGAGGCCGAGGAAACGGCGATGTATTTCCTCGAAAAGGTGAAGATCCCCGAACAGGCGATGAAATTTCCCGGCCAGCTGTCGGGCGGTCAGCAACAGCGCGTCGCCATCGCGCGCTCGCTCTGCATGAAGCCCCGCATCATGCTGTTTGACGAACCGACTTCCGCGCTTGATCCCGAGATGATCAAGGAAGTCCTCGACACCATGATCCAGCTTGCCGAAGAGGGCATGACGATGATCTGCGTCACCCACGAAATGGGCTTTGCCCAAGCCGTGGCGAACCGGGTGATCTTCATGGACCAAGGCCAGATCGTCGAACAGAACGAACCGAAGGAATTCTTCAACAACCCGCAGTCCGACCGGACCAAGTTGTTCCTGAGCCAGATCCTCGGTCACTGACACCGCAATGACCCGCCTCTTGCTGGTCGCGGTTGCGATGGCGGTGGCGGGTTTTTTTGCCCTGTATTTCGTGATCGGCTCGGCCTTCATGCTGGGCGAGCCTCTCCCCCATGGTCAGCACATTTCCAATGTGTTCGGCCTTCTCGGCTTTGTCGGGCCGCTGATCCTTGTCTGTGTGCATTTCGCCACCACGACCCCGGACTGGACGCTGCGGGCGCGGAAGATAATGCTGTGGGTCTACATCATCATCGTGCTGATAGCCTTTGGCGGGGTCGCGCCTCAGCTGCTCTGGGCGGACACCCGGCTCCCGATCGCCACGGAGATGGTGAAAATGGCGGTCTGGTGCGGCCTCTGTGGCGCGCCGATCATTGCCGCCCGGCTGAACGCATCGGGCGATCAACGGCCGCGATAACGCGGCCGTCCGTCGTGTCCACCTACTCTTTCGCCTTGGCCTCTGCGGCGGCCTTCAGGCGGGCCAGCAGCTCTTCCTTCGACGGCGTCGCCCGCGGGTTCGCCTTGGTGCTGCCCTTGGCCTTCAGTTCCTTGTTGCCCTTGATGTTCGGGTCCACCTGCCGCGACAGGTCCTTGCTCATCTTCGGATTTCCCGATTTGCCGTAATCCATGGCCAATCCCTTTCGTTCATTCAGGGTTTGATGCCTGAACGACGCCCGGACCGCAAGCCGCCTGTGACCCGCGCCGGACGGATCATGGTTGACGCGATGTTAAAGGGGAAGGCTAAGTGATTGTTTTTGCTGGAGTGGGTCGAGTGTCCCACCGTGGTACACTCTCAGGCGACGATTTCTCGCGGCACGACGAAATCGACCGTGATGCCCTGACCAAAGCGGACCTCGGACCAGCTTTCCACCATGAAGTCCACCACCAGCGTGGCCCCCGTCGGATAGCGGGTAAAGTCCGGGCTCGGCGGGGTATGGGCCACCAGCCGATGGGCAAACTCTGCGATGCCGGGGTTATGCCCGATCATCATCACCGTCTCGCCGACCGCATGCTGAAGGACTGCCATCATCACATCCGGCCCCGCATGATAAAGCGCCGGTTTCAGTTCCAGCACCGGCGCGCCGGGCAGGGCAGGGGCGATCCCGGAAAAGGTTTTCCGTGTCCGCACCGCATCGGAACACAAGACTTCGTCCGGAACATAGCCCCGGCTCGCCAGCCATTGCCCAAGGTCCGCCGCCGCCGCCTTGCCCCGCTCGTTCAAGGGCCGGTCATGGTCGGGAGTGAGCGGATCATCCCAGGAAGATTTCGCATGCCGCGTCAGGATCAACCGCTTCATTTGTGGAATTGCCCCATGTGATAGGCCGACTGTTCCGGCATCCTTGCATAGGACTGCGACACCGGGCAAGCGCGCCGCACCGCGCAGCCCCGATCCATGCAATCCAACCCCGGCGGCGTATCGAGAAAGCCGTGACAGGCGGGCACATCATACCCAGCCTTCGTCAGCGCGCCGGGTGGGCAAGCGGTCAAACACGGCGCTGCGCACCCGTCACAGGGCCGCACTGCGGGCGGCGGAAGGTCGACCGCCTCCTTCAACGCCAACGCCCCGCGAAAGCTGACCATCAGCCCCTGCTCGGCATGGACGAGCAGCCGCACCGGGCTGTCCCACACTCTGCCGGTCCTCAGCGCCCAACGGTAGAACGGATGCCAAGGTGGCCCGCCAAACGGGAACAGAGCCTTCGCGCCAAGATCGCAGGCCAGCCGTCCGATCACGCGGCGCGACCAGCGGTCTACCGGGTCCGGCGCACCGTCCCATTCTGGCTGGCTGGTGACATTCGGCCAGTAATCCGCCCCACCCGGCCCGATCAAGAGCAAGGTGCGCGTGCCGCTTGGCAGATCTTCCCCGCCCTCGCAGGCAAAGCCGCCGAGGATGGCGAGCCGGTGCTCCGCCAACCGCGCCTCGATAGCCGGAAGGGTCAGCGGAATGGCAGCCAAAGGCTCCACCCAAGCTTCGTCGGCCGGTCGTCCTGCCATTCCAGCCCCACCACCATGCCATCATGCCCCGCCTGTGGCTTTGCTCGGTAGGTGCGGAAAAGCCGGTCCCAGATCGACAGCGCAAATCCGTAATTGCTGTCATGTTCTTCACGCAGGACCGAATGATGGACCCGGTGCATATCGGGTGTCACGATGACCAGCCGCAGGACTGCGTCCAGCCAACGAGGCAAGCGGAGGTTGGCGTGGTTGAAGAGAGCCGTACCGTTGAGAATGACCTCGAATGCCAGAACCGCCAGCGCGGGCGGACCGATCAGGTACACAAGGCCGATCTTGAGTGCCATCGACGCTGCAATCTCGACCGGGTGAAAGCGAACGGCGGTGGTTACGTCAAAATCCCGGTCAGCGTGGTGAACCCGGTGAAAGCGCCAGAAGAAGGGAACCTTGTGCGTCACAAGATGCTGCGCCCAGATCGCGAAATCGAGGATCAGGATTGACAGCAGCGCCTCGATCCAGAACGGCCACGCAAGGGCATTGAAAAGCCCCCAACCGTTTCGCCAGGCATCCACCGCAGCACCGATGGCGAGGAATGGCAGGGCAATAGCCATTGCGCGAAGAACAAGCGTATCGATGGCCACAATCGCGAGGTTGGTCTTCCAGCGTCCGAGCCGCGGAACGGCACGGGGACGGCGGGGCGCTAGTGTTTCGAGCGCAGCGAAGAGCAGGAAGAGGCCCGCAAAGGCGGACAGGCGGATCAAGGCTTCGTTTGGCATGGGCAGGCTCCATCGCACCCGTGACCCGAACCTATGCGCGCGGGGCCGGGATTGCTAGCGGCGGACGCGGGGTTTCACGCGAGGCTCGGTGGAGCGGATCTGGCTTCCAGCGCCGTGGTCGGTGAAGAGTTCCAGCAGGCAGGCGTTCGGGATGCGACCGTCAAGAATGGTAACGGCGCGGACGCCTTCTTCGATCGCCTTCAGTGCGGTTTCGGTCTTCGGGATCATGCCGCCTGCGATCACGCCATCGGCGGTCATCTGGCGGATCTCTTCGGGAGTTATCTGGGTTATCACCTGGCCATCGGCGTTCTTCACGCCCGTGACATCGGTCAGCAGAAGGAGGCGGTCGGCTTGCAGCGCGCCGGCGATGGCACCGGCGGCTGTATCGCCGTTCACATTGAAGGTCTCATTGTCGGCCATGCCAGTGGCGACCGGTGCCACGACCGGGATGATACCGGCATTGTAAAGGTCGCGCAGGACCTGAACATTCATTTCGACCGGGCGGCCAACGAAGCCAAGCGCCGGATCGTCAGCCTCGCATACCATCAGGTCGTCGTCCTTGCCGGAAATCCCGACCGCGCGACCGCCAGCATCCATGATCGCCTGGACAATCCGCTTGTTGACGAGGCCCGACAGGATCATCTCGACCACCTGAACTGTGGCCTTGTCAGTCACCCGCTTGCCTTTCACGAATTCCGACTTGATCCCCAATTTCTCCAGCATCTCGTTGATCATCGGCCCGCCGCCGTGAACGACCACGGGGTTCACGCCAACCTGTCGCATAAGGACGATGTCGCGGGCAAATTCGGCCATCGCGGCGTCGTCGCCCATCGCGTTCCCGCCGAATTTGACGACCACCACGGCGTCAGCGTAGCGCTGCAAGTAGGGCAGGGCTTCGGAAAGCATCTTGGCGGTGTTGAGCGCGTCTTGCATGGTCAGGGTCTGCTGTTTCATGGCTGCCTCCAGAATGGCCGGCACCTTTGGGCAAACTGGGTGAAAACACAAGGGAGGGCTGAGGGTCTGACACTTCGGCGTCAGCTAAGATATTGAGCAGTATGTGAAACGATGGTCAATGCTGCCGTTCCAACTTCGTCGCGACGCCTTGGCAGACCCGGATAATCGGCATAGGACTGGTGCAATCGGAAGCTCCGGAGGGGTTTATGGCGGAACAGAGGACGCTGGTGCTGACAGGGGCCAGTCGAGGTATCGGCCACGCGACCGTGAAGAGGTTTTCAGCCGAAGGCTGGCGTGTACTGACTTGTTCGCGGCAACCCTTCGATCCACGTTGCCCGTGGCCGGGTGGCGAGGACAACCATATCCAGATTGATCTGGCCGACCCGAAAAAGACGATCGAAGCCATCGAGACGATCAAGGAAAAAGTAAACGGGCGGGTGCATGCCTTGGTCAACAATGCGGGGATCAGTCCGAAAGGCGAAAGTGGCAAACGGTTGAGCACGCTGGATACCGACCTTCGGACATGGGGCCATGTGTTCCATGTGAACTTCTTTTCCAGCGTTATCCTGGCACGAGGACTGCAGGCCGAACTGGCGGCCACCAAAGGATCGATTGTCAACGTGACCTCGATCGCCGGGGTGCGGGTGCATCCGTTCGCCGGGGCGGCATACGCGACATCGAAGGCCGCGCTGGCGGCGTTGACCCGCGAGATGGCGCATGACTTCGGGCCGCTTGGTGTTCGGGTAAATGCCATTGCCCCGGGCGAGGTTGAAACGGCGATCCTGTCGCCGGGAACCGACAAGATCGTTGAAAAGCTGCCGATGCAGCGACTGGGCCAGCCGAAGGAAGTGGCCGATGTGATCTGGTTCCTGTGCTCAGATCAGTCGAGTTACATTTCGGGCGCCGAGATCGAAGTAAACGGGGCGCAGCATGTCTGACGAACCAGAAAAGTCTTGATGCAAGTCGCTTCAGACGGTCAGTCCGCTTTTCGAAGCTGATCGTCACGTCGTCCACATCTACCCCAAAGCGCTGCATGTAGGCGCGGATCAACGGCTGGTCGTCGGACAGGAACCACATCCAATCATCGAAGGTAGCCGAATGGTTTCCGCCGGCCCGTCCACCGACGGAACCGGCAGCCCGATGGTGTGGCGCCAATTGAAACGGTCGCCATTCGCGGCATAAGGTCGGGGCAATCAGGAGGCGCGCCATGCTGGACGAAGCGGACGATATCCATCCCCTGTTCCAGGGCGCCCCGACAGATTCTGACTTTCGCAAGCTGCGCAAGCGACTGGTGCAACAGGTGCGCGACGCTGTAGAGACCTACGGCATGATCAAGCCGGGCGCGCGTTGGCTGGTTTGTCTTTCAGGGGGAAAAGACAGCTACACCCTGCTGGCGATCCTGTACGAACTGAAATGGCGCGGTCTTTTGCCGGTCGATTTGCTGGCCTGCAACCTCGACCAGGGACAGCCGGGGTTTCCTTCCACGGTGCTGCCAGAGTTTCTGGTGAGGATGGGCGTGCCGCATCGGATCGAATACCAGAATACATACAGTATCGTCACCGAGAAGGTGCCCGCAGGGCGGACCTATTGTTCGCTATGTTCAAGATTGCGGCGCGGCAACCTTTACCGCGTGGCGCGTGAGGAAGGCTGTTCTGCAGTGGTATTGGGTCATCACCGCGATGACATTCTCGAGACGTTCTTCCTGAATCTCTTTCACGGCGGAAGGCTGGCGGCGATGCCGCCAAAACTGCTCAACGAGGAGGGCGATCTGTTCGTTTATCGTCCGCTGGCCTTTGTCTCAGAAGCCGACTGTGAGGCTTTTGCGACCGCACTGCGCTATCCGATCATCCCATGCGACCTGTGCGGCAGTCAGGAGGGGCTGCAGCGTACCCAGATAAAGGCGCTTCTGGACGCGTGGGAAGTCAAGGTGCCGGGGCGGCGGCAGGTGATGTTCCGGGCACTGATGAATGTGCGACCCTCGCATCTTGCTGATCCGGTCTTGTTCGATTTTGCCGGACTGTCGGCCTTCACGGATCTGGAAAATTTGACGCAACTTACGGCTGAGCATTAGGGAACTTCTCATGAACATCTCTCAATACTGGTACTCCGGGCGTGGCATCTTCCCCCCGGATTTCGGGATGGAGCGCGATGAGAGCCTTCTATTTGCGTCTTTTGGCTGGCCTTGGTCGACCTGAGTTTCTGGTTTTCCTTCCCGCGCTGACCTTGGCGGCCTTCTGGACTGGTGGCGAAGACGCGGTCGTCCTTTCGGCGCTTGCGGTGCCAGTCGTGGTGCTGGTTGCCGGGATGGTGCTTGAAAGGTCTGACAGCCAACGCCATGGCCTTGTCACACAACTGGACGCCGTCCTGGCAGACCGTGACGGGCTAGGCCGTACCACAGGATGCTTCGTTATTCAGTTCGACGATCCGGCCGGCCTGATCGAGCGACATGGCCGCAGCACGCAGACGGAAATTCTTGCCTGCTGCAACCAGCGGATTCGTACCGCGATGCGGTTTGGCGACGTCTTGACCGTGCTGGAGGACGGCAGCCTGGCGGTGATGCTTGCACCGGTCTTTCGGCTTGACCTGGAGACGATGGTGCAAATTGCCGGCCGTATACAGGCAGTTGTGCATCAGCCAATCGAACTGCGGTCGGGAGCGGTGCACGTCACGTGCTCCATCGGGTTCTGTCAAGGGCGACGGTCGCCTGCCGCGACGGGCCGTTCACTGCTGGATTCGGCGCAGATCGCGGTAGACGAGGCGAGGCGTCACGGGCCGGGCGCGATCCGGGCGTTTTCGATGGATATGGCACGAGCAAAGGCAAATCGTGACTCCCTGCGCGACGGGATCGAGCGCGCTATGGCCAATGGCGAGGTGAGGGCTCACTTCCAGCCGCAGTTGTCGACCGACACGGGCGAGGTTTCAGGCATGGAGGCGCTGGCACGCTGGCATCACCCTGAACGAGGCTGCCTGATGCCCGGCGAATTTCTGCCAGCGGTGGAAGGCACGGGCCTCGCGGTTCGGCTCAGTCAGGTCATGCTGACCGAAGCGCTATCGGCGCTGCGCTCCTGGGACTGTTCGGGCTTCAACGTGCCTACTGTGTCGGTGAACTTTTCGGCGGCCGAGCTTGGCGACCCGCATCTGCCGGAACGGCTGAAATGGGAACTGGACCGCTTTGACCTGACGGCGGACCGGCTGACGATCGAAGTGCTGGAGACAGTGGTTGCAACGTCAACCGACGACGCGACCGCCGTCAATATCGCAGCACTTGCAGCTATGGGATGCGGCATTGATTTGGATGATTTCGGAACTGGCCACGCGTCGATCACCAGCATTCGCCGCTTTGCACTGCGGCGGCTGAAGATCGACCGGAGTTTCGTAACCGGTGTGGACGCCGACCGCGAGCAGCAGAAGATGATCGCGGCTGTCCTGTCCCTAGCTGAACGCCTCGGGCTTGAAACCTTGGCGGAAGGGGTGGAAACGGCAGCCGAACATGCCATTCTTGCGCAGCTTGGCTGCGGTCATGTGCAAGGTTACGCCATTGCCCGCCCGATGCCAGCCGAGGAGGCCGCACAGTGGCTGGAGCGGATGACCGTCAAGGCGGCGTTGTCCCCGCTGATCCAAGGACGGGCGCGGTAGGCCACGAACACAAGGCGACACCTGCGGGACGCAAGAGAGGCAATACTGCCAAGAATTGATCGCCCCACAGCATGCCGAACAGGGCAAAACCGCTTGACCTTTCGCCCACCCTGTCGTTGAAGCACCGCTGACGCGCGGATGCGGCAGGGTGGTGACTAATGGAAGAAAACAACAACAAGAATCTGTTGCTGGCGACAGCACTGAGCTTTCTTGTCATCCTGGTGTGGTTCGTGCTCTTCCCGCCGCCGGAAGCGCCGCTGGCGCCTCCGACGCCAACAAACGCAACAGCTGCCGATGCGGTGACGCCGCCATCGACGGGAACGGCCGGGCAGGCCGAAGCCGCTGAGGCCGTGCCGGAAGCACCGCGGTTGACCATTGATACGCCGAAGCTGTCGGGCTCGGTCTCGATGCTTGGTGGCCGGATTGACGACCTGAAACTCAAGGCCTACCGCGAAACCATCGAGCCGGGCGCCGAAACGGTGCGCCTAATGTCCCCTGTGGGGGCCGCTGATCAGGCATTCTACGCGCTTTACGGTTGGGCGCCTGGCGGAACATTGGGGTTCGAAGACGTTCCCGGCGCGAACAGCGAATGGACGCTAGCAAGCGGCGGCACGCTGGCTCCGGGCCAACCGGTCAGCCTGCGGTGGGACAACGGCAAGGGACTGCTGTTCACGCGCGAAATCTCGATCGACGAGGACTATATGTTCACCGTCACCGAGACAGTGCAGAACACAAGCGGAGCTTCTGTCAGCTTGCAGCCCTATGGCGTAATCGCGCGGCACGGTGTCCCGAGCGACCTGCAGAACATCTTTGTGGTGCACGAGGGTGTTGTTGCCCGTGCCGACGGCGAACTTACCGAAACCGATTATTCCGATGTGGCAGATCTGCCGGTGGTGGACCGTGAAGGTGCTGCAGCCGAGGTTGTGGAAGCGACGACGGATGGCTGGATCGGCTTTACAGACCATTACTGGATGGCGATCCTGATACCTGAGCAAGGCAAGCCTTATACTTCGGTTACCAAGCACGTTGCCGCGTCTGATATCTACCAGGCCGAGATCCGCCAACCGGTGCTGACGGTGGCGGCGGGCGCGACGGCCACCACATCCTCGCGGCTGTTTGCGGGGGCGAAAGAGTGGGAGACGATCCGCGCTTACCAGAACGAGGCAGGCATCGCGGGCTTCATAGACAGCATCGACTGGGGATGGTTCTACTTCTTCACCAAGCCAATCTTTGCCGTACTGCATTGGCTGAACGCGGTGATCGGCAACATGGGTCTTGCGATCATCGGGCTGACTTTCGTGTTGAAGGTGCTGGTGCTTCCCCTGGCCTACAAGTCTTACGTCTCGATGGCTCGCATGAAGGAACTGCAGCCTGAGATGGAGGCCTTGAAAGAGCGCGCTGGCGACGACAAGCAGAAGATGCAGCGCGAGATGATGCAGCTTTACAAGGACAAGAAGGTAAATCCGGCCGCCGGTTGCCTGCCGATCCTGATTCAGATTCCGATCTTCTTCGCGCTCTACAAGGTGATTTTCGTCACCATCGAACTGCGGCACGCGCCGTTCTTCGGCTGGCTGACCGACCTGAGCGCGCCCGACACCTCTTCGATCTACAACTTCTTCGGTCTCTTGCCATGGGACGCCCCGGCGACCGGTTCGCTCCTTCATCTGGTCTTCATTGGCATCTTGCCCATTCTGCTTGGCATCACCATGTGGCTGCAGCAAAAGCTGAATCCGGCGCCCACCGACCCGGTGCAACAACAGATCTTCGCTTGGATGCCTTGGGTCTTCATGTTCATGCTTGGCGGCTTTGCCTCGGGCTTGGTGGTCTACTGGATTACCAACAACACGATTACCTTCGCCCAACAGTACCTGATCATGCGCAGCCATGGCCACAAACCCGACCTTTTCGGCAACATTCGGTCGGGGTTCAAGAAGAAGGACGCCCCAGCCGCTGCAGCCAAAACCATGATTTCCGGGGCCGAGGCGCCCAAGCCTGCAAACAAGCCCGTAGCACCTAAACCGGCTTCACCCAAGCCGACCGCGCCGAAGCCGGGGTCAACGAAGCCGCGAGGCGGAAAGAAGTGACCGGACGGCTGGCACGGATCAGCCGGCACCCGATCAAGGGGCACGGCCGCGAAGACCTTGCCTCGGTTCCGCTTGTCGTCGGAGAATGCCTGCCTTTTGATCGGCATTGGGCTGTCGCACATGAGGCAGCGCGCCTTCAGGAGGGGTGGAACCCTTGCGTCAACTTCGCCCGTGGTGCCAAGGCACCGGCCTTGATGGCAATAACGGCAAAGCTGGACGAGGCGACGCTGGCGGTGACGTTGGCGCATCCCGAGGTCGGGCCCCTGACATTTCGCCCGGATGATCCTGTCGACCTACCTCGGTTCCTGAATTGGGTGCGCCCGCTGAACCCAACCGATCGGGCGCAGCCTGAACGGATCGTGGCTGCCGGACGGGGGATGACCGACAGCAGTTTTCCATCGGTGGCAATCTTGTCGAGCACGTCGCTGGCCGATCTGTCGGCGCGAATGGGGATGAACCTTTCGGTGCACCGCTGGCGCGGCAATTTGTGGTTAGACGGGGCGGCACCTTGGGCGGAATTCGACTGGATCGGGCGGCATATCCGGGTCGGGGACGCTGTGCTGAAAATCGAAGAGCGTATCACGCGGTGCAAGGCGACAACGGTGAACCCCGATACCGGGCAGCCGGAAGGTGATACCCTGTCTGCATTAGATGCCGCGTTCGGGCACCAGGACTTTGGGGTCTACGCGACTGTGGTCGAGGGCGGTGCGGTTTCAGTCGGCGAAGGGTGGACCTTGCAATGAGCATGACCTTTACGCTTACCCCGGAGCCCGCCGAGGAAGATCGCGAAAAAGGAAGGCTATTGTTTGCCGGGCCGGTGACCTTTGTCAAAGGCGTGGTGGCAATGTCGGGCTTGCCGCCGGCGGACCGGCTGGAGGTCTGTTTTGCGGGCCGCTCCAATGTGGGAAAGTCCAGCTTGATCAACGCGCTGACGGGCCGCAAGACACTGGCGCGTGCGTCAAATACACCGGGTCGGACGCAGGAAATCAACTTTTTCGCGCTGGGTGAGGCGCGCTATATGGTCGACCTGCCGGGCTATGGCTATGCCGAGGCGCCGGTGGCGATTGTCGCCAAATGGCAGGCGCTGCTGCGCCAGTATCTGGCGGGGCGCCAAACCCTGCGCCGGGCATTCGTTCTGATCGACGCGCGGCATGGCGTGAAAGCGGTGGACGAGGAAATTCTGAAGCTTCTGGATCGGTCGGCGGTCACCTATCAAGCGGTGTTGACCAAGATTGACAAGATCAGCCGGGCGGAGCTTGAGGCAGTCATCGAGCAGGTGAAGGGTGCGTTGGGCAAGCACCCCGCGGCCTATCCCGAGATCGTGGTGACCAGCTCCGAAAAGGGCGAGGGCATCGAAACCCTGCGGGCAATCATCGCGACAATGGAGTGAGGGCAAGACCTGTTCAGCGGGTGGCGTCGAATTCGGGATCCGAGCCTGGCACCGGGTCATAGCCAGAGCCGCCCCAGGGGTGGCAACGACAGAGCCGGTGCGCCGTCAGATAGCCTCCCTTGAGCCCACCATGCCGTTCCAGCGCCTCAAGCGCGTAGGATGAACATGTCGGCTGGAACCGGCAGCCATGGCCCACCCAAGGCGACAGCACCAGACGGTAGGCTTGAACCGGAAGCGCAATGATGCGGGCGAGCGGCGTCATTGCTTGCTGCGGTGGACTGAGCTGAGGGCGGCCTGCAGATCAGTCAGCAGATCGGCAAAAAGACGGCTGACCGTGGCCTCCGGTCGCGCGACCAGGACATAATCCCAGCCAGGCTGTGCCAGGGCAGGCAAGGTTTCGCGCGCAAGCGCACGCAACCGGCGCTTGGCGCGGTTGCGCAGAACGGCATTGCCGATCTTCTTGGAAGCTGTGAAGCCGACCCGGATCGTCAAGCTTTCGTCGCCACGGTTCCGCGCTTGCAGCAGGAACCCGGCTGTGCCTTGCCGTCGCGCCGAGGCGGCCTTGAGGTAATCGGCGCGTTTCTTGAGCGTCAAAAGCGAAACCGCCGGCGGCACTTCGGGCACCGTGGCGTTAATGCCCTGGCCCTGGTCCTCCGGCGGTGTCATGTCGTGTCCTGATGTCCCCCGAAGGGGATTGATCATGCGGAAAGCTTGTGACGGCCCTTGGCGCGGCGCGCTGCAAGCACAAGACGCCCGTTCTTGGTGGCCATGCGGGCGCGGAACCCGTGGCGGCGCTTGCGAACCAGGTTCGACGGTTGAAAGGTGCGCTTCATCGCGGCTCTCCATCAGAGGGCAGATAACTTGAAGCCCGTCCTTTACGGGCGCTTTCTATCCAAGTCAACGCAAGGCGCGCGGAATTCCTGCAACATTTGCGTTGCCAGGTGGTGGTTTTGTTTCAAGTCGGGCGCGAACGTGTCGGTTGTCATCAACGGCGCGTGAGGTGGGTGTCTTTTGTCCATCGGTCAAACGATGTTGGTCGCCAGAAGAGGAAGCCAAATGATGAAGACTGCTCCGTCTGCCGACACGACCTCTACCGCACGTCCGGGTTGGCTGCGAAAACTGCCGTTCCTTGCAATCTTGGCAAGTGCGGGCCTTGGCCTCGTCCTGTTGCGGGACGATCTGAGTTTTGCGGCCCTTGCCGATCAGCGCGAGGCACTGCTGGCCTACCGCGACGAGCATTACCTGCTGGCCGTGCTGGCGTTCATTGCGGGCTATTCGGTGATCGTGGCGCTGAGCTTGCCGGGCGCCACCGTGGCCACCTTGACCGGCGGGTTCCTTTTCGGGGTGTTTCCGGGAGCCATGTTCAACGTTGCAGCCGCGACGACGGGCGCCGTGGCAGTGTTCTTGGCTGCGCGCGCAGGGTTCGGGCAGGGTGTTGCCGACAGGGTCGCAGCGGGCGGAGGAGCCGCAGCACGATTGCAGGCTGGACTGCGGGAAAACGAATGGTCGGTACTACTCTTGATGCGGCTCGTGCCGGCCGTACCATTCTTTCTGGCCAATCTCATTCCTGCCTTTGTCGGCACCAGCCTGTTTCGGTTTGCCGTAACGACCTTTGTTGGAATCATTCCCGGTGCGATTGTCTATACGTCTGTTGGGGCTGGCCTGGGCGATGTGTTCGCAAGAGGCGAGACACCTGATCTTGGCGTGATCTTCACGGCGCCGGTCTTGTTGCCCATCCTAGGTCTGGCGGCGTTGGCGGCGTTGCCGTTAGTCCTGAAGGCCGTGCGGAAGGAGCGCTGAGATGGAGTTGATCGAAACGGACATCTGCGTCATCGGCGCAGGCTCGGGCGGATTGTCGGTCGCTGCGGGCGCGGTGCAGATGGGGGCCCGGGTCGTGCTTGTCGAAGCGGGAGAGATGGGTGGCGACTGCCTGAACTCCGGATGCGTCCCGTCAAAGGCTCTGATTGCCGCAGCGAAGGCAGCTGAGGCTCAGCGCCGCGGCTTTCGCGGTTTGCCGGGGGTTGAGCCGGCGGTCGATTTCGGTGCGGTAAAGGACCATGTGGCAGCGGTGATCGAAGAGATCGCCCCAGTCGACAGTCAGGAGCGTTTTGAGGGCTTGGGAGTGCGAGTGATTCGGGCATTCGGCAAGTTCGTCGGCCCTCGTGAAGTAGAGGCGGGCGGTTTTCGTATCCGTGCGCGGCGGTTCGTGATTGCGACCGGATCACGTCCATTTGTGCCTCCGATCGACGGGGCCGACAGCGTGCCGTGGTTCACCAACGAGACGATCTTTGCCTCGCGGGAGCGGCCCGCACATCTGATCGTCATCGGAGGCGGCCCGATCGGCATTGAGATGGCTCAGGCGCATCGGCGGCTGGGGTCTGCGGTTACGGTGGTTGAGGGGGCCAAGATGCTCGGGCGCGAGGATCCGGAATTGGCCGCCGTGGTGCTGCAGGCGCTGGCCGCAGAAGGAGTTGTACTGCAAGAGGGAAAGCAAGTTGTGCGGCTTTCCAAATTTGCGGGCGGAGTCGAAGTGACCCTCGCCGATGGAACGGGTGTGCGGGGCAGCCATCTTTTGATTGCGGTGGGGCGTCAGGTTTCGCTGGACGGGCTGGGGCTTGAGGCGGCTGGGGTCGACTATACCAAAAAAGGTGTGACCGTAGATACGCACCTCAGGTCGAGCAACCGCCGGGTCTATGCAGTGGGCGACGCTGCGGGCGGTCTGCAGTTCACCCATGTGGCAGGGTATCACGCCGGTATCGTGGTTCGTCAGGCCGTGCTGGGATTGCCGGCAAAGGCCACAATGCGCGCAATGCCGCGCGCGACCTACACAGACCCGGAATTGGCGCAGGTCGGCCTGACCGAGGCCGAGGCGCGCGAAACTCATGGTGGCGCGCTGACCGTGGTTCGCGCCGAGTTCAACCACAATGACCGGGCGATTACCGAAGGCAAGGGCAAGGGGCTGATCAAGGTCATGGTCGTCAAGGGGCGGCCGGTCGGAGCCTCGATCGTCGGGCCGCAGGCAGGAGAATTGATTGCGCTCTGGGCGCTTGCGCTCTCGGCCAAACTGAAGATGTCTGCGATAGCTGGGATGGTGGCACCTTACCCGACGCTGGGCGAAGTTTCGAAACGCGCGGCAGGAGCCTATTTTTCCCCGAAGCTCTTTGATAATGCTGCGCTGAAGCGTCTGGTGCGATTTGTGCAGCGGTTCGTTCCCTGAACCCATGAGCATCCGGGGGGACTGAGACAACGTGAAGCGGGGCCGGTTCCTAAAGACGCTGTCCGGGCGGTTCCTTTTGTTGACCGTCATCTTCGTCATGCTGGCCGAAATCCTGATCTTCGTGCCATCTATCGCGCGGTTCAGGGCAGATTTCCTGCTTGAGCGGCTGAAGCAGGCGCAGATCGCGGCGCTGACGCAGTTGGCTACAGCGGACATGATCACGCCAGAGCTGGAAGCGGAGCTTCTCGCCAATGCCGAGGTGTTCAACGTGGTTCTGCGCCGCGATGAGGTGCGCCAGCTTATCCTGTCATCGCCGCTGCCGGACGAAGTCCATGATACCTTCGACCTTCGCATTGCCGGCCCGTTGGAACTGATCCGCGATGCCGCCGGTGTGCTGACCGACTCGCGGAACAGGATCGTGCGCGTGATCGGCAACCCGGTGCAGGACGCTGGCAGCCTGATCGAGATCACGATGGAGACAAAACCGCTGCGCGACGCGATGATCGACTACGGGCTGCGCATCCTCATGCTGTCCGCGTTGATCTCGATTGTGACGGCGTTCCTGCTGTTCCTCTCGGTGCAGCGGTTACTGGTGGTTCCGATAAGACGTGTGGTGCGGCACATGCAGGCATACGCCGAGGCACCGGAGGATGCACGCCGGGTGATCGAGCCGACGGCTGACGTCGAGGAATTGCGCGTGGCCGAAGAGGCACTGCAATCCATGCAGACACAATTGACAGGAGCGCTGCGGCAAAAGGAGCGGTTGGCGCAATTGGGTGGGGCGGTGGCCAAGATCAGCCACGACCTGCGCAATATCCTGACGACAGCGCAACTTTTCGCTGACCGGATCGAAGGCAGCGCTGACCCTGCGGTTGCCCGGGCAGCGCCAAAGCTGGTGGCGTCAATCAGCCGGGCCGTTTCGCTTTGCGAGGCGACGCTCGCCTTTGGCAAAGCCGAGGAGCCACCGCCACAGTTGCGTCGGTTGAACTTTGCCAAACTGGCGGAGGACGTCGCGGAAGGTGAGGGCCTTGGCAGGGAAGGTCAGGTGGTCTGCCTGATCGACGTTCCTCAAGGTCTGACCATCCGGGCCGATGAAGAACAGCTATATCGTGTGTTGGCTAACCTTGTGCGCAATGCGCGCCAGGCAATCGATGCAACGGGCCAGGCGGGAACGATCGAGGTTTCAGCCGGCGAAGACGAGGCGGAGTGGTGGATCAGGGTCGGTGACACGGGTCCCGGCCTACCAGCGCGTGCGCGCGAGCATCTGTTTGCCGCTTTCCAGGGAGGAGCACGGAAAGGGGGGACGGGCCTTGGCCTTGCGATCGCCGCAGAGCTGGTTCGGGGCCATGGTGGCAAGTTGGAGCTTGCCAGAACTGACAACGAGGGAACGGAGTTTGTCATCCACCTGCCGAAGGAGACGCAAGGCGCAGAGCTTTAGTAGCACTTGCGATTTCGTCCTTGCATTGGTTGCGGCGCAGGGCTACATCGCCGGGGCTTGCGGACCCGTAGCTCAGCTGGATAGAGCATCAGACTACGAATCTGAGGGTCGGGCGTTCGAATCGCTCCGGGTCCGTTCGCCATTCTGGCGAACCCCCATCATTGCCCATAGACCTAGCACTTGGATGCTGTGCATCGCTACAAAGCACCAAGATTGGCAGCGAGCCTGAGCCAAAGGATTAAGCTCGCTCGGAGCGAACCAGTGCGAAGGTCGGAACTGGATTCGCTGTACCGGGATGACCCAGAGTGGCGCCGGCTGCAGCGAAGCATCATGCCCCGCCTGCGAACCTATCCCGCAGCACATTCTTTTGCACCTTGCCCATGGTATTGCGTGGCAACTCGTCCACGAAAATCACCCGACTTGGCCGCTTGAACCGTGCCAGCCTCCGCTCCAGTGCGTGAGCGATATCGGCTTCGGTCAGGTCGTGCCGCCCATCGGGCACCACAATCGCGGTGACAGCCTCGCCAAGATCATGGTGCGGCAGGCCGATCACCGCAGATTCCAGAACCCCGGCCAGTTCGTCGATCTCGGCCTCGACCTCTTTGGGATAGACGTTGTAGCCGCCGGTGATGATCAAATCCTTGGCCCGGCCAACGATTTGGAGATAACCTTTGGCGTCGATCCGCCCCAGATCGCCGGTGATAAAAAACCCGTTCGCGCGCAATTCTGCGGCGGTCTTTTCCGGCATGCGCCAATAGCCTTTGAACACATTGGCACCGCGCACTTCAATCATGCCGACCTCGCCCTGCGGCAGCCGCGCGCCACTGTCGGGGTCTGTCACGATCACTTCGGTTCCCGGCAGCGGCAGGCCCACGGTGCCGGCCAACCGCTCGCCTTGATAGGGGTTCGAGGTATTCATGTTGGTTTCGGTCATGCCATAGCGTTCAAGGATCGCATGGCCGGTGCGGGCCTGCCATTCCCTGTGCGTTTCAGCCAAAAGCGGGGCCGACCCCGAGATGAAAAGTCGCATCTGCAATGTTGCTGAAGAATTGAGCGTGGCGGATTCCAAGAGCCGGACATAAAAGGTCGGCACGCCCATCAAGACTGTCGCCCGCGTCATCTGGTCAAGGATCTTGCCCACGTCGAACTTTGGCAGGAGGATCATCGACGCGCCCGAAAACAGCGCGACGTTGGTCGCCACAAATAGCCCGTGGGTGTGAAAGATCGGCAGGGCATGGATCAAGACGTCAGCCTTGGTGAAGTGCCATGCCTCGCGCAGGGTCAACGCGTTCGACACCAGATTGCCGTGCGTCAGCATCGCCCCTTTCGAGCGGCCAGTGGTGCCAGATGTATAGAGAAGCGCTGCCAGATCATCGGCTTCGCGCGGCACCGTAGCAAAATCGACCCGAGAACTCTTCGCGGCATCTGCCAAGCTGCCTTCGCCATTGGCGTCCAGCGTCACAAGGTGCGGGCCGATCTGACCAGCAACGGACGCGAGAGTGTCCGCGTGGAGTGGATCGCAGACAAAGAGCGTTGGTTCCGCATCGCCGATGAAGTAGGCGACCTCTGCAGCGGTGTAGGCGGTGTTCAAAGGCAGGAACACCGCACCCGCGCGGGCGGAAGCGAGGTAGAGGATAATCGCCTCAAGCGACTTCTCGACTTGCACCGCAACACGGTCGCCTGGCTTCACTCCCAAGGCCGTCAGCGCGTTGGCCATCTGCCCGGTACGGGCGATGAGATCGCCATAGGTGAAACGATCCCCCGCCGGCGTCTCGATCGCCACGGCCGACATGTCCGTGATCGAGCGGGCAAGAACATCGAACAGATTGGCGCTCATTGCACACTCCTTGGGCGTTTCAGGGTATGCGCAGCAGGCAGGTCGCGCAACGTTCATGTTGCCGTTTATTCGGCCGGATATTTGCGCAAAGACGCCCTGCGAAGCTCGGCCTCCAGAAGTTCTGTTTCGGCAGCCCTCGGCCGCGCGAACCCGGCCAAAAGCAGGTAGGCCACCGGCGTGACGGAGTGCTTTGCAACCGTGACAAGAGCAAGACCACCGGCGATGATCCAACCAAGCACCTCGTGGACCGTCGCGCATTTTCGCGCAACTGATCGGCGAATTCGACGATCAAGCCAATCTGGGAATACAAGTTCACGCTGCCCTCTGTTAGCAGTAGGGCAAAGTTGCATGTCCTCGGCCAGAACTGCTTTCGCCTGCTGTTCAACCATCGCATCGCCCAGCGCAAACTCCGGCGTAAGCCCGGCGCTGATCGGCACCGACCCGCTCTGCGCCTCTCGTTCAAGGTCTGGCGCCACCACCCGTTCCGTCAACGTGGCACAGGAAGGCGCGGGCACCGTGCTGGCATCCTTCGACGACACGAAAATCCGCTCCAGATCGCCTGCGTCGTTCACCGGGTCCGAAGTGGGGACGAGGCTAAAGGAAAAACTGTCGTCATCAAGGAAAGCGTGCCGACCGTGCGTCCGTCAAGCACCGCCTGGAATGCCTCGCCAAGACCGTCGATCGCCACTCCTCAGCGCGGCCACGGTCGATTTCGACGAACAGTTCTGGTTACGTGGTATCGCAATCCAGCCGCACCGGGCCAAAGCGCCGGTCTTCCTCCATTTGGTCAATGAGACTGCGCTCTACCTCGGCCAGCTGCACAGGTTTACGTCCACCCCGAACGCCAATTTCTGGTCGCCGAAGATCTTTCAGCAAACTCGCGGAACAGGCTGGTCAAGTCGTCCGCCGTGCGTCGCGACAATTTGACAGCAATCCGCAGGATCGCATCGGAATCGGCATCCGACTTCGATACTCGCGGCGCCTCGGCCGCGTCCGGCAGGCGTTCATCACCCGCGCCACGGCGCTGCGCCCGCTCCGCCCGCCCCAGCCCCAGCATCGGCCGCCATCATCTGTAACTGCCCGCGAATACAGGCACGCCGCGCCCGCGGCGAACCCGATCATTCGCATATCGGTCCGCGCGGTCGGTGCCTGCCCGCGCGGACGTCGCGAAGGCGGTGCCCTGCGAACCAATCAACTGACTGCAAATTCCTCAACCAAAGTTGCCAGGAACCGCTCTGCGGACGGACCGAGCGTGCGGGATTTTCGGCGGCACAGGCACATGCGTGTCGTTACGTTATCCAGACCCAGGATCTCGATTGGCAGCAGGTCGCCGTCCCGGTCTTCGTCCCACATCGCCACCTCTGGCATGACCGCAGCGCCGATACCGGAGCGGGCGTAGGCCTTAAGCGCGGGGATCGAGTTGGCGGTCATCTGCGGTTGGCCGTCGCGGTGTTGGCCAGGCACGACCGTGTCGAAGGCCACGCGACTGGTGTAGCTTGAGGGCATGGCGGCAAAAGGCATCGAGACAAGTTCAGCGGCGCTGATCCCCGCCCTGCCGGCGAACGGATGGCCCGGGCTGACCACGGCGACAATGCGGTTGGGCCTTTCGGCCACAATCTCGATATCAGGGTGGTTGGGGGCCGTCACCACCAGCGCGAAGTCGGCAAGATCATGCACCAGCGCCCGTTCCGCCTGCCGACCGGCAGCGATGTGCAGGTAGGTCTTCATGTGCGGATAGGTGCGGGCCATGCGGATCAGGCAGGGCATCAGAAATCGCTCGACCAGCGATTGCGACACATGGATGCGAACCGAACCGTGGCCGACCGACTCCACCTCGTCGATGTCGGCCGAAAGACGTTCCATCCGCTGGATGATCTGGCGGGCAGCCTCGGCCACAAGGTTGCCTGTGGGGGTCAGCCGCATCCCACGCGAGTGGCGCTCGAACAGGGTCACCCCCAGTTCGTGTTCCAGAAGCGCGATCTTCCGGCTTAGGCTCGAGGCGGTCAGGTTGACGATATCGGCTGCGGCAAGGGTGGAGCCGTTCTCCGCAATCAGCACGACATAGCGCAGCACTTCCAGCGGCATGCGCGGCAGGACGCCAACGATCTTTGACCGGCCCATTGCTTGCCCCCTTCATGCCCCGCCGTCTGGTGTGCAGGATGCGCACAGCAGCTGTCAACATTCGCTGATTGTCGCCGCGCGATTGTGGGACGATGTTAACCGTCTGCCGTCACCAAACTAGGCAGCATCATCCACCGTTAGGGCAGGCGCAGCATGTCATCCGCAACGATCACGTCGAAGGCTTCCGCGCCCTTCCTTGCGCTGGGATGCTAGCATGGCGCGGGTGACGCTTGCCACCTGGGACCATGACCGGGCGCTGCCCGTCCTGAACGGCGAGGTGCCAGTCAACGGCTTCGAGATCGAGGCGCACATCCTGCCGACCACGCAACTTTTCCCCATCGCGGTGAACGAGGCGCGGTTCGATGTGACCGAGCTTTCGCTGTCAAGCTACATGCTTCAGGTCTCGCGCGGGACAAGCGCCTATACCGCTATTCCGGTCTTTCTGGCGCGCGCCTTTCGGCACAACGGATTTTTCGCCCGCACGGGCAGTGGCATCCGGTCGCTGGCCGATCTGAAGGGTCGCGTGGTCGGGGTGCCGGAATACCAGATGACCGCCGCGCTGTGGATGCGCGGCATCCTGATGGACGACCACGGCATCGCGGCGTCGGACCTGATCTGGCGCACCGGCGCGCTTGACCAGGGCGTGCGCCATGAGCGGTTGGAACTGGACGCGCCGCCGTCGCTGTCGATCACGCCGATAACAGCGGGCGAGACCTTGCAGGACCTGCTTCTGGCCGGAAAGATCGATGCGCTTCTGGCTCCGAACCCGCCCCGCGCCTTTCTGGAAGGTGACTCCCGGATCGTCCGCATCCTGCCCGATTTTGCCGCTGCGGAAGAGGATTACCACCGGCGCACCGGGTATTTCCCGATCATGCATCTGCTGGCTGTGCGCAAGACGCTGGTGGGCCAGTATCCGGACCTTCCCCGAGCGCTTTTCGATGCATTCAGCACAGCGCGAGACATGGCACTGAAGCGGCTTGAGGAGGTGTGGCTGGGTTCGGCCAACCGGTTGAGCCTGCCCTGGCTGAACGCCGCGATGGAGCGAACCCGAGGTGCCATGGGGCGCAACTATTGGCCCTATGGCTATGGCGGGGCCGTGTCGGAACTGCAAACCGCGTGCAGGTATTCTATCGAACAGCACCTGGCTCGCCGGGCGGTCACGCCGGAGGAGCTTTTCTGTCCAGAGCTTCTGGACACCTGACCAGTTGGCGCCAAGTCGCCAACCGGACCTGATGTAACTGCAATCTTTGGGAGGAGAGAGCGAATGAACTTGAAACTTGCACTGGGAGCGGTGGCCTTCGGGCTGACCTGCACCATCGCCGCGGCACAGGATATGCGCGCGCCGGAAGGCCCGATCGAATTCACCGTAGGCGCAGGGGCCGGCGGCTCGCCGGATGTGATCATGCGCACCATCGCGCAGATCATGAACGAAGAGGGGATCGTCGAGAACCCGATCGTGATCCAGAACCGCAGTGGCGCGGGCCATTCCAACGCCTACAACCACGTCCTCGGCCTGCCGGGGGACGAGAACACACTGCTGACGCTGGCCTCGCCGGTATTCACCACGCCAATCGTGCAAGGCACGCCCTCGGTCATCGACCAGATCACGCCGATTGCCGGGTTCATCCAGTCAGAGCTGATGCTGTTGACGACGCCTGCCAGCCCGTGGACCAACCTGCAGGACATGGTCGCTGCGGCGAAAGAAGCACCCGGCACCGTGCGCGTCGCTGGCGGCGCTTCAGGTGGCAACGACCATGTGGCCACCGGCCTGGTCGAGACGGCGGCTGGGATAACGCTGACCTACATCCCGCATGAAAGCGGCGGCGCGGCGCGGGCGACCTTCCTTGGCAACAATGTGGAGCTGCACTTTGCCACGCTGTCCGAAGGGATGGAGCAGATCGCCGCTGGCACTGCGAAACCTCTGGCCATCCTGTCGGCCGAGCGCCGCACGGAACCGGGCGTTGCCGATATCCCTACCGCATCGGAACAGGGCATCGATGTGGTCTACACCCAGTTCTGGGGTGTGGGCGGACCGCCCGGCCTTGATCCGGCCGTCGCGGCCTGGTGGGCCGACAAATTCCGGCAGGCGACCGAGACGCAGACCTGGAAGGACGGGCTTGCCGCAAACATGCAGCTTGGCAACTTCTACGCGCTGGACGAGGCAGGCACCTACTTCGCCGCCGAGCAGGAAACCTTCCGCGAGGTGCTAAAAAAGGTCGGCCTTGCCGGCAACTAAAGCAAGAAACGGAGGCAGATCATGACGCGGCTCCTTCTGGCGGCCCCGGCGATCTTCATGATCTGCCTGGCTGCAGGTGTCCTCCTCGGGACCTCTGGCCTGAAACTGTGGGACGGGTTCACGCCCGGCCCACGCTTTTTTCCGGCCTGGCTGGCCGGGGCGGCGGTGGTACTGTCGGGCATTTTGCTCCTGACCCAGAAGCTGGGGACCGACGGCGCCAAGCTTGACCTGCCCGAACCCGGAGGGGTCGGCCGGGTGCTGGCAATTCTGGCGGGGCTGATCGTCATGGCCCTGATTCTTCAGACGACGGGCATGGTTCCCGCGCTGGCGCTTTTCATGCTGTTCCTGCTTATTGCCGTGCTGCGCGCGCCGCTCATGCCTTCGATCCTGACCACGGCCATCGTGACGATCGGGATCGAGGTGATCTTCGTGCGCTGGCTGGGTGTTCCTCTGCCGACGCCGTCATTCCTTTAGGTCGGGGTAGCTGAATGTTCGAGGCACTTCTGCAGGGCTTTGCCGTGGCCTTCCAGCCGCACAACCTGTTGTTCATTTTTGTCGGCGTCCTTGTGGGCCAGATCGTCGGCGCCCTGCCGGGGGTCGGCCCGGCGGCAGGTATGGCGCTATTGCTCCCGCTGACCTTCGGGCTGGAACCGGTGACCGCGATCATGATGCTTGCCGGGATCATGTATGGCGGGCAGTACGGCGGCACGCTGACCTCGGTCCTGATCAACGTGCCCGGCGAGGCGTCGGGCGTGATGACCGCGATGGACGGTCACGCGATGGCGCGACAAGGCCGGGCCGGGGCGGCGCTTTCGATAGCGGCGGTCGGGTCTTTCATCGCCGGGGTCGGCGCGGTGCTGGCAGTGGCCGTACTCACTCCGCCGCTCGCTAGCATCGGTCTGCGGTTCAACGCGCCGGAATATTTCCTTCTCTGCGCGCTTGGAGTCATCGCCGTCGGCAGTCTTGGCGAAGTGCCGATCCGGTCGCTTCTGGCTGGCGTCCTTGGCCTGACGATCGCCCTGATCGGGGTGGACCCGCTCACCGGAACCCCACGGCTGAACTTCGGAATGCCGTCGCTCTATCAGGGTATCGACTTCATCCCCGTCGCCATCGGCGTCTTCGGGATTGCCGAAGTGCTGGCCTCGCTTGAGCGCAGCGAAAGGGTGGAGCCGATCCGCACCCGACTGAAGGACATGTGGCTGACGGCAGAGGATTGGGCGACCTGCCGGTTCTCGATCATGCGAGGCGGGCTGATCGGCCTCTTCGTCGGTATCATGCCGGGTGCGGGGGCCTCGGTCGCGTCGCTTTTGTCATATCTGACTGAACGAAAGCTGTCGAAGAACCCGGAGCGGTTCGGCAATGGGGCAATCGACGGGCTTGCGGCGGCGGAGTCGGCGAACAACTCGGCCGCGCATGGGGCGCTGATCCCGATGCTGTCGCTGGGGATTCCGGGGTCGGCAAGCTCTGCCGTGCTGATGGCCGCGCTGATCCTGCACGGCATCAAGCCCGGCCCCATGCTGATGACGCAGGAAAGCGCGCTGGTCTGGGGGCTGATAGCATCGATGGTGATCGGCAACATGATCCTTCTGGTCATGAACCTGCCGCTTGCGCCTGTCTTCGCCGCCCTTTTGCGCATTCCTTACACCTACCTTGCGCCGGGGATTCTGGTGATCTCGCTGGTCGGCGCCTATGCGGCAACGCTGAGCATGGCGACGGTGTGGATGTGCATCGCCTTCGGCATACTGGGCTGGGCGATGATGAAGCTGGACATCCCGCGCGCGCCCCTGGTGCTGGCGCTGGTCCTCGCACCGCTGATGGAGACCTCGCTGCGTCAGGCGCTCTTGCTGTCGCTGGGCAGCCCGATGATCTTTGTCGAGCGTCCGATCTCGGCGGTCCTGCTGGTTGCCGTCCTTTTCGCGCTGATCGCCCCGATCTGGCGGACGTTCAGCCGCAGGCGCGCACCGTGACAACCCGGCGCCCTGAACGGGCGCCGGGCCTTCCTGCTGTTATCCAATGATCCGGTTGAACGTGGCCGAGGGCCGCATGACCGCCTCGGTCTTTGAGTAGTCGGTGTGGTAATAGCCGCCAAGGTCGGCCGGCTTGCCCTCACCCGATGACAGTTCCTTCACGATGGCCGCCTCGTTATCGGCCAGCGCGCGGGCCACCGGGGCGAAGTGCGCCGCAAGCTCCGCATCCTTGGTCTGCGACGCCAGAGCCTGAGCCCAATAGAGAGCGAAGTAGAAGTGGCTGTGGCGGTTGTCGGTCTGGCCGACCTTGCCTTGCGGCGAGCGGTTGTGGTCCAGCACCCCTTGCGTCGCCACATCGACCGCGTCGCCAAGGACGCGGGCCTTGGCATTGCCCTTCGCTTCGGCGAGGAACTTGAGGCTTTCCCCCAGCGCGCAGAATTCGCCCAGCGAATCCCAGCGCAGGTGGTTCTCTTCCATGATCTGCTGGACGTGCTTTGGTGCCGAGCCGCCGGCCCCGGTCTCGAACATGCCGCCGCCGTTCATCAGCTTGACGATGGACAGCATCTTGGCGCTGGTGCCGAGTTCCAGGATCGGGAACAGGTCGGTCAGGTAGTCGCGTAGGACGTTGCCGCTGATGGCGATGGAGTTTTCGCCCTTGCGGATTGTCTCGAACGACAGCCGCGTCGCCTCACGCGGGGCGAGGATCTGGAACTTGTCGGTCACCCCTGCCGCCGCAAGCATCGGGCGGACATAGGCTATAAGCTGAGCGTCATGGGCGCGGGTCTCGTCCAGCCAGAAGATCGCCTGGTACCCCTCGGCCTTTTGGCGGGCGATGGCCAGCTTGACCCAATCCTCGATGGCCGCCTTGCGGGTCGAGGCGGCGCGCCAGATGTCGCCGGCCTGAACCTCGTGCTGGTGAAGCACGTCGCCATTGGCCAGCACCATCCGTACCGTGCCATCGGCGGGGATCAGGAAGGTCGTGGGATGCGAGCCGTATTCCTCGGCCTTCTGGGCCATCAGGCCGACGTTCTGAACCGTGCCCGCCGTAGCGGGGTCAAGCGCGCCGGTGGCCTTGAAGTAGTTGATCGCCTCGTCATAGACAGCGGCGTAAGAGCTGTCAGGGATGACGCAGTTGGTGTCGGCGGCCTTGCCGTCGGGGCCATAGCCCTTGCCGCCTGCCCGGATCAGCGCCGGGATCGAGGCGTCGATGATCACATCCGAGGGCACGTGCAGGTTGGTCAGCCCGCGGTCGGAGTTGACCATGTACATCGGCGGGCGGTCGGCCATGACGGCGTCGATATCCTTGGCAATCGCCGCACCGTCCGGCATCTCGGCGACCTTCTCCAACAGGGTGCCAAGGCCCGAGTTCGGGTCCACCGCTGCCGCCGCAAGCGCCGCGCCGTGCTTGTCGAACACCGGCTTCAGGAACTGGCGCACCGCATGGCCGAAGATGATCGGGTCGGACACCTTCATCATTGTGGCTTTCAGGTGGATCGAGAATAGCACCCCCATCCGCTTGGACGCGTCGATCTGTTCGGCCAGAAAGCTTTCCAGAGCGGCGGCAGACATGAAGGTCGCATCAACCACAGTGCCTTCGGGGTAGGACAGCTTGTCCTTCAGGAGGGACACGGTGCCATTCTTGGCTACATGCTCGATCCGTGCAGGCCCGGCCTGTGCTGCGGTCAGCGTGGCCGAGGTTTCGTTCGACCGGAAATCTCCCGAGGTCATCGTGCTGACGCAGGTCTTGCTGTCGGGCGACCATTTGCCCATCGAATGGGGGTTGGCCTTGGCGTAGTTCTTGACCGCGATCGCCGCGCGCCGGTCCGAGTTGCCCTCCCGCAGAACCGGATTCACCGCCGAGCCCTTGATTGCATCGAACCGCGCGCGGATGGCCTTTTCCTCGGTCGTCTGCGGATCTTCGGGATAGTCGGGGATGTCGTAGCCCTGATCCTGCAACTCCTTCACCGCGCCCACGAGTTGCGGCACCGAGGCAGAAATGTTCGGCAGCTTGATGACATTGGCCGCCGGAGTCTTCACCAGCTCACCAAGGTCGGCAAGGTCGTCGGGCTGGCGCTGGTCTGCCGTCAGGCGTTCGGGGAAGGCCGCGATGATCCGCCCGGCTAGCGAGATGTCGCGCGTGCCCACGCTGATGGCCGCCGCCGAGGCGAAGTGCCGGATGATCGGCAACAGCGATGCCGAAGCGATCTGCGGTGCTTCATCCACCTTGGTGAAGATGATGTCGGGAGCCTGCTGATTGGTCATGGCAAAAACCTACCTTGTTGCGGTTGCGACTGTCTTGGTTGCCCTTAACAGAGCGAAAGGCGCGCGTCAGTATCCCATGGTATGCCGAAGCAAGATTTCGTCATCCAAGCAGGCGGTTTTCCACCGTGCGGATATGGGCACGCATGGCGATCTGCGCGGCATCGGCGTCGCGGATCGCGATGGCATCGACGATCCGGGCATGTTCGGCAAAGCTTGAATGGTCCGAGGGCGGGCGCACGCTGGTCCGCACCATTCGGCCCCAGGACACCATTCGCCTCAGCAGATTCAACTGGTCAAACAGCGCAAGCAGCGTGATTGAGCCGCTGCTTTCCACGATCTGCCGGTGAAATTCATTGTCCAGCGCCTCGTACTCGCGCCAGGTCGCGGCCTGGACGGCGCGGTCCAGGTTCACCCGCAACCGCGCAATGGCCGCAGCCGAGGCATGTAGCGCCGCCTCGCGCGCGAAGGCAGGCTCAAGCGCCGCGCGGGCGCGCAACACATCGGCCGGGCTGACCCGCTCGGCCATTGCCGCGAACCCGTCGGCCGGAGCACCGGCCGCGCCGACATCGGTCAGGAACGTGCCCTTGCCGACATGCCGCCACAGGCGGTTTTCGCCTTCAAGCACCTGCAGGGCGCGGCGAAGCTCAGCCCGGTTCAGGCCCAGATCGGAACAAAGCACCCGCTCTGGTGGCAACCGGTCACCGGGTTTGAAGGCCCGGTCGGCGATGTAGGCCCGCAACTGCGTCAAAGCCGCACTGCCCGAAACCCCATGCTCACCGCTGGCGGAAGGAAGGGTCGTTCGCGCAGGCGGATTCATGTCGTTCGGCATGCCGATTCAATACCGCGATTGGTTTGGTCCGTCCAGAATGATTTGGATTGATTTGGTTCTGGAACTCTGGGATGGAGGGGTGCCCTAGACCGAGGAG
>LNFM01005232.1_pt1 | contig 30971 bp, 34 predicted proteins | sample 596031 | NCBI WGS metagenome assembly LNFM01 (sample SAMN04254537, study PRJNA301005) | activated carbon metagenome | isolation source: dual media filters at the Ann Arbor, Michigan drinking water treatment plant | place: USA: Ann Arbor
TCATCGTCGACTGCATGACCGACAACCGCGTGCGCACCGTGGCCGAGGTGCGCCACGCCTTCAGCAAGTACGGCGGCAACATGGGCACCGAGGGGTCGGTGGCCTTCCAGTTCAAGCACTGCGGCCAGCTCGTCTTTGCCCCCGGCACGAGCGAAGACAAGGTGATGGAAGTGGCGCTGGAAGCCGGCGCCGAAGACGTGATCAGCGGCGACGACGGCTCCATCGAGGTGCTCACGCCGCCGCCCGATTTCGAGGCCGTGAAGAACGCGCTCGAGGCCGCCGGCCTGAAGCCCGAGGTGGCCGAGGTGACCATGCGCGCCGAGAACCCGATCGAGCTGGCCGGCGACGACGCGGCCCGCATGCAGAAGCTGCTGGACATGATCGAGGACCTGGACGACGTGCAGGACGTCTATCACAACGCGCTGATCGAAGAATGAAGGTTCTCGTCATCGGCGGCGGCGGCCGCGAGCATGCGCTGGCCTGGAAGCTGGCGCAGGGCGATCGCGTGCAGACGGTGTTCGTGGCGCCCGGCAATGCCGGCACCGAGGCCGACCCGGCGCTGCACAACGTGCCGCTGTCAGACCCGGCGCAACTGGCCGACTTTGCGGCGGCCGAGAAGGTTGCCCTTACGGTGGTGGGCCCCGAGGCGCCGCTGGCCGCGGGCATCGTCGACCTGTTCCGCGCGCGCGGCCTGCGCATCTTCGGCCCCACGCAGGCGGCGGCGCAGCTCGAGAGCTCCAAGGCCTTCGCCAAGGACTTCATGCAGCGCCACGGCATCCCCACCGCGCTGTACGCCACCTTCACCGAGGCCGCGGCGGCGCACGCCCACGTGCAGCGCCACGGCGCGCCCATCGTCGTCAAGGCCGACGGCCTGGCCGCCGGCAAGGGCGTGGTGGTGGCGATGACGGCCGAAGAGGCCCATGCCGCCATCGACGCCATGCTGGGCGAGCCCGGCGCGCGCGTGGTCATCGAAGAGTTCATGGCGGGTGAGGAAGCCAGCTTCATCGTGGTCTGCGACGGCCGCAACGTGCTGCCGCTGGCCACCAGCCAGGACCACAAGCGCATCGGCGACGGCGACACCGGCCCCAACACCGGCGGCATGGGTGCTTACTCACCCGCGCCGGTGGTAACGCCCAACGTGCATGCCAAGGTGATGCAGGAGATCATCCACCCCACCCTCAACGGCATGGCGCGCGACGGCCATCCGTTCACCGGCTTCCTGTACGCCGGCCTGATGATCGACGCCCAGGGCCAGCCGCGCACGGTGGAGTTCAACTGCCGCCTGGGAGACCCCGAGGCGCAGGTCATCCTGATGCGCCTGAAGAGCGACCTGTTCGAGCTGCTGATGCACGCCACCGAAGCCACGCTGGACAAGGTGGAGCTGCAATGGGACCGGCGTGTCGCGCTGGGCGTGGTGATGGCGGCGCAGGGCTACCCGGCGGCGCCGCGCAAGGGCGATGTGATCAAGGGCCTGCCCGCGGCCGATGCCGAGGGCGAAGTGCAGGTCTTCCATGCCGGCACCGCACAGCAAGACGGCCAGGTGGTCACAAGCGGCGGGCGTGTGCTGTGCGTCACCGCGCTGGCCGATTCGGTGCGTCAGGCGCAGCAACGCGCCACCGATGCGGTGCGCCAGATCCGCTTCGAAGGCGCCCAGTGGCGCAGCGACATCGGCCACCGCGCCATCCCGCATCGGGCCGCCCCATGACCGACACCCGCGCCGTGCGCGAATACCTGCTGGGCCTGCAGGGCCGCATCGTCGCCGCCTTCGAGGCCGAGGACGGCCGGCCTTTCCGTCGCGACGGCTGGACGCGCCCGGCCGGCGGCAAGCTCGAAGGCGACGGCCTGTCGCAGTTGATCGAAGAAGGCCAGCTGCTCGAACGCGGCGGCTGCAACTTCAGCCATGTGCAGGGCGCGAGCCTGCCGCCATCGGCCACGCAGCACCGCGCCGACCTGGCCGGCGCCCCGTTCGAGGCCCTGGGCGTGAGCCTGGTGATGCACCCGCGCAACCCCTACGTGCCCACGGTGCACATGAACGTGCGCCTGCTGGCGGCGCTGCCGCCCGGGCGCGAGTCGGTCACCTGGTTCGGCGGCGGCATGGACCTGACGCCCTACTACGGCTTCGAGGAAGACGCGCGCCATTTCCACCGCGTCTGCCACGACGCCGTGGCGCCTTTCGGGGCCGACAAGCACCCGCGTTTCAAGGCCTGGTGCGACGAATATTTCTTCCTGAAGCACCGCAATGAGCCGCGCGGCGTGGGCGGCCTGTTCTTCGACGACTTCAACGAAGGCGGCTTCGACAACGGCTTTGCACTGATGCGCGCCGTGGGCGATGCCTTCCTGCCGGCCTACCTGCCCCTGGCGCAGCGCCGCAGCGCCACGACCTACGGCGAGCGCGAGCGCGACTTCCAGGCCTACCGGCGCGGCCGCTACGTCGAGTTCAACCTGGTGTGGGACCGCGGCACGCATTTCGGCCTGCACGGCGGCGGCCGCACCGAAAGCATCCTGATGAGCATGCCGCCCATCGTGAAGTGGCGCTACGACTGGCAGCCCGAGCCGGGCACGCCCGAGGCCCGTCTGTACACCGACTTTCTGCCCCCGCGCGACTGGCTGGCGCCATGACGCGTCGCGTCGCGCTGTTCGGTGGCAGCTTCGACCCGGTGCACCATGCCCACGTGGCCCTGGCCGAGGCCGCACTGGCCGCGCTGCGCCTGGACGAAGTGCGCTGGGTGCCCGCCGGCCAGCCCTGGCAGAAGACGCGACGCCTCACCGATGCCGCACAGCGCGAGGCCATGCTGCGCCTGGCCATTGCGCACGAGCTGCGCTTCGTGCTCGACCGCATCGAGCTCGATCGCGCCGGACCCAGCTACACGCTGGACACGGTCAAGGCGCTGCAGGCGGCACAGCCCGGCGCCGAATGGTTCTTGCTGATCGGCCAGGACCAGTACGCCGGCCTGCACACCTGGCTGGGCTGGCAAGAACTGCTGGGCCGGGTGGGGCTGGCCGTGGCCAACCGCCCCGGCGAACTGCCCGCCGCGCACCCTGATGTGCAGGGCTTCCCGCACCGCGTGGTGCCGCTGCCGCTGCTGGATGTTTCATCGTCCCAGGTGCGCCAGCGCGTGGGCGACGGCCAGGACATCACCACTCTGGTGCCACCCGGGGTGGCACGTTATATTGAAACCCATGGCCTTTACAGGCCCGCCACCAGGAGCTGAATGGACATCCGCAAGCTGCAGCGTGCCATCGTCGACGGTCTCGAAGACGTCAAGGGCCAGCACATCGTCGTCTTCAACACCGAGCATCTGTCGTCGCTGTTCGAGCGCGTGATCATCGCCACGGGCACCAGCAACCGGCAGACCAAGGCCCTGGCCGCCAGCGTGCGCGACGCCGTCAAGTCGCGCGGCATGGCGGTGATGAGCACCGAGGGCGAGGAAAACGGCGAGTGGATCATCGTCGACTGCGGCGCCGCCGTGGCGCACATCATGCAGCCCGGCATCCGCGAGTACTACCACCTCGAAGAGATCTGGGGCGGCAAGTCGGTGCGCATGAAGGTGGGCGAGGTCAACACGCGCCTGGTGAAGGCCAGCGAGCCCGAGCCGGCGCCACGTGCGGCCGCGGCTGCCGCGCGCAAGGCGCCGGCCAAGGGTGTGCCGGCCAAGAAGGCGCCCGCCAGGAAGGCTGCTTCCAAGGCGCCCGCCAAGGCCGCAGCGCCCAAGACCGCCGCGCGCAAGGCCGCCGACAAGACCGCGGCCTACCAGCGCGTGGCCGGCAAGACGCCGGCGCGCAAGTCGCCGACAGCCAAGAAGGCCCCGGCGCGCAAGGTCACCGCGCGCAAGACGCTGCGCACCGCGTAGCGCCGCAAGCCCCGGGCCCATGAAGCTGCTGGTGGTGGCGATAGGCCAGCGCCAGCCGGCCTGGGCCGACGCTGCCTGGGCCGAGTTTGCCAAGCGCTTTCCGCCCGAGATGCGGCTGGAGCTCAAGGCGCTGAAGGCCGAGCCGCGGGCGGGCGGCAAGACCGCGGCGCAGTGCATGGCGGCCGAGGCCCAGCGCATCACCGCGGCCCTGCCCAAGGGCGCGCGCCGCGTGCTGCTGGACGAGCGCGGCACGCCCGCCACCACGGCCCAACTGGCCGAACGCATGCGCCACTGGCGCCAGCAGGGCGGCGACGTGGCCCTGCTGGTTGGCGGCCCCGACGGACTGGATCCGGCGCTGGCCGCCGGCGCCGACGAGACCCTGCGCCTGTCCGATCTGACCCTGGCCCACGCCTTCGCGCGCGTGCTGCTGGCCGAGGCGCTGTACCGTGCCTGGTCGGTGCTGGAAGGACATCCCTACCACCGCGAATGATGGCCGCACGGCGGGCCGCGGCGCGTGGACAATCGCGCCCCATGCCCTTTCATGCCTTCATCTACCTGGCTTCGCAAAGCCCGCGCCGCGCCCAGTTGCTGGACCAGCTGGGCGTGCCGCACCGCCCGCTGCCGCCCGACCGCGGCGAAGACCTCGAACGGCTGGAAGACCCGCACGGTGGTGAGCTGCCCGAGCCCTATGTGCGCCGCGTGACGCTGCTCAAGCTGTTCGAGGCGCAGCGCCGGCTCAAGCGCCGCGGCCTGCCCGATGCGCCCATCCTCACCGCCGACACCACGGTGGCGCTGGGCCGCCGCATCCTGGGCAAGCCGCGCGACGCCGACGACGCCGCGGCCATGCTGCGCGCGCTGTCGGGGCGCACGCACCGCGTGCTCACCGCGGTGGCGGTGGGCACGCCCTTCGTCAACGAGATGCGCCTGAGCGTGTCGCACGTGCGCTTTGCCGAGCTGTCCGACCTGCGCATCAAGAACTACATCGACGGCGGTGAACCCTTCGGCAAGGCCGGCGCCTACGCCATCCAGGGGCGTAGCGCCATCTGGGTGGAGCGCATCGAAGGCAGCTACTCCGGCATCATGGGCCTGCCCCTGTTCGAGACCACGCAGCTGCTGGCGCGCGCCAACGTGCTGATGAGCACCTGAGCACCATGGCCAACCAGGACATCCTCATCAACTGGTCTCCGCAGGAGACGCGCGTGGCCGTGGTCGAGAACGGCGCGGTGCAAGAGCTGCACATCGAACGCGCGCTCGAGCGTGGCCTGGTTGGCAACGTCTACCTGGGCAAGGTGGTGCGCGTGCTGCCCGGCATGCAGAGCGCCTTCATCGACATCGGGCTGGAGCGTGCCGCCTTCCTGCACGTGGCCGACCTGCACGGCGGCAACGGCACGGCACGCGCCGAGGCGCTGCAGGTGCCCATCGAGCGCCAGGTGTTCGAGGGCCAGACGCTCACCGTGCAGGTCATCAAGGACGCCATCGGCACCAAGGGCGCGCGCCTGTCCACGCAGGTCAGCATCGCCGGGCGCATGCTGGTCTTTCTGCCGCACGACAACCACATCGGCATCAGCCAGAAGATCGGCAGCCACGAGCTGCGTGAACAACTGCGCCAGCGCATGCAGGCCCTGGTGGGCCGCCCCGAAGACGGTGGCGGCGGCTTCATCCTGCGCACCAATGCCGAAGAAGCCACCGACACCGAACTGGCCGACGACATCGCGTACCTGCGCCGCGCCTGGGCGCTGATCCGCGAACGCGCGCAGGCCAAGCCGCCGGGCAGTCTGTTGCACCAGGACCTGAGCCTGGCCGAGCGCGTGCTGCGCGACCTGGCCAACGAATCCACGCAGACCATTCGCATCGACAGCCGGCTGCAGTTCGACGTGCTGCGCGCTTTCGGCGACACCTACATGCCGGGCGCGGGGGCCAAGCTCGAGCTGTACCGCGGCGAGCGGCCCATCTTCGACCTGTTCAGCATCGAAGAAGAACTGGCGCGCGCGCTGGCGCGGCGGGTGGACCTGAAGAGCGGCGGCTACCTGATCATCGACCAGACCGAGGCGCTGACCACGGTGGACGTGAACACCGGCGGCTTTGTGGGTGCGCGCAATTTCGACGACACCATCTTCAAGACAAACCTCGAGGCGGCCGGCGCCATGGCGCGCCAGCTGCGGCTGCGCAACCTGGGCGGCATCATCATTGCCGACTTCATCGACATGACGCGCGAAGACCACCAGCAGGCGGTGCTGGCCGAGCTGCGCAAGCAGCTGGCGCGCGACCGCACGCGCACCACGGTGAGCGGCTTCACGCAGCTGGGCCTGGTGGAGATGACGCGCAAGCGCACGCGCGAAAGCCTGGCGCACATGCTGTGCGAACCCTGCCCCACCTGCCAGGGCCGCGGCCAGGTGAAGACCGCGCGCAGCGTGTGCTACGACATCCTGCGCGAGATCCTGCGCGAGGCGCGCCAGTTCAGCCCGAAGGAGTTTCGCGTCATCGCCAGCGCGGCGGTGGTGGAGATGCTGCTGGACGAGGAAAGCGTGCACATCGCGGGGCTGAGCGAATTCATCGGCCGGCCGATCAGCCTGAGTGCGGAGCCGACGATGAACCCGGAGCAGTACGACATCGTGCTGATGTGACCGGCGCGCAGCCCGCCATGCGCGGCGCGCTGGGTCGTACCGCCGTCGCCATCACCCCCCGCTCAGCGCCAGCACCAGCGCCACAAAGTCCTGCGGGCCCAGGGCATGGTCGAGGTCGCGCACACCCAGGCCGTTGACGAAGACGCGCATGTTCGGGCGCAGCAGCTTGCGCTCGTCGACCACGCGAAAGCGCAGCCCGGGATACTGGCGGTCCAGGTCCTGGAACAGCGCGTCCAGCGTGGCGCCCGTGGCCTGCACCTGCGCGGCCTGGGTGTACGAGCGCAGCGCGCCGGGGATCAGCACCTTCATCGGGCCGCCTTCCTGGCCTTGGCTGCCGTTCAGGCCGCCAGCGCGGCCACTTCCACCGCGTAGATCTCGGGCAGGTGGCGGGCGATGTGGGTCCACTGCGCGCCTTCGTCCAGCCCCAGCCACAGTTCGCCGCTGCTGGTGCCCAGGTACAGCGCGGGCACCGGCTGGTCGTCCACGGTCATGGCCTGGCGCTTGACGGTCCACCAGGCCTGGCTCTGGGGCAGGCCCTGGTCCAGGCGTTGCCAGCTGGCGCCGGCGTCGCGCGTGACGTAGGCCGCCGGGCGGCCGTCGGGGCTGGTGCGTGGCCAGACGGTGTTGCCGTCCATGGGGAAGACCCAGGCGGTGTCGGCGTCGCGCGGGTGCACGAGCATGGGAAAGCCCACGTCGCCCACGTCTGCGGGCATCTCGCGGCCGATGCGTTGCCAGGTGTCGCCCGGCTGGTCCAGCCGGTAGATGCCGCAGTGGTTCTGCTGGTACAGCCGGTCGGGGTTGCCGGGGCACAGGCGCAGGCAGTGCGGGTCGTGGAAGGTCACGGTGCTGGCGTCGAAGCCTTCGACCACTTCCATGCCTTTGATCAGCGTGTGCCAGCTGCGGCCGGCGTCGCGCGACTCGTGCACGCCGCCGCCCGACATGCCGAAGAGCAGGTGCGCCGGGTCGCGCGGGTCGACGATGATGGAATGCAGCTTCGGGCCATCGGGCGTGCCGTCCTGCTGCGTGCCCATCCATTCGCGCAGTTGCGCGCTTTCGTTCACCGCGGGCAGCGGCGCCCAGCTGTCGCCGCCGTCTTCTGATCGAAACAAGCCCTGTGGCGAGGTGCCGGCGTACCAGCTGCCGGGCTCGCTGGCATGCCCCGGCGTCAGCCAGAAGGTGTGGTTCACCGAACGCGCCGGCAGCGCGGCGTTGGCGTTGGCAAAGGCCGGCGGCTGCCGCGCTTCCTTCCAGCTGCGGCCCAGGTCGGCAGAGCGGAAGACGGTCGGACCCAGGTGCCCGGTCTTGGCCGCAGCCAGCAGGGTGCGGCCGTCGCGCGGGTCCAACTGCAGGTGGCTGATCTCGTGCCCCAGGAAATGCGGGCCGTCGACTTTCCACGCTTGGCGCTGCGCGTCGCCGTGGAACAGCCAGGCGCCCTTGCGCGTGGCCACCAGGATGACGAGGCGCGTGTTCGGGGCGGGCAGGGTGGGTAGGGTCTCTGGGTTCATGCGGGGCTCCTTTGTCGGCATTGACGCGTCGGGATAGTCCTGCACGACGATCGTGATGCCTTGTTCTCGACAACGGTGCTGCCAAAAAACCCGGGGCGGCGCAGCCTGAGGGCGCGCTTACCGCGCTGACGTCCCCCACAGTTCTGCCAGCCGCGCGTCGCGCCCGCAACGGCTGCGGTAGTACTGGTAGCGCACCGGGTTCTTGGCGGCGTAGTTCTGGTGGTACTCCTCGGCCGGGTAGAACGGGGTGGCGGCCACGATCTCCGTGACGATGGGCTCCTTGAAGGGCTTGGACTTTTCCAGCGCCTGCAAGGACTTCTTGGCAGCGGCCAGTTGGCCATCGTCGAGCGCGAAGATGGCGCTGCGGTAGGGGCTGCCGCTGTCGCAGAACTGGCGGTCCTTGGTGGTCGGGTCGATGCTGCGCCAGTACGTGGACAGCAACTGCTCGTAGCTCACCCGGGCGGGGTCGAAGACGATCTCCACCGCCTCGGCGTGGCCCGTGGTCTTGGCCGATACCTGCTCGTAGGTGGGCCTGGCGACGGTGCCGCCGATGTAGCCCGAGGTGGTGGACACGACGCCGGGCACCTTGTCGAAGTCGTGCTCCACGCACCAGAAGCAGCCGCCGGCGAAGATGGCCTTGGCCGTGGTGCCGGGTGCAACGGTTGCGCTGGGCTTGGGTGCCTGCGCCAGCGCGCTGCAGGCCGCCAGGGCCAGCGCAGCCCACAAGAATGATGCGCGCCGCATCACACCGCCGCCGCCACGAACTTCAGCGCCACGCCGTTGTTGCAGTAGCGCTTGCCCGTCGGCCGCGGGCCGTCGTCGAAGACATGGCCCTGGTGGCCACCGCAGCGTGCGCAGTGGTACTCGGTGCGCGGCAGGATCATCTTGAAGTCGGTGCGGGTGCCCAGGGCATCCGGCAGCGGCGTGTGAAAGCTGGGCCAGCCGGTGCCGCTGTCGTACTTGGCTTCGGACGCGAACAGCGGCAGATCGCAGCCCGCGCAGTGAAAGACACCGCGGCGCTTTTCGCCGTTCAGGCTGCTGCTGCCCGGTGGCTCGGTGCCTTCATGCCGCAGCACGTGGTAGGCGGCGGGGGTCAGGCGCTGCTTCCATTCAGCATCGCTCAGCTGCAGCGGCACGATGGTCGGGCGGCCCGCCGTGGCAGCGGGCGCGGCCTTGGCCTGGGCACCCAGGCCGAAGAGGGAGAGAAAGCTCATGGTCTGGCGGCGGTTCATGGGGGGTTGCAGAAGAGGCGGGAAGGGTTGGGTCGGTCGACCGTGCCTGATCTTTCAGCGCACTTCAGTGCGCTGCGGATAGGCCCTGTCGTCGAATGGGTTTTGGCGCTGGCGGGGATGATCGGGTCAACACGCTGGTGTGGGCCCTGGCAGCAGGGTTGACAGCGGCCGAGCAGTTGCGTTTAGCGGGTTCGGCGACACGGACGGCGATCAGGCACCCTGGGTGCTTGAAGGGGGTTCCGACATGGACAGACGCGAGTTTGGCGAAGGCTGTGCACTCGGCGGCGTGGGCGCACTGGCTGCCGCGCTGTCTGCCTCGATGGTGGGCAAGGCCTGGGCGGCAGAGGCCCGGCCGCGGGCCTACGGCCGGGTGCTGTTGGTCGATGAGCTGGGCGACGCGATCAAGGCCTCGGCCCTGCAGCCGCAGCTGAACTACCTGTTCCACTATCCCTTCGAGGCCACGCCGGCGTTCCTGCTGGACCTGGGCCGCCCCGCGCTGCCCACGGCCCTGCGCACCCGCGCCCACCAGGACTACCAGTGGCCCGGTGGCGCGGGCCCGCGGCGCAGCCTGGTCGCGTTTTCCGCCATCTGCGCGCACAAGCTGGTCTACCCCAGCAAGGAGCTGAGCTTCATCCGCTTCCGCAAGGGCGAGGTCGTCAACCCCAAGACGCCCAGCAAGGGCAGCGACCTCATCCACTGCTGCGCCGACCACAGCCAGTACGACCCCGCCCGGGGCGCGCAGGTGCTGGGGGGGCCCGCCGAGCAGCCGCTGTGCGCCGTGCTGCTGGAGCACGACCCCAAGGCCGACACCCTGGTGGCCACGGGCACGCTGGGGGGTGAGCTGTTCGACGACTTCTTTGCCAAGTACGAGTTCAAGCTCAGCTACGAAGTGGGCCCGAAGGCGAGGCAGGCCGTGGTCGGCCGCAGCACCGTGCGCGAGCTCGATCGCTATTGCCGCAACGCGGTGCGCTGCTGATCGCTGGTCAGCCGATGCGCCACCACGGCGGCAGCAGCGCAGCCACGTCGGCGCGCCGGTAGCGGTCGTCCAGCAGCCACAGCCAGCCGCGGTCTTCGGGCGTGCGCAGCACGCGGCCGGCGGCCTGCACCACCTTCTGCAGCGCGGGCACGCGGTCGGCATAGCCGTGGTCGGCGCCGAACAGCTGGTCCAGCCGCGCCTGCAGCTGGTCTTGCTGGGGCGACACCGGCGGCAGCCCCAGCGTGGCGATGAAGGCGCCGATGAGCAGCGGGCCGGGCAGGTCCACGCCTTCGGCAAACACCCCGCCCAGCACGGCGAAGGCCACGCCCTGACCCTGCGGCTGGAAGCGCGCCAGGAAGTCCTGCCGCGCCGGCACGCCCATGCCACGGCTCTGGCGCCATTGCGGGATGTCAGGCCGGTGCGCCGCCAGCCGGGCCGCGGCCTGCTCCAGGTAATCGAAGCTGCTGAAGAAGGCCAGGTAGTTGCCCGGGTGCGCATCGAACTGGCGCGCGATCAGGTCCACCAGGCGCTGCAGCGAGCGGCCCCGGTCGGCAAAGCGCGTGGAGATGCCGTGCGCCACGCGCACGCACAAGTGTTCCGCCGGAAAGGCCGGCGGCACGTCGATCCAGGCCGTGTCTTCGGGCAGGCCCAGCAGCCGGATGGCGTAGTCCGGCGGCGCCAGCGTGGCCGAGAACAGCGTCACGCTGTGCAAGGCCTTGAAGCGCTGGCGCAGAAAGCAGGCGGGCACCACGTTGCGCACGGCCAGCGTGAGGTCGGCTGATGCGCGGTGCAGTTCGAACAGCGAGTGCTCGCTCAGGGCTTCGACCAGCTTGAGGAAGCGCTGCAGCTCGAAGTGCAGCTCCAGCAGCGGCCCCACGGCCAGCGGATGCTGCTGGAAGTGCTCGGCCATCGCGCCGGTCGTGGCCTGCAGCGTCTGCACATAGGCGTCGGGCACCTCGGGCAGCACGGCGTAGGGCGCGTCGGTGTAGATGGCCAGGTCCTCGCCGGCCTGTAGCAGGCTTTGCAGCGGCGCGCGCAGTGCCGCTGGTGCCGTGGCAGCAGCGTTGCGCAGCCGGCTGGCGGGCAGCTCGGCGCTGTACATCTGGCGCGCGCGTTCCACCAGGTTGTGGGCCTCGTCGACCAGTACCGCCAGCTTCCAGTCCAGCGCCTGCATCAGGCCCCAGAGCTGGCCCTTGGGGTCGAACAAGTGGTGCACGTCGCCCACCAGCACATCGGCCCAGCGCAGCAGTTCCTGGCCCAGGTAATAGGGGCAGATGCCGTGCTGCAGAGCGATGCGGCGCTGGGCCGCGGCGTCCAGGTCGCCCAGCGCCACGGCCTGGGCGCGTGCGGCCGGCAGGCGTTCGTAGAAGCCGCGGGCCAGCGGGCAGGCGTCGCTGTGGCAGGCCTTGTCGAGGTGTTCGCAGGCCTGTTCCTTGGGCACCAGGCTCAGCACGCGCAGCGCCTGGCCGGCGGTGCCGGCGCGCAGCGCGTCCAGCGTCTCCAGCGCGGTGATGCGGCCCGTGCCCTTGCAGGTGAGGAAGGCGATCTTGTCGATGCCGTGCGCGGGCATGGCGCGCAGCAGCGGGAACAATGTGCCCACGGTCTTGCCGATGCCCGTGGGCGCCTGGGCCAGCAGACAGCGGCCGCGTGCGGCGGCCCGGTACACGGCCTCGGCCAGGCCGCGCTGGCCGGCCCGGTAGGCCGGCTGCGGGAATGCCAGGCGCGTCAGCGCCGCGTCGCGCGCCACGCGGTGCCGGGCTTCCTGCTCTGCCCAGCCGGCAAACGCGGCGCAGCGCTGCTCGAAGATCTGCTCCAGCTCTGGCGCGCCGTAGACCTGGCGCATTTCCACCTCGGTCTGCGAACCCAGGTCGAAGTACACCAGGGCCAGCGCCAGTTCGGCCTGGGCACGGGCGCGGCAGAACAGCGCGCCGTAGGTCTGCAGCTGCGCCCAGTGCAGCTGGCGCCGGTTCTCGGGTATCTCGTCCGGGTGGCCGCGGATGGTCTTGATCTCTTCCAGGCAGCGGCGGCGCGGGTCCCAGCCGTCGGCGCGGCCGCGCACGCGCAGCGGGCCGCAGCAGGCTTCCAGCGCCACCTCGGTCTCGTAGTCCTGGCCGCGGCGGGCCGTCACCTGGCCCTGGCCCCACAGGCCTTCCAGTGCCGTGGCCGAAGGCGTGAAGCGCCGGTCCAGATCACCGCGCTTGGCGCTGAACTCGCACAGCGCGCGCACCGACACCGTGTAGTCCCAGCCGGGCGCCTGCGCTTCGGCGCAGGCGGCGGGCAGGGCAGGGTCGGAGGGGGCGTTGGGTGGCGCGTCGAGCGTCATCGGCGCATTGTCCGCGGCGGGCCTGAGGCGCCAACTTTCCCCCCGCCTTCGTGAAGATTCCCGCGCACCCGGACTCGGGCGTTCCAGTCGATGATCTAGCATGCGCCGGGTGCAGACGCCCTCCTTGTTCTGGCCCACCGACCGCAAGCTCTTCCGCCGACGCGCGCGATCACGCCTGCTGGTGCCTGCCGTCGCGCTGGCCCTGGCGGCCCTGGCGGTGCTGGCCTTCGGGCCTTCCGTCTGGGGTTGAGGCGGCAGGGGCGCCCGGCCGGCGCCGCACAATGCGCCGCTAATCCGATCACCCTGCACGCGAGCCGCCCATGTCCTATGCGCCCGAGTTCCTGAGCCTTGTCGACCGCTTCATTCACCTGGCCAATGACCTGGCCAAGGACGGCCGCGCCGGCGAGGTGAGCGCCGCCATCCTGTTTGCCGCCGGGCGCTACAACGCCTTCAACTTCATCTCCACCGGCGGCACCGACGCCGAGCGGCCCCAGGCCGTGGACTTCTACGTCTCGGAGTACCGCAAGGCGCTGGAATCCAACCTCGACGGCGTGGTCGGCCCGGTGGTCAAGGCCAAGGGCTGAAGCCGCAGGCTCAGCGCCGGCGGTAGCTGGCAAACGCGAAGGGCAGCTCGCCTTCGCCCACGGCGGGTTCGCGCGCGGTCAGGGTGAAGTCGGCGCGGTTCCAGGCGGGGAAGAACGCGTCGCCGTCCAGATCGGCATCGACCTCGGTCAGCAGCAGCCGGTCGGCCTGCGGCAACGCGGCGGCGTAGAGCTGCGCGCCGCCGATCACGAACACGCGCGCTGCGCTGCCGGCCTGCCGCAGGGCATCGTCCAGGCTGGTGGCCACGCTGGCACCGGGCGCATGGAAGCCGGCGTCGCGGCTGAGCACGATGTTGTGCCGCCCCGGCAGCGGCCGGAAGCGTTCGGGCAGCGACTGCCAGGTCTTGCGCCCCATCAGCACCGGGCTGCCCAGGGTGGTCTGGCGGAAGTGGCGCAGGTCGGCCGCGTCGCGGAACACCAGTTCGTTGCCGCGGCCGATGGCGCCGTTGCGCGCCACCGCGGCGATCAGCACCAGCTCGGGCCGTGCAGCGCTCACACCGCCACCGGCGCCTTGATGGCCGGGTGCGGGTCGTAGCCCTGCACCTCGAAGTCCTCGAAGGCGTAGTCGAAGATCGAATCCGGCCGGCGCTTGATGGCCAGCGTGGGATAGGCCCGCGGCGCGCGCGTCAGCTGCAGCGCCACCTGCTCGTGGTGGTTGTCGTAGATGTGGCAGTCGCCGCCGGTCCAGATGAAGTCGCCCACTTCCAGGTCGCACTGCTGTGCCAGCATGTGCGTCAGCAGCGCGTAGCTGGCGATGTTGAAGGGCACGCCCAGAAAGATGTCGGCGCTGCGCTGGTACAGCTGGCAACTCAGCCGGCCTTCGGCCACGTAGAACTGGAAGAAGGCGTGGCAGGGCAGCAGCGCCATCTTCGGCAGCTCGGCCACGTTCCAGGCACTCACCACGATGCGGCGGCTGTCGGGGTTGGTCTTGAGCTGCTGCACCACCTGCGCGATCTGGTCGACGTGGCCGCCGTCGGGCGTGGGCCAGCTGCGCCACTGCACCCCATACACCGGGCCCAGGTCGCCGTCGGGTGCGGCCCATTCGTTCCAGATGGTCACGCCGCGCTCCTGCAGCCAGCGCGCATTGCCGTCGCCACGCAGGAACCACAGCAGCTCCAGCACGATGCTCTTGAGATGCACCTTCTTCGTGGTGATCAGCGGGAAGCCCTCGTTCAGGTCGAAGCGCATCTGGTGGCCGAACACGCTGCGCGTGCCGGTGCCGGTGCGGTCGGCCTTGGCCACGCCGTGCTCGGACACGTGGCGCATGAAGTCTTCGTACTGCTGGCGGATGGGGCGGTTCATGGCGGCTTTGGGTGCGGGTCAATAGGCGCCGAACAGGGTGTCCAGCGCGTCCATGACTTCATCGCGGGAAGCGCTGGCGCTGGCCACGGGGGTGCGCAGCAAAGCAGCGGGTACAGGGGCCAGGGCGGCCGTGTCGAGCAGCACCGGGCGGCCTTGAACCTGGAGCGCGGGGTTCAGCCCGCGTGCCGGCGTTCCGAAGCCCTCGGGCGTGCGCAGCGGTATCACGACCCGGGTGCCCAGGGGGCCCAGGTGATCGTTCTGCACGTCCAGCAAGAAGGGCGTGTGCAGGCGCTCGGGCGCAAAGGGATTGGTGTAGACATCGAAGCGCGCCATGGCTTCACGGACGCTCAGGCAGCATCGGCATCGGGGCTGGCACGCATGAAGCTGCGGTAGCGGTCCGAGAACAGTCCCTCGCGCTCGATGCGGGCGTTGTAGTGCGCAATCGCCTCGGCGTTGTCTTCGCCCCAGCGCTGCCAGTACTGGCGCAGCACTTCTTCGGTGAGCAGGGCGTCCACGGTCTGGGAGATGTTCAAGCCCATCTCGCGCGCCATGTCCAGCACCTTGCTGTTCAGGCTCAGGTTGATGGGCCGCTTGGGTGCGTTGCGAATGCTGCGCATGGATGGCTCCTGTTCATGCGCATGAATTATGCCTGTTCAGGAAGTGTGAGCCGCCGGCTGCAGCTCGAACTGCATCGCCGCCAGCCGCGCGTACAGCCCGCCGCGCGCCACCAGTTCGTCGTGGCGGCCGATGTCGACGATGCGCCCGGCCTCCATCACCACGATGCGGTCGGCTTTCAGCACCGTGGCCAGCCGGTGCGCGATCACCAGCGTCGTGCGGTCGGCCATGGCCGCTTCCAGCGCCTGCTGCACCACGCGCTCGCTCTCGGCGTCCAGCGCGCTGGTGGCTTCGTCCAGCAGCAGCAGCGGCGGGTTCTTGAGCATGGCGCGGGCGATGCTGATGCGCTGGCGCTGGCCGCCCGACAGACGCACGCCGCGCTCGCCCAGGTAGGTGTCGTAGCCCTCGGGCAGGGCGCTGATGAACTCGTGCGCAAAGGCGGCCTTGGCGGCTTCGATGACCTCGGCATCGGTCGCATCGGGCCGGCCGTAGCGGATGTTCTCGAGCGCGCTGGTCGAGAACACCGTGCTGTCCTGCGGCACGATGCCGATGCGGCTGCGCAGCGTGGCCAGCGCCAACTGCTGCACCGGCACGCCGTCCAGCAGCACGCGGCCCTGCTGCGCGTCATAAAAGCGCAACAGCATCTGCAGCACCGTGCTCTTGCCGGCGCCGCTGGGGCCGACCAGGGCCACGGTCTCGCCGGGTTGGATGGCCAGCGTGAAATCGGCCAGCGCCGCGGTGGCCGGGCGCGACGGGTAGTGGAAGCCCACGGCTTCGAAGACCACGGCCGAGCCGCCCTGCACCGCGGGCAGAGCCAAGGGCTGCGCCGGGTCGGCCACGGGCGAGCGCGCCGCCAGCAGCTCCATCAGGCGCTCGGTGGCGCCAGCGGCGCGCAGCAGATCGCCGTAGACCTCGGACAGCACCGCTACGGCACCGACGAAGATGATCACGAAGACCACCGTCTGCCCCAGGTGCCCGGGGCTGATGCGCCCTGCCAGCACCGCCTGCGTGCCCTGGTACAGGCCCCACAGCAGCGCGCCGAAGGTGGCGGTGATCATGAAGGCCACCAGCAGCGCACGCACGCGGGTGCGCTTGCGCGCCGTGAGGAAGGCCTCTTCGGTGCTGCGGTCGAAGCGCGCCGCCTCGCGCGTCTCTTGCACGTAGCTCTGCACCACAGGGATCTCGCCCAGCACCTCGGCGGCGATGGCGCTGCTGTCGGCCACGCGGTCCTGGCTGGCGCGGCTGAGCTTGCGCACGCGGCGCCCGAAGTACAGGCTGGGCAGCACCACCAGCACCAGGATGCCCAGCACCTGCGTCATCACGTACGGGTTGGTGATGATCAGCGCGGCCAGCGCGCCGATGCCCATCACCACGTTGCGCAGACCCATGCTGAGGCTGCTGCCCACCACCGTCTGCACCAGCGTCGTGTCGGTGGTCAGGCGTGAGAGGACCTCGCCGGTCTTGGTGCTTTCGAAGAACTCGGGGCTCTGGCGCAGCACGTGCGCGTAGACGGCGTTGCGCAGGTCGGCCGTGATGCGTTCGCCCAGCCAGCTGACGACGTAGAAGCGCGCGGCCGAGAACGCGCCCAGCGCCGCGGCCACGCCGAACAGCGCGATGAAGTGCTCGCGCAGCTGCATCACGCGCGCGCCGGGATCGGTGGCCACCAGGCCTTCGTCGACCAGCGTCTTCAGCGCCAACGGGAAGGCCAGCGTCGCCAGCGCCGCCAGCACCAGGAACAGCAGCGCCAGCAGCACCATGCCGCGGTAGGGGCGGATGAAGGGCAGCAGGCCGGACAGCGAGCGCGGCGTGGCGCTGCTGGGGCGTTGGGGCAGGTCGGGCATGGGCGCAGTCTATGCGGCGTGCGTTGCGGCGCGGATTCGGCCACGGCCGGGCCTGCAGCGGTGCAAGCCGCGGAAGCGCGGATGTGGTCGAATGGGGGTTGAGACGCGCCTTCATGCAGCCCGACCCGACTTCCCCGTCCCCGCCACGACCGCCCGCCGCCGCGCGGCGCTCGTCGGTGCCCCGGCTCACCGCCTGGCTGCCGCTGCTGGGCGTGGCCCTGGCCGCGGCGCTGGCCTGGCTGCTGTCGCAGGTCTGGACCGAAGCGCCGGTGGCGGTGGCCGCGCTCTCTGCCGGCCTGGGCGTGCTGTTGGTGGCCGCGCCCCTGGCCTGGCTGGTGCGGCATGCGCTGCAACCCCTGCAGCAGGCCACGCGCTCCGGCCCGCCGCCAGCGGCCACCGCGCCCGCCCCCGGCTTCATGGACCGCGCGACGCGCGAACTTGCGCGCGCCCGCCGCCACGAGCATGGCGCGGCGCTGTTGCTGGTGGACGTGGACGTGCCCGCAGGCCTGTCGGACAAGCTGATCGCCGGCTACGTCGACCGCGCCCTGCGCGCGCTGATGCAGCAGACCGAGCCCGGCCTGCGCAGCGCCGACCTGCTGACGCGATTCACCGCCAACCAGCTGGCCGTGCTGCTGTCGCCGGCCGACCTGCTGGGCACGCTGGACGTGGCCGAACGCATCCGCGAGCGCGCCGAGCTGATCGAGATCACCGTCACCGCCACCGGCCAGTGCCTGCGTGTCAGCGTCAGCATCGGCGCGGCCCAGCTGCGGCCGGTGCCGGCCGATATGCAGTCACTGATCGACGATGCCGGCCTGGGCGTGCAGGCGGCGCGCCAGGCTGGCGGCAACTGCGTGCGCACCGCCCCGGCCGACGCCGACCCGCAGCGCCTGCCGGGCCCGCGCGACCCGCGCCGCGCCCAGCCCAAGTAGGCCGCCGCCGCTACAGCCGCAGCGCGGCGGCGTAGCCGGTCATCTCCAGATAACCCAGGCCCACGCGCCGGCCCTGCGCGTCCAGCAGCTCGCTCAGGCCTTCCCAGTAGATGGCGCCGGTGTTGCCGCGGCTGTCCAGTTCTTGCGCGTCCAGCAGCGCGCGCAGCGCAAAGCTTCCGGCGGGCGTGGCGATCTGCCACTCCACCGGGTAGCGCGCGCCGGTGGCGGGGCTGCGCCAGCGCCGGCCGGGCGTCATGCGCAGCTGCTCGGGCGTGAAGCTCTGGCTGGATTGCCCGGGTGCGCGCCAGCTGCCGCCGGCCCACAGCGCCGAGCCGTCGGCGCGGCGCAGCACGAAGGCGGTGAGCGCGCTGCCGTCGAACAGGTTGATGCCGATCCAGTCCCAGCCCTGGGCCTCGGGGTGCAGCAGTTCGTCGCTCCACTCGTGGTCCATCCAGGCGCTGCCGGCGGCCGCCGCGCCGTCGGCCTGCAGGCGGCCGCGCGCCGCGAGCTGGGGCTCGCTGTAGTAGTGGCTGGCCTGCTGTTCCTGCGGGCCCTTGCGCGAGAAGCCGGCGTCGCCCTGCAGCAGCGGCGGCTGGCTGCGCGTCAGCACCAGGTCCAGCGCAAAGCCCTGCGCCGGCAAGCGCGCGCGCCAAGCCTGGCCGTCGTGGCGCAGCGTCCAGTCGCCCAGGGTGAGGTCGCCGTCGGTCGTGCTGGCCGCTGCCAGGGGGCTGGCGGGGTCGCCCGACCAGCGCGCGATGCGCTGGTCGTGCAGATGGCGGCCGTCCGCGGGCAGGCTCAGCGCGGCGTGCGCAAACAGCAGGTGGCGTGCGGCGAAGCGGCTCTTCAGGCCCTGGGCCAGGCCGGTGCGGCTGCGGAAGAAGGTGAGCTGGAAGCCCTGCAGCGCCGCGCCGCTGGCGTCGCCCAGCCAGCCTGTGGCGTACCACCACTCGGTGCGCGTCTCCAGGTGGGCGCCATGGTCGCGCGGAAACACGATGGGGCGGCCGCGGCGCACCCCATCGGCGGATGCGGTTGCAGGCGCGCCGGCCAGCGCCAGCGCCAGCGCCTGCAGCCAGCGGCGCCGCGCCGGGTTCACCAGTCCTCCCGCACCGACAGCACCGCGGCGCGCGCCGTGGCGCGGCGCGCGCTGAAGGCCGCGGTGGCCGTGCCGGCCAGCAGCACCGCCACGCACAACAGCGCCAGGCGGCCCTCGGGCACCACCAGCGCCATGGTCCAGTGAAAGCTCTGCGGGTTGACCACATAGACCAGCACCGCGCTGATGGCCAGCCCCAGCAGCAGCCCCACCAGCGTGCCGGCCGCCACCCAGGCCGCGCCCTCGCCGGCCACCACCGCCACCACCTGGCGCCGCGTTAGCCCCAGATGGGCCAGCAGGCCGAATTCCTTGCGCCGCGCCAGCACCTGCGCCGACAGGCTGGCGGCCACGCCCACCAGGCCGATGGCGATGGCCACGGCCTGCAGGTAGTAGGTGACGGCAAAGCTGCGGTCGAAGATGCGCAGCGAGATCTGGCGCAGCTCGCCGGCCGAAGCGAAATCCAGCATGCTGGCGTCGGGCAGCAGCGCCTGCAGGGCCTGCTGCACGTCGGCGCTGGCCGCGCCCGGCGCCAGCCAGAGCGCCAGGTCGTTGACGCGTTCGTCGCCGGTGATGCGGCGGTAGTCGGTGTCGGCGATGGCCAGGCTGCCGAACTGGCGGGCGTAGTCGCGCCACACGCCCAGCACGCGCGCCGGCACGGTTTGCGCGCCCAGCGGCAGCTGCAAGACGCTGCCGGCCTTGGCGCCGTAGAGCGAGACCATGGCCTCGCTGACGTACACCGCCACTTCGCCCGGCTGCAGCAGGCTGCGCGACAAGGGGGCTTCCAGCAGCGGCAGCGCCGCCGCGGGGTCTTCCAGCGGCCGGGCGACCAGCGCCACCGAAGGCCGCCCCGGCTGCCAGGCCAGGGCGCGCACGCGTGAGGCCTGCACGCGCGCCACGCCGGGCACCGCTGCGGCGCGCGCGGCAAAGTCGCTGGGCAGCCAGGCCTGATCGGCCGCGGCGCTGTTGCCGGCGCTGCGCGCGTACAGATCGGCCGGCAGCACGCTGTCCAGCCAGGTGCTCACGCCTTGACGAAAGCTGCCCACCATCACCGTCAACGCCACCGACAGCGCCAGGCTGGCCACCACGCCGGCCACCGCGGCACTGGCCGTGCGCCGCTGGAAGCGCGCGCGTTGCAGCGCCAGCAGCGGCAGCGCGCCCTGCGGTACCGGCAGCAGCACCAGCAGCGCGTGCACCGCCGCCGGCACCAGCGCCACGCCGCCCAGCAGCAGGGCCGCCACCGACCCATAGGCGGCCAGCGGCAGGCCGCCCAGCGGCGGCGCCAGCGCGGCCAGGCCGCCCCCGGCCAGCAGCGTCAGCCCGGGCCAAGCCGGCGGCGCGGCGGCCTGCGGCTGGCCCAGGCCCTTGAGCGCCAGCGCGGGCGCAATGCCCTCGGCTTGTCGTGCCGGCCACCAGCCGCCGGCCAGGGCCGAGGCCGTGCCCAAAGCGCCGAAAGCCAGCGCGCCCGGCAGCGACAGCTGCAGCGGTGGCACGATGCCGGGGAAGTAGCCGCCGCCCAGGTCACCCGCCAGCAGGCGCAGCGCGGCCGCGGCCATGCCCGCTCCCAGCAGCAGTCCCAGCAGGCTGCCGGCGGCGCCGACCACGGCGCACTCGGCCAGCACCCACAGCCGCCGCTGGCGCGCCGTGAGGCCCAGCACGCCCAGCAGCGCAAAGGCCGGCAGGCGCTGCGCCACCGACAGCGAGACCACCGAGAACACCAGGAAGGCGCCCACGAACAAGGCCACCAGCGCCAGCACCGTGAGGTTGACGCGGTAGGCGCGCGACAGGTTGGACACACGCTGCTCGGCCTCGTCCGGCGCCGCCGGCGCAACGCCCGCCGGCAGCGCCAGCCGCGTCAACAGGGCGGCCGCGTCGGCGCCGGGTTGCAGGCGGATGTCGATGCGCGTGAGCCGGCCCAGGCCGTCGAAGCGCTCTTGCGCGCCGGCCAGGTCCATCACCAGCAGCGGCGGGCCGCCCACGGCCACGTTGCCGGCCACGCGCAACTGCGTGAAGGCAGGGCCGGCCTGCAGCGACAGGCTGCCGCCGTCCTGCAGACCCAGGCGATCGCGCGCCGTGGCGTTGGGGAAGGCGGCGTCGGGGTCCAGAAACACCAGCCGCTGTTCGCCCGGCGCCGGGCGCGGCAGCAGCGTGGGCGCCAGCGGCGCGACGCGCAGCGCGTCTATGCCCAGCACGCGCAGGCCCACGCGGCCGCCGTCGGGTGTGCGGGCGTAGGTGTCGACTTCAAGCACCGGGCTGGCCTGCAGCACCGCCGGATCAGCGGCCACGCGGTCGAACAGTGCGTCGTCGAAGCCGCGGCCGCGCAGCGTGAGGTCGGGGTCGCCGTTGGCGGCGCGCACCGCGGACGAGAACTCGGCCAGCGCCGAGCTGTTGATCAGGTGCACCGACCAGGCCAGCGCCACGCCCAGCGCCACCGCCAGCAGCGCCGCGGCGTGGCGCCAGGGGTGGTGGCGCCATTCGCGCGCGATCAACAGGCGCAGCAGAGCGGCGTTCACGGCGCCCGGTCGACCACGCCGTTGGCGGTGAGCCAGAGCACGCGGTCGGCGTGCGCCGCCGCCGCGGCAGAGTGCGTGACCAGCAGGCAGGCCGCACCGGCGTGATGCACCTGCGCGCGCAACACGTCCAGCACGCGGCCGGCGGTGCCGGGGTCGAGGTTGCCGGTGGGCTCGTCCGCGAGGATCAACCCCGGCGCGTGCACCAAAGCGCGCGCGATGGCCACGCGCTGCAGCTGCCCGCCCGACAACTGCGCCGGCAGCCGCGCGGCCAACTCGCCCAGGCCCACTGCATCCAGCATGGCCTGCGTGGCCGCGGCATGCGGCCGGCCCAGCAGGCGCAGCGGCAGGCTCACGTTCTCGGCCACCGTCAGGTGCGGCAGCACGTGGAAGGCCTGGAAGACGAAGCCCAGGTGTTCGCGCCGCAACCGGGCGCTGGCGTCTTCGGCCAGCGCGGCGATGTCGGTGCCGCCCACCAGGATGCGGCCGCTGTCGGCGCGGTCGAGCCCGGCAATGCAGTTCAGCAGCGTGGACTTGCCCACGCCCGATTCACCCAGCAGCGCCACGAATTCACCGCGCGCCAGTGCCAGCGTGACCTCGGCGAAAACGGGTGTCTGGTCGTAGCGCTTGCTCAGGCCCTGGATGCTCAACATGGGTGGTGGATGATGCCGCATGCGCGGGTCCGGAACCCCGCCCTTCTCGGGCCTTGCGGCCGCGGCACGCGTGCTATCGTTCCCTGGGCCTTTCAAGGAGGGGCCGCACATCATGTCCTATCAGATCGATCTTTCCGGCCGCGTGGCCTTCGTCACCGGCGCCTCCAGCGGGCTGGGCGAGCAGTTCGCGCGCACCCTGGCCGCCGCGGGCGCCGGCGTGGTGCTGGCCGCGCGCCGCATCGAGCGCCTGAAGACCCTGCGCGCCGAGATCGAAAGCAAGGGCGGCGATGCCCACGTGGTGGCGCTGGACGTCACCAACACCGACAGCATTCGCGCCGCCGTGGCCCACGCCGAGACCGAGATGGGCGCCATCGACATCCTGGTCAACAACTCGGGCGTGGCGCTCACGCGCAAGCTCACCGACGTGCGCCCCGAGGACTTCGACCACGTGATGGCCGTCAACTCGCGCGGCGCCTTCTTCGTGGCGCAAGAGGTGGCCAAGCGCATGATCGCGCGCAGCAAGGGCGAGGCGCCCGGCACCTACACCGGCGGGCGCATCGTCAACGTGGCCTCGATGGCCGGCCTGAGGCCGCTGGGCAGCATCGGCGTGTACGCCATGAGCAAGGCCGCGGTGATCCACATGACCAAGGCCATGGCGCTGGAGTGGGGCCGCTTCGGCATCAACGTCAACGCGCTGTGCCCGGGCTACCACCACCAGTGGCAGACCGAGCACGGCCAGCGCCTGGTGCAATCGATGCCGCGCAAGCGCGTGGGCAAGCCGCAGGACCTGGACGCGGCGCTGATGATGCTGTGCGCCAACGAGAGCCATTTCGTCAACGGTGCGGTGATCGCCGCCGACGACGGCTTCGGCATCTGACCGGCTTCGCTGCATGCGCCACCTGACCCCGCTGGAAGCACGCGTGCTGGGCGTGCTGGTGGAAAAGCAGACGACGGTGCCCGACACCTATCCGCTGTCGCTGAACGCGCTGGTGGGCGGCTGCAACCAGAAGACCGCGCGCAACCCGGTGATCGAGGCCACCGAGGCCGAGGTGCTGACCGCGGTGGACGGCCTGAAGGCGCTGAGCCTGGTGTTCGAAGGCAGCGGCAGCCGCGTCGTCAAGTTCGAGCACAACATGGCCCGCGTGCTGCACGTGCCCGGCCAGTCGGTGGCGTTGCTGGCAACGCTGATGCTGCGTGGCCCGCAGACCGCGGCCGAGTTGCGCCTGAACTGCGAGCGCCTGTACCGCTTTGCCGATATCTCATCGGTCGAAGGCTTTCTGGAAGAACTGGCCACCAAGGGCGAGCCGCGCGTCATCAAGCTGCAGCGCGCCCCGGGCGAGCGCGAGGCGCGCTGGGCCCACCTGCTGTGCGGCGAGGTGGCACAACCCGCCGGCTGGTCCGCGGCGCGACCCGGTGACGAGAGTGTGAGCGCGGGCGAGTTGTCGGCACTGAAGGCCGAGCAGACGCGCATGGCCCAAGAGCTGGCCACACTCAAGGCCACTGAGCTGGGCATACAGACCGGGGGCAAGACCGATGCGCTTTGAACTGCCGCAGCACAAGAAGCTGGTGCACGAGATGGTGGTGCCCATCCGCTGGGGCGACATGGACGCGATGAGCCATGTCAACAACACGATCTACTTCCGCTACATGGAAATCTGCCGGCTGGACTGGGTGTTCAAGGTGGGCGCCAGCCTCGACCCGCGCGGCCAGGGGCCGGTGGTCATCAACGCCTTCTGCAACTTCCTGCGCCAGCTCGAATTTCCGGGCGATGTGCGCGTCACGATGTACCTGGCCAAGCCCGGCCGCAGCAGCGTCGAGAGCTACCACACGCTGGAGCGCACCGACGAGCCCGGCGTGGTCTACGCCGAAGGCGGCGCACGCATGGTCTGGACCGACTACGAGGCCAAGCGCTCGGCGCCCATGCCGGATTGGTTTCGCGCGCTGCTGGACTAGCAGCGTTCAGTCGGCAAAGTCGTAAGGCCCGCCGGCCTTGAGCGCGCGCTGGTAGGCCTGGCGCGCGTGGATGCGCTTGAGCCAGCCCTTGAGCGCCGGATAGCGCTCATCCAGCCCGGCCCGCTGCGCCGCGGCCTCCAGCGGAAAACTCATCTGGATGTCGGCGGCGCTGAACTCACTGCCCGCGAACCACTTGCGCTGCTGCAACTCGGCTTCCATGAAGGCGAACTGGCGCTCCAGGTTGGGCCGTACGAAGCTCTTGTCCACCTGCCCCGCCACGGCCTTGAGCACGGGCTTGACGAAGAAGGGCACGGGCGCGCTGCGCACCTTGTCGAACACCAGCTTCACCAGCAGGATGGGCATGGCGCTGCCCTCGGCAAAGTGCAGCCAGTAGGTGAACTGGCGCCGCTCCGGCGTGCCGGCGGCGGGGCGCAGCCGGCCCTGGCCGTGGGCGTCGAGCAGGTACTCGACGATGGCGCCCGATTCGGCCACCACGATGTCGCCATCGCTGATCACCGGTGACTTGCCCAGCGCGTGCACCTGCTTCAATTCGGGCGGCGCAAACATCGTCTTGGGGTCGCGCTTGTACAGGCGCAACTCGTAGGGCAGGCCCAGTTCTTCGAGCAGCCACAGCACGCGCTGCGAGCGCGAGTTTTCGAGGTGATGCAGGACGATCATCGGCGCATTCTGCGGCCTGGCCCGTGCGGTCGTCGGGGCAAGGCCTTGCGCGATACTACGCAGCCGCGCGGGCGGCCTGCGCCAGGCTGCACCCAGCCATCCGCAGCCCTCTGTCGAATCAACCGAGAAAGCACTCGCATGAAGAAAGTCCATCCCAGCGCCGCGGCGGCGCTGGCCGGTATCGTCCGCGACGGCCAGTTGCTGGCCGTGGGCGGCTTCGGCCTCTGCGGCATCCCCGAAGCGCTGATCGACGCGCTGCGCGACAGCGGCGCCAAGGACCTGACGGTGGTGTCCAACAACGCCGGGGTCGACGGTTTCGGCCTGGGCAAGCTGCTGGTCACGCGCCAGATCAAGAAGATGATCAGCAGCTACGTGGGCGAGAACAAGGAGTTCGAGCGCCAGTACCTGGCCGGCGAACTGGAGCTCGAGTTCACGCCCCAGGGCACGCTGGCTGAACGCCTGCGCGCTGGCGGCGCCGGCATCCCGGCCTTCTTTACCCGCACCGGCGTGGGCACGCTGGTGGCCGAAGGCAAGGAGCAGCGCGTGTTCGACGGCAAGCAGTACGTGATGGAACGCGCCCTGGTGCCCGACGTGTCGCTGGGCAAGGCCTGGAAGGCCGACGAGTCGGGCAACCTGATCTTCCGCCGCACGGCGCGCAACTTCAACCCGGCGGTCATCATGGCCGGCAAGATCAGCATCGTCGAGGTCGAGGAGATCGTGCCCACCGGCACCTTCGACCCCGATGCCGTGCACCTGCCGGGCATCTACGTCAGCCGCCTGGTGCTCAACGCCAAGCCCGAAAAGCGCATCGAGAAGCGCACCACCCGTACTAAAGAGGCAGTCTGATCATGGCCTGGACCCACGACGAGATGGCCGCGCGCGCGGCCAAGGAACTGCAGGACGGCTTTTACGTCAACCTGGGCATCGGCCTGCCCACGTTGGTGGCCAACTTCGTCAGCCCCGACATCGAGGTCTGGCTGCAAAGCGAGAACGGCATGCTGGGCATCGGCCCTTTCCCGACCGAGGACGAGGTCGACGCCGACCTCATCAACGCCGGCAAGCAGACTGTCACCACCATCCCCGGCAGCAGCATCTTCGGCAGCCACGAGAGCTTTGCCATGATCCGCGGCGGCAAGATCGACCTGTCGATCCTGGGCGCCATGCAGGTCAGCGACAAGGGCGACCTGGCCAACTGGATGATCCCGGGCAAGATGGTCAAGGGCATGGGCGGCGCCATGGACCTGGTGGCCGGCGTGCGCAGCGTGGTGGTGCTGATGGAGCACGTGGCCAAGCGCAAGGACGGCGGCTTCGACCTGAAGATCCTGCCCGCCTGCACGCTGCCGCTTACCGGCGTGGGCGTGGTCGACCGCATCGTCACCGATCTGGCGGTGATGGACATCACCCCGCACGGCCTGAAGGTGGTGGAGATGGCCCCGGGCGTGACGCGCGAAGAGTTGCAGGCCAAGACCGGCGTCGCGTTGCATTGAGGTCGGGCCGGCCGCCACGTGGCGGCCGGCGCTCCTGCATCCTGCAGGCTACTCGCCGTCGAGCACCGCCCCAGCGCTGGCGCTGGACGCGTTGCGCGCGAACTTGGCCATCACGCCGCGCGTGTAGCGCGGCGCCGGCTGCACCCAGCGGGCGCGGCGGCGTGCGACCTCGGCCTCGGGCACGTCCAGATCCAGCAGCAGGCGGTGGGCGTCGATGGTGATGCGGTCGTCCTCCTGCACCAGCGCGATCAGGCCGCCGGCGTAGGCCTCGGGCGCCACGTGCCCCACCACCATGCCCCAGGTTCCGCCCGAGAAGCGACCGTCGGTGATCAGGCCCACGCTCTCGCCCAGGCCCTGGCCGATCAGCGCGCCGGTGGGTGCCAGCATCTCGGGCATGCCCGGGCCGCCCTTGGGGCCCAGGTAGCGCAGCACCATCACGTCGCCGGCCTTGATCTTGCCGGCCATGATGGCCGCCAGCGCGCTTTGCTCGTCGTCGAACACGCGCGCTGGGCCGGTGATCACCGGGTTCTTGAGGCCGGTGATCTTGGCCACGCAGCCCTCGGGGCTGAGGTTGCCCTTGAGGATGGCCAGGTGGCCCTCGGCATACATCGGGTTGGACAGCGGGCGGATAACGTCCTGGTCGGCGCGCAGCGGCGGTTCATCCTTCAAGTTCTCGGCCACGGTCTTGCCGGTGATGGTGATGCAGTCGCCATGCAGCAGGCCGGCATCGAGCAGCAGCTTCATCACGGCCGGGATGCCGCCGGCGCGGTGCAGGTCTATGGCCAGGTAGCGGCCGCTGGGCTTGAGGTCGCACAGCACCGGCACCTTGCGGCGCACGCGCTCGAAATCGTCGATGGTCCACTCGACCCCCGCGGCGTGCGCGATGGCCAGGAAGTGCAGCACGGCGTTGGTACTGCCACCGGTGGCCATGATCACCGCCACGGCGTTCTCGATGCTTTCGCGGGTGACGATGTCGCGCGGCTTCAAGTCGGCCTTGACCGCCTCTACCAGCGCGCGCGCCGCAGCCTGGGTGTGGCCCACGATGGGGTCTTCGACGTTGGCCATGGTGCTGGCGAAGGGCAGGCTCATGCCCAGGGCCTCGAAGGCCGAGCTCATGGTGTTGGCCGTGTACATGCCGCCGCAGCTGCCGCTGCCGGGGATGGCGCGGCGCTCGATCTGGCAGAAGTCTTCTTCGCTCATCTTGCCGGCGCTGAATTGGCCCACGGCCTCGAACACGCTGACGATGTTCAGGTCCTGGCCCTTGTAGCGCCCGGGCAGGATGGTGCCGCCGTAAACGTAGATGGCCGGTACGTTGGCGCGCAGCATGCCCATCATGCCGCCTGGCATGTTCTTGTCGCAACCGCCGATGACCAGCACGCCGTCCATCCACTGGCCGCCGACGCAGGTCTCCACGCAGTCGGCGATGACCTCGCGCGACACCAGGCTGTACTTCATGCCCTCGGTGCCCATGGCCATGCCGTCGCTGATGGTGGGCGTGCCGAAGACCTGCGGGTTGGCGCCGGCCTCGCGCAGCGCATCGATGGCGGCGTCGGCCAGGCGTTGCAGACCTGAGTTGCAGGGCGTGATGGTGCTGTGCCCGTTGGCCACACCGATCATGGGCTTGCCGAAGTCGCCTTCGGTGTAGCCCATGGCGTAGTACATGCTGCGGTTGGGCGCGCGGGCCACGCCTTCGGTGATGTTCTTCGAGCGGCGATTGCTGGGGGTCATCGGGTGTCCTTGGTGAGCAGGCCGGATTTTATCGAGCCTGCGGGCCCGTCCGACGCCACCGCGGGCGCCGTGGACAATGCGTGCTGTCCTCGACCCGGAGCCCATCGATGCTCGTGCATCCGCAGTTCGACCCCGTCGCCCTGGCCCTGGGGCCCTTGCGCATCCACTGGTACGGGCTCACCTACCTGGCGGCCTTCGGCCTGTTCATCTGGCTGGGCGCGCGCCGCGTGCGCCTGCCGCACCTAGCCGCCACCGGCTGGGTGCGCCGCGACATCGAAGACATGCTGTTCTACGGCGTGCTGGGCGTGGTGCTGGGCGGGCGCATCGGCTATGCGCTGTTCTACAAGCCGGGCGACTACCTGGCCAACCCGCTGGACATCCTGATGGTGTGGAAGGGCGGCATGTCCTTCCACGGCGGCCTGCTGGGCGTGGTGGCGGCCATGGCCTGGTACGCGCGTTCACGCGGGCGCAGCTTTCTGCAGGTGATGGACGTGGTGGCGCCCTGCGTGCCCACCGGCCTGGCGGCAGGGCGCCTGGGCAACTTCATCAACGGTGAGCTGTGGGGCCGCGCCGCCGACCCGTCACTGCCCTGGGCCATGGTGTTTCCGCAAAGCGGCAGCGCATTGCCGCGCCATCCGTCGCAGCTGTATCAGTTTGCGCTGGAAGGCCTGCTGCTGTTTGCGCTGCTGTGGCTGTACGCCCGGCGCGAGCGCGCCACCGGCCAGGTGGCCGCGGCCTTTGTTGCCGGCTATGGCGTGCTGCGCTTCGTGGCCGAGTACTTCCGCGAGCCCGACAGCTTTCTGGGCCTGCTGGCGCTGGGCATGAGCATGGGCCAGTGGCTGTGCCTGCCGATGATCGCGGCCGGTGCCGGCCTGTGGTGGTGGTTCGGGCAGCGCGCCCGCTAGGATGGCGGCATGCGACAGATCTTCCTGGACACCGAAACCACCGGCCTGAGCCCCGAGCAGGGCGACCGCCTGCTCGAGATCGGCTGCGTCGAGATGCTTGACCGGCGGCCCACGGGCGCCCATCTGCACCACTACGTCAACCCGCAGCGCAGCAGCCACCCCGACGCGCTGCGCGTGCACGGCATCACCGAAGCCTTCTTGGCCGACAAGCCGCTTTTCGCCGACATCGCCGACGAGCTGTTGGCCTATCTGCAGGGCGCCGAGATCGTGATCCACAACGCGGCCTTCGACGTCGGCTTCATCGACGCCGAACTGGCGCGCCTGGGCCGCGGCCGCCTGGCCGACCACGTGCTGCGCATCACCGACAGCCTGACGCTGGCGCGCGAGATGTTCCCGGGCAAGAGCAACTCGCTGGACGCACTGTGCAAGCGCCTGGAAGTCGACAACAGCCAGCGCGAACTGCACGGCGCACTGCTCGACGCCGGGCTGCTGGCCGAGGTCTACCTGCGCATGACGCGGGGGCAGAAGTCACTGGTCATCGACAGCGAAGAGACCGCCCAGGGCGCGCAGGCCGACCACTCGCTGGACCTGCGCAGCCTGGACCTGCCGGTGCCGCGCGCCAGCGCCGAGGAACTGCAGGCCCACCAGGCCCTGCTGACCGAGATCGACAAGGCCAGCGGTGGCAAGACGCTCTGGCGGGTGCTGGAGCCTACAGCGGCCATGGCATAATCCAAGGTTCACCGGATCGAACAGGTTCCGGGCGGTTAGCTCAGCGGTAGAGCACTGCCTTCACACGGCAGGGGTCGCAGGTTCGAACCCTGCACCGCCCACCAGGGAACAAGCCTCGTAAATCATTGATTTGCGGGGCTTTTTTTCTTGCCGGTGGTGTCAGGGGCAATTTTGTCCCCCGTGCAATGCACCCGTTTGCCACAAATTCGCCACAACGAATGAGGCAAGCATGGCAAGCATCCGTAGACGAGGAAAGACCAGCTGGGAAGCGCAGGTGCGCATGCGTGGCTGGGAGACCCAGACCCGCAGCTTCAGGACGAAGGCCGACGCCACGCAGTGGGCTGCCGAGCGCGAGACAGAGATGCGGCGCGGCACCCATGTCGGTGCAAGCAGCCTCAAGTCCTGGACCGTCAACAAGCTGCTGGAACGGTACCTGGCTGAGGTCACCCCGAGCAAAAAGGGAGCAGAGGTCGAGGCCTACAGGCTGGGGGCAATGATGCGCCTGCCCATGGCATCGCTCAGCCTCGACAAGTTGACGACCGCGGTTGTCCTTGGATGGAGAAACCAGCGCCGCCAGGCTGTCTCGGCTGATACCGTGGCGCGCGAAATGAATCTGCTATCCAGCGTTATCCGCCACGCGAGCAGCGAGTGGCAACTGCCGATGTCCAATCCCGTCCAAGATGTGAAACGGCCGAAGCAGAGTAGGGGGCGACGCCGCAGGCCGACTTGGTCAGAGTTGCGGCGGTTGCTGCGCGGCTTGGTGCCCAAACTCAGGGACGATGGCTTCTGGACGGGTACTCGCAATCGCTGGATTCTCCCGGCGGTGCTACTTGCCCTGCGCACGGCAATGCGCCGAGGCGAAATTCTCGCCATGCGTTGGGAATATGTAGATTTCGCCAAACGGTGCGTGCATATTCCTGACTCGAAAAACGGCGAGCCGCGGGATGTGCCTCTGAGTCGAAAGGCAGAACTTATCCTGAATCGCCTGCCACCAGAAGGCCGAGGAGGGGCCGTGTTCCCAGTCTCTGTGGAGGCGTTCAAACAAGCCTTCGCGCGAGCCATGGAGCGCAGCGGCATCGAGGACCTGCGCTTCCATGATTTTCGCCACGATGCGACAACCCGCATGGCGTCTCGGCTGCACAACGTACTTGAACTGTCGGCGGTGACGGGGCACAAGAGCCTCAACACGCTCAAGAGGTACTACAACCCGGACCCGAGCGATTTGGCGAGGAAATTGGACTGAGATGCCGACCCGCGTCAAACAATCCGGATTGAACGTGCATTCGACCGTGCTGAATCAAGTCCGCCGCCAGCAAGTTCGGGTGACTCGCAAGAGCGACCTGAGTGCCACCAACTCCTTCTTCTTCGTGTCCACCGAGATCACCGGTTGTCCCTGCGACAAAGCCAGGGACACGGTGGCATTGATGTACCGGAACTGCGC
>LNFM01006732.1_pt1 | contig 30966 bp, 17 predicted proteins | sample 596031 | NCBI WGS metagenome assembly LNFM01 (sample SAMN04254537, study PRJNA301005) | activated carbon metagenome | isolation source: dual media filters at the Ann Arbor, Michigan drinking water treatment plant | place: USA: Ann Arbor
GAGCCAGAGCGACGTCGCGACTGCGGCGGCGGCGGCGATCGGGGTCTTCCCGCGTCGACGCTGCGCCCGACCGATCTGCGCGCCGACCTCGAGCATGCTGGGCCAGCGCCGCGTGGGCTCGTGTTGCAGCCCGCGTGCGAGGAGGCGCGCGACGACCCGAGGCACGCGCGGCGCCCGGCCCAGCGCGGCCCGCAGCGCGACACAGAAGGCGTACTGATCCGCGAGCGCGTCGCATGCGGCGCCACCGAGCTGCTCCGGGGCCATGTAGCCGGGCGTTCCGCCGCGGAGGGTCGCGTGGCGCTGCCCTCTGTCGACGCTCGACTGGGTGCCGCCGATGGCCCGGGCGAGCCCGAAGTCGACGAGCTTGGCGCACCCCTTGTCGTCGACGAGCACGTTGCTGGGCTTGAAGTCGCCGTGGACGATCCCGGCCTGGTGCGCGGCGGCAAGACCCCCCGCGACCTGCTCGAACATCGCGAGGATCGCCGTCGGCGGTCGAGCCTCGACCTCGAGCCATCGCTGCAGGGTCACGCCGCAGATCCTCTCCATCACGATGAAGACGCCATCGACCTCGGGCGTACGCCCGAGGTCGAAGACTCGGACGATGTTCGGATGGGAGACGTGCGCGAGTGCCAACGCCTCGCGCTCGAGGGAGGCGACATCGAGCCCGCTGCGGAGCAGCTTGAGCGCCACATCCCGACTCAGAGCCTGGTCTCGGGCGCGAAACACCTTGCCCATGCCCCCAGAGCCCAGCAGTTCACCCACGACGTAGCGGCCCAGTAGGGGGGCCGCGCGTACGCCGAGGAGGCGTCGCCGCGCCTCCGCGAGCGCGCGTACGGCATCGGCGTCCGGTCGCGGTGACGCGCTCGCAAGGAGCGCCCCGAGGCCGGTCTCGCGGTTGGACGTGCCCGTCGAACTCGACCGTGCGCCTACACGATCCCCGCCGGATCGCGATCGCCGGGACCCCGCCACGCTCCGCGTCACCCCTCGCTCCTGGTCAGCTCGTCCGGCAGGCGGTCCCCCAGGTATGTCCGAAGGTCGCGGCGGGCCCGCGAGAGCCGACTCTTCACCGTGCCCGTGGGCACCCCGAGCACCTCCGAGATCTCGACGACAGTGAGGCCCTCCCAGTAGTGGAGCTCGACCGCGATCTGGAAGTCGACGGGTAGCTCGCGCAGCGCGTCGATCAGCGCACGCCCGGCGTCCTTCGCATCTAGCGCGCTGCCGTGGCTGCGTGTGACCGCGGCGATCGATGTGATCTCCGGGGCGAACTTGGCCTCGCGGTCGAGTCCTCGCAGGGATTCCAAGAGGACGCGGCGCGCGATGCCGAACAGGAAAGACCGCACCCCCAATTCGGGGCGAAGCCGGTCGCGTGCCTCGAGGCAGACGAGGAAGGTGCGTTGCGCGAGGTCGTCGGCGCGACTCTCGAGCTTGCTGCGAAAGAACCGGTAGACCGGCCAGAAGTGACTCGCGAGCACCTGCTCGCCCGCGCTGGTGTCGCCCGCCTGCCAGCGGCGCACAAGTTCGTGATCATCTACGCCATCCATCGCGTAGAGGATACCGCGCACACCTGTGATCCGGTGAAACGCTGCGTTGGACCACCGCGTGGCCGAACGATCACCGAGCCCGTCGCTCCGCGTCCTCGGGCAGCGGCGGCACTCCACGTGACCGCGTGACCCCGGCCTGGCCGATCAACGTCGTCCCGATGGGGAACACGAGGCGCAGCGTGCCGTAGAGGGCGAGCCAGGCGATGACCGAGATCGTTCGCGAGCTGCAGCACGGCGGCGAAGCAGAGGGTCGCATCGGCCCCGCGATTCCAACAGCGGCGTAACTTCGCGCGAGTCACCCCCCGGAGACGGTCGTCGCGCAGCTCGCCCGCTCGGCCGGCGTGGTCGCCCCGACGATCTCCAGCCGCTGCACCGTCGGTCGCCCCGATGCACCGGGCATCGTGACCACGCGGATGCACCCGCCGAAGACGTCCGCGGGCAGCTCGATCGTCTCGCCGCGCTCGATGTAGCGCAGGACGAGCGGCCCCAGATCGGGCCCACCCGCGGCGACGTACGCCGCTGGGAACGCGGTGGCGGCGTCCGGCGCCCTCGCGCGATCGGGCGCGGCCCGCAGGCTCGCCTGCATCGCGTGCAGCACGTCGTCGAGGTCACGGGCGCCGGCGGTCGCGGTGCGCAGCTGCTGGTCGACGAGCGCGGCGAACAGCGGGCCGCGTCGGTACGGGAGCTGCCCGACGTCGGGCACCGTCCAGTAGTCGGCGACGATCCTCGCGTTCGGCTCGTTCTTCACCGGCGAGTTCGCGTACTCGAGCAGCGCTCGGTTCCACACCGCGACGAAGTCCTCGAGCGTGTAGAGGCCGGCGCGCAGCAGCAGGCGCCACGTGTAGAACTCGGTGAAGCCCTCGGTGAACCACTTGCCGGACATCTCGAGCTCGGGCGGCGCATCCTGGCCCTCCGCGTCGCCGACCGGCATCCCGCCGAGGCGCTCCGGATTCCAGGTGTGGAAGTACTCGTGGGCGATGAGGTGGCGCACCGGGTCGATCGGCGCGTCGTCGGACATCATGATCGTGAAGCCGTCCGAGCGACCCGTGCCGCCGAGCGAGCTGCGGCCGGGCTCGGCGCGCAGCGGCGCGAGCACGATCGTGAACGGCTCGCCGTGCTCGCCCCAGAAGTCGCGCTCCGCGGTGAGGATGGTCCGCGCCATGTCGACGAAGGTGCGGTGCTCGAAGCCGAAGCCGCCGTGGATCGCGACGTGGATCGGCGCGTCGCCGATCGTCTCGTGGAAGTGCGCGATCGCGGGGCCGCCGAGCACGATGCTGTTGCGGACGTCGCCGACCACCGCGTGCGCGGGCAGGTGCTCGAGGTCGGACGCGAAGCCGAAGTCCGACGGCGCGCCGACCCACGCGAAGCTCGCGGGGCGGTCGGGATCCTCGTGGGGCTCGGCGAACAGCGCCTCGCCGAAGGCGTAGAACCACGTCGGCCGCACGATCGGCGCGAACGGCTGGCCGTCGGCCGCGGAGGGCTCGTGGTCGTACGCCGACACCACGCGGTAGCGCATCACCAGGTCGGCGTTCGGGTCCGCGTCGACGACCCGCACGGCGGGGCCGTCCTCGGTGACGGCGCGTGCACCGTCGACCTCGATTGCCTCGACGTGCCGCCACAGCTCGCGCTCGCTCGCCCACTCCTCGGGCAGGTGCACGCGCGTGCGACCCGACGGATCGCCGGTGAACCGCAGCTCGACCGACAGGCCGGTGAGACCGCCGGTCGCGACGATGGGCGAGAGCCGATATGCGACGCCGGTCGGCCCCGCGGGCTCGGGCGCGGCCGCGGGCGTCGGCGCGGGGCGGGCACAGGCGAGGACACCACAGGTCAGCACGAGCGTCGGGGACGGGAGCATTCGTCGCAGCGGGTGCATCGCAGGTGGCCGAGCCTACCGCAGGCCCCGCGTCCGCGGCTTTGATACGTTCGCCCGCGATGGCGAGCTCCCCGATCGAGACCGTGACCTACCGCGACGGCGACGACCTCTTCGACGCGGTCATCGTCCGCCCCGACGCCGCAGGCCCGCGCCCCGCGGTGCTCGTGTGCCCGACGTGGGTGGGCCGCGACGCCGCGATGGAGGCCCGCGCCGCCCGGCTCGCGGAGCTCGGCTACGTCGGCGCGGCGATCGATCTCTACGGCGTCGGCAAGCGCGGCACGGACACCGCGTCGTGCCAGGCGCTCATGCAGCCGCTCATCGCGGACCCCCCGCGGCTGCGTCGCCGACTCGCCGCCGCGTTCGAGGCGGTGCGGGGGCAGGACGGCGTCGACCCCGATCGCATGGGCACGATCGGCTTCTGCTTCGGCGGGCTGTGCTCGATCCTCACCGCGCGCATGGGCCTGCCGCTGCGCGGCGTCGTCAGCTTCCACGGCCTGTTGAAGACCGACGCCACGCTGAACGAGCGGGTGCACGCGCGCATCCTCGTGCTCCACGGCCAGGACGATCCGATGGCGCCCCCGGCCGACGTCGGCGCGTTCGCGGAGACGATGAAGCGCATCGGGGCCGAGTGGCAGCTGCACGCGTACCCGGGGGTCGTGCACGCCTTCACCAATGCAAACGCGAACGATCGTGCGGCCGGCATGGCCTACGACGCGGAGGCGGATCGGCGGTCGTGGGCCGAGATGGTGCGGTTCTTCGGCGAGGTGTTCGCGTAGGGCCGGCGGACCGACCGCGCAGGACACCGAGCTTCAGCGAGCCACCCCGCGGTTGCCTGCGGGCTGGTAGCGCGCCCGGAAACCGCCCGGCGATTCGCCCGTGCGCGCGCGGAAGAACTTGACGAAGTTCGTCGCCTCGGAGAACCCCAGGGCCTCGCCGATCGCCGCCACGCTCGTGGCTTCGTGCACGAGCATGCGCTTGGCCTCGAGCACGACGCGGGCATCGATCGCTGCCTTCGCCGAGATACCGAGGCCGGCCCGGGCCGCCCGGTCGAGCGTCCGCGCCGAGCACTGCAGCGCGCGGGCGTACTCGTCGACGTTGCGGGTCACCCGGAACGAGCGCTCGATCGCGGCCCGGAACGCACGCAGACGATCGGCGTCGGCGGAGCGAGGCTCGGGGCCGTCGCGTCGAAGCCGAGCGCGTCGCGCGATGTCGATCAGCGTCGCCGCGAGGAGGTGGCGCAGCAAAGAGAACGTGAGCGTCGATGCGTCGTGCGACGCGATCACCTCCTCGAGGCGTTCCATCGCGCCACGTACGGCGTCGCGATCGTCGTGGTCGATCCGCAGCGCCGGGGGCCAGCCGACATCGTCGAAGAACCCCTCGTGCCAGGCATCGTTCGCCCGCACCCGCTTGGGCAGCAGGAAGGTCGGTGAGACCAGCAGGGCGAAGCCCTCGACGCCAGGCTCGAGTGCAAACCGATGCACCTGTCCAGGACGGACGTGAACGAGGGTGCCCGAGGGGCACGCGTGTCGCTCGAAGTCGACCTCGTGGCCGCGAGTGCCGGTCAGGTAGAGCACGAAGATGTGGAACTCCATGCGCTCGGGCACGCCCTCGGGCACGAGCCGCACCATCTCGGAGAGCCGACGCATCTCGACTTGATCGAAGCTGCGCCGCGGCTGCCACGCGACGCGCCGGACCTTCGGCGAACCGGTCTGTCCATTTTTCACCATGGTCTGATCCAGAGCATACCTCGCGCATCCACCCGCTCGCCGCCACACTGGGCCGGTGTTCGAACGCGTGATCACACGAGCCTTCGCCCGCTGACTCTCTCTGGTCGCGTCGATCGTCGCGTCACCGGCATGTGCCGCTGGCGCCGTCGATGGAGCGTCCGCGACCACCATCCCGTCGAGTCCAGGACAACCTGCCATGAATCACAAGAGCCAAGTCGAAGCCCTCCTGCGCAGCATCGAGACCGGTGAGCACGGTCCCGCGGCCGTCATCAACCCCGACAAGTACATCCAACACAACCTCGGTGTGGCCGATGGCCTCGCGGGATTCGGGGCGGTGCTCGCCCAGCTCCCCCCGGGCTCGGCACGCGCCCGGACGGTGCGCGTGTTCGAGGACGGCGACTTCGTCTTCGCGCACACCGAGTACGACTTCTTCGGGCCGAAGATCGGCTTCGACGTGTTCCGATTCGAGGACGGCAAGATCGTGGAGCACTGGGACAACCTCCAGACGACTGCGGCGCCGAACCCGAGCCAGCACACGATGATCGACGGGGCCACCGAGCTCGGCGATCTCGACAGGACCGACGCCCACCGGGCGCTCGTGGCGTCGTTCGTCGACGACGTCCTCGTGCATGGGCGGCTCGACCGGCTCGCCAACTACTTCGATGGTGACAGCTACGTGCAGCACAACCCGGGCATCGCCGACGGTCTGTCGGGGCTGGCGACCGCGCTCGAGCAGATGGCGGCCAAGGGCATCACCATGAGGTACACGCGTGTGCATCGCGTCCTCGCCGAGGGCAACTTCGTGCTCGTGATGAGCGAAGGCGAGTACGGTGGCGTGGCGACGGCGTTCTACGATCTGTTCCGCGTCGAGGGCGGGAAGATCGCGGAGCACTGGGACACGATCGAGCCGATCCCCGCGCGCGAGTCGTGGAAGAACCCCAACGGGAAGTTCTGATTCGGCCGCGACAGGCGCCCCAGGGTCGGCCCGCGGCGCGCGGCGAAGACACTCGTGGCGAGCGGGGTTCGAGGCGGAGAAGGCCGACGGCTTGTCTCGCTCGACCGCCGTTCGCACCCGCGGGTTGAGCGGCCCCGCGCGCGATTCCCTCGTCGATATCACCGCGATTGCGCGCCCGCTCGAACCCGAACGCGCCCCGCTCCGATCCGCACGCAAACACCGCGTAGCGGCCCCGAGATCGCATTTTCTCAGGCGCTCGCGATGGACAGCACCGCGCCGCCCTCTTCAGAATCCGAGTCATGTCACCTCGGATGATCTCCTCGAAGTCCCTGTGGATCTCGTTGCTCCTCGTCGCGTGCGGGGACGATGCCGGCTCGACCAGCGGCACGGACGGCACCGGCAGCAGCGACAGCACGGGCGGGGGCAGCACGTCGGCGACCTCCGTGGATTCGTCCGGGACGGAGGCGGGCTCGAGCTCGAGCACAGGCACGGCGACCACGCTCGACACGAGCACCACCGCGCCCGCGGACACCTCGGGGACCACGACGGCCGACGACACGTCGTCGAGCGGCGGTACGACTACGCAGGATCCGACGACGGGCGAGTCGAGCACGGCGAACGACAGCAGCTCGAGCACCGGCGTCGCGCCCTTCTGCGGCGATGGCAACATCGATCCGAACGAGGAGTGCGACGACGGGGCCGCGAACGCCGACGACGCGGGCTGCACCAGCCTGTGCGTGGTCGCGACCTGCGGCGACGCGCTGGTCTACGCGGGTGTCGAGGAGTGCGACGACGCCGGCGAGAGCGCGACGTGCAACCCCAACTGCAGCGCCGCCGAGTGCGGGGACGCGGTCCTCAACCTCACCGCTGGTGAGGAGTGCGACGACGGCGGCGTGATGCCCGGTGACTTCTGCGACGGCGCCTGCGTGATCGAGACGCTCACGTTCGAGTTCACCGGCGACGTGCAGTCGATCGCGTTGCCGCCGTGGGCGACCGCCGCACGCATCGAAGCGTACGGCGCCCAGGGTGGCGGCAGCCGGTGCTGCGACTCGTCGGTGCAGGACGACGGCGGCCTGGGTGGCTACGCCGTCGGCACGTTCGATGTCCTCGGCGGCGACACGCTCTACATCCTCGTCGGGGGCGAAGGCGCGACCGAGGGCGGCGGTGGATTCAACGGCGGTGGTGCCGGTGGCCAGTGGGGCGCGGGTGGTGGCGGCGCGTCGGACGTCCGCCTCGGCGGCCAAGAGCTCAGCGATCGGATCGTCGTCGCCGGTGGTGGCGGCGGCGGCAACTGTGGCTGCCCCGAGCACGGCGCGGGCGGAGCGGGCGGTGGGCTCATCGGGAACGACGGGGACAACGGCGGCGGCGGCTTCATCCCCGGCGGTGGTGGCACGCAGATGGATGGCGGGCCCGCGGGCTCGAACCCCGGGGCGGCCGGGGCCCTCGGCGCCGGCGGCAGCAATGTCGGCAGCGACTACCACATCGGCGGTGGGGGTGGCGGCTACTACGGCGGCGGCTCGGCCTACGCGGCGGGCGGCGGTGGCGGCTCGTCGTGGATGGGCGAAGGCATCGACGTCGACACGACCGTGGGCGTGCGGGCCGACAACGGTCGGGTCACCGTGCGACCGTTGCCGTGATCGCGCGGCGCAATTCCTCACGGGTTCGCGCGCCTGGGTGCATGACTGCCCACGATGGCATCCCCCGGCCGCGCGATTCCCCTGCTCCTCGGCCTCGTCGCTGCCGCTGCCTGCGGTGATCCAGCGTCCTCGGACGAGGGGGACTCGAGCGGCACGGGGTCGGCGTCCACCGCGTCGGGCAGCCCGACGTCGGCGAGCGCGTCGGATCCCTCGGCCGCCACCCAAGCGAGCGGCGACACCACGGGGGCGCCAGGCACCACCGCGGGCGACGACGCCGAGGGCAGCGCGACCCTCGACGACGGCGGCAGCAGCACAGGCGGCGAGCCGCTGCCACCCGATCCCTGCATCGCGGCGAACACGTGTCCGCCCGGCGAGTGGATCAACGTCACGCCGCCCGAGCTCGCGGCGCTCGACTTCGGGGCCGGGCCGATCGTGGTCGATCCGGGGCACCCGAGCGACCTCTACATGGGTGGGGGCGGCGATGGGATCTGGAAGTCGACCGACTATGGCAACACGTGGTCGAAGATCAACGACACGATCGGCTACGTGCCGATGGGTCTCATCATCGCGGTCGCGGGCACGGAGCCCGCGACAGTCTGGGTGGCCGGCTACAACGTCGTGTACCGATCGACCGACGGCGGCGCGACCTTCGAGACGATCCCGGCCGAGCTCCCGGCCGAGCTCTACTCGATCGTGGTCGACCCCTACGACGACACGCACCTCATCAGCGGGTTGCACGAGGCCGACGGCATCGTCGAATCGGACGACGGCGGCCTGACCTGGCAGATCGTCGGCGGCGCGGGTTTCCCCGGCGGTGGCAAGTCCTGGTATCCGTTCTTCCTCGACACCGGCGACGCGACGACGACCCGAGGCTCCTGGTTCGCCATCCCCCAGGACGACGGCAGCGCGACGATCACCCGCGACGGCGGCGCGACCTGGACCGTCCCGTCCGGCATCGACGGCCTGCTCCATCCCCACGGCAACGCGCAGATCTTCCAGCAGGGCGACACGATCTTCGCCGGCGGGCTCGGGGATCCGGGCGGCGGCGTCTACCGCAGCACCGACTTCGGCGACAGCTTCACGCGGGTGCTCGAGGGCAACGTCGGCATCGTCTGGGGATCGCCGACGCGCGTGTACTCGATGTGGGCCTGGGCGTGCTCGGGCTGCGATCTCGGCGCGAGCTTCAGCACTGCCGCGCTGCCCGGCGACGACTGGTCGATGCCCCCCGTGCCCGAGGCGCTGATCATCGGTGCGAACCACGTCGCCGTCACCAGCGACGGCACCCACCAGATCTTCGTCGGGACGATGTGGTCGTCGGGTGTGTGGCGCTACGTCGAGGAGTAGCTGGACGTGGACGGTGACGCGGCCCTGTCAGCATCAGGCGCGTCGCCGTGGAGAGACGAGCATGCGAACCACGTCCAAGCTCGCCCTGTTCGTCCTGTTTCCCCTCGCGCTGGCCGCGTGCGATCAGCTGCCCGGCGTCGCCGCGGCGCTGCAGCTGGCCGCCGCATCCCACGACGCCCACCCCGAGCGGGGCGGTGACGAGGGCGGCGAAGAAGGCGGCGAAGAGGGTGGCGAAGAGGGCGGCGAAGAGGGCGACACGTTCGGCGACGACTTCGAGGACCTGGACTAGCACCGCGCTCAACGCTCACGCGTCGAGGGCCTCGCGCACGCGCTTCACCAGGCTCGCAGGAACGTAGGGCTTGGGGAGGAACTGCGTGCCCTCCTCGAGCACGCCCTGGTGCACGATCGCGTTGCGCGTGTAGCCCGACGCGAACAACACCCGCATCGCCGGGCGCTCGCGCTGGAGCTGCTCGGCGAGGACCTTGCCGCCCATGCGCGGCATCACGACGTCGGTCAACAGCAGGTGGATCGGGCCCCGGTGCGCCCGTGCGACCTCGAGGGCGTGGAGGCCGTCGACGGCCTCGAGCACGGTGAAGCCGTGGGACGCCAGCGCCCGCACCGCGACGGCCCGCACCGCGACGTCGTCCTCGACGACGAGGATCGTCTCGGTGCCGCGGCCGATCACCGGCGTCTGGGGCCGTTCGGGCTCGCTCGGGCGCCCGTGCACCCTGGGCAGATAGACCTTGAACGTCGCGCCGTGGCCGGGCTCCGAGTACGCCCAGATGTGGCCGCCGGCCTGCTTCACCAGGCCGTAGCACGTCGCGAGCCCCAGACCTGTCCCCGCGCCGCTGGGCTTCGTGGTGAAGAACGGCTCGAAGATGACGGGCAGCGCGTCGGCCTCGATGCCGGTGCCGGTGTCGCTCACCGCGACCAGCACGTACTCCCCCGCGGTGACGTCCGCGTGCTCGGCGACGTAGCCCGCGTCGAGCACGACGTTGGCGGTCTCGATCGTCAGCGTGCCACCGCGCGGCATGGCGTCTCGGGCGTTGACGGCGAGGTTGACCAGGACCTGCTCCATCTGCGCCGGGTCGACGCGGACCGGCCACAGGCCCGGCTGCAGCACGGTGGCCAAGACCACCTGCTCACCGATGAGGCGGCGCAACATCCGATCGATCTGCGAGGTGAGCTGGTTCAGATCGACGACGCGCGGCTCGATCACCTGCCGCCGCGCGAACGCCAGCAGCTGGCCGGTCAGCGCGGTGGCGCGGCGGCCCGCCTCTTCGATCGCGACGAGGTCGCCGTCGACGACCGTGTCCTCGAGCCGCGCGAGGGCGGCGTGGCTGAGGATGACCGTGAGCAAGTTGTTGAAGTCGTGCGCGACGCCCCCGGCGAGGCGGCCGATGCTCTCGAGCCGCTGGGCCTGCAGCAGCTGGGCCTCGAGGGTCCGTCGCTCGGTCTCGTCGGTGGCGACGCCGGCGATCCGCACGATCTTGCCGTTCGGGTCTCGTACCGGGAACCGGCGCTCCGAGACCCAGCGGATCCCGCCGTCGGGGCGGACGATGCGGTACTCGACGCGGGCGCCGTACGGATCGGCCTGGACCTCCTCGCGCACGCGGTCGCGATCGTCGGGGTGGATCGTGGCGCTCCACAGCTCGGGAAGTTGGCGCAGCTCGTCGGGCGGTCGGCCCCACACCCGCTCGAACCCGCTGCTGACGTAGTCGACCACGACCCCGTCACGGTGGGGCCGCGCGAGGTAGAACACCGCGTCGACGTTCTCCGACAGCTCGCGGAACAGCGTCTCGCTCTCGTGCAGCGCGGCGAGCATCTCGCGACGCTCGCTGACGTCGGTGGTGAGCGACACCCGACCGATGCGGACGTCACCGTCGTACAGCTCGCGCGCGCGGGTCTCGGTCCACGCGATGGAGCCATCGGGGCGGACGACGCGGGCCTCGACCTCGAAGCCGTCCGACCGCTCGCGGATCGACCGCTCCGAGACCGTCATGAGCCCCGCGACGTCGTCGGCATGCACCGACAACCCCCACGACGCCGGTAGCAGCTCGCTGGGCGGGAAGCCGGCGATCGTCCGGGCGGCCGGGTTCGCGTACAGCAGCAGACCCTCGGCGTCGTTGAGGAAGATCCCCAGGGGCGCGGCCTCGCAGATCGTTCGAAAGCGCAGCTCGCTGGCCCGCAGCGCGTCGGCGCTGATCCTCTGCCCCGTGATGTCCTCGAGCACGGTCGTGAAGCTGCGCAGCTCGCCGTCGACGTAGGCGCCGAACGAACGCGTCCGCACCCAGACAAGGCGGCCGTCGTCGAGCACGTGGCGATGCTCGCTCTCGAAGGTCGTGCGATGGGCGATGGCGCGCTGGACCCCGTCGACCACCCGCGGCAGATCCTCGGGGTGGATCACGAGCTGCCAGCCCGGGTCCGTCGCGGCGTCCACCGTCATGCCGAGGATCGCGGCGGCGGCCTGGTTGCCGTACACGACCCGGCCCGCGGCATCGGTCATGATCAGGCCCAGGGGCAGGGCCTCGGCGATCGTGCGGAACTGGTCCTCGCTCGCCTTCAGCGCCAGCTGAGCTGCGCGCTGCTCGGTGCGATCCTCGACGTACACGGCGACGGCGCGCGTACCCGCGACGTCGATCGGCACGTAGCTGGCGAGCCAGTGCCGGAGCTCGCCGGGCCACCTGGGGACGCTGCCGACGATCGGGATGTCGCGCGCCGCGATCCCGGAGGCGAGCACGCCTCGGAGGATCGCATCCACCACCGCCGCGAGATCGGGCAAGACCTCGGCCATGGTGCGGCCGAGGTGGGCCTCGGCCGGGACGCCGTTGAAGTCGGCGAGGACGGCGTTGATGTGGACGAACCGCAGCGACGCGTCGAACACGGCCATGCCGACGGGCGATGCCTCGACGAGCGCGGTCAGGAGGGCCGCGTCCGCGGCCGTCGACGTCCCGATGGTCCCAGAATCCACGGCGAGCCCGGCGCGAGCGTAGCATCGAACGCCGGGGTTCGTCTCGTCGCGGCCGCGGCCTCACCCGTCGGTGACGATCATCGAGCCCATCAGCTGCTCGGTGTATGGGTCGTTGATCTCCCCATCGCTCCAATCGAACTCGGTCATCCAGACCCGGCCTGCGCCGTCGTCCCGGTAGCCGATCGAGACCTGGCCCGGTGCCCAGCCCGCGAGCGGCACGAGCCCGGGGTAGTTGATCACGTTCGAGCCGCAGCCCGATTGCTCGAGGGTGATCGCCTGGAACGCGTTGGCGGCCCAGAAGGGGTCGCCGAGGGAGAATTGTTCGACCGTCGGGGCGATGTCCGTGCAGCTGCCGAAGAAGCCGTCCTCGACGACGGCGGTGCCGAACACCGCGTTGAACACGGCGTCACTGATGAAGACCTCGGTCAGCACGATCCCGCCGCCCGCGACGTACGCCTGCAGCGTGGGCGCGTCGATGGTTCCGTTGCGGCTGATGACCATCGCCTGTGTGCTGGCGTCGGGGGTACACGACGCGACGACCGTCAGGACGGCGCCGTCGGGGATGAACGTCGCGATGTCCTGCGTCGAGTCGCCGCACAGCAGGAGGTTCGGCCGCAGGGTGCTCGCGCACGCGTTGTCGCAGAGGTCGTCGTCGACGCCGTTGCCGTCGTCGCAGACCTCGACGCCGGACACGATCCCGTCGCCGCACGCCGGCAGCGCGCACGCGTTGGTGCATTCGTCGGTGTCGACGTCGTTGCCGTCGTCGCACGGCTCGTCGCCCTCGGGGACGCCGTTGCCGCAGACCGGATCGGGCAGGCCCGTGCTGCTGCTCTCTGCCGCCGTGGTGTCGGCGTCCGTGGTCGTCGCGTCGGTCGTCGTGGGATCGGTCGTGGGATCGGTCGTCGTGGGATCGGTCGCGTCGGTCGTCGTGGGATCGGTCGCGCCGGTCGTCGTGGGATCGCTCGTCGTGGGATCGCTCGTCGGCGCGCCAGAGGTGTCGACAGTGCCGATCGTCCCGGTCACCCGCGGATCCTCGGGCGAGAAGCATCCTGTGCACAGGGCCGTGGCTCCGACGAGGATCGTGCGCATGCCTCCGACACTACACCCGGCGCCGCTTCACGGGCGCCACCACGTCACGCCGTAGCCACCGCCCTCGCCGTCGGGCGACACCTCGAGCTGCGCGTTGGCCTCGAGATCGAGCAGCGTCACCGTCTCGGCGCCGACGAGGGCTGCGCAGCGGCCATCCTCGCGGACGACCGGCCACCGATCGGTGGGGACCACGATCGACTCGCGATCGCCGGATCGCAGGATCTGTAGGGATGTCCCGGCGAGGGCCTCGGGCGCGGGCTCGAAGGCCTGCAGCGGGCAGAACGTCATGCCCGATCCGTCGGCCCGCACCACGAGCGAGTCGCCCACCGCGGTCGCGTCCACCGCGTCGACCTGCGTCAGCAGACGACCCAGCGGATCCCACGCGCCCGTGCTCGGGTCGAGGCGCAGCACCTGGGCGGTCGCGGCGTCGCGCGCGGGCTGCAGCAGGCGGCCGCGGCGATCGAGCACGGCGGAGTTCCCGTAGCATTCGAGGCGCGTCCACGCGCCCGGGAGCGTCGTGTCGAGCCAGGTCATCTCGCCGGTCGCGACCTCGATCCGCGCCCATCCCTGCGGCAGGCCCTGGACATCCAGCGCCATGACGAGCACCCACGACGCGCTCGAGCGCCACTCGACCTGCAGGCCGGGGAAGCCGTCCAACTCGGGCAGCGCCGTCTCCGTGACGTCGTCGAGGGACTCGCGGACGATCGTCGGCATGCCCTCGATCTCGAGGACATATACGAACGCGTCGTCGTCGCGGACGTACCAGTACGGCGATGGGTGGCGGATGCCGGCGACCAGGCCGTTGTCGCCGCGCCACCACCCCGGGCGACCGTCGGCGGCGACCGTCCCGGGTACGTGGCCCGCGGCGTCCGGCGGACCCAGCACGTAGAAGCCCGCGGCGGAGCGCGTGATCTCGCCCTCGACGACGACCACTGCCTCCGACGTGCCCTCCTCGAGCGACAGCGTCGCGGCGACCGTGCCGTCGGCACCGAGGTAGGGCCCGGCGATCTGTCCGTGGTCCTCGGCGCGGATCCACAGCTCGGTGCCCGCCGTGTCGAACATCGACAGCGTCCCCGTGTAGCGGAACACGTCGTCGACGAAGGTGCTGGAGCCGGCGGCCACGACCACGCGCTCGGCGTGGGAGTCGACGCCGAGCACGTAGCTCGGCGCGACCGGATCGCTGGGGAACGGCAGCTCGACCTCGGTGCCGTCGGCACGGAGGATCGCGGCGTGCTCCGATCGCGTGAGGACGGCGAGCGGTGACGCCGACGAGGCCACGCCGCACACGCCCCCGTCGCCACCGGTGGTCGCATCGCCGGACGTTGCGTCGTCGCCGTCGGTCGCGTCGACGCCGGTCTCGGCCCAGTCGTCGGCGCCTCCGGTGGTCCCATCGCCCTGCGCCTCGCCGAGCGGCGTGCCGACCACCGGACCACAGGCGCACGCGACGATCCCCACCCACGCTCCGCGACGCATGGGCGAAGCGTGCCGTCCGACCGGCGCGGCGTCCATCCCCGACGAACGCGAACCGCCGGCGTTCGGCCGAGGCACACGGTCGATCGTCGGCGTCAGCGGCGGCGCTGCACCGGGAACTCACCGCGGGCGACGGCGATGCCCGAGGCGTGCGCGTCGAGGCCCCGCGAGCGGGCGGCGCCGGGCGCGAGTCGGTGCAGCCGCAGCTCCCACTGCACGCGCGTCGCGGTGGGATCGTCGAGCCGGAGCTCGTCGCGCAGGGGACCGTCCCCCGGCGGGGGCACGCGCGTGTCGTCGACCTGGCGGATGTGGTGATCGTCGCCGTCGGGATCGATCGTGCTCGCGAGCCACCGCTTGAGCACCAGCGCGTCCTTCGCCCCGTCGTCGGTGCGCACGGTCAGGACGGCCTCGCGGAAGAGGTCGCCGGTGGGGAACGCGTGGCCGATGCGATGGCCGTGCAGCTCGAGCTGCACCGTGACGCCCGTGGCGTCTGCGATCGCCTCGCCGTCGACGCGCACCGCCTCGGCGAGGAGCTCCGGATCGTCGAGACCCCGCAGCGCGTGGCTCGTCCGGCGCACCCCGTCCGCATCGCGGCGCTCGGCCATGTGGCACGACTGGCACGTGCGGTCCTCCTCGGCCGCGGTGCTGCGGGCCCACTCGGCGAGGGTGTCCTGCAGCGGCTCGCGCGGGTCGTGGATCCCGTCGTCGGCGAAGTCGAACTGATGGCACCCGCGGCAGGCGTCGACGGTGGCCTGGGCCGGCGCGGCGCGGACCGGGTGGGCGAGGACGCCGGCGGGGCTCGGCCAGGCGGCGAGGATCCAGCCGTCGCGGACGTGGCACGCCACACAGTCGATGCCGCGCGCGGCTGCGTCCGCATCGTCGGGCGCCGCGACGCTCGCCGGGGCGTGGCAGCCGCGGCACGACGGTCCGGGCGAGCGTGCGAACTCGGCCTGCACGATCGGATCGGTCCACGCGGCGGCGTGCAACGAGTCCCGCCACTGCCCGTCGATCTCGGCGTGGCAGGCCGCGCAATCGAGCCACGCGGGGGTCGAGGCGACGCCGTCGTCCACCGCGTGCACGGGAGGCTCCACGTGGGCGAGCAGGCCAGCCGCCGCGACGAGTCCCGTCGCGACGAGCCCCGAGCGCGCGCGTCGGCTCATCGCCGGGCCGGGACCCCCGGCCATGCGTCGGCGACCGGATCGTAGGGCACGAGCTGGGTGGAGATCGGTGAGTCCTCGGCGATGTCGTCGGACCACAGCTCGTCGTTCACGGCGAAGGCCTCCTCACCCCGGAGCTCGACGCTCTGCAGGACGACGTCGGCGTGGCCATCCGCGTTGCCGTCGGCGAAGTAGTGGCGGTGGGCGTCGCCGTCGCTGCTCATGAACGCCTCGGTGAACTCGGTCCGCAGCTCGAGCTGCGTCGACCCGTCGAGGCGGAAGACCTGGACGATCCGCACGCGTTCGTTGATCTCGTCGCGCACGGACGCGTAGGCGTGCTGACCGGTCACGTCGAGGAGGATCTCGTCGGCACCGTCGTGATCGAGGTCGAGCGCGAGCAGGTTCAGGACCCGCTTGACCTCGCACCCGAGATCGAGGGGCTTGGTCGCGCGGATCTCCCACGTGCCCGCCGCGGCGAGCGACGCCCGCACGAGGAACGCGTCGGTACACTCGAGCTGGTTGTCCTCCTCCTCGTCGCCCGTGAGCTTCTTGCGGCACGCCTTCTTGTTCGAGGTCTTCACGCACTCGGCGAACCGGCTGAAGTCATACAGCGCGTAGGCCTCGCGCGCGCCGTCGGGACCGGCCGCGAGCTGCAGCGACCCACGGATCGCCACCGGCACACCATGGGTCTCGACCAGCTTCGCCTTCAGCGTGGTGAGCGAGGCGCCCGCAATCGGCGTATCACTCACGCCCGAGAAGCCAGGGAGCTCGTCGGGCTCCGCCGGCGCGCTCGGGCTCGACGCAGGCGCGACGGGGGCTGCGATCGACGGCGCGGCGCCGGCCGTGGTCGGCGGCGCGGCCGGTGGCGCCGGATCCTCGCCCCTCATCACCGGCTCGAACCACGCCTCGGTGCGCACGCTCGCGAGATCGGCGTCGCGCCGCGCCTTGTCGACGGCAGCCTTGCCCCCGCGTCGCACCGCCTCGACCAGCCCGACGCGCGCGAGCTCTGCATTCCCGCCACGGGCCGCCGCGCACGCGAGGTTGAACGGATGCTTCCACGCCTTCGTGTCAGCGAGTGCGACCGCCGCGAACCCACGTTGCGCCTCCGCGAACCGCCCCGCCTCATAATCCGCCCACGCCGCCTTCGCATCCACGACCGGCGGCGACGCGGCACCAACGAGCGTCGCAATCGCGAGGGGAAACCGCGCCGCAGGATCGACCATCGCCGGAACGGTCGACCCCGCGCCCATAGCCGCGCCCGTAGGCGTGGCCGCGCCCGTGGCCGTGGACGTGGACGTGGACGTGGCCGCGGCCGTGGCCGTGGCCGTGGACGTCCCCGCGACCCCCGGCGCCGGCGCGGCCCCCGGCGCCGGCGCCTCATCCTTGCCTGCACACGACGCGAGGACCAGCGCGCACACGAGGGGGCAGCGGAGCGAGGCGATCACGCCGCAATCATGCCGGAAGTCCAGCCATCCGATCCACCGCCCGCCCCTCACCGCGGCCGCGCGCGCACCACAAATCGTCCCACCGGCCGCGCCATCCCAGCCGTCATCAACGTCAGCCATGCCCGCGGTCGCTTCACCAGGGCGAGCTCGAAATCGCGGATCAACACCCCGACCGCCACGCCGACCATGGTGTACGCGAGCCGCCGCCCCGGGCACAGGTGGCGGCCGAGGCCGAACGCCCCGAACGTGCGATCCTTGACCGGCGGGCTCTGCAGCTCGTCGACGCGCATCGCAGTGTAACGATCGGGATCGTACGCCGCGGGCGTGGCATACGTCTGCGCGTCGAGGTTGACCAAGCCCATCGAGGTGCCGACCAGCGTGCCGGCGGCGATGGTATGCCCCCCAATCTCGATCGGCCGCCGCGTGAGCCGCCACAGCCCGCCGTTGCCGTGCAGGCGCATCGACTCGTTCATCGCCCGCAGCAGCTGCGGCGAGCGGCACAGCGTCGCGAGGTCCAGCGGCGCGTCAGCGAGGACCTCGGCCTGCTCGGCGAGCACCGCCTCGAGCACCGCCGGGTGGTCGAGCAGATCGCACAGCGTGACCGCCACCGAGATCGCAGTGTTCGTGTGGGCCCCGAACACAGCGCCCATGATCATGAGGGCAGCGGCGCGGATCTCCTCGGGGCTGGCGGCGGCGCGATCGGTCGGCAGCGCGTGCTCGAGCACCGCCGCCATGTACCCCTCGGGATCGACCTGGGCGCCGGCGACGGCGCGCCGCACCTCGCCCTCGAAGATCTCGAGGATCCGCGCCCGTGCGGCCTTGCGCCGCTTCATCGATCGGGTCTCGATCGGCAACAGCATGCCGGCGACGCTGAAGTCGCTCTCGAGCAGGTGGAACAGCTGCGCCAGCTCGTCGCACGACCCCGGGTCGAGGACGTCGCCGCAGACGTAGCGACACGCCATGTGCATGACCAGGGCGTTGGTCAGATCGAGCATGTCGATCTCGCCGCCGTCGCCGATGCGCGCGCGCACGAAGTCGGTCGCGAGCTGGGCCATGGGGCCGCTCGAGCGCCGCACCGCGCTGCCCGAGAGCGCCCGCAGCACGTCCTGGCCGAGCTCGATGAAGATGTCCTCGCCGATGAGGCGCCCCAGCATCTTGCGGTAGGCGCCGATGAGGTCGAGCTCGTCGTCGCCCGCGGCGGCCAGGCGCGCGACCGCCTCGGTGCCGCCGACGAAGGTCAGGGGCAGCCCGAACATCGACGTCGAGAACACCTCGCCGAGCGCGGCATGCCCCGCGCGCTGGAACTCGATCGCGTCGACGAACAGCGCCGCGGGAGCCCCCAGCAGCGGCACCCGCCCGCGCAGCCGTGGCGGTGAGCTGCGGGCGTCGGGGGCGAGCATCGATCGAACGAACAGTCGGCGCATGCGGGCGCCCATCGGATCCGGCGCGCCGTCCGCCGGCAGTATGGCACGTCGCGGTAGCCGAGCGGAACGGCGATGCCCCCCCACGCCTGCTGGCGTCGCCCGTTCGTCGCGCTTCCGTTCCGCAAGGGCCTGCAGTGGCCGGTCCCGCAGCTCGGGGCCTGCCGGCGTCGGTCGTTCGGGGGCACGTCGCATGCAGGGCGTGGTGGAGAGCGGCCGATCGATCAAGTCGTTCCGGCTTCAGGTCCGCGTCCCCTGGCCACCCCAACCGCGGACGATCACGGCTCGCGATCGCGGTGTGGGCGGCTTTGTTGCTGCACCTCGGCGTAGCGGCGTGACTCGTGCATCTTCTTCAGCAGCAACCATCACCGGCGTTCGTGAGCGGCGACGTCCGCAGCAAACGCACCGCACCCAGATCGCGAGACAACGGCTCCGCGTAGGGCGAGTGCGGCTCGGGCAGGAGCTCGACGGCGAGCACACTCACCGCCGAGTCTGCTGGCAGGCCCCACGCGCCGAGCATCGCTTCGAGCTCGTCCGATGCGACGTCGCAGTATGCCCGAGCCGCGCGGTCAGCCGGCGCTCCGACCTCGCGATCGTTCGGGATCGAGGCGAGGCGACGGACACCCAGCTCGACGTTGCGGTGAGTCGCACCATCGGCCTGCATCACGCGGCCGTAGAGCACTCCCCACAGCTCGGTGCTCGGAGGCGTCGGCGTGACGACACGCCCATCGAGCACCGGACCGGCGAACTCGGAGAACAGTCGCAGTCCGTCGTCGCGCCGCACCACGGCACAACGGAGTGGTGGCGGCGGATGCTGCACCCCATCGAGCACGACTGGCGCGCCGAATCGCGCAGTTCCCGTGCACCAGAACGGCTGGGTCGCGGTGCCACGATCATGCCCGACGGCGATCTCGTAGGTGAAGAAGCCGAACAGCTCGGGGGCGTCGGCCGCCAGGTTGGGCGGCAGCGGCAGCAGGTAGTGACGGTCCGAATCGGACGACGGCACCAGCCGCTGCATGCCGCCGAGCCCCGCGAAGTCGTCGGCTTGGCCGGGCCGCACCACGCGTACCGGCTCCGGCATCACGGCGGGCGATGGCGGCGGTGGATCTGCGACGGGCTCGTAGCCCGGCAGGAGCATCGGGTCCGGTGCGCTCGCGATCACGCGCACGAAGTACGCGTCACGCGGATCGTCGGGTGGACTGGCGAGTTCGATCCACAGTGCGCGCTGCCGAATACCGGTCGCCGCGTAGTCTTCGGCGATCGTGTACTCGCCGAACGCGTGACCACACGACGCGACGACGGGGATCTGCGCAGGTCGCGTCGTCACCGGCAGGTGGTTGTTCACGGCGACCGACTGCGTGATACCACCGCGCAGGCGCACCGTGACGTCGTACCGCACGCGGACCTCGTACGGTCGACCACCGACGAGCGGAGGGACGAATGCGTCGACATAGCAGATCTCGAGGCGATCGCGATCGACTTCGCCAATCGTCGCCTGGCGATTGACGGCGTGCGTGACGCCCAGCGGCGCGAGCACTTCGGTTCGCGCCGCAACGCCGGCGCCGACGAACTCGATCGTTCGCGTCAGCCGCACGGTCTCGGGCTCGTAGGCAGCGAAGCTCCAATCGCGCTCGATCGGGAATCGGACGACGTTGATCCACTGTCCAGGCAGCTCGTCGAGCGCGGTCAGGACCAGGCTCGAGCGATCCGGGGCCGTCGCGTGACGTAGGCCATGACACCCGAACACGGTCCGACGCCCTTCGGGACCGAAGAGTGTCCCCTCGTCGACGGCGAGATCCGCCGCTTGCGCGACACGGCGAGCGAACTCGAGCGCGTCACGACGCTGCGGTGCGGCGACGGCGGTCTCGGCGACGGCGGGGGCCTCGGCCTGCAGGAACGTCGAGACGATCATGTCGTCGGGGGCCATCTCGACGAGCGGCGTGGTGGCGAGTGGGAGGCGTGAGATCGCAGTGTCTGTGACCCGGACGGGCTCACCGAAGCGCAGCACCACATCACCGAGTCGCACGAGGTCGTTGTCCGCCGCGGCACGGGCGACGATCATGACGTCGCGACCGGTCGGCAGCTCGAGCGGTCCGGTCTCGGTCCCCCACGGCGTGGCTTCCGACGGCCAGGTGATGTCGTACAGCCGATCGCAGTCGCGCCAAGCGATGGCGATGTCGAGTGACTGATCGGGATCGGTTGGGAATGCGCGACGTGTCGCGTACAGCGGACGGAATCCATCGTCGTCGTTCCCCGTATCGAACGCGGGATGTCGCACGAGCACGGTGAGCTCGAGGTACCGCGCGTCGGGATCGGGCAAGCCGATGTCGGAATCGACTGCGCCCGCGATCGCAGCGCGGGCCATCGCCGCGAGCCGTGCCTCTGCGTTCGCGATCCCGGCGAACATCGCCGCCGGGTAGCCGAGCGTCGGCCGCCCTGCGCGGATCGACGTGGGCAACGAGTCGATCGCCGTGGTCTGGAGCCGTACCTTGCCCATCGGTACGAAGCGACGCAGCGGCAGCGACGCGATCGGCGCCTCGCCTTCGTGCAGCATCTCCGCGGCCTCGTCGGGTCCACCGCCGGTCGGATCCACGAGCCGCACCCTGAACTCGTAGCGCTGTCCGTAGAGGAGCGGCGGAACGGCCGCCGTCTCGGGCTGATCGACGTCGGGCACGTCGTCGGGGCGACCGAGCAGCATCCGCTGATCCGGGCTGCTCGCGACGAGTGAGTGCGTTCGGAGTCGTGTGAAGTACGGCGGGAGCCACAGCCGACCGTCGACCTTCGAGGGATGGACCTCCACACGCAGCTCGTCGACGTATGCGGGCACGATCGCGTCGCCGACCTGCAGCCCGGACGAGCGCACCTTACAGAGCGAGGCCCACGTCGTCGTGCCTGCGCGACGCACGTCGACGCGATAGCCGAATACACCGCGCGGCGCCTCGGGCAGCGGTGTGCCGTCCCAGTCGGTGCCGACGCCGCGGTTCTGCGAGATGAGGATGTCCTCGTCGTCCCACGCGAGCTGCACGCCGTTCTCGATCAGCGGACGTAGCTCGTTCTCCGTGGTCTCGGCGTTGAGGTCGGCGGCGACCGGCTGACGCGCATGGACGATGCGCGCGAAGCCGTCGTCGAAGCGCAGCGCCTCGCGGAAGACGGCGTCGTAGGAGCCGAGCGCCGCGGCGTCCGCCGCGGTGGCAGCCACCGGAAAGAGCACCGGCGTGAAGACGGGCCTCTCGGTGCCGGTTTCGAGCTTGGGCACCCGCGTCGCGAACGTCTTCACGAAGCGAGCGTCCGCCGCCTGTTGATCCGCGAAGTCGCTCGTCGCGTCGAGGGTGAAGAAGATCCAGCCGCCGTCACGCAGGCGATCGTCGACCTCGATCTCGACGTCGTGGATGAAGCCCATGGCGCGGGCGACCTGGGTCTTGCGCATGCCGATCGCGAAGACCTCACCCCACGTGAGATCAGGCGGGGGAGGTGTGAGATCGGGGGCCGCCTTCGGCGGACAGTTCAGCATGCAGCGGTAGCTGTCGTCGGTCAGCGCGAGGCGGGTGCGCGGCTGCGTGAACGCGTGACTCGTCTGGTACGAGCTCGGCAGGTACTTGCGCAGCGTGAACGCGGACGTGCGTTCGTGGGACTCCTGCGGCTTGGTGATCGGGAATCGCTCGGCGAAGGTGTCGAAGATCGAGCGTGCGTGTGGAGCCGCGGCGAGCGCGATCGTCGCGGGTTCGGCCGCGACATCGGCGAGGGTCGGCAGCCGCCCGGCGTCGCCACCGACGTGGGCACGGAGCACGAGGCTCGCGGTGTCGAACGACGGGCTCGCTGGCACGGCCCAACCGGTGGAGAGCGGCGCGCGCGGGTCGTCCACAGGGACGGTCATGACGCGGAGCGCGACGACACGGCGTGTCGGATCCCAGGACTGGAGGTAGGGGGCGAGCGTGAGCTTGGAAGTGGGCGGCGCCATGTCGAGGTCCTCGCGTAGGGTGGATTCAGACCGGCTGATCGCCGACCACGGCGACCGACATCTTGATCGAGAAGAAGAGGATCTCGATGTTGATGCCGAGCTCTCCAGAGAACTGCAGGTAGTCCTTCGGCCCGGCCGGGAGCGCCTTCGTGAAGCAGACACACTGGAACTCGCCGAAGACCTTCACGGTGACGATGCCGGAGACCCCGGCCTTCGCCTCGAACATCAAGAAGCCTCCGCGCTTGAACGTCGAGCCTTCGATGATGAACACGGGGCCGGCGGCGATGAATACCTTCGCGCTGAAGGGGCCGAGATCGGCGCCGTAGCCGACACCGAGGTAGACCTTGAAGGTCATCACGACCTTGTCTTTGCGGTCCTTCTCGGGGATGAGCGCGTTGTTCTTGTCGCCGAGGAAGAACTTGCCGCCCACCTCGACGAGGATGCCGAACACCAGGAACCACGGCACCGTCGGCGTCTTGGCGCGGAACTCGAAGCCCACCTTGATGCCGAACGTGCCGTAGTCGAGGCCGCCGCCGCCGGCGATCGTGACTGGACCCGTTGGCGGAGGTGCGCCCGCCGGCGGCTCCTCGAGGCCACCGTTGATGCCGGTGATGTCGAAGCCACCGAAGTACTTCACCTGCATCAACGGGTTTCCGCTCGGCGGCACCTTGCCGGAGAACGTGAGCGCGAGCTTCGATTGCGTCTTCAGGTTCGTCGGCGTGAGGTCGATCGGACCCACCGGCGCGCGCCCGGCGATGCCGGGCAGAAATGTCAGCGCGGACGCGAGCGCCGAGTGCACCAACGACTCGACGTCGACGAGTTGCGATTTGATCGCGGAGCCGCCGACGAGGCCCATCCGCATGCCGATGAGCTCGTTCATCTCGGGGAGGTCCGACCACATCCGCAGCCGCGGCATCGACATCGACCACGATGTCTCGCCGATCGACAGCGAGAGCGTCGTCTCGTCGTAGAACATCCGTCGTCCGGCGTCCGGACCGGCGGACAGAACGAGCACGGGCCGCGGCGATGGCAACGCGACGCTCGGTTCGAGGCGGAACGCCCCTCCCGCACCGATGCGCAGCCAGTACGGACGATCGCTCAGCGTGATTGCAGCATCGGGCGGCGGGAACAGCGAGCGGAACGAGCTGCGCGCGAAGAGATCGGCGACTTGAGGGGCGAGCGTCGACTCGATGCGCCCGGTGCCGGTCGCGATGAACGGTCGCCGGAACACGAACGCGTGGGTCGGCGTGGTCTGCAGGAACGCGACGTCGAACGCGGGCGTCGTCGGTCGCAACAGATCGACGGGCTCCGCGAAACGGTAGCTTCCGATGGTTGCGCTCGATCGGCGCACGCGATCGCCGGTCGGATCGATCGCGACACCCGGCTGCACGAGCGGTACACCGTCGCCGAGCGCGACCGCCTCGGGCGGAATGCTCGTGTTCGTGGGCCCCGGCATGCGCACGGTCGACCACGCACCGCCAGCGCGGAACTGCGGTGCACCGCGCACCGCACAGACGATCGCGGTGCCGTCGGCGGTCGGTGTGGCCTCGACGCGGAGCGCACGCACGGCGAAGCTGGATCCGGCAACGTCGACTCTCGCGTCGATCGGACCGCCGACCCCTCCCTCGTCGGCGAGCATCGCCGCGAGGTCTGCATTGGAGATGATGCGGCCGACGGGGGCGAGGTGGAGAAAGCCCAGCATTCCCTCGCTGCGTACGACGCCCCCTTCGACGCCGTCGAGGTAGACGTCCGCGTCGAAGTACAGCGGTACGACCTCGCCACCGTCGGGCAGAGTGCGCTTCTCTCCGGGCGCGGGCCGGATCCGCGTGACGCGGTGGACGCCCTGCACGAGACCGGGGTGGAACGTGAACGGGTTCGGCCGCGCCACGTACGATGTCGGCGGACTACCGATGGCTTCTTGCCAGCGGAAGTCGAACAGGCCGTCGCTCGAGGCCTGCCATCCGGTATCGCGGCGGATCACACCGGCACCACCCGTGCGTTCGATCGTCACCGCTCGCGTGACGCGGATGCCCCACGGATAGATGATGCTCGCGAACTTGATGATCTCGAGCGCCGTGCGCCCGACGAGCAGCTGGAACTGTACCTTCGTCGCCTCGGCGAATGCACCTTGCGGGTTCGTCCAGTCGCTGAACGTGGATGCGCCGTAGCCCGACAGGTCGAGCCGCGTCAGCGGTACGCGTGGTCGATCGCTCGCGAACTCGCGGTTGAACATCGACTCGACGGCGCTGTCGGGCTGAAGCGTCGAGCCGAGCACGCTGATCCCGAGCGGGCTGCCGGTCGCGAGGTCGCTGCCGTTGAGCAGCTGCGCGGTGCGGCCCTCGAAGTGCGCCGAAGGTCCCCCGGGGATCGTGACGCCGCCGGCGATCAGACGAAGCTGGTGCGCGCCCTCGAGCGCGCGCTCGGGGAATGCCGGCCGCAGGATGTCGACCTGATCCGGTGCCCCAGCAGCGCCCGGTGTGCGGAGCTTGATCGTCGCCGCGAGCCCGAACGGAAGCGTCGTGGAGATCGCCATCGGCCGCCCGAGCGCTCGTTCTTCGACCATGTCGACGAGCGCGAGATCCGGGATCACGGGGGCCAGGCGTGACGACCGCGTGGCGATCAGCGTCGCTCCGCCGTCGTCACGCGATGCGAGCGGGGTCGGGAACAGGCCGAGGTCGAGCTTCTGATCCTTGTCGAGCGTGCGCACGGGCTCCCACTGGACCTGCGGTACCGTGAACACGCGGACGTTCTGCAGCGGTGCGACGATGCGCATGCCCGACAGTCGTACGGTCGCAGCGGCCCGGCCGTCGGGATTCGTCCGCATGCCGACCTGCACGCCGATCTGATGGCGACGCGTCGAGACATCGAGGAACAGCGGCCCGTCTACGCGCGGGCTGATCTCATCCAGCTCACCGCGCAGGCGCTTGACGAGCTGGCCATTGATCTCGTTCGCTCGCCCCTGCTGCGCGGCGAGTCGGTGGTGCATCGCGGCTTCTTCCTGCTGCCACTTCGCTGCTTCGGCATCGCTGCGAGCGACCCGTCCCGCCGTGGTCTGCGACGACAGGCGCCAGCGGCGGACGCGGCGTTTCGCTGCCTGATCGCCGTGGGGTTGCTGGACCGCAGGCGGAGTGTCCGGCGCGCCGACTGTCGCCGGGTCTGCCAGGAGGCCCTCGAAGGCGACGGTCGCCGGACCGCGATCGGTCCACGACAGCTTCGCGAACGCACGCGAGCCACCGCGAGGCTTCCGCAACGACGCTCGAATACTGGAGACGTAGGGGTCCGGCTGCGTCGGCACCCAACCAGCGAGCTCGAGCTCGATCCACGCGGTGCCATCCTCGAGATCGTCGTCGCCGATCAGCGTGCCGGTGATACCGAGCAGGCGCGCGCGCGAGGCACGCATCACCGCGTTCTCGATCGCCATGGACGTGCCGCGGGGTGACGACGTCCATGTCGACCCGAGGAGTGTTGCGGTGGTGGTGTCGTCGCGGCGCTGCAGGACCAGCGCGACCGACGTTGGATCGAGCCGCAGCGGGTTGCCAAGCACGTCGAGCGGGCGATCGAAGCGAGCCCAGGTACTCGCGGTCAGCAGTGCCGTATGAACGCAGGTCCCGGCGTCGTCGCTCCAGCCGAGGCCGAACATGCCGGGACGGGAGGTGTCGAGCTCGAGCGCGATGCGATGCTCGCCGACCGACTGGCGATGGAGCTTCATCCTCGGCATCGTTGCGGTATCGCCGGTCGCTGCGGTCGAGGCGATGAAGAGCCCGCTCGCCGCGAACAGCCACGTCGTGTCCGGCAACGAGAACACTCCGCCCGTGCGGACCTTCGCGCGCAGGTCGGACGACGAGTGCATCACGTACGAGGCGCCGGCGACCGCCTCGGGGAGCGATGCCGGGCTCGTCGGCGTGAAACCTGGCAGCGCGAGTCCGGCACTGTCGATCGTCGCGACCCCGCTCAGCGCACCCAGCTTCGACTCCACGAGCGACGCGTCGATCGTGCCGGGTACTGCACGTGTTCGCGCGACGACGGTACGCAGCAGGGGATCGAACACGAGCTGCGCCGCGCCGGAGAGATCGTAGACGGTGCCGAACGCCTCGACACCTCCACCGACCAGTTCGCCCGATACGCCGGCGCCGCTCCATCGGAGGATCACGCGTTCGGGCAGCTGAATCGACGGTCCGCCGCATGCGGACGGTGCGGCAGCGAGCGGCTCGAGCGCCATGTCCAGCGAGCCCGAGATTGGCCCTGGAAGTGTCAGCGTGTCACTCGATGCCGCCGACGCGCCGGCGACGTTCAGCTTGCCGTCGCGCACGCGAAGCGAGAGGAACAGTTCGCTGGGCATCGCGGGATCGGCGACGAGCTTGTTCGCCCGGAGCCACACCGTGCCCGGCTCGAGATCGATCTCGAGGGTGCCCAGCCGCGATATGCGAGCCGAGGTGAGCACGAGTACCGGTGTCGCGTCGCCGGGTTCGAAGACGAGCAAGCGCGCAGCGGGCCGGTAGAAGTCGAACCACCGCAACAGCCCCAGCCGATCGCGAAATGGCCCGAGGATCGTCGACGCGATCGCGGACCGCACGAGCGACTCGCCGCGGACGAGCGCCCCGAGGGAGGTCGTGCGCGGCGGCGCGGCGTGCAGCCGCCCTTCAGCCAGCATCGCGCGGGTTGCAAGAGTGATCTCGGGCGTGAAGTCCGCGTCGAGTGTCGGACGTTCCGCGGACTCCGCCGCGTCCTCGACACCGTCCGCGCCCTCCGCGGCAGCGAGGAGAAACCGCAGCTGATCGAGGTCGTCGGAGCTTCCTGCCGCAACGAGATCACCCGTCCAACCCGCGATGCGCTCGAACGCCCGAGTACTTTGCTTGCGCACGATCGTCGGGTCGTCGTCGGAGGCACTCGTCATGGCGACGTTCTGTACGTGCGCGACCGCGGCGAATCTGACGGGGATCCGACCACGTTTCGACGACTACCTGCGCGGCCGAATGGCCAGGGCGACTCCGGCTCGCACAGGTCGGGTGAAGGGGCGGCACCGTACCGCCGCCTCGATCGCGTCAACGCGCGCTACGACGACGCCGTGCACCGAGCAGGACCAGCGTCGCGCATACGAGGGGCCGGCGCGTCGGGGACTCGTCGGCACGACACCCGCAGCCATCGTCGCGCTCGGTGTCGACCGCCGCCGGTGTCGACGGTGCGGGTGGTGCCGCCTACGCCGCCGCTGGTCCCGGTGTCGGGGTCGGGCCCAACGCCGGTGCTCGACGACCACGAGCGCCGTGCAGCCGTGGCGGTGAGCTGCGGGCGTCGGGGGCGAGCATCGATCGAACGAACAGTCGGCGCATGCGGGCGCCCATCGGATCCGGCGCGCCGTCTATGGCACGCGAGCGCCCCCGCGGAAACGGCGTGGCACCACCGGCGGTCGGTCGTCCGTGGTCGGTCGTGCTTGCGCTCGCGGCCGCGGTGCCGTCTCATCATCCCCACGTGGGCCACCGCCTACTCAGCTGGACCGCCTCCACCTCGGGTCACGTCCTCGAGATCGAATTCTGGGCCGGCGTGGTCTCGGACGCCGACGCGGCGTCGGCCCAGCGATTCCTCGACGAGCTGCTGACCGCGGCCTACTGGGAGGGCAACGCCGAGGCGCGGCGGACCGTCGAGAGCATCTATCGCGCCGTCGAGCGCCGCGAGCCTCCCGATCCGACCGACTTCATCGAGGCCGAACGGACGGTGCGCGAGGCCCTCGCCTACGAGGTGCGCCACGGCCAGCTCCGACTGACCGCTCGGCCACGGGTCGCGGCGACCTCGGCCCTGGGCGACGGACTCATCAACCCCTTCGAGGACGATCCGCCGGTCGAGCCGCCGCCCCCGGACACGACGTGGTTCTCGATCCGCGTCGTCGACGAGGTCGGCGATCCGGTCGACGGCCTCGATCTGCAGTTCGAGGTCCTCGGCGAGACCCAGGACGCGCGCACCGACGGCAGCGGGCGCGCCCGCATCGAGGGCATGCAGGGCGGATCGGCCCTGGTCACCATCGTCAGCGCGTCGCGGCTGCAGCAGCTCATGGCGCCGCGGTGGACCACGCCGCGCACGCCGGTGCTTCCCGAGGACGCCCCCGACGCGCCCGTCGTGCTCGAGCGCCTCGACGATCACTTCGATCCGGTCCGGCTCGCGCGCGAGCTCGAGACGACGCTCGTGATCCTCCCGCGGTTCGCGTGCCGCGAGATCGCGGCCAGCACCTTCGACTTCGGCCGCAGCTTCGTGCGGCGCGAGGGCATCCTCGCGATGGCGAACATCGCCGAGGAGCTACAGCAGGACGACGGCCAGCTCGGGTGGATCTTCGGCCACACCGACATGGCCGGCCCCGAGCTGGTCAACAAGCGCCTCAGCGAGCGCCGCGCCAAGGCGATCTTCGCGATCTTCACCCACGACTTCGCGAAGTGGGACGAGATGTGGCGCGCCACGGTCAACGAGTCGCCGTGGTGGGAGCGCTGGGGCACGCGCGAGATGCAGCACATGCTCAACACGCTGCGCTGCCCCGACGACGCCGGCGATCCGCTCGGCGAGGACGGCAACCTCGGCGGCAAGACCCAGCAGGCGATCCGCCGGTTCAAGCGCAAGGACTACCCCGACGTGCCCTCCGAGCAGGCGGCGCTGCCCGACAACGCCACGGTCGACGCCGGGTTCCGCGAGCAGCTCTTCCTCGCCTACGCCAAGCTCATCGCCCGCGATCCGGTCGACCCGGCCCGCATCGCGCCCATCGGCGCGGCGGCGTTCATGGGCTGCGGCGAGTACAACCCGCTGTCGCTGACGGCCCACGATCGCGAGAGCCGGCGCACGGTGGTGTTCATCTTCGATCCGGCGGCGCAGCCCCAGGCCCCGCCGTGCGTGCTGGGCGATGTGAAGCCGTGCAAGGCGCAGCTGGACCCGCCGCTCGATGCCGACGCGCCCGGGCCGTTCTATCGGTGCCAGTTCTATCAGTCGATCGCGACCTGCTGCCAGTCGGCCGGCGGCGCCGATCTGGCGCACGACGTGATCGTCCGCTTCTTCATGAACCTCCAGACCTCGGGGTCGCTCGGGCACCGCTTCATCCTCGAGGCGCAGGACGAGCCCGACGACGACGACCCGACCCCGCCGTTCTCGCAGGAGCACGCCCTGGCCGACGACGCGCGCGCGGTGGTCGAGGAGGGCGCCGCGCCCGAGGGGGACGACGCCGGCAACGCGGCGCCCGCCCCGGCCGCGGGCCCCGAGATGGTCGAGCTGCACTTCACGCACGTGCCGGACGCCGCGCGCTATCGACTGCGCGTCGAGGGCGTGGCGTCGCCGTACACGATCTTCACCCACACCCCGTTCCACGGCATCTCCGAGCTGTCGCGCGGCCTCGACGTCGTCCGCATCCCGCGATTGCTCGCGATCCTCAACGCGCCTCCTCCACCGGATCCCTTCGAGTAGATGCCCGACGACGTCTTCTCACCGTTCCCGGCGATGTCGTCGGTGGCCCCTGGCAGCGCCGAGGTCCTGTACCTCGAGCGGGCGCTGTTCGTGATCCGCGGGATGTTCTTCGACCCGATCGCGAACGCCGACGCCCCGCTGCCGCCGCATCGCTGGGCCATCGCCCACAGCGAGATCGCCTACGGCGAGGGCAACACCAGCGACGCCGACGGTTTCTCGACGATCTTCGAGCCGGCGCGCGGCGACGTGCCGCCCGACGGCGAGTGGGATCTCTACATGATCCCGATCTACGACGGCCGCCCGGACTCGGATCTCTACGCGACGCAGAAAGAGGCGTGGATCGATCTCGAGGCGAAGAAGTGGGTGCCCGGCGACGAGATCCGCGACGGCACCCGATACGAGCACCTCGCCACCCGCAAGCTGCTGCGCATCCCGCTGTGGTCGAGCAAGCGGATGGTCGAGTCGGGCGGCACGTTCGTCGGCACGTTCCCGCACAGCGGCACGTTCGCGACGACCGGCGTGCTCAAGACCTCCGAGCTGCTGCCCCACGGCAGCCGCGAGGCGCCCTGGGTGATGCAGGTCGACAAGGACTGGCTGCGCACGCACGTGCGGCTGCGCTGCTACGACCCGGTCGCGAAGGCCGATCGCAACGTCGGCCAGGGGCCGCTCGTCATCGCGAAGAACGGGATCCTGAACGTGGTCGGGGGCAGCAGCGTCGTCTTGCCGAACGGCTCGACCTACGTCGTGCACGGCGGCACGCAGGAGAAGCTGCCCAACCTCTATTATCAGTTCGAGACCCCGGCGTTCTCGTGGATCGAGTACGCGACCGGGACCGCCGACACGCTCCCGCAACTCGATACGCTGCGCTTCGAGACCCACTACCTGCTGCCGGCGCAGTGGGCGAGCGTGGGGCAGGAGTGCTGGACGGGCACGGGGAACCCCAGCGC
>LNFM01008124.1_pt1 | contig 30960 bp, 26 predicted proteins | sample 596031 | NCBI WGS metagenome assembly LNFM01 (sample SAMN04254537, study PRJNA301005) | activated carbon metagenome | isolation source: dual media filters at the Ann Arbor, Michigan drinking water treatment plant | place: USA: Ann Arbor
GTGCGCGTCATCACGACGTTCTCGCTCTCGGCGACCAGTTCGAGGCCCGAGGCGTAGTCGTTGCGGCGGACATATTCGGCATAGGCCGCATCCAGCACCAGCAGCACATGCGAGGGCAGCCCAGCATGCAGGCGCTTGACCTCGTCGAAGGGCAGATAGGTCCCGGTCGGGTTGTTGGGGTTGGCGAGGAAGACGATCTTCGTGCGCGGCGTCACGGCGGCGAGGATGGCGTCGACATCGGCGGTGAAGTTCTTTTCGGCGACGACGACAGGCTTGCCGCCCGCCGCCAGAATGGCGATGCGGTAGACGAGGAAGCCGTGCTGGGTGAAGACGCCCTCGTCGCCATCGCCGAGATAGGCCTTGGTGATGAGCTGAAGCAGTTCGTCCGAGCCGGTGCCGCAGAGGATGCGGCCGGCGTCGAGCCCGTAGCGGGCGGCGATCGCCTCGCGCAGCTTGGTCGAGGAGCCGTCCGGATAGAGCTCGAGCTTGCCGGCGATCTTGCCATAGGCCTCGACGGCCTTCGGGCTCGGGCCCAGCGGGGTCTCGTTGGAGGAGAGCTTGTGCAGCTTCACGCCGGCCGGAGCGGCCGATTTGCCGGGCACATAGGCCTCGATATCGAGGACGCCGGGGCGGGGCATGGGGCGGGTGGCTGCGGACATGGTCTTGGCTTTCTTCGATTGTAACACCCGCTCCGTCATCCTGGGCGACCGCAGGTCGACCGGGATCCATCGGAGGGCGCGACACGCTACGATGGATCCCGGATCGCCGCTGCGCGGCGCCCAGGATGACGACGGGTGGTTCAGGACGACATCGGAAGCGGGTTCACGAGCGGACGGGCTTGAAGGCGAAGCGGGCGGCGTGGCTGCCGATCTCGGCGAAGTCGCTGAGGCCGGCGGGTTCCAGCGAGGCGCGGATCGTGGCCTGGTCGACCTCGCCGGATGCCGCCACCAAGAGCGAGAGATGCGAGCCGTCGGCGGCCGAGGCCGAGACCTCGGCCAGATGCTGGGCAAGCCCGGCGCGCAGGGTTTCCGACCAGCGCTCGACGCGGGCGGCATAGAGCACGATCTCGCGCACGGCGGCGTCCGCCAGCGGCTTGGCGATGCAGTAGACCGGGGTGCCGGCCGGGTGGTTCGGCCGCTCGATGAAGGGCAGGCGCGCGATGATCTTGGGGGCGTCAGCGCCGACGAGATCGCGCCACCAGATGCCGGCGCTGGCGCCCTGGTCCATACGGAAGATGCCGAGATCGCCCGCCGAGTCCGCCACGGCGCGGATGACGGCGCGTGCATCCGCATGGGTGACGAAGGGGACGGTGAAGCCGAAATGGAAGCGGGCGGAATCGCGCATCGCCGGATCGCCGCCCGAGACATCGGCGTGGAGATGATGAGGCGCCAGATACCCTCGATCGTGTCGAGCGGCAGGAGGCCCTGATGGCGCAGCGCGAGGCGCTTCATCATGTCGGCCTCGCGGCCGGGGCGGAAGGCCGAGCCCGAGACTTGCGTCTTCTTGACCGAGATCAGCGTCTCGATGATCGCGGACCGCTCCATCAGCAGGCCATGCATCTGCGCATCGATGCGATCGATCTCCGCGCGCAGATCGGCGAGTGTCGTTGGCGCAGCGAGCGTGGTCGGGGCGGCTTCGGTCATGATGGCAGCGCGATTGCGAGGAACGGCCCTCGTCCCGAGGACCGGGGGTAGATGGAGGCTCTTAGCGCCGCAACCCGCCCTTGGCAAAGCCACGGGCGCAACGCCGCGTTGACATGACGCACGCGTCGCGGCATCGCTAGGGTTCGATCTTCCGAACGACCTGACCGGCAAGCCAGATTATCGCGTCGAAACGGACAAGAATGAGCGACTTTTCCGCGAGCCTGGCCGACCCTCTGAAGGAAGCCAACGAGCCGACGAGCGCGGTGGCCCGCTTCGGCCCCGACACGCCGCTCGCGATGGATTGCGGCGTCAGCCTCGACCACTGGCAGATCGCCTACCAGACTTACGGCACTTTGAACGCGTCCCGGTCGAACGCGATCCTGGTCTGCCATGCCCTGACCGGCGACCAGCATGTCGCGAGCCGCAACCCGATCACCGGCAAGGGCGGCTGGTGGACCGCCATGGTCGGCCCCGGGAAGCCTGTCGACACCGACCGCTTCTTCGTGATCTGCGCCAATGTCGTCGGCGGCTGCACCGGCACGACCGGCCCGGCCTCGACCAACCCCGAGACCGGCCAGCCCTGGGGGCTCGGCTTCCCGATGGTGACGATCCGCGACATGGTGCGGGCCCAGCGGCACCTGATCGACAGCCTGGGCATCGAGACCCTGTTCTGCGTCGCCGGGGGCTCGATGGGCGGGATGCAGGTGCTGCAATGGGCGGCGAGCTATCCCGACCGGGTCTTCGCCGCGCTGCCACTGGCGACCGCCGCCAAGCATTCCGCCCAGAACATCGCCTTCCACGAGGTCGGCCGCCAGGCCGTGATGGCCGATCCCGACTGGCGCGGCGGGCGCTATCTCGAGGCGGGGACGCGCCCCTCCAAGGGGCTCTCCGTCGCCCGCATGGGCGCGCACATCACCTATCTCTCGGAGCCGGCCCTGCACCGCAAGTTCGGCCGCAAGCTGCAGGACCGGGAGGCGCCGACCTTCTCCTTCGACGCGGATTTCCAGGTCGAGAGCTATCTGCGCTACCAGGGGCTCTCCTTCGTCGAGCGCTTCGACGCCAACTCCTATCTCTACGTGACGCGGGCGATGGACTATTTCGACCTCGCCGCCGACCATGACGGCGTGCTGGCCAAGGCTTTCGCCGGCACGAAGACGCGGTTCTGCGTGGCGTCCTTCACCTCCGACTGGCTGTTCCCGACCGCGGATTCGCGCGCGATCGTGCATGCGCTCAACGCGGCGGGCGCCTCGGTCTCCTTCGTCGAGCTCGAGAGCGACAAGGGCCACGACGCTTTCCTTCTGGAGGAGCCCAACCTGTTCGCGACGACGCGCGGCTTCCTCGGCGCGGCAGCGCGGGCACGGGGGATCTGATGACCGGCGCTTTTCCCTGTCATTCCGGGGCGGCCCGGAGGGCCGAACCCGGAACCCACGACCGGGCGAGCCCTGTTATGCAGGCGCTTTTCAGTGCAGCGCCCAGTCGTGGGTTCCGGGTTCTTCGCTGCGCGAAGCCCCGGAATGACATGGGGAGATCCGCTTGACGACGATGGACCCCCACACCAACCGCATCGACCTCAAGCTCGTCGCCGAGATGGTGACGCCCGGCTCGCGCGTGCTCGATGTCGGCTGCGGCGACGGGCAATTGCTGGCGCTGCTCGCCGAAACCCGCAATGTCGATGCGCGCGGGATCGAATTGTCGCGCGAGGGCGTGGCCGGTTGCGTGGCGCGCGGGCTCTCGGTGATCCAGGGCGACGCCGACACGGACCTCACCGAATACCCAGACGACGCCTTCGACTATGTCATCCTGTCCCAGACCATCCAGGCGACACGCAACCCGCGCTTCGTGCTGGAGCAGATGCTGCGGATCGGCCGGCGTGCGATCATCTCCTTCCCGAATTTCGGGCATTGGAAAATGCGCAGCCAAGTCTTCTTCCTCGGCCGCATGCCGGTGACGGAGTCCCTGCCCTATGCCTGGTGGGACACGCCCAACATCCATTTCTGCACGATCCGCGATTTCGTGACGCTATGCGACACGATCGGCGCGGAGAAGGAGCGCGCGGTGGCGCTCGACGCGGCGGGCGGCCGCGTCGGCGTCAGCGCGCCCTGGTGGTTCTGGAACCTGTTCGGTGCGCAGGCGGTGTTCCTGCTGAAGCGGGGGTAAGGTAGCAGGCGCGCAACCGTCCGGAGACGCCCCTTGAGCTTCACTGTCTGGTACAACACGCGCTGACCGGTCTGCGATGCCGGCATCACGCACCAGAAGCGCCGGCTGATCGCTGCGGTGAAAGCGGGCGCGATCGAGTTTCGCGACATCAACCACGAACCCGAGGCGCTCGCCAGTTACGGCGCGACGTTGGACCAGATCAGGCGGCGGCTGCATGCCATCGACGAGAACGGAAAGCTCGTTGTCGGCGCCGATGTCGCGATCGAAATCTGGCGGCGCACACCCGGCGAGCACTGGCTCGCGACACTAACCGGCAATCGGGTCGTCAAGCCGGTCACTCGGTTCGTCTATGATCGTTTCGCCGACCTGCTCTACGCCTGGAACAAGCGGCGCGGCCACTGGTGAGGTCGCGCCGCTCGTCGTTTGCATTCAGTTCAACGGCACACCCACGGGGCGCTTTTCCTTCACGGTCGCGATATCGCCCAGCATCAGGCTGGCGGAGCCGACCGTGACCGGCACCGTCTCGCCATCATGCACCTTGCCGGCCAGCAGCATCTCGGCCAGCGGGTCCTGGACCGACTTCTGGATGACGCGCTTGAGCGGGCGCGCGCCATAGGCCGGGTCGTAGCCCTTGTCGGCGAGCCACTGGCGGGCCTCCTTCGACAGTTCCAGCACGATCTTGCGGTCGGTCAGGAGCTTGGCGAGACGGGCCATCTGGATGTCGACGATCGCGCCCATGTCCTCCCGGCGCAGCCGGTGGAACAGGATGATGTCGTCGATGCGGTTCAGGAACTCCGGCCGGAAGGCCTGCCTGACCACGCCCATCACCTCGTCGCGGACCGCCTCCGAATCCTGCCCCTCGGGCTGGTTCACCAGATAATCGGAGCCCAGATTCGAGGTCATGATGATCAGCACGTTGCGGAAGTCGACCGTGCGGCCCTGGCCGTCGGTCAGGCGCCCGTCGTCGAGCACCTGCAGCAGGACGTTGAACACGTCCGGATGGGCCTTCTCGACCTCGTCGAAGAGCACGACCTGATAGGGCCGGCGGCGCACGGCCTCGGTGAGCGCCCCGCCCTCCTCATAGCCGACATAGCCGGGAGGTGCGCCGATCAGCCGGGAGACCGAGTGCTTCTCCATGTATTCGGACATGTCGAGGCGCACCATCGCGGTGTCATCGTCGAACAGGAAGGAGGCCAGGGCCTTGGTCAGCTCGGTCTTGCCGACGCCGGTCGGCCCCAGGAACATGAAGGAGCCGATCGGACGGTTGGGATCCTGCAGACCGGCGCGGGCGCGACGGACGGCCGTCGAGACGGCCTCGACCGCCTCGCGCTGGCCGACCACGCGTGACGCCAGCACCTGCTCCATGCGCAGGAGCTTGTCCTTCTCGCCCTCGAGCATCCGGTCGACGGGAACGCCGGTCCAGCGGCTGACGACCTGGGCGACATGGTCGGCCGTCACGGCCTCCTCGACCATGCCCGAATTGTCGCCGATGGCCTCGATCTCGGCCAGCGTCTTCTCGAGCTGCGGGATCTCGCCATAGGCGAGTTCGCCGGCGCGCTGATACTCACCCTTGCGCTGCGCCTGGGCCAGTTCGGTGCGGGCGTTGTCGAGCTTGGTCTTCAGCTCGGCGGCGGCCCCGAGCTTGTCCTTCTCGGCCTTCCACTTGGCCGTGATCGTGGCCGAGCGCGACTCCAGATCGGCGAGCTCCGATTCCAGCCGCTTCAGCCGCTCCTTCGAGCCGGTGTCACTCTCCTTCTTGAGCGCCTCCTGCTCGATCTTGAGGCGAACGATCTCGCGGTCGATCGAGTCTAGCTCCTCGGGCTTGGAATCGACCTGCATGCGCAGCCGCGCCGAGGCCTCGTCGACGAGGTCGATGGCCTTGTCGGGCAGGAAGCGGTCGGTGATGTAGCGGTTCGACAGCGTCGCGGCCGAAACCAGCGCCGAGTCCGTGATGCGGACGCGGTGGTGCTGCTCGTATTTCTCCTTCAGCCCGCGCAGGATCGAGACGGTGTCCTCGACCGAGGGCTCGTCGACGAAGACGGGCTGGAAGCGCCGCGCCAGGGCCGCGTCCTTCTCGACATATTTGCGGTACTCGTCGAGCGTGGTGGCGCCGATGCAGTGCAGGTCGCCGCGCGCCAGAGCGGGCTTGAGCAGGTTCGAGGCGTCCATCGCGCCGTCGCTCTTGCCGGCGCCGACGAGGGTGTGCATCTCGTCGATGAAGAGGATGATGCCGCCTTCGGCCGCCGAGACCTCGTTCAGCACCGCCTTCAGCCGCTCCTCGAACTCGCCGCGATATTTCGCCCCGGCGATCAGGGAGCCCATGTCGAGCGAGAGCAGGTCCTTGTCCTTCAGGCCCTCGGGCACGTCGCCATTGACGATGCGCAGCGCCAGCCCCTCGGCGATGGCGGTCTTGCCGACACCGGGCTCGCCGATCAGGACGGGGTTGTTCTTGGTCCGGCGCGAGAGCACCTGGATCGTGCGGCGGATCTCCTCGTCGCGGCCGATGACCGGATCGAGCTTGCCCTCGCGGGCGGCGGCGGTGAGGTCGCGCGCGTATTTCTTCAGGGCGTCATAGCTCTGCTCGGCTGATGCCGAGTCGGCGGTGCGGCCCTTGCGGATCGCCTCGACGGCGGCGTTGAGCGCCTGCGGCGTGACTCCGGCCTTGCCGAGCGCCTTGCCGGCCTCGCTGTCCTTCTCGATCGCCAGAGCGAGCAGGAGCCGTTCGACGGTCACGAAGGAATCGCCCGCCTTGTCGGCCGCCTTCTCGGCGGTGTCGAAGACACGCGCCAGGCCCTGCGTCAGGCTGACCCCGCCGGCACCGGCGCCGCTCACCTTCGGGAGCCGCGCCAGCGCCGCATCGGTGAGCTGGAGCGCGAGCTTGGCATTGCCGCCCGAGCGGTCGATCAGCCCGGCCGCCATGCCCTCATTGTCGTCCAGCAGCGCCTTGAGCAGATGCTCCGGCGTGAACTGCTGATGGCCCTCGCGGAGCGCGATGGTCTGCGCGGCCTGCAGGAAACCCTTGGCGCGATCGGTGTATTTCTCGATGTTCATCTGGTCACTCCCGCCCACCGGTTCGCCCCGTAGCAGCGTCGACCGGTCGCCTTTCGTCAGGGTGGAGCCCCCGTGCGGGCCGCTCCTCAGGGCTTAGATAGTGTGGCATTCCCGCAACGGAAGAGGCTGCGAAACCGAATTGACCTGGGTCAAATCCCGCGGGCACCATGGGGCATGGCAGGAACGCAGCGACAGCAGTCGATCCGCAGGGCGCTCCGGGCTCTGGCGCCGGGCATTCCGCTCGCCGACGCGCAGGCCGTGGTGGAACTGGCCGAGCGACGGCACATGAAGGACCTGCCGCCCTCGACCGCGCTCTGGCTCGCGCTGGGGAGCCATGTCCGCCATGTCCACACCGACTATGAGCAGTTGCTGGCCGACGGCTATGACCGCGAAGCGGCCCGCTTCTTCGTCGTGGAGGAGACCGATTCCGTGCTCGCCGGCTGGGGCTGCCAGCGCTCGGTCGCCGAATTGCCCGAGGTCGAGGAGGAGGCGGTCCGGACCCGCATCTCACGGCGCTGATCGCAGCCATGCCAGGAATTCATCGCTCTCCATTCCGGGGGCGCGCTAGTCTCGCGATCCGTCTTGCTTCAGGGCCGTCCCCATGCGCATCGCCTCGCTGTACCGTTATCCCGTCAAGGGCCTGTCGCCCGAACGCCTGACCTCGGCGCAACTCGAGGCGAACAGCTATTTTCCCGGCGACCGGCTGTTTGCGATCGAGAACGGACCTTCGGGCTTCGACCCGGCCGCGCCCGTCCATCAGCCCAAGATCAAGTATCTGATGCTGATGCGGCACGAGGCGCTGGCGACGCTGCGCACCCGCTTTGACGACCCCAGCGGCGATCTCGTCATCGCCCGGGACGGCCAGGAGGTGCTGCGGGCCGACACGACGACGGCCGCGGGGCAAGGCGCCATCAGCGCGTTCTTCGAGGGGTTCATGCCCGAGGCGCTGCGCGGCCAGCCGCGATTGCTGCGGGCGCCGGCGGGCTACCGCTTCACCGATTCGCGCTCGGGCTTCGTCTCGCTGATCAACCTCGCCAGTGTCGCCGATCTGGAGAAGCGCATCGGCTCAGGCGTCGATCCGCTGCGGTTCCGCGGCAACATCATGATCGAGGGCTTGCCCCCCTGGAGCGAGCTCGATCTCGTCGGCCGCGAGTTGATCACCGCGTCCGGCCTGAAGCTGCAGGTCATCAAGCGGATCGAACGCTGTGCGGCCACGAATGTCGATCCGCAGAGCGGGGCCCGCGACCTGCAGCTGCCAAAGGCGCTGATGACCGCTTTCGGGCATGTCGACTGCGGGATCTACTGCCAGATCACGGCGGGCGGCCGGGTGGCCGAGGGCGAGCGCTTCGACCTCGTCGAAAGGCCGGCGGCGCTTGGAATCACCTGACGCAGGCCCGCTTCATCCCTGCTGGAACAAAAAAGGGGCCCTCGCGGGCCCCTTGTCTCTAGACAATCAGTGAGTTGGCTCACTCGGGAGAGCCGTCCGTCTCGGACCCCAGCGCATCCATCACCTCGCGGGGCGAACGGCGGCGACGCGGGCGCTTGACGCCGCCCTCGGCCGAAGCGGCATCGCCACCCTCCGGGCCGACCGGATCGGCGGCGACAGGCGCCGCCTCGGCCGACGGCACGCGAACCGGCGTCGTCAGGAAGGACGGCAGCGCCGCGGCGACATCGCCCGGCTGGTCCGCCTCGAACTCGGCATCCCGCTCGCGGCGGGGGCGGCGTTCCGGCCGCGGGCCACGCTCGGGGCGGTCGAAGCGGCGCTCGCCCTGCACGGGCTGCGGTGCCAGATCAGGCTGCTCGCCACCCACGGGAATGTCGGACCGCGGCGCGTCGGGACGCGGCGCATAGCCGCCCTGCACGGGCTGGCCGCCCTCCGGCCGGTCGAAGCGACGCTCGCCATCGCGGGCGGGCCTGTCGTTGCGCTCCGGCCGGTCATTGCGGTCGAAGCGGCGGTTGCCGTTGCGGTCATTGCCCAGGCGGTCGTTGCCGGAGCGGTCGTTCGGCTGGCGATCGTTGGTGCGGGGGGGACGATCGAAGCGCTGACCGTCCTGGCCCTCGCTCTCGTGCCGCGCTCCGCCATTGCCGTTATAGCCGTTGCCATTCATGGCGCCGCCCTGAACGTTGCGGCCGTCGGGCTGAGGCCCGCCCGGCTGCATGCCCTGGCCGTCCTCGTCGCCCTCTTCCTCTCCGTCATCGGCATCCTCGTTGAAGGCGCGATTGGGCGGGAAGCTGTGGCCGAACTGCTGGGCCATCTGTTCCTGGGCGGCCAGCAAGATGCGATAATAATGTTCGGCGTGCTGGAAATAGTTCTCCGCCGAGACCGGATCGCCCGACGACTGGGCGTCACGCGCGAGCTGCAGATACTTTTCCGCAACGTGCTGAGCGGTGCCGCGAACCTTGACGTCCGGCCCGTTCGACTCGTAGCTCCGCTGCAGCGGATTCGGCGCCTTCCGGTTACCGTTGTTGTTGTTATTGTTATTGTTGTTGTTACGGCCGCGCATGCGCCGGTTCTGACCTGGTCTCATTCGCGTGAATCTCGCGCTCTGTGCTCAAGGCAACCGTGGGGTCATCATGCGTGTGCCGGCGCACAGCGGGTTGCGGCGCTGCACCGGGAAGATTTGACCTGAAGTGGCGTAGCGCCGATCCTGGTCTTCACGCGCTCTTTCCAAAAGGGACCTCTTGGCCCCATGAGCCGATGGGCGCCACAGCGCCTTCGGTGTCCAATCTGGCTGGTCAGTTCCGTCGATTCACGGACATGTCCGGAAGAAACGATCGGTCGCCACAGACGTGATCCGCGGCTCCGGCCTGACGACACCAGCGTCGGCTAGTCAGGTGCATAGAGGATTTTACCCGGCGCTCCAAGCAAAATCACACCGATGCCCTCGCTTTTCAGTGCAGAGCAAAGATCAGCGCACGTGGGTGGCCGCCGAGATCGCAACGCGACTCGAGCCAGATGAAGCCGCCTTCCCGCATGATCGCCTTCACATCCTCTTCCTGCCCGGCGCCGATCTCGAGCAGGACATGGCCGCCATCAGCGAGCCGCCCGCGCAGCGTCCCCGCGAAGATTCGGTAGGGATCGAGCCCGTCGCGCCCCCCGTCGAGCGCGAGCCGGGGATCGTGATCGCGCACCACGGCGTCGAGCGCCGCGATGTCGGCGCTGGGAATATAGGGGGGGTTGGAGACGATCAGGTCGAAGCGTCCGTCGAGACCATCCGTCCAGGAGCCTTGCCGGAACAGGGCGCGCCCGGCGACGCCGTTCAGGGCGGCGTTGGTGCGCGCGGTCTCGCAGGCCTCGCCCGACAGATCGATGCCGATGCCTGTCGCGGCAGGGCATTCGCTCAGGAGCGTGACCAGCAGGCAACCCGTGCCGGTGCCGAGGTCGAGGATGCGCAGCGGGTCCTGCCGCCGCGCGCCGAGTCGGTCCAGAGCGGCGGCGACCAGCGTTTCGCTGTCGGGGCGCGGCTCCAGGGTCGCGGGGGACAGGCGGAAGGGCAGGCCCCAGAACTCGCGCTCGCCCAGAATGCGCCAGAACGGCTCGCCGGCGAGCCGGCGATCGACAGCCTCTTCCAGGGCGGCGGCCACAACAGGCGTCCAGCCGGCCGGTGCTTCGCTGCCGCCGCCGAGATGCTCGACCAGCCAGCGGGCTTCGAGAGCCGCGTTCTCGATGCCCGCCTGCAGCAGGCGCCGCGCAGCATGACGCCGCGCCTCCGATGACGAAGACGCGGCGTCTGGTGAGGTGGACGAGGCCGTCAGTTGCCCTGCATCTTCTCGTTGATGCAGAAGCGCATCTTGGTCCGGATCGAGGAGCGGCTCTCGCGCGAGCCGCGCATCTCGGACTGGCAGGCCCGGCGCGCCTGGGACTGGGTCATCGCCTTGTTCATCCGCGCCGGCTGGCCACTGGTGATGCTCTTCAGGCCGCGCTCCATCGAGCGCTCGACGCGCTCCGCCGTGCCCTGGGCCTGAACCGGCGCCACGAGCATCGTCGCCATCAGACCCGCGATGGCCGCGCTCGAAAGAATCTTGATCATAGGAGGCTCCCCCCTGTTGCACTGTCGATGCAGCGACAACGCGGGAGGTCACGGGAGGTTTCATCGCCCCGGCCGAATCATCGGTCACGCGATGCCCTCGCTGGCCAGCAGGCGGGCCTGGTGCTCGGCGGTGAGGGCGTCGATCACCTCGTCCAGCACCAGCCCCTGCATCATCTCGTCCAGCTTGTAGAGCGTCAGGTTGATGCGGTGGTCGGTGATGCGCCCTTGCGGGAAGTTGTAGGTGCGGATGCGCTCGGAGCGGTCGCCGGACCCGACCTGCGAGCGCCGATCGGCCGAGCGCTCGGAATCGAGGCGCATGCGTTCCAGGTCGTAGAGCTTGGCGCGCAGCAGTTCATAGGCGCGCGCCTTGTTCTTGTGCTGGGAGCGCTCGTCCTGCACCACGACAACGACGCCGCTCGGCAGATGGGTCAGCCGGACGGCCGACTCGGTCTTGTTGACGTGCTGCCCGCCGGCGCCGCCGGCGCGCATCGTGTCAATGCGGATGTCGCTGTCATTGAGGACGATGTCGACGTCTCCGGCGAGCGGCAGCATGGCCACGGTCGCCGCCGAGGTGTGGATGCGGCCGCTGGTCTCCGTATCCGGCACACGCTGGACGCGGTGCACGCCGGATTCGTATTTCAGCTTCGCATACACGCCGCGGCCCGAGATCTCGGCGATGACCTCCTTGAAGCCGCCGACCGTGCCCTCGCTCTCGGAGAGCAGATCGACGCTCCAGCCCTTCTGGGCGGCATAGCGCTGGTACATCCGGAACAGATCGCCCGCGAAAAGCGAGGCCTCGTCGCCGCCCGTCCCCGCCCGAATCTCGAGGATGACGCCGCGCTCGTCGGCGGCATCCTTGGGCAGCAGCGCGATCAGGATCTCACGGGCGCGGGCGTCGATCTCGGTGCGGGCCGCGTCGCGCTCCTCATAGGCGAGGTCCCGGAACTCGGCATCGGTCGCGGGGTCCGCGATCAATCCCTCGGCCTCGGTCAGATTCGCCAGTGCCTGGCGCCAGGCGGCGATCGCCGCCACAACCGGATCGAGCTCGGAGAGTTCCTTGGCGAGCTCGACCGTGCGGACCGCGTCCGTGGCGGTGTTGATCTCGGCGGACGCCGCGGCGTGGCGGGCGACGATGGCGTCGAGGCGATCCTGGGGGAGCTGAAGCGACATGGGGGAACTCGAAACGACGATCGGAGGGCTCGGTGCACGCGGGACGACGGCCCGCTAGACCGGCACCTTGCATTCGGCGGCGAAGGCCGCGAGTTGCGGACGCAGACTGGCGGCGCCGTCGCCAGAGGCCAGCATCCAGTCGACCCGCTCGGTCAGCCGGGCGACGTCGAGCGCGCGCAGCATCGCCTTGACCGGGCCGACCGAGGCCGCCGACATCGAGAAGGCGCGATAGCCGAGGCCGATCAGAGCCATCGTCTCGAGCGGCTTGCCCCCCATCTCGCCGCACACCGTGACGGGGCAGTTCGCCTCGGACGCCGCCTCGACGATGCTGCGCAGCGCGCGCAGGGCGCCGGCCCCGAGGGGGTCGAAGCGGTCGGCCACGCGCTTGTTCTCGCGGTCCGCCGCGAACAGGAACTGCATCAGGTCATTCGTGCCGATCGAGAGAAAATCGGCCTCGCGCACGATCTCCGGCAGCTCGAACAGGAGCGACGGCACCTCGACCATGACGCCGAGCTGCAGGCTCAGCGGCGGCACATGCCCCTGCTTGGCGAGCATCGCCTGCTCGCGCCGCACGATCGTGCGGGCGCGCTGGAACTCGTCGACGGTGGCGATCATCGGCAGCATGATCTTCATGTCGCGGCCCGACCCCGCCCGCAGCAGGGCCCGGATCTGGGCGCGCAGCAGGCGCGGCTTGTCGAGGCCGATCCGGATCGCCCGCCACCCCAGCGCGGGGTTCTCCTCCTCGACGCGCTCCATGTAGGGCAGCACCTTGTCGCCGCCGATGTCGAGCGTGCGGAAGGTCACCGGGCGGCCCTGCGCGTGGTCGAGCACGGCGGTGTAGAGCGCCTGCTGTTCGCTGGTCGTCGGCATGTGCTCGGCGACCATGAACTGCAGCTCGGTGCGAAACAGGCCGATGCCGGCCGCCGCCGTCGCTTCTAGATTCGGCATGTCGACCAGCAGGCCGGCATTGATCTGCAGCACGATGGGCACGCCGTCGCGGGTGACAGCGGGCTGGCTCTTGAGCTTGCGGTACTGCTCCTGCTTGCGGGCCCGCAGCCGCGCCTTGTCCTTGTAGGCGTTCTCGACGTCGGGCTGGGGCCGGATCTGTACCTCGCCCGCCTGGCCGTCGACGATGACGGCGTCGCCGGACTGGATCAGAGCGGTGGCGTTGACGATCTCGCCCACCGCGGGAATGCCGAGCGCGCGGGCCACGATGGCGATGTGGCTGGTCGGCCCGCCCTCTTCGAGAACCAGCCCGCGCAGATGGGCGCGATCGTAATCGAGCAGCGCGGCCGGGCCCATGGAGCGCGCGATCAGGATCGCGTTCTCGGGCATCTCCTCGCGCGCGACGCCGTTGGCCTTGCCGACGAGGGTCCGCAGCAGCCGGTTGGCCAGGTCGTCGAGATCGTGCAGCCGCTCGCGCAGATAGGGGTCGGTCTGGCGCAGCATCTTGGCGCGCGTGTCGGACTGGACGCGCTCGACCGCCGCCTCGGCGGTGAGGCCGGTCAGCACCACCTCGCGCATGCGGCGCAGCCAGCCCTGGTCATGGGCGAACATGCGGAAGGTCTCGAGGACGTCGCGATGCTCGCCGATATGGGCGACATCGCCGCGCTCGATCAGTTCGTCGATCGAGGCGCGCATCTCGGCGATGGCGTCCTCCAGCCGCTTGACCTCGGCGGCCGGGTTCTCGGCGATGAGATTGGTGATCGCGACGCGCGGCTCGTGCAGCACCGCATGGCCGAGGCCGACGCCGTCGGCGAGCGAGACGCCGACGCCATGGATCGGACGGTCGAGGCCGATCGAGGCGCCCGGCCGCGCCAGCGATTTCAGCCCGCCGGCGGCGATCATCTCCGCCATGATCATGGCGGTGGTCTGCAGCGACTCGATCTCCTCGTCGCTGTAGAGGCGCGAGGCGCGGTTCTGGATGACGAGCACGCCCATCACCGCGCCTCCGCGCAGGATCGGCACGCCGAGGAAGGAGCGATAGACCTCTTCGCCCGTCTCGGGCCGGTAGGAGAAGGCGGGGTGGTTCTGCGCGTCCGACAGCGCCAGCGGCGCGGCCTCGCGGGCGATCAGGCCGACGAGGCCCTCGCCGGCACGCATGGTGGTGAGATGGACCGCCTCACGGTTCAGGCCTTCTGTGGCGTAGAGCTCGAGCGAGCCGTCCTCTCGCAGCACATAGACGGAGCAGACTTCGGCGACGAGATTGCCGGCGATCAGAACGACGAGCCGGTCGAGCCGCTCCTGCGGGCTGATCGAGGCCGCCATCACCTCACGAAGGCGGCGCAGCAGAACGCCCGATCCTCCGAGAGCACCTCGCATCGATCTATCGTCCTCCGCCAGCCTGGCCGTCACGGCCGCTATGCATCGCAGACCTGACACCTGTCATGGCCGAGTCGCAAGCTCTCCTGCCTTGCGGGCGTTCTAGCCACCGCGTGCGGGGTTCGGCAAGGGCCGGGGCGGCCGTCTCAGCCGGACGGTGACGCAGGCCGCCGGGTGGCGGGTGCCCGCGCGGCCTTCGCCGGGGTGCGACTGGCCCGCCCCTGGCCGGGCTCTGGGGCGTCATCGAGGGCGCCGGCCTTGCGGCGCGGCGGCTTGGGCCGGCCGCTTTTCGCAGCCGGGGTCACGGCAGGGCGCGACGTCACGACGGTGCTGGTCTCGTTGCGCGGCGACGGGCTCTCGGACGGCGTGACCTCGATGCCCGACAGCGCATCGAGATAGCGCTGCGTCCACCAGCCGATATCGGTCGCCTCGATCGTCGCATAGAGGCGCTCGAAGCGTCGGATCCGTTCCGATTTCGGCATGGCGAGCGCGGTGCGGATGGCCTCGGCGACCTCATGCAGGTCGTAAGGGTTGACGATCAGCGCCTCGCCCATCTGGTGGGCGGCGCCGGCGAAGCGCGACAGCACCAGAACGCCGGGATCGGCCGGGTCCTGCGCCGCGATGTACTCCTTCGCGACGAGGTTCATCCCGTCCCGCATCGGCGTGACGAGGCCGACCTGGGCGCGACGGTAGAAGCCGGCCAGAGCGTTGCGCGAATAGGCCTTCTTCACGACGCGGATCGGCGTCCAGTCGAACTCGCCGAGCGCCGCGTTGAGGCGCCCCGCGACCTCGTCGGACTGCCGGTCGAGCTCGGCATATTCGGGCACGTCCGAGCGCGAGGGCGGTGCGATCTGCAGCAGTCCGACGCGGCCGCGCTGGTCGGGATGGCTGCGCAGGAAGTGACCGAAGGCCTCCAGCCTCTGGACGATGCCCTTCGAGTAATCGAGGCGGTCGACCCCGATCACCAGCTTGCGCTCGCCCAGCGACTGGCGCGTCGTCTTCAGTGGCGTCGTCGCGGACCGGACCGAGGCCGCCGCGAGCTTGCGGAACGCCTCGACATCAATGCCGATCGGGAACGACTGGATGATCGTTTCGCGCCGTCCGACCCGGACCTTGCGGCCGTCGCTGCGGGCGCCGCTCATCGCCGAGAGGCAGCCGATCAGGTTCGAGACGTCGGTCGCCGTCTGCAGGCCGACGAGGTCGTAGGCCATGATCGTGCTCGCGAGGGTGGCGGCGAAGGGCAGCGCCCCGAACATCTCGGCCGGCGGCCAGGGGATGTGGTGGAAATAGCCGATCCGGTTGGTCACGCCGCGGCGACGCAATTCGGCCGCCAGCGGAATCAGGTGGTAATCGTGGATCCAGATGACGTCGTCGGGCCGGAGCAGGCCAACCAGCGCCTTGGCGAAGCGGCGATTGACCGCGAGATAGCCGGCATAATCGACCCGCGAGAACTCGGTGAGCCCGAGCCGGTAGTGCATCAGCGGCCAGAGCGCGCGGTTGGAGAAGCCGAGATAATAGGACTGACGCTCGGCCTCGGTCAGATCGGTGACGGCATAGGTGACGTTGCCGCGCTCGGCGATGCGCGGCGGCGCGCTGGCCTCCGCCACCTCGCCGCTCCAGCCGAACCAGAGGCCGCCCCGTTTCTCCAGCGCCTCGCGCAGCGCCACTGCCAACCCGCCCGCAGCCGCCTTTTCGTTCCGCTCGGGAATGGTGACGCGGTTGGAAACGACGACGAGGCGCATGGCCGAACAACCCTCCATTGTCGCGGCCCGACGGCCGCAGCCGCCCGAAATTCGACAGGGGGGCAGGAACAGAACGCCCGGCGGGGCGTATTGTTTCCGCAGGCCGGCAGCCGCTTACCCGGCGGCGGGCGGACGCATGGCAGCGCCACCGGGCCGCCATGCCAGGATCGAGGCGGGGAGAGAGGCCATTCACCCGAAGCAGAACCAGGATTCGCCCCGGACTGTCCCGATGACCCTGACGCATCCCGAACCAGCGAACGGCGCCCCCCTTTCGGATGACCGGCGCGCGATCGCGCTGTTTCTCGATTTCGACGGCACGCTGGTGGAGATCGCCCCCTCGCCCGCCGATGTGCGCCTCGACCGGCGCGTTCCGGCGGCGCTGGAGGCCCTGCGCGGCAGCCTGTCGGGCGCGCTCGCCCTCGTCTCGGGACGGCCGGTCTCGTTCATCGATGGCGTGCTCGATCCCTACCGGTTCGATGTGGCCGCGCTGCATGGGGCGGAGATCCGGCTCGGCGGTCGGATTCACAGCCACACGGAAGCATCGGCGCCGATGCGGGACGCGCTGCGCGATCTGGTGCGCTTCGCCAACAGCCATGTCGGCGTCATCGTCGAGAACAAGGACATCTCGATCGCGCTGCATTGGCGCCTGGCGCCGCAGCTCAAGGACGAGGCGCTCGCCCTGATGTGCGCCTTGGCCGAGCGCCTGGGGCCCACGGTCCGCCTCCAGGAGGGCAAGGCGGTTGCCGAGCTGGTTCCGGCTTCGGCCAGCAAGGGCGCGGCGATCGCGCAGCTCATGCGGGAGCCCCCCTATGCCGGCCGGCTGCCGGTCTTCATCGGCGACGACATCACCGACGAGCACGGCTTCGAGGCGGTCAACGCGCTCGGAGGACTGTCGATCCGCATCGGCGATGGCGAGACGCGGGCCAGGCTGCGGATCGCCTCTCCCACGGCGCTGCGCGCGATCCTGCTCGACGCCGCCGATCGCGGCAGCCTGACGGCTTCACATTTCCACCAGGGATGACCCCATGACTGTTTCGACGATGCCTGCGGGGCCGCATTCGGCCTCGCTCGACCTCGGCGTGATCGGCAACTGCTCGATCGCGGCGCTCATCGACCGGCGCGCCCGGATCGTCTGGGGTTGCTTCCCGCGGACAACCAGCCCGGCGATGGTGATGCGATGCCGCGCAAAGGCGTCTTCGCGATCGAACTGGTCGGCATGACGCGCTGCGAGCAGTCTTACCTCGACAACACCGCGATCCTGTCCTCGGTGCTGTCCGACGACCACGGCAACGCCATCGAGATCCTGGATTTCGCGCCGCGCTTCGTCCGCTATGAGCGCTTTTTCCGGCCGCCACAGATCGTCCGTCGCGTCCGCCGAATCTCCGGGCGGCCACGGATTCGCGTCGTCGTGAAGCCCTCCCTCGGCATCGGCGAGGAGCCCGCCGAGATCACACGCGGCTCCAACCATGTCCGTTTCGTCGGCGCCGACCAGACCATCCGCCTGACCACAGACGCGCCGATCTCCTATGTCGTCGATGGGGTGGCCTTCGCGGTCGACCGGCCATTCTCGTTCTTCATCGGCTCCGACGAGGCTCTGCGGGCCGAGATCGAGGAAACCTCGCGCGCCTTCCTCGACAAGACCACCGACTACTGGCGCGACTGGGTGCGCTCGCTGTCCTTGCCCTTCGAGTACCAACGCGAGGTCATCCGGGCCGCGATCACGCTGAAGATGTGCGCCTTCGAGGAGACCGGCGCCATTGTCGCGGCTCTGACGACGTCGATCCCCGAGGCGCCGGGCACGCAGCGCAACTGGGACTACCGCTTCTGCTGGCTGCGCGATGCCTATTTCGTTGTCCACGCCCTGAACCGGCTCGGCACGACGCGGACGATGGAGGATTATCTCGGCTTCATCACCAACATCGTCGACAGTTTCACCGAAAGCGGCGCCGAGCATCTGCCGCCGCTCTATCCGATCACGCGGGGCGGCACGCTCGACGAATTCGAGGCCGGCAACCTCTCAGGCTATCGCGGCCACCAGCCGGTGCGTTTCGGCAATGGAGCGGCGATTCAGGTCCAGAACGACGGCTATGGCGCCGTCGTGCTCGCGGCGACGCATGCCTTCTTCGACCAGCGCCTCATCAAGCCCGGGAAGGAAGCGCTTTTCGGCCAGCTCGAACGCATGGGCGAACTGGCGATCGCCTATTTCGACAAGCCCGACGCCGGCCCCTGGGAGCTGCGCGAGAAGGAGGCGGTGCATTCCTTCTCCAGCGTGATGTGCTGGGCGGCGTCGACCGCAGGGATTACTGGAAGGGCGAGGCCAAGCGGCTCAAGGCCGTCATCCTCGAGCGCATCTGGAACGAGGACAGGGGCCATCTGGTCTCGACCTTCGGCGGGACCGAACTCGACGCCACGCTGCTGCTGTTTTCCGAGCTCGGCTTCCTGAAGCCCGACGATCCCCGCTTCGTCGCCACCGTCGAGGCGATCGGCCGCGACCTGACGCGCGGCGACCTGCTGCTGCGCTACGCGACGCAGGACGATTTCGGCTACATGCACACCGGCTTCCTGATCTGCGCCTTCTGGTATGTCGATGCACTGCATGCCATCGGCAAGACCGAGGACGCCAAGGCGCTGTTTGGCCGAATCCTGAAGCGACGCAACAGCTTCGGCCTGCTGTCGGAGGACGCCGATCTGGAGACCGGCGAACTCTGGGGAAACTTTCCCCAGACCTACTCCCATGTCGGCCTGATCAACTCGGCGATGCGGCTGAGCCGCAACTGGGAAGAGGCGTTCTGACGACCGTCAGCCCACAGCCCACCGCCGTCATGCTCGGGCTTGTCCCGAGCATGCACATCTTGAACTCGGCGATCGACCACCGAACACGTGGATGGTCGCCACAAAGGCGACCATGACGACGAAGAGGTGCCCGAACGGCCTCACTCCATCAGCTTGGCTGCGCGCATCACCGACAGCGCCAGCACCTGCGCCGCGGGCACGATGCTCTCGACCTCGAGGAACTCATCGGGCGTATGCGCCATGCCGCCGATGGGGCCGACGCTGCAGAGCGTCGGGCAGCCCTGCGCCGCGGTGAAGCCGGAATCGGCGCAGCCGCCGGTGAACTCGGCGATCGTCGCGATGCCGAGGCCGGCCGACGCCGCACGATAGGTCTCGAACAGCTTCTGCGACTCCGATGTTCCTTCCAGCGGCAGGAACTCGCCCTTGATCGAGAGCACGGCGCCCGTGCCCGGAACGATCGGCGTCTCGACGATGCTGCGGATGGCCTCCACCATCGCGCTGCGCTGGGCAGCGGTGACGTAGCGCAGGTCGATCTCGCACCAGGCATGGGGCGCGACCGTGTTGACCGTCTGGCCACCGCCGATCAGCCCAACATTGACCGTGATGCCCTTCTCCAGATCGGTGAGGCCCTGGAGCTTGGGAATCTTGTGGCCGAGATCGACGATGGCCGAGGCGCCCTTCTCGTAATTCGCGCCGGAATGGGCGGGCTTGCCGGTGAACTCGGCCCGCATGAAGACGCCGCCCTTGCGGCCGCTGGTGACCGACTGGCGCCGGTCGCGGGCGAAATCACTGCCGACCGGCAGGCGGCTGGGCTCGGCGTTGAAGACGCAGCGCGATTCGCGGGCGGCAGCCTCGATCACCGGGCGCGAGGAGGGCGAGCCGATCTCCTCGTCGCTCGTCGTGAGCATCGTCAGCGGTGCGGAGAGGCCGCCGCACTCGGCGAAGGCCGCGGCGACGAAGGCCTCGATGACGAGACCCGCCTTCATGTCGGCGACGCCCGGCCCATAGGCCCGGCCATCCTTGATCGAGAACGGCCGTCGCGTCGGCTCGCCCTTGGGGAAGACGGTGTCGCGATGGCCGAGCAGCAGCACCGGGCGCTGGTCATTGGCGGTGGGGTTCGGCAGGCGCGCCTTCACCGCATCGCCATAGCGGCCATCGGGAATGATCTCGACCTCGAGCCCGTTGCGCTCATGGAAACGGGCGAGAACCTGCCCAGCGCGATCGACGCCCTCCTTGTCGTAGGAGCCGGAATCAGTATCGACCATCTCGCGCAGGAGCGCGACCATCGCGTCCTTGCGGTCGGCGAGCCAGGCTGTGACCTTGGCTTCCTCGGGCGTCATCGCGCTCATCGCTCGTTCTCATGGTTCCGGACGGGACTAGTCTGGACCTTAGACAACGTGCCAGCAGATCGGAAGCGCATCGCTGCCAGCGGGGCTGCGCAAAAAGCGCGGAGCGCCTATTTCGGTGCCGCCATTTTCCGGATGAGCGCGTCCCGCGCGGCGCGAGCCTGGGCGCGCAGCGCCTCGTCATCGGGTGTTCGGACCGGCTGTTCGAGCGCCTTGGCGTAATAGCCCAGCGCCAGTTGGTCCGAGGCGATCTCGGTATAGAGATCGCCCAGCCGCTTGTTCGCGAGCAGGGCGGTGTCGGGCCTCCCTGCCGCATCCTCGAACGCGCCGATGGCACCCGGCGCGTCACCGTTGCGGCGTCTCAGTTCGGCCAGCGCCAGCAGGATCCGGGCGTCGTCGCTGCGGGCTTTGCGCGCCGCCTCCGCATCGGCCAGCGCCGCCTTCAGATCGCCCTGCCCCGTCCGTGCCTCGATCCGGATCAGCAGCGCTTCTGTATCCGTCGCGCGCGAAGCCAAATGCGCCGTCGTGTCCTCCGCTGCGCCGCCGAAATTGCGCAGCCCGAGCCGGGCTTTTGCGCGCAGCACAAGCAGGCCCGGCTCCGGGGCGGGAGCCGCCAGGGCCAGGCCGGCAAACCGCTCGGCCGCGGCGAGATCGCCCGTCGCGAGATGGATGCGCGCGGCGAGCGCCAGCCAGCGCGGCTCATTGGGCTCGATGCGCAGCGCCATCGCGATGTCGGTCAGTGCGGCAGGATTGTCGGCGGCGAGGGACAGTCTGGCGCGTTCGCCATAGGCGCGCGCGCGATCGGGCATGCGCCGGATCGCCTCGCTGAAATCGGCATGGGCGGCCCGGGACTGGTTCAGCTCAACACGTGCGAGCCCGCGATACAGGAACAGATTCGCCGTGTGCCCAGGCGTGATGCCCATGCTCGCAGCTTTGAGAGGGATCGCGACCGTCTCGTCGATTGCAGCGGTCAGGTCGGCAACCGCTTCGAGGGCATTCCCAAGTTGGGCGGAGGCGATCCCGCGGACGGCGCTGGCGCCGCTGTGGGCGCGATTGGCCGTGAGGGCAGCCGAAGCGACCTCGCGTGCCGCAGCCGCATCGCCACGAGCGAGCAGGGCCCGCGCGCGCAGCGCCTGACGCGTCGTCTCGTTGCCGAGATGGCCCTGCGGCTGGCCATCGAGCATGGCCAACGCTTCATCGGTGTTGCCGGTTTCGATGAGGGCGATGACGAGATCATCGTCATTGAGAAACCGGCGGCGGTCATCGGGCACCACCCGCCGGATTTCTCTCAGGTCGGCCAGCGCCGCTGCGGCGCGGCCGGCCATCAGCTGCATGGTCCCGCGCATTTCGAGGGCATAGGGAGCCGCCCCCTCGCGCTTCAGGATCTCGGTCAGGTCCGCGATGGCCGCCTCGTAATCGCCCTTTCCCTGAGCCGCCGTCGCGCGCGTCAGCAGGGCTTCCTCATACGCCGGTGCCCCGGGGGACGCACGACGCACGGCGCTGTCGGCGTCCGCCCAAGCCCGCTCATAGGGTTTCAGATCGGCATCGTAGCGATAGGTCGCCATGTGTGCGTAGGCGCGGGCGATCGTCGCGGGGAGGTGATCCGGCGCCGCGGCGACGGCGAGATCGAGATCGCCCAGCTGCTCGGCGAAAGGGCGCGCCCGCGAGCGCAGGATCAGCCGGTCGGCCCGCTCCTGCGGCGTCGTCGCGGTCTCGACCAGCCGGTTGCAACTCTGGAGCCGCAGCGGATCGTCGCGCTTGTCGCAGCGCGTCTTCAGTTCGGCCTCGCCCAGATCGGTGACGAGGATCGGTTTGGGCTTGTCGAGTTCCGCGACACGGGCGGCGTGGCGAGCACGCGAGGCGATGTCGTAGCCCATCTTCGCATCGGTGCGCGCGGCCGAGGCCGCAAGGACCGCGCGGGCCGCCGCTTCGTTGCCCGACGTCAGCAGGATGTCGGCCTTGAGTTCATGGGCGTCGAACAGCGACGGATCGAGTTCGATCGCCTTGTCGGCGTCGGCGGTCGCTGCGGCGACATCCTTCATCGCCAGCCGGATCGCGGCGCGCGTGGCGTAGGCACGGCCAAAGCGCGGGGCGGCCTGGACCACCGTCTCGGCGTCCGCCAGCGCCCCCTCGAGATCCCGCCGGGCCAGACGCGCCCGGGCGCGGATTTCGGTGAGGGTGGACTGCGTGGGGAAGGCCTGGAGCCCTTCCGTCGCTTCGCGGATCGCTGGATCGAAGGTGCCGAGATAAAACAGGCTGCGCGCTTTGGTGATGAAGGCTTCGGGGCCGCGAAAGCCGGCGGTGCGGGCCCTGTCGATCTGCTCGACGGCATCGCCATAGCGGCCGGTCGAATAGTGCAGAAGCCCCATCATGTAGTGGCTGCGCGGATGGTCCTTCTGCCAGAACAGGCCCTGGCGGAGATCGACGCCCGCCCCGGCGAAGTCATACTGCAACATCTTCAGGTAGCCGCGATTGGCGTAATTGTCGGCATCGAAGGGCGCCATCTCGAGCGCTGTGGTGAAGTCCGCCATCGCGCCTGCATTATTGCCCAGGCCGAAGCGGATCTGGCCGCGGTCGCGATAGAGCGCCATCGCCGTCGGCGCGAGCGCGATCGTCTCGCTGTAATCCTTCTCGGCCTCGGCCAGGCGGTTGAGGGTCCAGTAGGCCTGGGCGCGGCTGAGCAGGGCCGAGGCCTTTACCTTGCGGTCCCCACGCCCCTTGATGATCGTGGTGCACGCGGCGATCGCCCGCTCGGTCTTCTCGGCCCTGCAGAGCGCCACGGTCTCGGCCTTCTGGGCCACGGCCGGTGTGGGAGAGACGGACAGGGCCGCGACCAGCGGCAAGGTGGCGAGCGATGCGATCTTTGAGAACGAGCAGGCCATCGACCACCCTCCCCTGCCGACCATCGCTGGTTGACGCTGCGGGATCGTAGCAAAGGTCGATCATGCCGTCATGCTGCTTTGCGCGGCAGGTGGCACCTGGCTGCGAGCGGCCGTCGCGGGGCGCGCGCCCAACCCGGCCGCCGCTCAGGCTTCCGGCTCCAGCAGCATCAGATCGGTGTCGTCCGGCTTCGCGCCGGCCGCCGTCAGCATGGCATGGACCTGGCCGCGATGATGGATCTGGTGGTTGAACAGCTGGACGACCAGCAGCGCGCGGGGCTTGCTCATCTCACGCTGCGTCGCGCCGGAAAACCAGACGAGATCGCCGGCCAGCCATTCGGCCGACATGTCACGCGCCCACTCAGCGATCGTACCGTCGAAGGCCTGCCGCTGGGCGACGAGATCGTCCCAGTCGGCGACGAGGTCGGCTGATTCATGAATGCGCTGGGTCGGCTTGGGCGTGCCGGCAAAGCGCGAAAGCCACATCCGATCGCCCCAGAGCAGATGGCAGAACGTGCCGTGGATCGAACCGAAGAAGGCGCCGCGATCCTGCCGCCGCGCCGCGTCGTCGAGCGTCGCTGCCGCCGTGAAGAGGCTGCGGTTCTGCCAGGCGTTGTAGCGCGCCATGGTGCGGACATAGCTCGTGTCGATCATGGCAGACCCGATCAAATAATGTTGGTTTCCAGCAGCGGCTGCCCGGCGACGATACGCTCATGACCGAGATCGGACAGGTCGAGGCTGCGATAGCCGCCATGCAGGATGTGCTCGGCGAGACCGCGCCCCACCGCCGGCGCCTGCTGCAGCCCATGACCGGAAAAGCCGTTGGCGAGGTAGAGACCCGAGAGGCCGACCGCCGGGCCGACGATGGCGTTGTGGTCGAGCTCGTTCATGTCATAGGGGCCGGCCCAGGCGCGGCCGGGCCTGATCTGCTCGAAGGCCGGGACACGGTGGGCGAGCGCCGGCCAGACGACCTCCTCGAAGAAGCCCCAGTCGACATCCTCGACATCCGCGTCGGTCTCGATCCACTCCCGGTCCTGCTCGGGCGTCAGCGGCGAGCAGCTGCCGATGAAGAGCTGGCCGTCGCTGCCGCGCTTGCCCTCCGGCCGGCACCAGGAGCCGCTGCGGTCGATCAACAGCGGGCAGTTGTCGACCTCGCCCTTGCAGAGGAAGGAGAAGACATAGCGCTTCATCGACCGCACGGGGATCGTCACGCCGGCCGTGGCGGCGAGGCGGGCGCCATGCGTGCCCGACGCATTGACCGCCGCGCCGCAGGCGATGCGGCTGCCGTCGGCGAGTGCGACGCCGGTGACGCGGCCGTCCTCGACCATGTACCGGGCCACCTCGCCCTGGCGGTATTCGACGCCGAGCGACCGCGCCTTCTTGCGAAACGCTTGCAACAAGGCCCAGCCGTCGAACCAGCCCTCGCCGCTGACGCCGAAGCTGCCGCAGGCGATGTCATCGGTGTTCATCCAGGGGAATTTGCTGCGCAGCATGGGTGCAGCATAAAGTGCAACATCGGCCCCTTCGGCAGCCTGCAGCGCCTGGTTGGCGGCGAGCACGGGAGCCCCCTCCTCGCCCGCCAGATAGAGATAGCCGCCCTCGTGCAGATCGATCACCGGCGCCTCGCCGTCCACCGCGAGCCGGGCGCCGATGTTGCGCAGGAATCGAATACTGCTGGCGGATCGAGGCGGCCGACAGCGCCGAGGCGGCGTAGCGATAGGTCGGGTCCTTCTCGACGACGACGACCCGGCCCCTGAAACCGGGATCGGCGGCGAGGTGATAGGCGACCGAGGAGCCGAGGGCACCGCCGCCGCAGATGACGACGTCGGCGGATTCAGGCGAAGACGACATGGCGGGTCCCAAGCCAGAGACGGGTGCGCGCTGCGACCCGGTTGATGAACGCTGCGCATGAATGGCGCGGCCGGCGAAACTTGTCGAGTCAGCTCGTCATCTCGCATTCGGCCAGCAGCCAGTCGCGGAAGGCCGAGACCGCCGGCAGTTCCGCGCGGGTCTCGGGATAGACCAAATAATAGCCTTCCGTGCCGGTGACAGGCCGATCGAAGGGAATGACCAGCGAGCCGGAGCGGAGTTCCTCCTCGACCAGGAAACGCGGCACGATGGCCAGCCCGAGACCGGCGACGGCCGCTTGGGACACCATGGCGAACTGCTCAAAGCGCGGCCCCATCAGAGCCCGCTGCGGCGGCAGACCCTGCTGCTCCAGCCAGTTCGCCCAGGCGCGGGGCCGCGTCGATTGCTGCAGGAGGGAGCCCCTGAGCATGTCGGCCCGGGCGCGGCGACGGGCACGATCTCCTCGCCCATCAGGCGGTGCAGCCTGGCGCCGGGCCAGACCGGATCGCCGAAATGGATCGCCGCATCGAGCGGCTCGCGCGCGAAGTCGAAGGGCACGAGCTTCGTGGTGAAGTTGATGGTGATGCCGGGATGCGCCTCGGTGAAGCGCGGCAGGCGCGGGATCAGCCAGCGCGTGCCGAAGGTCGGGAGAATGGCGAGGTTCAGCACACCGCCCGCGCCCCGGAAGGCCATGGTCGAGACGGTGGCCGCCGCCAGCCGCGAAAGTCCGTCGCGGATCTCGGCAGCGTAGGCGGCACCCGCCGGCGTCAGCGCGACGCGCTGTCTTGCACGCTGGAACAGGGCGACGCCCAGCACCGTCTCGAGATGCGCGACCTGCCGGCTGACGGCGCCCTGGGTGAGGCTCAGCTCCTCCGCCGCACGGGTGAAACTGCCATGGCGCGCCGCGGCCTCGAAGGCCGCCAAAGCCGACAGCGACGGCACGGTAAGGCGCCCTGGCACGATCTCGAGGTTCATGAGCCCTTCTCATCAAGTCGTGAGAACATATCGGTTGCCCGCGCAGGGCGTAAGAGGGCATTCTCGCTGGCCTGACATCCATCCGGCCGAGCCTCGCCCAGGACGCATCATGACCTCTTCTCTCCCCCAGGACGCACTCGCGCTGCTGAAGCGCCTCGGCGTCACGGATGCCGCCTTCGCCGCCGCGGGTCTCGCCGCCCGCTCGCCCATCACGGGCGAGGCCGTCGCGACGCTGCGGGAGACGAGCGCCGCCGAGGCCTCGGCCGCGATCGGCCGGGCGCACGCCGCCTTCCTGGCCTGGCGCAAGGTGCCGGCGCCGCGCCGCGGCGAGTTCGTGCGCCTGCTCGGCGAGGAGCTTCGTGCGGCCAAGGACGATCTCGGCCTGCTGGTGACGATGGAAGCCGGCAAGGTGACGTCGGAGGGCCTCGGCGAGGTCCAGGAGATGATCGACATCTGCGACTTCGCCGTCGGCCTGTCGCGCCAGCTCTACGGCCTGACGATATCCGCTCGGCGTCTGCGGCGTGATCTCGGCCTTCAACTTCCCCGTCGCGGTCTGGTCCTGGAACGCTGCGCTCGCCTTCGTCTGTGGCGACAGCGTCGTCTGGAAGCCCTCGGAAAAGACCCCGCTGACCGCGCTCGCCGTCCAGGCGATCGTCGAGAAGACCATGAAGCGCTTCGGCCCCGAGGCGCCCGCGGGTCTGTCGGAGGTGCTGATCGGCGGTCGCGAGATCGGCGACATCCTGGTGCAGGATCACCGCGTGCCGGTCGTCTCCGCCACGGGCTCCACCCGGATGGGCCAGGAGGTCGGCCAGAAGCTCGCCGCCCGCTTCGCCCGCGCCATCCTCGAACTCGGCGGCAACAATGCCGCGATCGTCGCGCCCTCGGCGGATCTCGACATCGCGCTGCGCGGCATCGCCTTTGCGGCCATGGGGACGGCGGGCCAGCGCTGCACCACGCTGCGCCGCCTGATAGTGCATGAGAGCGTCTATGACGCGCTCATCCCCAAGCTCATCAAGGTCTATGGCTCGGTGACAATCGGCGACCCGCGCGAAGCCGGCGTGCTGGTCGGCCCGCTCGTCGACGAGGCCGCCTTCAAGGGCATGCAGGCGGCACTGTCGGAAGCCAAGGCGGCTGGCGGCACCGTCCATGGCGGCGAGCGCGTCACGGTCGGAACGGGGGGCTTCTATGTCCGCCCCGCGATCGTCGAGATGCCCTCGCAGACCGGCCCGGTCGCCCGCGAGACCTTCGCGCCGATCCTCTACGTCATGAAGTACAAGACGCTGGACGAGGCGATCGCGATCCAGAACGCGGTGGGCGCTGGCCTGTCCTCCTCGATCTTCACGCTCGACATGCGCGAGGCCGAGACCTTCATCTCGGGCGAAGGCTCGGATTGCGGCATCGCCAACGTCAATATCGGCGGCGAGAAGGAAACCGGCGGCGGCCGCGAGGCCGGCTCCGACGCCTGGAAGGCCTATATGCGCCGGGCCACGAATACGCTCAATTACGGCACGACATTGCCGCTGGCGCAGGGCGTCAGCTTCGATGTGGGTGCGTGACGAACAAAGCCGAGGAACCACACCGTCATTGCGAGCATCGCGAAGCCATCCAGGAGCGGCCGCGCTCGACGCCCCCTGGATTGCTTCGTCGCTACGCTCCTCGCAATGACGGTGAGCAGGAATGACGAGGGAGACGACCATGGCCGAAGCCGCCCGCAGCCACAGCACCAGCCACAAGCTGGCCGAGTTCACCTGGGACGATGCCTTCCTGCTCAACGAGCAGCTGACCGAGGACGAGCGCCTGATCCGCGACACGGCGCGTGCCTATGCGCAGGAGAAGCTGCAGCCCCGGATCTCGGAGGCCTATCTCGACGAGAAGACCGACCGCTCGATCTTCAACGAGATGGGCGAACTCGGCCTGCTCGGCGTGACCGTGCCGGAAGAGTATGGCTGCGCCGGCGCCAATTACGTGTCCTACGGGCTCGTGGCGCGTGAGGTCGAGCGCGTCGATTCCGGCTATCGCTCGATGATGTCGGTCCAGTCCTCGCTGGTGATGTACCCAATCTACGCCTATGGCGACGAGACCCAGCGCAAGAAGTACCTGCCCAAGCTCGGCTCGGGCGAGTGGGTCGGCTGCTTCGGCCTGACCGAGCCCGATGCCGGCTCCGACCCGGCCGGCATGAAGACCCGCGCCGAGAAGGTGGCCGACGGCTACAAGCTCACCGGCTCGAAGATGTGGATCTCGAACTCGCCGATCGCCGATGTTTTCGTCGTCTGGGCGAAGTCATCAGCGCATGACAACCAGATTCGCGGCTTCATCCTCGAGAAGGGCATGAAAGGGCTTTCCGCGCCGAAGATCGGCGGCAAGCTCAGCTTACGCGCCTCGATCACCGGCGAGATCGTCATGGACGGCGTGATCGTGCCGGAAGAGAACCTGCTGCCCAACGTCTCGGGCCTAAAGGGTCCGTTCGGCTGCCTCAATCGCGCGCGCTACGGCATTTCCTGGGGCGTGATGGGCGCGGCCGAGGACTGCTTCCACCGCGCTCGGCAGTACGGGCTCGACCGCAAGCAGTTCAACAAGCCGCTCGCCCAGACGCAGCTCTTCCAGAAGAAGCTGGCGGACATGCTGACCGAGATTTCGCTCGGCCTGCAGGGCTCGCTTCGCGTCGGCCGGCTGATGGACGAGGGCAAGATGGCCCCCGAGATGATCTCGCTCGTGAAGCGCAACAATTGCGGCAAGGCGCTCGACATCGCCCGCCAGGCCCGCGACATGCATGGCGGCAACGGCATCTCGATCGAGTATCACGTGATGCGCCATGCGCATGACGTCCACGCGCTGATCCTCGGCCGGGCTGTCACCGGGCTGCAGGCGTTTTTCTGAAACCTTCCCGTCATTCCGGCCGCAGCGAAGCGGAGCGCCGGAATCCATCGTAGAGCGCGCCCCTCCCCGGGGATGCGCCCTGTGATGGATCCCAGGGCAAGCCCGGGATGACGGCGTTCAGGCTGTTCTCATGTCGCTCCCGACGACCCCGCCCCCTCCCCTCGCCGGCCTGCGCGTCCTCGAACTCGCACGCATCCTCGCCGGGCCCTGGATCGGCCAGGTGCTGGCCGATCTCGGCGCCGATGTCGTCAAGGTCGAGGCGCCGGAGGGTGACGACACCCGCAAATGGGGGCCGCCCTTCGTCGAAGGCGCGGGCGAGGAGCATCTCTCGGCCGCCTATTTTCACTCGGCCAATCGCGGCAAGCGCTCGATCACGGCCGATTTCCGCACGACCGAGGGCCAGGCGCTGGTGCGAAAACTCGCCGCCCATGCCGATGTCGTGGTCGAGAACTTCAAGGTCGGCGGCCTGGAGAAATACGGGCTCGACGCCGCCTCGCTGCGGGCCGCCTATCCGCGGCTGATCTATTGCTCGGTCACGGGCTTCGGCCAGACCGGCCCCTATGCGCCGCGCGCCGGCTACGACTTCCTGGTCCAGGGCATGGGCGGCGTGATGTCGCTCACCGGCGAGCCGGAGGGCGCGCCGATGAAGGCGGCCTATGCGACGGCGGACATCTACACCGGGCTCTACGCCACGATCGGCATCCTCTCGGCGCTGCGCCGGCGCGACGCCACCGGCGAGGGCGCGACGCTCGACATGGCGTTGCTCGACAGCCAGATCGCCGTGCTCGGCAACCAGGCGCTCAACTATCTCGTCTCGGGAAATCTGCCGCCGCGGCTGGGCAATGCCCACCCCAATATCGTGCCCTACGACGTGTTCCCCGTTGCAGACGGGCACATCATCATCGCCACCGGCAATGATGGGCAGTGGCGCAAGCTCTGCGAGGTGCTGGGCGAGGCAGGCCTGGCGGACGACCCGGCCTATGTCGACAACCGCTCGCGGGTGAAGAACCGCGTCGCGCTCACCGAGAGGCTGCATGCCCTTTGCCAGCGCTACACCAAGGCCGACCTGCTGGCGGCGCTCGAGAAGGTCGGTGTCCCGGCCGGCCCGATCAACGCCGTCGACGAGGTCTTCGCCGATCCGCAAGTGATCGCTCGCGGCATCCGGGTCGATCTCGCCAGCACCGAAGCGAAGGGCGGCGCGATCCCGACCGTCGCCTCCCCGATCGTCATGGACGGTGTCCGGCAGGTCTCGCCGCGCCCCAGCCCGCAGCTCGGCGAGCATGCCGACGAGGTTTTGAACGATCCGGCCTGGGGCGGAGCCGCTCGGTGAGCGCGTCACCAGAGGCGGCGCGCGCCGAGGGCGTCGAAGGCGGTGTCGGAGGCGACGACTGTCAGGTCCTCGATGATCGCTTGCGCCGCCAGCATGCGGTCAAAGGGATCACGCGGCTCTCCTCGGATCGAGCCCGCGAACAGCGCATGGCGATGCGACAGCGGCAGCAGCACGAAGTTCTCATCGGCGCAGCGGCGGTCGAACTCCTCCACCAGCAAAGCGGCCTCGGGCAATTTGCCGATCCGCAGCTTCGTCGAAAGCTCCATGGCCGTGATCGCGCTGACGAACACGATTTCAGCGCGGGTGATGGCTGTCCGTGCGGCGCGACTCAGGCTCGCGCTGTCATTCGCCCACCAGATGAGCGTCGAGGTATCGAGCAGAAGCCTCAATCGCCGTGGCCTTCCCAAAGCCGCAGCTCATCGTCCGGCAGCGGGTCGAAAAACTCCGGCCCGATATCGATCAGGCCCTGCATACGACCTGGCCGACGCGCCGGCATGACCTCCGGCTGCACCGTTTCAATCGGCACCAGCCGTGCGATCGGCTTGTCGCGTCGCGAGATCACGACTTCGCCGCCCTTCTCGACCTCCTCGAGCAAGCGGGAAAGATGGGTCTTGGCTTCGTGGACGGTGACGCGCGTCATGGCCGCCTCCTCATTCAACATGACCAACTTAGTCAAGTAACGGGAACGCCGCAATGACGACGACCAAGCGCACCGGCGGGCAGATCCTCGTCGACCAACTCCTGATCCATGGCGCGACCGACGCGTTCTGCGTGCCCGGCGAGAGCTATCTCGCCG
>LNFM01003905.1_pt1 | contig 30947 bp, 34 predicted proteins | sample 596031 | NCBI WGS metagenome assembly LNFM01 (sample SAMN04254537, study PRJNA301005) | activated carbon metagenome | isolation source: dual media filters at the Ann Arbor, Michigan drinking water treatment plant | place: USA: Ann Arbor
GCTGCCCTGATCGTCTTCGCCACCTTGGCGATCTCTGTTCGGATGCAATGGGCACGCTGGGTGTGCGCGGGAATTGGCACCCTGGTGATGGCGGCGCCGTTTCTTTTCTGGACGACGAACGCGGCTGCATATCTTTCCGACACGTTCGTCGGGGCATTGATCTTCGGACTTGCAGTCTGCACGAAGCCGGAACCCGGAACATCCGCCGTCGCGGCAATGACTGGCCCGACGGTGCCGCCGGGGTGGACCTACAATCCGTCTGCCTGGCCGCAGCGCCTGCCAATCATTCTGATGGCGCTCTCCGGGGTGTACGTGTCACGCTATTTGGCGGCCTATCAGCTCGAGCATATCCCAACCGTTTGGGAGCCGTTCTTCGCCGGCTCGCCGGATGATCCGCGAAACGGCACGGAGGAGATCATCACATCCTCCGTTGCAAAGGCGTGGCCTGTGTCCGACGCCGCGGTCGGTGCATACACCTATCTTCTGGAGATACTTACGGGCCTCGTCGGGTCAAACGCGCGATGGCGCACCATGCCTTGGCTCGTGATCTTGTTCGGCCTGATGATTGCGCCTTTGGGCGTAACGTCGATCTTCTTCATTATCATCCAGCCTGTGGTCATAGGTACATGGAGCACGATCGCGCTGTTTGGCGCTGCAATGATCCTAATCCAGATTCCCTATTCACTCGACGAACTGATTGCGACGATGCAGTTCCTTCGCCGTCGTTCAAAGGCCGGCCAAAACTGGCTTCGCGTGCTCCTGTTCGGTGATACCGATGCGAAAGAGACGACGAAAACGACTTCCGAGACCGCTCGCGCCGAGGAATTCGACCGCGCGCCCCTCCCTGTGATCAGGGACATGTTCGCAGGCGGCGTTAACTTACCCTGGAACCTGGCGGCCGCCGCTCTCATCGGCGCGGCCCTAATGTTTTCGCGGCTGGCCGTGGACAGTGTCGACCTGGCTAACGCCCACCACGTCATAGGGGCGCTCGTGCTTACGGTCGTTTCGATCGCAGCGGCCGAGGTCGCGCGGAAGGTTCGATACCTAATCGGTGCTCTGGGAGTCGCGCTAGCCGTCGTGCCTTTCGTCTTCTATGACGGCACGATTCCGACAGTGGTCAGTGTTGTCCTCGGCATTGGATTGATCGCGCTATGCATACGTCGTGGCCCCGTACGGGACCGCTACGGAACGTGGCAGAGCATGACGTACTAACGTACTAAGATGAGTCGAACAGGAAATACGCTTATGCACCGATCTCCAGCAACGGCACTCGCACGCGCCCTGATGATCGGCATCGCTGCTCTGGTGCTGTTTGCCGCCGATACAGCACCGCTGTACGCAGCGGCAAAATATGTGCGAGTGGCGAACGTCTCTCCAGGCAAGGTCACGTGGATGAGAGCGGGTCCTGGTACATCTTTCAAAAAGGTCAAACCGCTACCGTACAACATTCGCCACATCTGGAGCTACGGATGCCGGCGAGTTGCGTTTCAGCAATGGTGCCAAGTCCGTCACCTTGGCGTTCGAGGTTGGGTCGCAGGGCGATATTTAGCCGAAGAAAGAACCCGCAAGATTTGAGACTTCCGGGCCCTGGAAGGTCACCTCCGACCGAGCCAAGGTTTCGGCCGAGCATCTCTGCGCGCAGAACCCGCCATGCCCTTATAGAGAGTGAGAGTGCGAATTGGGTTTGCCGTGATGGGTTGGGCTGGAGAAGAGTCTTCGGGCGCGCGGTCATGGGAAACCGCGACGTCCGGACATGACCGCGCCGCTCCGGCCGGGGCCGACCGGACGACCCTTTACGATGACATCACAAACAAGATCCTCGCCGAGTACGCGGCCTGCGCTACGCAGTCGGCGTTCATGGGTGCACACAACTCTAGGCGCAGCGCGTGGCGACTCGATCCCGCCTGCGCCACCTCGCGGAAGCCTTCTGAAACAAGGCCAAGAATCCCATGAACCATAGCTGGGAGTCCATAGCTGGGAGTCAGGATCAACTTCACAACCTTCCCCTGCCTGCGCTTCGCTTCGTCTCGCCAGTCGACTGCCCGCGCCAACCATGAGTGCCGAGAGCCATTTGCCGCGATGATCGCGCCGAATGAATAAGCAGGTCACGAACCAGATTCTCGGCTCCCCCTCTGATCGTCGCGCATACAGTGAACGTTGCACGCGGACCGACCGACGAGCAGCAAGCGACAGGCTCGCCGTTCACATAGCCAAGCAGCATGGGTTTCTTTCGCCGCCACCGTCGGTCTAACTCAAGGCGAAACTGATAAGGCTCGTGCGTTATCCCAGCAAAGGCTAGCCGAGTACCATATGCGTCGTCCGACCGATTTGCCGCTGCGGCTATCCATCTTTATAACGGCCCCCGGCCACCACTTCCGCCGACCCTGAAAGTGGGGCATCTCATTTCATGAACGAGCGTGAGTGGCCGTTCGCCGCTGGGGCGATCGGTGACGCGAACGCGACACGACCCCGCTCTTTACCCTGGGGTGCATGGCAACAACTCTGCGCTGGGGCTTCTAAGCGTGATCTCCGTCAAAGATCTACCCAACGTAGCAGATCGGATTATAGGTTCTCGAGGAAGTGATCGCGCAATGAACTGGGGACCCAGCCGCGGCGAATCTTCACAAGCCGTGCGTGGAATGCTAGTGTAAGCAGCGTATCATCGTTGAATTCGCGAGGTCAGCGGGAAATGGGCGTATGGAATATGGACTGGAGTTGCGGTGACTGCTTGCAACAAGCTCCGTATTTCACTCGCGTGCGCGTAACAAGCCTACATCGACCGCGTTGTTTCAGGTGAAGGGCATGGGCATTCCTGATGCACTGATCGCCTATTGCGGCACCCCCGCTCTGCCCCAAGATTTCTGGACGCGCTGGAATATCGATCCGTTGCTGATGGCGGGTCTAACACTGCTCCTGCTCGCAATCGTTCGCGGCCGCAGCGAGAATGCCTGCGCCGGTTGGGGCGCGCTTGCGCTGATGGGGATCATCTTCGTCTCGCCGCTCTGTGCACTGTCCTCGGCACTGTTCTCGGCACGGGTGCTGCATCATGTCCTACTGATCGCAGGCGTCGCGCCGCTGATGGCACTCGCTTTCCCGCTGCGGCGCGCGCCTTCGCTGCCCCTCGCCGTGATTGTCGTCGGGCATGCGGTAGTTCTGTGGCTTTGGCACGCGCCGGGTCCCTATGCCTGGGGCTTAGCCAGCCTGTCGGCCTATTGGTTGATGCAATTGTCGCTGTTCGGGAGCGCTTGGGCGTTGTGGCGTGGTATTTTCGCGACGACCGACCAGCCCGGCAGGACCCTATTGGCACTCGTCGCCACAATCGCTCAGATGGGTCTGCTTGGCGCTCTGATCGTCTTTGCCCCGAAGCCGCTCTACGTTGTCCACTGGGCGAGCACAGCCCCCTGGGGTCTCAGCCCCCTCGCCGACCAGCAACTCGGTGGGCTGTTGATGTGGGTGCCGGCGATCCTACCCTTTCTTGGCGTGGGTCTCTGGCTCACCTGGGCGAGCTTGCGGCCGGCGGAGCCGGCAGGGTGACTGCCTTACTGAAATTTCTGCATATCGGCACGATCGCGATCTGGGCGGGCGGGCTGATTGTGCTACCGTTCCTGTTCCGGCAACGGAGCGCTGTGGGAGAGCGGGAGCTCGATCATCTGCACAGGGTGGCCCGGTTCGTCTACGTAACGACGACCTCCCCTGCGGCTTTTCTCGCCATTAGCAGCGGAACTCTACTGATCTTCCTGGAGGTCACACATTACAAGTGGTTTTCACTGAAGCTGCTCCTTGTCGGAGCCATGGTAATGCTGCACGTCGTAGCCGGCTTGATCGCTGTCCGCGTCTTCGAGTCCACGGGCCGCTTCGGGCGGTATTCCTACGTCTCGCTGACGTGCGCGTATCTTCTGCTGATCATTGCGATCCTGTGGATTGCGCTCGCCAAGCCGGACCTCGATCCCAATCAGTTCACGAAGAACCTGTTCGCGCCAGGCGCGTTGCGTCAGTTCTTCGGGAAACCATAACGCCGATGCCATGATCGAACACGAGCTTGCCCCCATGCCAACCGGCGAAGCCCGTCATCACCGAGGCAAGCCCGGAGAGCGCGAGCCCGTGCGGAAGAACCGATTCGGGATCAACCAGCCGCAGTCCCCAATTTGCCCCCGCGATCGCGACCAGCGTCATGGCAGCCACGGCATGGGACCAGCTCGCCTCGCGCCGCCGAATGCCGGGCACCAGCAACAGCTCCGCCGTGCCGGCGATGCTAGCGGCAACGCCTGTCCAGAAGGCAAAGCCAGCCGACCAGAGGCCGACCCGCACCCAGAACGGATCGCCAGCCCACCAGTAAAACACGTCGACGCCGAGTGTGGCGATCACGAACGCAATCGGGAAATGCACCATCATCACGTGAATCGGATGCCCCACGAGTGCAACTACCGATCCGACCTCGAGCCGCTGCAATTCCAGAAGGACCGGGCTCTCTCGCGGCCCTTCGGGCGTGACTGTTGCCATGATACTATCCCTCCGCGGCCGACATGGGCGTGCCACGGGAATCATAGCGTTTTGCGCGTGGCCGTCTACCTCACGTTGGCTATTTCGCTAAGCGGCTGTACCGGCCCGCTCTCGGCGCTTGATCCCTCCGGGCGGGCGGCGTCATCGATCGCAACGCTTTGGTGGGTGATGCTCGCCGGCGCAGTGACCCTCTTCGCGATGGTGTTGATTCTTTTTGCCCTCGCGTTCTTACGGCCGGACTGGGGCAGAGCGGTTTCGCCGGTGCGCTGGATCGTTCTCGGCGGCCTCGTGCTACCAGCCGTGGTGCTGCCGCCGCTGGTTGCTTACGGCCTAATCACCGGCGAGCGCTTGCTCCCGTTGCCCGGACGCACACCGATGCGGATTGAGGCTTCGGGACAGCAATGGCACTGGATTTTTCGTTATCCGGAATACGACGGTGTTACAAGTAAGGATGTGATTCACCTGCCGGCAGGCACGCCCGTGGAGATCATGGTCACCAGCCGTGATGTCATTCATGCGTTCTGGATCCCTCGCCTTGCGGGCAAGATCGACGCGATCCCCGGGCGCTTGAACCTCCTGCGCATCCAGGCCGACGTGCCCGGCCGTTACCATGGGCTCTGCAACGAATTCTGCGGGGACGGCCATAGCCGAATGCGCTTCGACGTCGTGGTGCATCCCGTGAACGACTTTGACGCTGCACTGGTGGGGCTCGCCGCTCCCTCGGATGTCGCGAAATGAGCGCGCCCGCCGAACGATCAGCGTTAGGCAGCCCAGCGCTGCGGCTGCACCGGCAGCTCGCTGCGATCTGGGCCACAGGACCGGGATTGCAACGCCTCGCCGCGGTCAACCATTCCATCCTCGGTGTGCGCTTCATGGCGACTGCGTTCGTGTTCCTGGTAATCGGCGGAGGGCTTGGGATGCTGACGCGCGTTCAGCTCGCAACGCCCCGCTCGGCCTTTATGGACGCGGAGACCTATAACCAGGTCTTCACGATGCACGGGTCGATCCTGCTTTTCCTATTCGCCATTCCCATGGTGGAGGGCATAGCGCTTTACTTGACTCCGAAGATTCTAGGCACCCGAGAATTCGCCTTCCCACGGCTGAGCGCCTACGGCTACTGGTGCTACCTGTTTGGGGGAATTATTCTAACCGGAGCGTTCGTTGTGGGAGTCGCACCCAACGGCGGTTGGTTCATGTACACGCCGCTGAGTTCGAACGTCTACTCACCCGGCATCAACGCCGATGTCTGGCTGGTCGGTGTCACCCTAGTCGAGATCTCGTCGCTCTCAATGGCGGTGCAACTTGTCGTGTCGATACTAAAGATACGCGCGCCGGGGATGTCTCTCGACCGGATGCCGATCCTAGGCTGGTACATCCTGGTCACTGCCTCGATGATGGTGATGGCATTCCCGCCGCTTATACTCGCCGCAATCCTGCTCCGGATTGAACGCGCCTTCGGCCTGCCATTCTTTGACCCGACGCGGGGCGGCGATCCACTGCTCTGGCAGCACCTGTTCTGGCTGTTCGGCCACCCGGATGTCTACATCATTTTTCTGCCCATGGCGGGGTTGCTGTCGACGATGATCCCAGTCCTCGCCAACCGCCCACTCATCGGTTACCGGGCTATCGTTGTTGCAATCATCACGCTCGCTTTCGTGAGCTTCGGCATCTGGGTGCACCACATGTTTACGGTGGGTATCCCGCATTTCGCGCTCGCCTTCTTCTCCGCGGGCTCGGTAATCGTCGCAGTACCAACCGCGGTTCAGATATTCTCGTGGATCGCCACCCTGACGTACGGGAACCCGCGTTGGAACGCGCCGATGCTCTATATCTTTGGCTTCTTCTGCACCTTCGTGCTCGGTGGGCTGACCGGCGTAATGCTAGCCATCGTGCCGTTCGACTGGCAGGCGCACGATACCTATTTCGTCGTCGCCCACTTCCACTACGTCGTGGGCGGCTCCATCGTCTTCACGATGCTCGCGGCACTGTACTACTGGCTGCCACTGCTGAGCGGACGCACTGCGGTGCACCGGTTGTCAGTCCCCGCCTTTTGGCTGATCTTTATCGGTTTCAACCTGACCTTCTTGCTGATGCATCTGACCGGCCTGCTCGGCATGCCCCGGCGCATCTTCACCTATACGGGTGACGAGGGCTGGACGTGGCTCAACCTGCTGTCTTCGGTGGGCGCATTCATCATGACGATCGGCTTCGGAGTGGTGGTGATTGATCTCTTGGCGCAGCTCCGCTACGGACGCCGCTTGCGGCGAGATCCCTGGGGGGCAGCGACACTGGAATGGGCGATGCCTATTCCGCCGGCACCCTATGTCTTCGCTTCGATCCCGCATGTCGACAAGCGGGCCGACCGCATCGCTCCCGCCGAGCTCGCACCGTCGCTGGCGCGAGGCGAGGGTTATCTCGGCTTCGCACGCAATGGCTGGAAAGAGACACTGGGCGTTCACATGACATCCGGCACGCCCGAGCAACTGATCGTGCTATCGCGCCCGTCTTATCTTCCGCTCTGCACGGCGCTCGCGACGGCGGCGGCAGCGCTGGCGATGCTGTTCGATTTCTATCTGCTGGCGATCGTCGCGGCTCTGATAACCGCCGGCCTCTTCGTACTGGCGGGGCAGAGCGCCGGGCTCGCCCACGACTACGGTCCGATGCCAGTCGGCCACGGCGTAAACGTGCCACCTCACACCGAGGTGGCTGAGCCGCCATCGTGGCTGGCGCTGATCTTTGCGCTGGTCGCCAACGGGGCGCTCTTCACGTCCCTGGTCTTCGGGGTACTGTATCTATGGATCTCTGCCCCGAACTGGCCGCCGCAGGTGGCGCCGGAGCCGAGCGTCCCGCTTGTAGTCGCCGCCGTCGCCGCCCTCGCTGTCGCCGCAGTCGCGACGCGAGGATCGCTGCGAGCAGCACGCCTCGGCGGCGCGCCGCAGGGTTGGATTGCCCTCGCCATGCTTGCGCTCCTCGCCGTAATCGCCGTGGTCGTGGTCCTGATAGGCGGCGTCGTCCCCCATCCGCGGGAGCACGCGCTCGGCGCGACCGCCGCTGCGCTGCTCGGCTATGTCGCCCTGCACGCCGGCATCGGCCTTCTTTTCCTCCTCAGCAACCTCCTGCGTCTCGCTGCCGGCCGCATTTCGCCGCGCCGCACGCTCGACCTGCGCCTCACTCGGCTCTGGCTCGACTACACGGGGGCAGCGGGGCTTGTGGCGCTCAGCCTCGTCCTGGCGTTGCCCGTGCTCGTGGCCATGCTGGGGGCCCGGCCATGAGCGCACGTACCGTTTCGCCGCGGCGCCTCTGGTGGCTCGCGGCCGGTTTCGGCGCCTGGAGCAGTGCGCTCGTTATTCTTTACGCGCTCCACGCCATCGGCTGTGCTTTTGTTTGGTCAACCGGTTCGCTGCGCCTGGCACTTGCGGTGGTGCTCGTCGCGCATCTGACCGTCATCGGCTGGATGTGGCGCAGTCTCGCCCGGGCTGAACCGGGCCCCCGTTTCGGCCCGTCCGGCAGGTTCCTGCACATGGTAATGCTCTGGACGGTTATCGCCGCCTTTGTCGCCACCGTCGTTACCCTAGGCCCGTCGCTTCTGCTCACTACATGCATGTGATGGGAGATAAAGGCACTCTTCGAGCCCCTCGCGGCCTGCGCCATAGAAAGATATTGCAACGGTGAAGCAAGATCGCGGATACTGGGGAGAAACGTGGGCATTTCCATCGGAATAATCCAAGCCGATGACGACTGTCGCGTTCGCCGACGAACGGAGGTGGTTGTGACGGGCAGTGCAGTGGAAGGACCTATGCTTCTGGCCAAGAAGCTCGGAGGACTCGCCTTCGTCGTCATGGGCTTACTTGGTTTGGCGTCTGGATACTATAACGGGTCAGGCTGGCTCACATTGACAGGAATTTTATCGCTCGGCATTGGCGTCGGGCTTCTTGCGATCAAGGTGATTCGACGCAACGCAGGTCGGTAGGTGTAGTTAGCCGCACTGACAGCCACGATCGATGCGGATGACTATGCCGTGCGCCCAATATCACGCAGGACGGCTTCCTAGTCGCCTTGGAGGTTGGCAGCCGGACTTCTTACGACCAAGTCGCTTAGGATTCGGTCATGCTGTCTTCTGGTACCCGAGATATCACTTCGAACGTCGGCGGTGACATTCAGATTGGTCGTTCCCATCTCCGCGTCTCTCGGAATGTCGAGGCGAAGCTCGAACGGGACGCTGGCGTTGGTCGCGGGCAGCACCGCCTCGATCGGCTGGCCGCCTGGAGACGCATGCTGATGCGGTCGTGCCCGGGCGGACGCTGATGGCTGGATAATCGGTCAGCAAATACATGCCTTTGACTTCAAGCTTCTGCGTCACTCCTGGACCGGCAGTTGTCAAGGCTGAGAAGAAGAGCATAGCCAGTGGGATAAGACGATATCGCATATCACTAACTCCCGGAGCGATATCATTTCTGACCTGAGCCCCAACTTTCATCCGCCGACAAGTAGAGTCCCGGTGGCACTTGAGCTCACTTGGCTCGGTGGAGCAACGGGGCGGGGCGCGGAGCCCTCGACGTAGCGCAGCGCACCGCCCCGTTGCGGTCGGCAAGCACTGCGATCGATAAATTCGCTCGGTGTGAGGTCGCCGAGCGAGCTGTGTGGACGAACGGTGTTGTAATCGTCCATCCACGTGGCCAGCACGGCCCGAACCTGCGCGAGCGAGGTGAACAGCGTCTCGTTGAGAAGTTCGTCGCGCAGGCGGCCGTTGAAGCTTTCGATGAAGGCGTTCTGGGTCGGCTTGCCGGGCGCAATGTAGTGCCACTCGACGCAGCTCCTGGCACCAGCGCAGGACCGCCAGGCCGGTCAGCTCGGTGCCGTTGTCGGAGACGCACATCACCGGTCGGCCGCGCCGAACGATAATGGCCTCGAGTTCGCGCACCACCCGCGGGCCTAGCAACGAGGTGTCGGCGATCAGCGCCAGGCATTCGCGGCTGAAGTCATCGACCACCGCAAGTATGCGGAAGTGGCGATCGTCGGTGAACGCATCCGACAGGAAGTCGAGGCTCCAGCGCTGGTTCGGCCCTGCGGGATCGTCAGCGGCGCCCGTGTGCCAAGCGCCCGCTTGCGCCCGCCGCGCCGCGCACCTGCAGCCGTTCCTCGCGGTAGAGGCGGCGGAACTTCTTGTGGTTCATGGTCAGGCCCTCGCGGCGCATCAGCACGAGCAGGCGGCGATAGCCGAACCGGCGGCGGACGGCCGCCAGCTCGCGTAAGCGTGCCCGCACCCGCCCGGCGGCTTCGATAACTGAACGAGGTGCGATCCACCCCGAGCACTGCACACGCCCTCAGGCAGCCCAACATGTCGTCCAGTGGCAGTAGCGTCTTCTGGCGAAAGGTCACCACGATGGCTTCCTCGGCCGGCGTCAGCACCGTGCTCGTCGGCGTCTTCGGGCCCATAGGCGCGTCGGCGGTCGTAGTCCGGTTACGCCACTTCTTAACCGTCTTCGGATTCAGGCCGTAGCGGGCGGCAAGGGCCCGGGTGCTCTCTTTCGACGCTTAGCTAGAGCTCGGCTCGAAGACACGGCGTCGCTACGGGCGCAGCCCGACGAATTACTTCGCTTTTTCATTGAGAAAAGTCACTGCCAGGTCTGCGCCCAGTACGCGGAATGCCTTGGCACAACCCCACGCAATCGACTGGTCATTGGCAATCCCGACGATCAGTCCCTTCTTGCCGTCCAGCATTCTTGCCCTGGCGACAGGGATCATGTCTCGACCCAAATCCGTACCGACAACTGCCTTCGTCGGCCAGAACTGAACCTCTAATTTGCCAGCCTTCGCTTCTGCTTGCCGTTGCTTTCGGTGCCGGTGGCCCGCAGAAACATGCCGTTTCCCAAGTGCTTGGCAACGGTGACGGCCAACTCCATCTGGTCGTTCGCATCCTCTGACAAGCGCTCGAGGGAGCCATTGTACCAGCGCATGCAGGCTTCGGCGGTCTCGACCTGACCAGCGTTATGCAGCGAGGTGAGGCTCAGATCAAACATGACCTCCACCATCTTGTGCCGGCGCGCGCACCATCGGACCGCGACGCCCTGTATCTCATCGATCAACTCGTCCTGCGTCTTGCGCAGAACATCCATCTGCTTCTCGGTCAATGCGGGTATTCCAAGTGCGGTTGGTACACCCGCGAACGTGTTGCGCTCTTTCATTGGTCCCCTTACGTGGTCTACAGACGAGCTAACCTTGTCAACAATTGCCTTTTTAGCAGTTCGCGACACCGGCGATTAACCAGCCTGGACATCTGACGACTGTTCCATCAAACTCCCTCGTGTACGTGTCGTTCTTCACTGTGCGGCCGGGGGAAAGGCCCGCCATGCCTGCGCGTCGGTCGTTATCATAACGTACCGCATCGGCGTAATGCGCGGGTCGGGCCGATGTTCCGCGTCCACGATGCGCAGGGGCGTTGTTCACGATTTGAGGAGAACGACCTATTTCGCTGCAGGGAGGCGCCGCTATGAGTGAAGTCTTCCACGATGCGGATCGCTGCGCAGAAGCAATCGTTGATCGCGTGGGTCGCAATATCAGGCTGGCCGTTCCCATCAGCATCGGCAAGCCAATCCTTCTCGTCGATGCACTTTATCGTCTGGTCGAGGCTGACCGTCGCGTGCAGCTTGCGATCTTCACCGGCCTCACCCTGTGCCGCCCACGCCCTCGCTCCTCCCTAGAGCATCGGTTCGTCGAGCCGCTGCTTGATCGGCTTTTTGCCGATTGTCCCGAGCCGCTCTATGCGGCGGCCATAAGGGAGGATCGGCTACCCACAAACATCCAGATCAACGAGTTTTTCTTGCAGGCCGGGGCATCGCTGGCCAATGCACTGACGCAGCGTCGCTACATCAGCCTAAACTACTCGCACGTAGCCCGGCACCTCGAGCGCATCGAGACGAATGTGTTTGCACAGCTGGTGGCTCCCCACCCTAGTGTCTCGCGTGTGAGCCTGAGCTCCAACACCGATATTACACTGGACATGCTGCCCTACATCGCCACCCGTCGCGGAGCCGGAGACCCGGTCGTTTTCGCCGCGGAGGTCAATACCAATCTCCCCTACATGACCGGCGGGGCGGAGATCGAGCACGAGCAAATCGACATGATGCTGGAGTCTGCAGACCCGCACTATGGCCTGTTTGCTCCGCCCAAAGAGCCGGTGTCGCTGGCTGACTACGCCATGGCGCTGCATGCAGCCACTCTGGTGAAAGACGGAGGCGCGCTTCAAATCGGCATCGGCGCGTTCTCGGACGCGCTGGCGCACGCGCTGATGCTGCGTCACACAGACAACGCCGCCTTCCGCGACCTTCTCGACAAGCTTGGCACGCCCCTTCCGGGGTGGGCGGAGCTCGATCCCTTCTCGGCCGGACTTTATGGCTGCTCGGAGATGCTCGTCGACGGCCTCCTTGCCCTGAAGAAAGCCGGAGTCGTGAAGCGCCGCGTGCCCACGGCCAACGGCAGGACGGCTCTCATGCCGAGATCTGCATGACGGCGATCTCATTCACCAATACGCTCGGACGGCGATTCAGCGCGCAAGCGCGCCGACCGGCGGCATGCGCGATTCATCAACACGGCGATGACGGCGACGCTCCTGGGCGCCGTCTCGTCGGATACTTTAGAAGACGGGCGCGTCGTGAGCGGCGTCGGAGGCCAGCATGATCTCGTCTCTATGGCGCACCAACTCAAGGAGGCTCGGTCGATCATCGCCGTGCGCAGCAGGCGCCATCTGCGACACGGGCTCCAATCCAATATAGTCTGGACCTATGCAAACGCGACGCTCCCCCGCGCGCTCCGCGACGTCATTATCACGGAATACGGGATCGCTGATATCAGAGGGAAATCGGATCGAGACACGGTCGCGGCGATGATCTGCGTTGCCGACGGAAATTTTCAGCACCAGCTGAAGGCCTCCGCTGAGCGGGCGGGCAAGATCGAGCGCTCGTTCTGTCTGCCAAGCCATGCCGCCGCGAACCGCCTCGAGCGGCTCGAGGAGGCGCTGGGGCCGGCGCGGGCGGCGGGGCTGCTGCCGGCTTACCCGCTCGGCAGCGACATGACCGCCGTGGAGGAATCTCTCACGAATCCGCTCCTCGCCTTGAAGCACGCACCCTACCCTGAGCTGCTCCGCATCTTTCTGGCGGCGTTGTCGCAAAGAGCCCCGATCGCCTCGGAAAAGGCCGCTCTCGAGCGCATGGGATTGGCCGCGCCCCGCAATCTCAAGGAGCGTGCGCTGCGCGCGCTAGTCGTGGGCGCCGTGCGGCGGCATTCACTCGCGATCGATCCGGACGTCGACTGAGCAACGCCGGCGCGAGGCGCGCCCTCAAGCGGGCTCCTCGGAAAACGCCGCGAAACGGCTGATCAGGCAGATTCCCGCGAATGCGAGCGCGAGACCCCACACGTTCAGTCCGAGCCGCCCGTATCCACCTACGCCCTGGCCTGCGAGCAGCGCAAGGCCACCGACGATCGCGAGCGCACCGACCACGTAGCGCCAAGGAGGCGCCGGCGGCCCCTCGACAGGACGCGGACGCTCGAAGCGTCCGAACGCCAGTACAAGGGGCACGAGCGCGACCGCGTTCGCGGCGACCCAGGGGATGCGCCACCACCACCACGCGGCGCTTCCGGGCTCGTGATGGAGGCCGATGCCGCCGGCAAGGTAGGACCCGAGGACCACGAGCGTCGTGGCCGTCAGATGCCAGATGAACAGCGTCATGATGTTGGCGTTGATCAAAATGGTGGCCGTCCACGCGAACCGCCCGGCCAGCCAGCGCCGAGCTGCCGCGTGGAGCGCGAACAACACTGCGCCTTGTAGGATCGCGAGCGCGATGAGAGTCACCTTTGGCGGCGTCGTGTTGCTGACCGGCTCGCCCGGTTCGCCAACCATCGCGACGGGATAGGGACCGGCGAGCACGAGCAAGAGGAGGACGACCAGCGCCAGGGCGGCGCAAAGAAACAACGTCCGGCGACTGGAGAATCGGTCGTCGAGCCAAGCGTGGCCGATAAGCGAGATCGCGCTCCACACAAACAGATAATTGGCGAAGCCGAGCCAACGCACACCAACGACGAAGTAGAGGATGTCGATAATGATCGCGGCGGCGGTCAGGGCCCAGAACGACCTCATGCCGAATCGCGTCCAAGCCGCCGCGATGGCCGGGACGAGCAGGACGATCACGATGTACACGGCGAGGAACCAGATCGGAATGAACGCGACCTGCGAGCCATATCGGATCAATTCGGGGCGGACGTCCCGGGCGTACTCGATGGCGACGATCGCCACCCAAGCGACAAGCAACGGCAGCAGCGGCCACACCAAGCGGCGCAAGCGGCTCTCGAGCCAGGTGGCGTACGAGCGGCCGTCCCTGCGCGCGGCGCGCCAGCTCACGCCATTCGCATATCCGCCGACGATGAAGAAGATCGGCATGACCTGCACGATCCACGTGAGCCAGGCGGTCCAGGGAACCGCTGTCAGGATGTGAGCCCCGATCAACTCCCCGCTTACATCGAAGTATGGCGCGGCTGCCAGCCAGTGCCCGACCGTCACGACCAGTATCGATGCAGCCCGCAGGAAGTCGACGTAACGGTCTCGAGATGCGGGTGTGCGATCGGCGAGCTCGGCAGCGCGTGACCACGCTCCCATGATCATCCTCCATCATAGCTTGTGACTCCTGCGACGACGGACATTCGAAGCGCGCGCCGCAAAATTGCACTCCTTGCGCTTGCCACGCTCATAAGCACGATATCATCTAGCAGGCTGCTGAAGAAGTCGTTTTGCGAGGTGGCTGGAGTGTGATTCCGTGCATGCGGTTGATTCCTTTTGATCGAGAAGCATGATGCGCGGCAAGGATCAGCCGGCGGAAGGTCTTTTCAGCTACGTGCGATTGGAATCTCGCATTCCGGCGGACTACCCGTTGCGGGCGATCCGAGAGCTCGTTGACGCCGCGCTGCGGGACTTGTCCCGGTCGTTTGATCGCTTGTATTCGCGCGAGGGACGGCCGCCGATCCCGCCGGAGCGGCTGCTGCGCGCCTTGCTGCTACAGGCGTTCTACACGGTGCGCTCGGAACGACAGCTGATGGAGCAACTCGACTACAATCTGTTGTTCCGCTGGTTCGTCGGGCTTTCGGCGGACGATGCGGTGTGGGATGCAACGGTGTTCTGCGAGAACCGGGATCGGATGCTCGCCGGCGATATCGCGAACAAGTTCTTTGTCGCCGTGCTGAACCTGCCGCAAGGCCACGCTTGACGATGGGGCGAATGCGGCGACGGCGCCGGCGTTCAACACGGCGTCGCTCGTTGGCTTCGGAGCGGTCGTGGCGTCGCTTCCTGCCTTCGCCCTGATTCGTGATGGGGTCCTCAGCATTGCGCCAAGTAATCCCCTCATATCGCTGGCCATCTCGGTCAACATCCTGGCGGGAATCACGGGTTCGGCATCGGGCGGCATGAGCATCGCGTTGCAGGCGATGGGCAGCACGTACCTTGAGCTCGGACAGGCGGCGGCCGGCATCCATCCCGATCTCTTGCATCGGATAACCGCCATCGCGACCGGCGGACTCGACTCGCTGCCGCACAATGGGGCCGTAATCACGTTGCTCGGCGTGTGCAAGATGACGCACAAGGAAGCCTATCGTGATATCTTCGTGGTGCCCTACGCGATTCCGATCCTGGCTCTCGTGGTCATCCTGATAATCGCCAGCTATCTGGGATCGTTTTTGAGAGATACTTCGAGCAAGCTGTCCCGGGATATAATCCGGCGCGCTATATGCGGGCATAGAGCGCACCGGCCCACGCGGCTACTACGACCAGAATAAGTCCGGGGATCACACGAACTGCAAACTCACGGCCACCACCGGCGTGCGCAAGAACCATCTTGACGACGGAGTTCGTCGAGATGCCGGCTAGTATCGGCAACACTGCGTCAGTCGCAGCGATCTTTCCGGAGCCAACCAACAACGCCACCGAAATGGCGGCCGAATGCGTATTGACGAGGCCAGCAAGGCCTGCCGCCAGGACAATTCCGGTATCGCCCAACCATTCCTGTAGCGCGGCCGATGCGACCAAAATCAAAGCCAGGGTGAGCGAGAAGGCCAACGCTGTCGGCACGCTGAAGGCGCGCTGCTGTCGAGCCTCCGGCCACTCCTCAGTGCGCTGTCGTATCGCCACAACCGTCCAAATTGCCCCGTAGAGCGTTGCCGCGGCGCCTGCCGTTAGCAGCGGAACCACGAGCGCTTGTAGAGTTGCCATGCTGGTCGCAGCAAGAACCACAGCCATCTGAACAAGCGTCGCAATGGACGACAGCGACGCCCCGGCGACCGCGGCAAGCAAGAGGTTCGGTGCCTTCGTGGCCCGATCGGCCATATCCCTGATGGTGGCCGTGCTGGAGATGAATCCTGATGCCAGGCCGGTTAGAGCAAGCCCATGCTGCGCACCGAACAGACGGATCGCAACATGGCCGGCGGCGCCGATGGCCATGACGAGGATGACGACGATCCAGATCGTGTAGGGATTCAACGTCGCGTAGGGGCCTATGGGGCGATCGGGAACGACCGGCAATACGACCAGAGTCGCGGCGGCGAGCACCAGACCGTCCCGGAGCTCGTCCTCCGTCATCGCCGAACGCACAAATGTGTGCAGCGGTGCCCGCGCAGCCAGAAGAATCGCCACGACGACGCCAATACCAGCCGCAAGTTCCGGTCGGCGAACCGACAGCCCGCCGAGCAGCACGGTCATGACCAGCGCAATCTCGGTCGTCAGCCCGACGTTCTCACCGCTAGCGCGCCAGTAGGCAAGCCCCGCGAACGCGAAGATCCCGACCATTGCTGTGATCAACAGCGGTTCGCCGCCAGCGAGAACGCTTACCGCGCCGACCAGCGATGAAATCGCAAATGTTCTTATGCCAGCAGGCGCCCGCTCCGTATCGTGGGCCATGCGGCGTTCACGCTCCGCGCCGATCAGGAGCCCAATGCCAAGCGCTTCGACAAGATTGAGCAAGATCGGCGGCTCGGTGGTCATGACCCTCACTCTCCCCTGACAATACGACCTGATCAGTGCTCTCCGTACTCATGAAAGCCCGCGATCCCTGGCACAACGACCAGAGGTCGAAGAGCCTTACCCGACCAGGGCCGCGACTGTAGTGCAGTGAATTCGGCCCAGGTACTGCATGAGTCCTGGTCAGGATCATTGGCTTTTGCTACGCCACTCCCGCCAAGCGATAATGCTGATCGTCAACGTGCACAGCGGTAGGACAACCACGCCAAGGACCAAGCCATAGGCCGACAGCGCGTCATGCTGCTGCGCTGCCAGCACCAGATACGTAGTGTAGGCGACATAAAGTCCGAAAAAAACGGCGCCCTCCCAACGCGCAATCAGGTGACCGGTAAAAAAGACCGGCAGACAGGCAATCGCCACGGCAAGCATCGCCGGTATATCGAACGCGATCATGGCTGGCGCTACGAAGAGGCCGCTGGGCGCCACGGCCGCGGACAGACCAAGCACGCCAAGGATATTAAAGATGTTGCTGCCGACCACATTGCCGACAGCAATGTCACGCTGGCCGCGGATCGCAGCCATGATCGACGTGGCAACCTCGGGCAGGGACGTGCCGGCCGCGACGATGGTGAGACCGATCACCATTTCGCTGACTCCAAGGTGCTGGGCAATCGTGACGGCCCCTCCGACCAGCCAGTTCGCACCCAGTACCAGCAGAGCTAAGCCCGCGACAATCAGCGAAATCTGCGCGGCCAGCTTCGAGTCCCAACCCGAGTCTGCGCCGCCAACCGGCTGTGCAAGTTCTCCAGGGAGCGTTCCCAGGCGGCGGCTCTGAACGATCAGAAATGCCGTGTAGACAGCTGACAAGCTTGTGAGGATCAATCCCTCGATGCGCGACAAGCCGCCATCCCACGCCAGTACAGCCAGCAGCAGCGAGGTTCCAACCATGATTGGCACCTCCTGCCGGACCAGCTGTTGATTGACGAACAAGGGCGTGATCAGCGCGGAGACGCCGAGAATGAACAGGACATTGAATATGTTGCTGCCAACGACGTTGCCGAGGGCAATATCCGCTTGGCCCGATATCGCCGATTGCACGGATACCGCCATCTCCGGCGAGCTGGTACCGTATGCCACCACGGTCAGTCCGACCACGAGCGGCGATATTCCAAACGTGAGCGCGAGCTTCGCAGCGCCGCGAACCAGGAGCTCGGCCCCGACAACCAGCATGCCGAGTCCCAACAAGAAACTGACCAGAGCCATGATTTATCCTGTGTCGTTGGAAATGGATGAGGGGTAACTCGATCGACGTGTACTCCGGTCGCCGAGCTAGGTGCTGTGCCAAACTCAGCTGCCATGTACTTTGCCCAATTTGGGCCCGGCATTTTCTCCAGTAACTCCACGATACACCACGCCTGCGATTTGGCTCCTTGGTGACCTGATTGCACCTCTGGGGATAGATATGCCCAAAACCTTCCTCGAATGGACAGAGTTGCTCAGCATTGTCACCATCGTCGGCCTCCCACTCGCCATCTATGTTTTCATGGTCGAGCGGCGCAAGGAACGTCAAGCCGAGGAGGAGGCGATCCATCAGCGCCTGTCCGATGAATACAACAGTTTCCTCAAGCTGGTAATCGACAACGCCGACTTGCAATTGCTCAGCCGTGAAGGCGTGCACACGGAGCTGTCGGCCGAGCAACGCGAGCGTAAGAACGCCATCTTCGGCATCCTGGTGCCGTTGTTCGAGCGCACATACATCCACGTCTACGAAGACACATGGACAGGCAACGCCGCCGCCTGTGGCAAAGCTGTGAGGACTACATGCGCGACTGGTGCAAGCGCCGCGACTTCCGCGAGGCCCTGCCTGACCTGCTCGATGGCGAACACCCGGACTTCGCGCGTCACATCTTTCGGCTCGCCGGCCTGGAAGCGGAGCGAGCCTTTGTGTGAACGTGAATAACCACAACGCTAAGAACAATGTTGATTAACATCAAGGTTGTGACGGTTTTGATTGTTTAGTTGATCAGCCAGTCCCCGCAACCAGCTATGTCGGACCGGGCCGGTTCGCGGCCAACTTGACGCTATGACCTGTTCGAAGATCAGACATGGCCGCGCCTATGCTTGTCCCGACTGCTGTACCCTGCGCCGAGGCCCGACGATACCGAGGCCGCTTGAAGCCCATCGGTTTACGCGCCATCAGGAACACGAGTTCCCGATCCCTGGCGCTTGGCGGACATCGGGATCGAGCAACTCCCAGCTGTTCGCTCGGGCTGCTCATTCTGTCACAACTGCCGTTGGTTCAATTCAGCTCAACCATCCTAAGCCAACGAGATATGCTGTCAATGTATCGGTCTGATTCAACTGCCGGCCAAACAGCCATTGCATGCCGAACGCTGCTGGCACCAGAACCGAGGTTGCCCAAATAAAAGACGCGGCGGTGTTGGCGATATGAAATGGGAGGTGGCGCATGCCATTCATACCGGCCACCACGAAAATCATAGCGCGAAGCGGCCCGAAGAAACTGCCGAGGAAAATGCTTTAAGATGCCATACCTTTCGAAGAAGCGTTGACCCTTCGGGATCCGCTCCGGATAGCGGGTCAACGGCCACAGGTCGCGGGTCGAGGTCCTTGAAGTAGAGCCCGATCCAATAGGACACTGAAGAGCCGAGCGTGTTGCCGGTCCCAGCTGCGCTGCGGGGGGGTGGCCAGCCACGCCGTCACCGTCGGCGTCTTGCGCGTCCTGTAGTTGTCGACCACGAGGTGGATGGCAAGGTGCTTCTCAACGCAGCGATCGATGCGTTTGAGGAAGCGGATGAACTCGTTGGCACGTTGGCGCGGCTGATACTTGCCGATGGCGAGACCGGTCTTCACATCGAGGGCAGCGAACAGCGTCTTCGTGCCGTGGCGATTGTAGTCATGCGTCCTGGTCGCGGCGCGGCCCTTCTTCAAGGGCATCCCGACTGTGTGCGATCGGGCGCCTGAATCTGGCTCTTCTCGTCGACGCACGGCACCAGCGGCGGCTTCAGGTAGAGGTCAACGACGTCCCCGACCTTCTTCTCGAACATCGGATCGTTCGACATCTTGAAGCGGCGCACCAGGTGCAACTTCAGGCCAGCCTCGGCCCAGAAGCGCCCTGCGCTGGACGGGCCTGATACTCACCGCCATCGCCGCCCGCTCCAGTGTGTCGCGTTCGCGGCGTCTGGTTCGCCGTCTTCTTCAGCACGGCCAGCTTCACCGAATCCGGCAATAGCGCTTCATGCGAAGCATCTTGTCGCCGACCTAGTGTTCTGATTATATGAAGTCACCCGGCCCGGCAAAAGGAAAAGAAGATGACGTCAGCGCATCTGATGATAGTGTTGTTGGTTGGCGCGGTCGTCGGGGTGTTCACAGGCCTGCTCTTGGGAGATTCCATTTCGATCACCTATCTTGCGATCATCGCGGGCTTTCTTGCGGCGATAATCTCCGCAATAGCTCGCAATCTGACCCTGGCCCGCGGCCCCGGCCAGGGTCCCGATGACGTGCGTACGCCGTGGGTTGTGGTCATTTTTGCGCTAATGGCCTCGCTTGCCACGGACTTCGCTGCATTGGAAGTAGCCAGATTGAGCGGATTAAAGGCTCCCGCCTGGGTCGGGGCGCTCGCCGGTCTTTTCGCATCGATTGCGCTGGGCATGTTAATGATAACCTACTATACCAAGCCTGGTGAAACGCCCACGCTTCGCCGATCACGGCGTGCGCGACGCTAAGGTTGCGCGACCGGGTAGGGTTGCCACTCAGTCGCTTCAGTGTGACCATGATCTTGGTAGGTCGACTCGTGCGCCGATGATCGCGTCCAGGTGGCAGCAACCGTAGTGGCGTATCCAGCAAGATACGGAAAGGAGCAAATTTCACCATCGCCACGATTGAGAACACGGCCAGATACACGGCTACAAGAGCACTCCAGGCCGCGATCAGCGCACTGCTGTAGCCCAAGAGCGCGGAGCGACCGCCGACGTGAGGAGCCACAGTACATAGATCAACGCCGTCTGCAGTTTTTGCAGAGCTGTGGTGGCGTGCAGTCAATTCAATGCTCAAGTGTGGGAGTCATTTTACATTTTTGTTTTACTGTCCTTCGCTACGATTGCAGATGCGAATATTAGGCATTGCAGCCACTCTCGCGCGACACTCAGATAGATCGCACTCCGCATGGCGATAGTACCCAAGAACAATCCAAGGGAGTTGATGTCATGGCAAGAGCATCATCGCGGCTCTCTGAGCGGACCCCAAAAGGCCGCCTGTACAATCCCGTAAACGGCAGCGTCCCTTCGAAAAACGGATCATTGATCGCACTTGCCGATCACGATCCACACACACATGTCGGACGTGTCAAAGTTGCCGATATAATCATTAACAGCGAGCACAGATCCGAACGGAGACCATCAGCTATTACCTCGAACAATACGCCAGCCCGATCGTCGCGCGTAAGCTCGCGCGTCTGTCCAACCAGTCGCCATTGAGCCTTCATCTGCCCGCTTGATGCAGCTCCGCGCGCGCGGACAGTGGATCGCGTCCCCGCTGCCGCATGCCGCCCGCCATTGCCCGAGTCCTTTCCTTACGAACCTGCAGCGTGCGTGGCGCCCGGCAATCTGCCTCTGAGGGAAGCCGAGCATAGCCCCGGGAGACAACCGTAGCATTTCAGCTCATCGCAAGCGCAATGACCATTGCCGCCATCAGGATCATGCCAAGACCAGCACGCCGCGTCAAAGCGACCTCGGCCCACGATAGCATCGCGCTCGTCGCGAGCAGTGCCGACGGCGAAGCTGGCTCAGCTTTTTGACCTCCCTGCCAGGCTGAGAGTACGGATCGCTGTCGCGGCCACGTCCCGAACAACGGCACCAACACGTCGCCTGGCGAGATCGAGACCTTGTCGATGCTCCAACGCGCTCTCCAGCCAATCGCAACAATCCCGAGCCCAAGCAGGATCGGCCACAGGGCACTGGCCCACTCATCGAAGGAGACGACGAAGTTGCCGCGAGCCGGCGGAAGAAACCAAATCGCCGTGGCGCAGCCGCCGACAAGCAGCCACCAGCCAACCCACATTCCGGTATTGGGTGGATGCGCAGGGGCAGCCTGTCGCGCGAGATAAAGTGTGCGCAGCATCACCAGAGTGGTACCGGCGGCGGCCAGCGAGAGCGGCAAGGCCAAGCCGCTCCAACCGGCGGCTACCAAGACCGCCTTGAGCTCGCCCTTGGCAACGGCACCGCTGGTCAATGGTGCGCCAGCGAGAGCCAGCGCCGGCAACAGCATGCCGCCTGCGACGGCGACACGTCCGGCTCTCGTTATTGCACCGACCATGCTCACCCCGAGAAACATGAGGGCCTTGGCAAACCCGTGATGGAAAGCGTAGAGCACGGCGGCGAGCGTGGCTGCCGGAGCAGTGTCCGGGACCGCGAGCGCGACGCCGAGCAGAACGGTGACGAAACCCATCTGGCTGATACTGGAATAAGCGAGCGCGGCCTTGGGATTGCGTTGGAGCGCCCCAACCAAGGCGCCGCCAAAGGTGGCAACCAGCCCGAGGATGATCATCATATGATCCCAACCCGGAGCGGCGCTTCCCAGCGGCAGAAAGCGCAGCCAGCCGAGCAGCCCGGCCTTGATCAGGGCGCCAGACAGGATCGCGCTGGCGGGCGTCGGCGCGGCTGGATGCGCCAATGGTAGCCAGACATGCAGCGGGACTGCGCCGATCTTGATACCAAACGCAATTAATGTCAGGGCGATTGCCCAATTGCGCGTCGGCGCCGTGGTGGACGATGAGGCGAAGTCCGAAAAATAGAGGCTTCCAGCAAGGTTTACCCAGAGCACGATGGCCGCAAACAGCGCCAGCTCGCCGGCGATCACCAGCACGATGTAGACCCGTCCAGCATAAAGCGCATCTGATGCGCGGCTGTGCACGACGAGGCCGTAGGCCGCAAAACTCAGTAGCGCAAAGAAAACATAGAAGCTTGCCGCATCCTGGGCGAGAATGACGCCGAAATTGCCGGCCATCGCCGCATTGAAAAATCCCACGAATGTCGGGCGGCGCGTGTCCTCGTGCAGGTAAGCCCAGCCGTGAATGCCGGCAGCCAGCCACAGCGAAGCCGTGAAGATCAGAAACATCCGTCCGGTATCGTCCAGTCCGAAGCGGGCGCCCAGCAGGAGCCAGGGCAAATCAATCGTACCGGCAGGCGCAAACAAGGCGACGAGCAATGCTGGCAGTGCGGAGACTGCCAATACAACACGCAACCGCGATCCAACCAGCAGCAGCGGCAAGGCGACGAGTGGCGCCAAAGCCGGGCCTAGCCAGAGGAGCGATTTGAGTGCGGTGTCAATCATCGCGGCCCTCCGCCTTCGTCACTGGGCATAGCCGAACTCCCGGCGCGAGATCAGCTTCGCCCACTCAAGCGGACTCAATGGCGTATCGGCGAAGACGCCGACGCCAAGCGCAAACGCCGCCGAAAATAGGACCGGAACCAACAATATAGGCCTGGCGTCAAACCCTGTGCCGTGCCCGCGCGGCCAAGGTGCGCTTTGCGGTTGGAACCACGCGCGATAGAGAATGGGCAGGAAATAGCATGCATTGAGCAGGCTCGATGCTGCCAAGACGCCTATGACCCACCACTGACCTGATTCGGCTGCGCCAGTGCCCAGATAGATCTTGGTGACGAATCCGGCAACCGGTGGAACGCCGATCATGCCCAGCGCGCCAATCGTGAAAGCCGCCATGGTCAATGGCATGCGGCGCCCGACCCCGTCCATCTCATGCACGTGATGCACCCCGAGGGTCTCAGCGAGATTCCCGGCAGTCAGGAACAACGTGATCTTCATCAAGCCCTGGTTTACCAGGTGGACCAGCGCCCCAATGGTCGACAGCGGCCCAAGCACGGCGACGCCGAGAATGATGTAGGAGATCTGGCTGACCGTCGAATAGGCCAGCCGCTTTTTCAATTCATCCTGAGTGAGCGCCCGGAAGGATCCATAGAGGATGGTGAAGGCGGCCAATAATGCCAACGGTCCAAGCACCCCGAGCGTGCCGGCGAATTCGACGCCGAACACGTCGTACACCACGCGGATGATGGCGAAGGCACCAGCCTTGACCACCGCCACAGCATGCAACAGCGCCGACACCGGCGCAGGTGCCACCATGGCCACCGGCAACCAACCGTGCAGCGGAAACAGGGCGGCTTTGACGCCGAACCCAGCGATCAGACCAGCGAACAATAAGATCAGGGTGAATCGCTGATCTGTGCCCAGCTCACGCAGATAGCCGCCAGCGACGAAGTCGCGCGGGCCCGCGAGCACATAGCTCCAGGCCACCGCGAGCAGCAACACGGCACCGCCTGCCAGGGTGTAGCGAAGATAGACGCGTCCCGCCGCAAGCGCTTCTTGTGTCCCGCGATGAATGACGAGCGGATAAGTGACGAGAGTCAAAATCTCGTAGAACACGAACAACGTGAACAGATTTCCCGCCAGCGCGATGCCGGTCGTCGCGAATATCGACAGGCTGAAAAACCCAAAGAAGCGACTGCAATGCGGAGCATTCTCCAGATAGCCGATGGCATAGACGGTCGTCAGAGCCCAAAGGATCGCCGACAGCGTAATGAAGAGTAGCGACAGCGCATCGACGATCAATGCGATCTCGAGGTCCGGCGCGATCGCCATCCGCACGCCGTAGTCATGGCCGTTAATCACACCCCAGAGCATTGCGGCGACCAGAACCAGCTTGGCGAAAGCGCCAAGCAGATTGAGCACGCTGCGCAATGCGACTTGGCGATCGTCGAACAAGAAAATGACAATGCCGGTGAAGAAGGGAAGGCCGACAGACGCTAGCGGAATCCAAGGGTCCGTCATCTTTGCCCCCCCGAATTCAGCAAGTCGTCCAGCGGCAGCACAACGAAGTTCAGCCCGATAGCAATCAACGCAAGGGTGAGGCTCGTCAGCTCCATACCCCGCGGTACATGTCCAGAACCGATGACCGGCGGCTCCAAGAACGCATGCGAGAGCACACGGAACAGATAGGCGGCGCTGAGCAGTCCCCCGAGGGCTATGATCGCCGCCCACCACCACGCTCCACCGGACAACGCTGCGGAAATCAGCATCCACTTGCCGGCGAAGCCGCCTGAGGGTGGAAGCCCGATCAGGCTGATGCTGCCCATTGCAAACGCGACAGCGGTCAATGGCATTCGCGCGCCGAAGCCGTCGAGGAACTGGATGCGATCATGACCATAGACCGCGACGACGGAGCCCGCGCACATGAATAAGGCCGCCTTCGACGCTGCATGGGAAACTGCGAGCAGCAACGCGCCAGGGAGCGCTCCCGATAGAGCAGCGAGCGGGAACAGCATGAACAGGAAACCGACCTGGGCGACAGTCGAGTAGGCGATCATCATCTTGAGGCGCTCCTGCTGCAGCGCCTGCACGCCACCCCAAAGCACTGCCGCGGCGCCGAATACACCGAGCAGCGTAGCGACGTGCTCCGCGCCCAATCCGGCAAAAGTCTGGAGCCAGAGTCGCGCGACCAGATAGAAGCCCGTCTTGACGACCAGCGCCGAGAGTGCCGCCGAAACGGGTACGGGTGCGTGGCCGTGGGCCGGTGGCAGCCAAGAATGCAGTGGGAATAACGCGGACTTGGCCAGCACACCGGCGGTCATGAGCGCCGCTGCAGCCCAAGTCGCTGGCTGAGCGTCGATTCGTTGACGCAGCTGCTGCAGATCGAGTGTCACATATCCGGCATAGAGCAACTCGACGCCGACAATGTATAAGAGAGAGCCAGCGAGCGCCAGCAGCAGATAGCGCAATCCGGCGGCAATCGCGCTCCCACCAGCAAGCGCGATCAGGCCGATCCCCGATAGCCCGATCACTTCCAGAGCAACGTAGATATTGAACAAATCCCCCGACAGATAGAGCGCATTCATGCCGCTCCAGAGCATCAGCCACAAAGGCCAGAACAACCATGCCGGACCGTTGTTGCCGGGGGAGGAACCCGTCGCTATCGGCTTGCGGCCGAAATAACCAATGGCGTAAACGCTAATGCAGACACCCACGACACCTGTCATCGTAAGCATCGCCGCCGCCAACGCGTCGACATAAAGGTCGATGCCGAGCGGCGCACCCCAGCCGCCGACAGCGTAACGAAAGGCACCGCCTCTCGCCACGGCGAGGGCAAGGCCGCTCGACGCTCCGCCGCTGACGAGAGCAGTCACGAGACCAATCACGGGAGCGGCGCGCCGGCCGAGCATCAACGCCGTAACCGCCCCCAATAGCGGAGCCGCGAGCGTCGCTTCCATCCACCCCGTCGGCGTCATTCAGGTTCGCGATCCTCGGGTAGAAGGGCGCTTCCTTCGTCGGCGTACATCCGGCTGAGAAGCGCCAGAGCCAATGCTGTAACGCAGACGGCAACGACGATACCGGTCAACACCAAGGCATGCGGGATCGGATCAGGGGGATCGGTGCGCGCGGCAAGAGCGATCAACATCATGAAAACGCCGCTGCCCATGATGTTGAGCGCAAGGACGCGCCGCAACACATGGCGGGCCGCCAGAAACGCAAACAGTCCGATGCATAGCATGGCCGCGCCGGCGAATGCGTAGATGATCGGAGGGGTCATGCGGTGTCGCTTCCCGTGTTGTCGCGTGCACTCCCAACGAACAACGCAATCAATGTGAGCGCGATCGAGATCATGGCGGCCGACTCGATGACGAGGATCAATGTCCCGGCATGGTGTGTCGGAAGCTCGAGGAACCTGCCGCCGAGCACAACCAGCGTCAGCCCGACGATAAGGAAGACCGCAAAGCCAAGGCCAATCACGAAGCGGACGAGCCCGCGATGGCGCAGGCTGAACGGGCGCGCCAAGTGCATCAGAATTCCGCCGGCCGCAAGGATGGCAGCCCCCTGAAACGCGCCACCCGGAGCGTGCCCTCCGACCCAGAGCAAGTATCCGGCAACGACAACCATCACAGGCACAAGTGTTTTCAGCAGCAGTCCGAGGATCGGTCCGGCAGGCTCGGAAGCGGGCGTCGGCTCGGCGTCGAGCGTCCAGACGCCGAGCACGGCGAGCATCAGCACGGCGATCTCGAGCAGCGTGTCGTACGCCCGGAAGTTCAGCAGCGATGCGGTGACGGGGTTACTGACGCCGCTGCGCGGCAGTGCCGCAGCAACCTCGGTGGACAACCCGCGCGATCCAGGGGGAAGGCTCAGCGCCGACCAGACCAGCAAAGCCCCGACGCCCATGACCAGAAGCGCGCCCGCCAGCCCCCGCAGGTTCAGCCGCAGGGGGTGCGGCTCATCAGCGGCACCCCGCGCACCCAATCGCCGCAGCGCGTCAAGCACCAGAGCTCCTGTCACGCCGGCGCCGATCGCAGCTTCGGCAAGCGCCACGTCCGGGGCCCTGAGGCGAACCCAGGCGAGGGACAGCAGCACGCCAAACACGATAAACAAAACGGTCGCCTTGAACAGATCGCTGAGCGTCAGAAGCCTCCAGACGAGGAAGACCAGAAGGCCGGCGAGCAATAGATCGAGAACCGAGCCGTCACCTGACACGTCGACGTTCTCCAGGATCCCGGTGCAACTGCAGCGTCGAGCGAGCCACGAGATAGCAGGCACATGAACTGGCAAGCAGCGCCAAAGGCCACACCAGTAACAGCTTGACGAGCTCCATCAGGCCCCCCGCCTGGAACGCCAATCCCAGGACGATGAGACCTAATCCGACATTGTCCGCCTTGGTCAGGGCGTGGAGGCGGGTCAGCACATCGGGCAGCCGGATGAGGCCGATGCTGCCGGCAAAGAAGAAAAGCACGCCAGCGCTCACAAAACCCATCGATACCCAATCACCCGGCCGCATCGCGCACGCCCCCGGTCGGTTCCAGCCGGCGTACAAAGGCCACACTCACCATGGCCGCCAGAAGTACGACGACGAGCGCCACGTCGAGCAGATGTGACCTCGCCATGGCATTCGACAAGAGAAGAAGTACAGCCACCGCGCCGCTGCCCAAGAGCTGCGCCGCCAGCATCGCGTCGGCGCGTGTCGGTCCGCGTATAACACGCCATAAGCCGAGAGCAACCGACGCCAGCACAGCCGCCGCCATCAAGAACATGAAATCCTTCATGATTTCTTTCCACTCTCGGGGCCCGTATCGACCCCATAAAGACCGGCCACAACCCGCTCCAGTCGAGCGAGGTACTGGCGCACCGGCGCACCAACATCGAGGACGTGGACCACGAGGTGACGCTCTTCGATGCTCGCGACCAGCGTGCCAGGCAATAGACTGACACAAAGAACGAATAAGTCCCGCGCTGGCGGCTCTCGCAGCAAGGACAGTTCATAATCGAGCAGCTCCGCCGTAATACGCACCCGGCGATGGACGACCCGAAGAGCCACGTCGAGGCCACCCTTGAGAGATTCGGCGAGAAAGAAGGCCGCGAACCGAACCGCACCCGATAGGTACAGTCGCCAGTGCGTACCGCGCTGCGCGAGGCCGATAGCTGCCGCAGCGAGAACGGTGGGCACGCCCACCACCCACGACGCCGTGTCACCATCGGTGAGGACGTACCACAAGAGTGCATATCCCGCCGGGAGCGCAATAACGCGGCGTACGCCAATCTTGGCATGGATCGATGTGCTCATCGGGCACGTCCAGTTGAGATTGCCACAGGAAAACACACCAGACTGCAAATGTCTCGCTCGATAACGACAGCCGGACATTCGACCTGATGAACCTGCCAGCATCCGGCTTGGTTGCCTCCCAAGCCCTTTAACCGCGCGAACCAGACCAGACGGAGACAGCGGCATCCGTTCGCCGCTCACGAACGGGCGGCAGCTTCGCAGGCTCACGCAGGGGTGCTTGCGGCGCGACAATCAAGATGGGAATCCGGCGACAATCAGGATGAGAATGCGCCGCTGCCGGGGTGACGAAGGGAGGGCGTAGCCCGACCGGAGACGGCGGCTGGTAAGGGATCGGCTTCTCCTTCGAGAGGACCAATTCTTTGGCCGGCCGGCATATTACCGATCAACAAATGAGGCTTTTCATGAGCTTGCGTCGTACCCATTCGCCAGCCGTAGCCGGTGCAAAGGCCGGATTCAGCACCTCCGCCGCCTACCGGTTCGAGAAGGATCCCCGACTTCCAACCCAAAAACAGGCGCCCCGCGAACGTCGCCGCGCCGATCCATTCGTCGGCGTCTGGGAGAACGACGTTCTCCCCATGCTGAAGGCCGCCCCCGGCTGCGGCCGGTTGCTGTGTTCGAGGAACTATGTCGTCGGTATCCGGAACTGGGCTCCGGGACGCGACGGACGCTTGAGCGGCGGATCAGGGCGTGGCGCGCGGTGAACGGCCCGGACCGGGAGGTGATCTTCCGCCAGGAGCATCCGCCGGGTCGCATGGGCCTGTCGGACTTCACCGAGGTCGCGGATCTCGGCGTCACCGTCGCCGGCGAACTGCTGGATTGCCGGCTCTATCACTTCCGTCTGCCCTTCTCCGGCTTCGAACACGCCCACGTCGTGCTCGGCGGCGAAAGTTTTGTCGCACTGGCGGAAGGGTTGCAGAACGCCTTGTGGTCGCTGGGCGGGGTTCCCGAGCAGCACCGAAGCGACAGCCTCTCGGCGGCGTTCCGCAATCTCGGCGCCGACGCCAAAGAGGATTTGACGACACGCTACGAGGCGTTCTGCGGCCATTACGGCATGACGCCGACCCGCAACAATCCCGGCGTATCGCGCGAGAACGGCTCGATCGAAAGCGCGCATGGCCATCTCAAGAGGGGCGCTCGCCGATGCCCTGCTGCTGCGCGCCTCGCGCGACTTCGACGATCTTCCGGCATGGCGGGGCTTCGTCGACGAGATCGTTGGCCGCGGCAACGCGCGCAATGCCAAGCGCATTGATCAGGAGCGGATGGCGCTGAAGAAACTGCCGGTCCGCAAGACCGCTGATTATGAGGAGGTCAACGTCGACGTCACGACATCCAGCGCCTTCACGTTGCGCAAGGTGTTTTACTCGGTCCCATCCCGCCTGATCGGTCACCGGCTGCGCGTGCGTCTTTATGACGACCGCCTCGAATGCTTCCAGGGCGCCACGCACATCATCACCTTGCGGCGCGGGCGAGCGCAGCCGAACGGCAAGCATGGCCATGTCATCGACTATCGCCATGTCATCCACTCCCTGCGCCGCAAGCCGATGGCGCTGCTCAATCTGGTCTATCGCGAGCAGCTCTTTCCCCGCCGCGTCTACGCCCTTGCGTTCGATGCCTTGCTCGCCGGAATCGGCGAAAGACCCGCCTGCCGCGCCATGGTCGGTCTTCTGGCGCTCGCACACGAACGGGCCTGCGAGGCGGAACTCGGCGTCGTGCTGCAAACCACTCTCGACGACGGCATCCTCCCGGATCTCAAGGCGCTGATCGAACGCTTCCGCCCGAAGGGCATGGCATTGCCGGTCGTCATCGTCACGCTGCCATCGCTCGCCATCTACGACCAGATCGCCGCGACCGTGGGAGAAGCCGCATGAACGCGACCGTCAAGATCGACGCCGCCCGGGTCGAGCTACTGCTCAGCGAGCTGCGCCTGCCCGGCATCAAGCTGATCTGGGCCGCCCTGGCGGAGACCGCCGACAAGGAAGGCTGGCCTGCCGCACGCTTCCTGGCCGCCCTCGCTGAACAGGAGATGGTGGAGCGAAGCCGGCGCCGCTTCGAACGTCACCTGGAAGAAGCCCGCCTGCCGCCGGGAAAGACCCTCGATGCGTTCGACTTCGATGCCGTGCCGATGGTCTCAAAGGCGCAGGTGCAGGCGCTCGCCGCCGGTGACGCCTGGCTCGAAAAGGGCGCCAATCTCTTGTGTTTTGGCCCGCCTGGCGGAGGCAAATCGCATCTGGCGGCGGCGCTCGGCATGGCCCTGATCGAAAAGGGCTGGCGCGTGTTGTTCACCAGAACCACCGATCTCGTGCAAAAACTCCAGATCGCACGCCGCGATCTCGTGCTCGAAGCGGCGATCGCCAAACTTGACAAATATCATCTGCTGATTCTCGACGATCTCGCCTATGTCACCAAGGATCAAGCGGAGACCAGCGTTCTGTTCGAACTGATCAGCGCCCGCTACGAGCGGCGATCGATGCTCATTACCGCCAATCAACCGTTCGGTGAATGGGGCAAGATCTTCCCGGATCAAGCCATGACCCTTGCCGCGATCGACCGTCTCGTCCATCACGCCACAATCCTCGAAATGAATGTTGACAGCTATCGCCGGAAAGAAGCTGTCGACAAGGCGCGCGGAGCGGGACGTCCGCCAACGCGCGCGACAATCAAGACGTCATCCTGATTGTCGCTCCACGACAATCAAATCACGCGTCACGAAAATATCGCTTGCGTTATCGCCGTGCCGCGACAAATATCCTCTCGCCGCGACCGCCGAAATGGCCATCCTGATTGTCGCTGTGTTCCCATCCAGATTGTCGCGCTACA
>LNFM01003474.1_pt1 | contig 30939 bp, 27 predicted proteins | sample 596031 | NCBI WGS metagenome assembly LNFM01 (sample SAMN04254537, study PRJNA301005) | activated carbon metagenome | isolation source: dual media filters at the Ann Arbor, Michigan drinking water treatment plant | place: USA: Ann Arbor
CTTGAATCCTTCGGTGTGAGAGCCTGGATTCTACCGGTGGCTGACTCTCTGACTATCGTTTCAAACGTTGCACTTATTCTATGAATTCAGGAGGCACTGTTATGCGTTCTGATTTATCGAGGCATGAAATTGACAAGATACATTGTTTCTATCTTTGCTCTGCTTTTCGCCACATCAGCACTTGCCTGCTCTTGCAAAGAAAATTCAGAAGAAGAGCTTTTCCGTCAGGCCGAGTACATAGCACACATCCGTGTGACAGGTACAACCCTGAGACCCATCAAAGATCTCTCTAAAGAGTCTTACTATGATGAGGTCAAAGAAGATACACCTGAATACATACGCATATCATTTGATGAGGTTGAGGTTTTCAAAGGCCCTAATAACCGACCAGAGAACTTACGCGAGTTTCCTTTTGGCCCTGGAAACTGCATGCTTGGCCTACAAACAGGCATAGAGTATGTTGTCTATCAAACAAAAGCATCTACAAGCTTCGTCACATTTTGTTCTGGTTCATTTGGGTTCTTCAATCGTGAAGGTACTGAAGTTGTGCCAAAACTAGAAAAACTACGCAAATGGGCCAAGAGTGCACCATAACCGTGACACGCATAACAAATGGTTCAAATCGCTCGCTGCGCTCGCTGGGACGGGCTAAAGCCCGCCCCTTAACCAAACGTTAGAGGCACGTATGTTCCGAATCACACTCATATCTTTATTCATTTCTATTTGGGCATCTTTTTCTCATGGCCAACAGACTTACATACCAGACGTAACACAAGAAAAATTTGAAACTAGGGAAGGCGTGATTGATCATCTAATTCCTTCGCCGCCTACAAATAGGCAAAGCTACTACATAGCCGAATTTTCCGCTTATGAAGCACTTCGGCACTCTTGGGCTTGGCGCATATATAAAAACGATGACAAAAACACATACCTTATTAAAAGCTGGGAAATCCATAAGTCCGAGAACACAAAAACCCCAACAGAGGAAAATATTCTAGAGCGCGAAATAACAGAAGGGCTTGCGCAACTCATATACAAAATATGGGCAAACTCAATTCTAGAATCAAAGTACACATTAACATCTGCCTGGGGGCTAGATGGTGCAACGTATAATTTCTCTACGTACCTTAGGGCTGTAGGTTGGATTTCTGGTGAGACATGGAGCCCATCAGAAGAGCTCCCTCCACTGTGGTTAGTTGACCTCGGCAGAACCATCTACAAAGAAGCAAGAGCAGATAAAACCTCAGCATTATCAGAAACCACTAAAATAGAAGAGTTAGCCGAAAAAATATCATCATATAACCCGTTAAAAAGCAGCCTCTAATAACTGGTTCAAATCGTTCGCTTCGCTCACTCGGGAGCGGCCAAAGCAGGACCCTTAACCAAACGTTAGGTTTAATTACCATGACCGAGCAGCACTATCTTGTAATATCTGATGGCATATGCAATTTTTGCAATGGCGCGGTAAATTTCATCATCAAGCGAGACCGTGAGGCTAAATTTAAATTTAGTCCAATCCAAAGCAAACTATCTCAGGAAATTATTAAAAAGCACGGCGTAGCAAATGCTGGCATTGACACTTTTCTTTTAGTAAAAAATGGCCGATGCTATATATGGACTGATGCCGCAATGGAAATATCTAAAGATTTATTTGGATCATGGTATTTATTTAATATTTTTAGGGTTATACCATCGCCGGCCAGGGATTATCTTTACCGTGTCTTTGCAAGAAATAGATATAACTTATTTGGCAAAAGCGATAACTGCATGGTGCCAACGGAAGAGTTGAGATCACGATTTGTCGGAATGTAAACACACAATAAGCAAGTAGCCCGGATACCCACCGCGCCCTATTGGTGGATGAAAAAAACGTCATCCACCCTACGCGAAGCATGCTGCTGGTGGCCTGTAGGGTGGACAACGCGAAGCTTGTCCACCGTGATGCGTCCAGAACAGCCATTACCCATCTGGCAATACGATTCGGTATTGGCCGCGTCTACGGGTGGTTGTCGGTTGGTGGAACTGGCTGCTCGTCGTTATCGCGTCGACTCTCTAAAAACCTCGCGGCTAAACCCCCTCCCACACGCTGTATCTAGTCGTAGAGCCGAATACGAAAGCACGCGCCGCCGAGGGGGGAGTCGTCGAGGCTGAGTTCGCCTTCGTAGCTGTCGATAATGTCTTTGACCACAGCGGTGCCGATGCCCTGGCCGGAGTGTTGGGCGTCGAGGCGGACGCCGCGCTCCAGAATGCGCGCGCGTTGGTCGGGCGGGATGCCGGGGCCGTCGTCTTCCACGCTGAGGTCGCACACGTCGTTGCGCAGGCGGGCGCTGACTTTGACCTGGCCGAGGCACAGGCGGTAGGCGTTTTCCAGCAAGTTGCCGAGCAGTTCGAGCAGCGCGCCTCGCTCCATGGGCACCAGCAGCGCGGTGTCGAAGTCGCGCAGCACGCGCACCTGTTTGTCGCGGTAGACCTTGTCCAGGGCGCTGCACAGGGTGTCGAGCAGTGGTTCCAGGGCGACCTGATGCCGGATCAAGCCGCTTTTGCGCAGGCTGGCGCGCTGCAGTTGGTAGTCGATCTGCTGGCTCATGCGCTCGACCTGGCCTTGCAGAATCTGCGCTTGCTCGCGCTGGCGGGTTTCGGCGGCGATCACGTCGCCGACGCTTTGCAGCACCGACAGCGGGGTTTTCAGGCTGTGGGCCAGGTCGTCGAGGGAATGCCTATAGCGCTCGCGCTGGCGCCGTTCGCTGTCGAGCAGGCGGTTGAGCGAGCGGGTCAGGCGCAGCAGCTCGCGCGGGTGGTCGGCGCTCAAGCGTTCGCGGGTGCCGGACTCCACTTCATCCAGCTCGGCACTCAGCCCACGCAGGCTGCGAAAACCCCAGGTCAGGCCAAACCAGAGCAGCCCGAGCAGCAACAACAAGGCGCCGCCGAGCCACAGGTAGAGCTGCTTCATAAAGCCGCCGTACAGCGCCTGGTAGTCGCGGTTGGGCTGCATGGTGACCACGCTAAACGCCGCCGTCTGGCCGCGCAGCAGGTCGATCTCCACGTCATAAACGAAGAACACCTCGCCCTGGCCGTCGTCCAGGCGCACGAACTCGTGGCCACGGCCGTCGTAACGCGGGCGGTAGTGGATGCTTTCGTCTTCGGAGGAGCGCGAGCGCCAGACCAGGTTGCCGTCACGGTCGTAGATAAAGCCCAGCAGCTTGGCGTCCAGGGAGTCGAACTCTTCGTCGGGCAATTGCTCGGGCATGCGCAGCTGGCCGCCCTCGCTGCGCGCGGCGGACACCAGCGAGGCGGCGTCGGCAGCCAGGCGTTTTTCGATGGACTGCTCCATGGCGATAACGAAGGCGCCACGCAGCGCCGGCAACAGCGCCAGCATAAACAGTACGGCGAGCACCGCCGCGCCGAGCATCAGGCGCAGGCGCAGGGAGAAGCGCCGCTGCCACGGTGAGGGAATCGGCAGGGGTGCCTTGGTCACCGGCAGCGCTCGGTGAACAGGTAGCCTTGGCCGCGCACGGTGTCGATGGGTTTGAAGCCCGTCTCGCCTTCGAGCTTGCGGCGCAGGCGGCCGACCAGCACTTCGATAACGTTGGCGTCGCGCTCTTCGTCATCGGGGTAGAGCTGCTCGATCAGCCGTTCCTTGGGCACCACTTGCTGCTGGTGCAGCATCAGGTATTCGAGGATGCGGTATTCGTAGGCGGTCAGTTGCAGGTTCTCGCCCTGCATGGTGGCCTGCTTGCGGTTGAGGTCCAGTTGCAGCGGGCCGGCTTCGATGGCGGCCTGGGTGAAGCCACTGGAGCGGCGCAGCAAGGCGTTGAGCCGCGCTTCCAGCTCCTCGAACTGAAACGGCTTGACCACGTAATCATCCGCGCCGCTGGCCAGGCCCTCGACCTTGTCTTGCCAGTTGCCGCGTGCGGTGAGAATCAGAATGGGGAATTGCTTACCCTGCCCGCGCAGTTGGCGGATCAGGTCGAGGCCGCTGATGCCCGGCAAACCCAGGTCGATCACGGCGAGGTCATGGTGGTACTCCTCAGCGCGGTAGAGCGCGTCTTCGGCGCTGGCGACCGCATCGACCATGTGCCCCTGCTCACCCAGCCGGGTGTAAAGATGGTGACGCAGCAGCGCCTCGTCCTCCACGATCAGCAACTTCATGGTGCTGTCTCTCCTTGCCTGTTGCGCATGCGCCAAAAGCCGGGCCCGGCTTGCTGAATGGCAACGCGATGCGCGCAACCGTATCAGCAGGCCGGGCCCGGCTTCCAGCCGTCATCAATTAGAACTTGTAGTTGGCACCCAGGTACAGCTGCGAGCTGCTATGCAGGTCAAGGGAGCCTGCCTTGCCGGCGCCGTGGGGCGACATTTCGGTGCTGGCGTTGGTGCGCAGGTAGCGGTAGCCGGCTTCGACCGAGGTGCTGGCGTTGATGTCCTGGATCACGCCGGCCTGCAGGCCGATGGCGTAGCCGATGTCGCTGTCACGGCTAAAGCCGCGGCTTTCCTGGTCCAGCTTGACCAAGCCGGCGGTGGCGCCACCGAACAGCTTGGTGTTGTAGTCGCCAATCGGCAGGAACACATCGTAGCTACCCAGCAGGTTTTGCTGACGCAGCTTGAAGCCGTTCGCGCTATCAGAGACGTTTTCATAGGTGGCGTAGTAGCGGCCGTCGGCGGTCTGCTGACCGGCGCGCACGCCCCAGGTGCTGCTGTCGTTGATCACTTTGTCCAGCGACGGGTTGTCCAGGTTGCTGTTCAGCGCGCTGGATTTCTGAATGTTGTTGTCGGTCTGGCCCCAGGTCAGGCCGACGAAATTATCAGCCGCCTGCGCCATGGCGGTACCGAACGCGAGCGTGCTTGCAAGGGCCAGCTTGGTCAGTGTGAATTTCATGGGGTGTTCCTCTTTCAGGTGGCAAAGGGTTTGTAGATCCAACGCCATCCATACTGCCTAGGTGCCCCTGAACAGCACCTGAACCCCCGCTGAACCTAAGCTGAACACACACCATGCTGCTGCCCGTAGGGTGCGCCGTGCGCACCGCGTTCATCGTACTGGTGCTGGTGCGCGCGGCGCACCCTACGGGTTTTCGCCCAGCAAAAAAAAACGGGAGCCTTCGCAGGCTCCCGCACTCATTCTCAGAGAATAATGCCAGCACCCACCCGGGCACTCGCTAAACAACCTCACCTACGCTCCCTCAGGAACGCGCCTGCAGTGTGGCAAAGCCGTGTGGATTTCTCCGTGTAGCTTTCGTTGCTGCCGTGCAATCTTTTGTAAACGCCAGCAAGGCTGGTGATGCGCCGGCCGAGCCGGCAAAATGCGGCCCCATGAACACATCCCACCTCCCACGCTGCTGCTCGCCCCTGCTGACCCACTGGCCCCTGCCCCATGCGTTGCAGGCGGTCACGCTGGTCAGTACGCAGTTCGACCCCGAGCAATTTGAGCCCGATGACTTTCAGCGCTGCGCCATCGCCCCGGTACGCGGCGTGGCCAAGCGTCAGGCCGAGCACCTGGCTGGGCGCCTGTGTGCCCGCGAGGCGTTGTGGCGCCAGGCGGAGATTAACGGCGTACCGGCGGTGGGCGAAGACCGCGCACCGCAGTGGCCGGCCGCCGTGTGTGGGTCGATCACCCATGGCAACGGCTGGGCCGCAGCGGTGGTCGGGGCGCGTGCACAGTGGCAAGGGTTGGGGCTGGATATCGAGAAGCGCCTGGCACCTGAGCGTGCCCTGCACCTGGCGGGCGAACTGCTGACACCGGCAGAACTGCAACGCCTGCAAGGGCTGGATGAAGCGGCCCAGGCGCTGCAGATCACCCTGACCTTCTCCCTCAAGGAGAGCCTGTTCAAGGCGCTCTACCCACTGGTGGGCGTGCGCTTCTACTTTCAGGAAGCCGAGGTACTCAGCTACTCGCCCGACGGCCAGGCCGAGCTGCGCCTGCTAACGCACCTGAGCGACAGCTGGCCGGCCGGCAGCCGGCTGCACGGGCAGTTCAGCGCGTCGACCGAGCAGGTGCTGACCCTGGTTGCCATCCCGGCGTAAGCCCTGCCCCAATCGTTAGGGTCTATTCCCGTTTCGTTCGCGGCCGCGCCGGAGCCAGTTTTAGCGCGAGGAAAGGCACGAGATGCGAAGTTTAGCGGGCTAAATGAGCCATCGAGAAACGCAGCATCTCGCTAAAACGGGCCCGGCCCTACGGGTTGCGCGCAAAATCTCGCCATGCGGTGTTGGAGGACTTGGCAAGGGAACAACCATTACCGGCGTCCTCCGCCTAGCCTGGCGAGATTTTGCGCAGCACCGCGGCTCGCAACGAAACGGGAACAGACCCTAAGGCAAATCCGATAAACTGCGCGGCATTGCCGCCCGGAGTGCCCCATGCGCGAAGAACTGAACCAAGGCCTGATCGATTTCCTCAAGGCCTCGCCCACCCCTTTCCACGCCACCCGCAGTTTGGCCCAGCGCCTGGAGGCCGCCGGCTTCCAGCACCTGGACGAGCGCGCCAGCTGGTACACCGAGCCCGGTGGCCGCTACTACGTGACCCGCAACGACTCCTCGATCATCGCCTTCCGTCTGGGCAGCCGTGACGTGCTGGAAGGCGGTATCCGCCTGGTCGGCGCACACACCGACAGCCCGTGCCTGCGCGTCAAGCCGCAGCCTGAGCTGCAGCGCCAGGGCTTTTTCCAGCTGGGGGTCGAAGTGTACGGCGGCGCCCTGCTCGCGCCCTGGTTCGACCGCGACCTGTCCTTAGCTGGCCGCGTGACCTACCGCCGCGACGGCAAGGTCGAGAGCCAACTGATCGACTTCCAGGCGCCGATTGCGGTGATCCCCAACCTGGCCATCCACCTGAACCGCGAAGCCAACCAGGGCTGGGCGATCAACGCGCAGACTGAGCTGCCGCCGATCCTCGCCCAGTGGGCCGGCAGCGAGCCGGCAGACTTCCGCGCGCTGATCACCGAGCAACTGGCCCGCGAGCACGACTTCAGCGCTGATGCAGTGCTCGACTACGAGCTGAGCTTCTACGACACCCAGAGCGCGGCGGTGATTGGCTTGAACGCCGAATTTATCGCCGGTGCGCGGCTGGATAACCTGCTGTCGTGCTACGCCGGGCTGCAAGCCCTGCTGGCTGCGCCCGACGATGAAACCTGCGTGCTGGTGTGCACCGACCACGAAGAAGTCGGCTCCTGCTCGGCCTGTGGCGCCGACGGCCCAATGCTCGAACAAGTACTGCGCCGCGTGCTGCCCGACGGCGACGCCTTTGTGCGGACCATCCAGCGCTCGCTGCTGGTCTCGGCCGACAACGCCCACGGCGTGCACCCCAACTACGCCGACAAGCACGACGGCAACCACGGCCCCAAGCTCAACGCCGGCCCGGTGATCAAGATCAACAGCAACCAGCGCTACGCGACCACCAGCGAGACGGCGGGTTTCTTCCGCCACCTGTGCCTGGAAAACGAGGTGCCGGTGCAGAGCTTCGTCACCCGCAGCGACATGGGTTGTGGCTCGACCATTGGCCCGATCACCGCCAGCCAATTGGGCGTGCGCACCGTGGACATCGGCCTGCCGACCTTCGCCATGCACTCGATCCGCGAACTGGCTGGCAGCCATGACCTGGCGCACCTGGTGAAGGTGCTCACCGCGTTCTATGCGAGCGCTGAGTTGCCGTAGGGTCTCGGCACTCATAACGTCGGCGTGGGAGCGGTCGGGCGGGGTTCCGCTTTGGCCGCGAAACGTTTAGCGCCTGCAAGGGCCTATCGCGAATAAAGACTAGGCGCCCCCTTCGCTCCTAAAAAAGCGGTAGGCGACACCGGTACCGTGCTGAGGAGCCTCAGGCGTAGGGTGCGCCGCGCGCACCAACGCAACACGCAGGTGCTCGTGGCATTCGGTGCGCACGGCGCACCCTACGGTGTTGTTGAAGTCACGCACGGCTCAATCCGGTACCTCGACGCTCACATGCAGGGCGTCGTGGCGCCAGAACTCCATGTCGCAGTCGATCAGCCGTCCGTGCTGGTCGCGGTTGACCCGCACAATGCGCAGCGCAGGGCTGCCCACGGCGACCTTGAGTGCCGTCGCCGCTTCGTTGTGCAGCGCGGTCGGCACCATGTCGAAACGCACCCGCCCATAGCGAATGCCGTATTCACTTTCATACAGCTCGGTCAGTGAGCGCGTCAGGTCGAACGACAGGATGCCGGAGAAGTACGCCGGGTTCAGGTAATGCTCGACATACAGCACCAGGCGCCCGTCGATGCGCCGCGCGCGGCGGATCTGGTAAACGCTGGATAAGCCGGGCAACCCCAATACTTCGCAAATATCCGCCGTGGCCGGCATCAGTCGGGCACTGAGCACCTCCGTGGCCGGCACCCGGCCCTGCTCGGCGACCATGGCGTGAAAGTGCGTGCGCACCAGCGGGTTGTAGGCCACCCGGGCTGGCGAAACGAACCAGCCGCGGCGCTCCTCCCGGTAAATCAGGCCCTGGGCTTCGAGTTGGCCCAAGGCTTCACGCAGGGTAATGCGCGTGGTGTCGAACACCTCGCTGAGCTTGCGCTCGGCGGGCAGTTGGCTGCCAGCAGCCAGCAAGCCGCGCTCGATCTGTTCTGCCAGCGCGCGGCAGATAGAGGTAACAGCACGGGGCGCGGGGTCACGCATGGGGCATTTCCTAACTGGACTAGTCCAACATGGTGCATATCGGACGGTTAACGGCAGCAGCCGTACTTAAGCGCGATGCTAGGCAGCGTAGATGACATCGGCATGACAGCAATAGGCATGCCGGACAAAGCCTCGCCCAGCACACAACACCTCGCCGCGAGCAGCCTGTACGCCATGGTCTACGCTAGACAAGCACCTCGCGGCGGGTCTGACGACGCCCGCCGACGACATAAAAATGTCATCTAAAACTTTTAGATTGGCGGGGTTCTTGCTGATCTAGACCAACACAACAAATCACCGCACCCACACGCAAAGGAGTCACCCATGAAGCACCTGCTACTGGCGTCCCTGATGGGCTCGGCCATCGCCCTGGCCACTCAGGCCATGGCCGCCGACACGGATTTGAAAGCACTCGAAGCAGCGGCCCGCGCCGAAGGTGCGGTGAACAGCGTCGGCATGCCCGACAGCTGGGCCAACTGGAAAGACACCTGGGAAGACCTGGGTCGCCTGTACGGCCTCAAGCACATGGACACCGACATGAGCTCGGCCCAGGAAATCGCCAAGTTCGCTGCAGAAAAAGACAACGCCAGCGCCGACATCGGTGACGTCGGCGCCGCCTTCGGCCCTATCGCCGTGCAGCAGGGCGTGACCCAGCCGTACAAACCGTCGACCTGGTCGCAGATCCCGGATTGGGCCAAAGACGCTGACGGCCACTGGATGCTCGGTTACACCGGCTCCATCGCCTTTATCGTCAACAAGCAACTGGTCAAGGACGTACCCACCAGCTGGGCTGAGCTGAAAAACGGCAAGTACCGCGTCGCCATCGGTGACGTCAGCGCTGCCGCCCAGGCGGTCAACGGTGTGCTGGCTGCAGCCATCGCCAACGGTGGTGACGAGAAGAACATCCAGCCGGGCCTGAACTACTTCGCCGAGATTGCCGAGCAGGGTCGCCTGTCGCTGGCCAACCCGACTATCCAGACCCTGGAAAAAGGTGAAGTAGAAGTCGGCGTGGTGTGGGACTTCAACGGCCTGTCCTACCGTGACCAGATCGACCCAAACCGTTTTGAAGTGCTGATCCCGTCCGACGGCTCGGTGATTTCCGGCTACAGCACCATCATCAACAAGTACGCGAAGAACCCCAACGCCGCCAAACTGGCGCGTGAGTACATCCTCAGCGACGCCGGCCAGATCAACCTGGCCAAGGGCAATGCCCGGCCGATCCGCGCCGAGCACCTGACCCTGCCCGCCGAAGTCCAGGCCAAGTTGCTGCCGAACGCGCAGTACGCCAAGGTCCAGCCGATCAAGGACCCTGCTGCCTGGGAAGCCACCTCCAAAGCGCTGCCGCAGCTGTGGCAGGAAAACGTGATCATCAATATGGAGTGATCCGGCAGTCGTCTCGTAGGGTGGACGGCGCTCTATCCGTCCACCCTTTCAAGATCGCAATAGTGGATGAAAAAAGCGTCATCCACCCTGCGCCGCTGCCAGCGCGTAGGGTGGACGACGCTTCATCCGTCCACCTTGCCATTTTGGCGTTTACCCATGCGGTGGATCGATGAAGTGCGATCGCCCTACGCTTTTTAGGACTTCCCATGCCTTCCAAGGTCATCCTCGTCGTCCTCGACGGCCTCAATTTCGAGGTTGCCCAACATGCTCTCGGCCACCTGCAGGCGTATCGCGCCGCCGGCCGTGCCGCGCTGTACAAGCTCGAGTGCGAGCTGCCTTCCCTGTCTCGCCCACTCTATGAGTGCATCCTCACCGGCGTGGCGCCGATCGACAGCGGTATCGTGCACAACAATGTCGTGCGCCTGTCCAACCAGCGCAGCGTGTTCCATTACGCCCGCGCCGCCGGGCTGAGCACCGCCGCTGCGGCCTACCACTGGATGAGCGAGCTGTATAACCGCGCGCCCTTCGTCGCCGCCCGCGACCGCCACACCGACGATGCCCAGTTGCCGATCCAGCACGGGCACTTTTATTACGCCGACCACTACCCGGATTCGCACCTGTTCGCCGACGCCGAGAGCCTGCGCCTCAAGCACGCGCCGGACTTTCTGCTGGTACACCCGATGAACATCGATGACGCCGGCCACAAGCACGGCCTCAGCAGCAGCCAGTACCGCAACAGCGCGCGCGGCGCCGATGTTGTCCTGGCGGATTACCTGCAAGGCTGGCTGGATGCCGGCTACCAGGTGCTGGTCACCGCCGACCACGGCATGAATGACGACCGCTCGCACAACGGCCTGCTGCCGGAAGAACGTGAAGTGCCGCTGTTCGTGCTGGGCGACGCCTTCAGCCTCGACGAGACGGCTGCGCCGAAACAGACCGAGCTGTGCGGCACCCTCTGCGAGCTGCTCGGCGTGCCCCATGACAAACCGCTGTGCCGGGAGTTGTTGAAATGAGCGCAACGCAGAAACCGCGCGGCAAGTGGCTGGCCCTGTTGTGGCTGGTGCCCTTTGCGGTGTTTTTTATCGCGTTTCAGGTGGCGCCGCTGGTCTGGGTCGCCGTCAACAGCCTGAACAGCCCCGAGGGCTGGGGCCTGGCCAATTTCAGCAAGGTGTTCAGCTCGCGCTTCTACATGCAGGCGATCAAGCACAGCCTGCAAATTGCCTTCTGGTCGAGCGTGTTTGGCATGGCCATCGCCTTGCTCGGCAGCTATTCGCTGCGTCAGGTCGACTCGCGCCTGCGTGATTTCGTCATGGCCTTTTCAAACATGACCAGCAACTTTGCCGGCGTGCCCCTGGCATTCGCCTTCATCATCCTGCTCGGCTTCAACGGTGCGCTGACGCTGCTGCTGATCAAGATCGGCCTGATCGAGAGCTTCAACCTCTACTCGAAAAACGGCCTGATCGTGCTCTACACCTACTTCCAGATCCCCCTCGGGGTGCTCCTGCTGTACCCGGCTTTCGACGCCCTGCGCCAGGACTGGCGCGAATCGGCCGCGCTGCTCGGCGCCGGCACCTGGGCGTTCTGGCGCTACATCGGCCTGCCGGTGCTGACCCCGGCGCTGCTCGGCACCTTCGTTATTCTGCTGGCCAACGCCCTGGGCGCTTACGCGACCGTGTACTACCTCACCACCGGCAACTTCAACGTGCTGCCGATCCGCATCGCCGGCCTGGTCTCGGGGGATATTTCCCTGGACCCGAACCTGGCCAGCGCCCTGTCGATGATCCTGGTTGGGCTGATGGCGGTGATTACCGTGGCCCATCAACTGCTGCTCAAGAGGAGCTACCATGTCGCGCGCTGAGGCCAAACCAGCGGCGCTCTACCACCGCATTGTGGTCTGGCTGCTGTTCGTCATCCTGCTCCTGCCGCTGGCCGGCACACTGCTCTACTCGCTGTCGACCAGTTGGTCGGCGAGCATCCTGCCCGATGGCCTGACCTTCAAGTGGTACGTCGCGCTCTGGGGCGATGCGCGTTTTCTCAACGCCTTCATGCAGTCGCTGCTGGTGTGCTTTGGCGCCCTGGCGCTGTCGGTGGTGCTGATTCTGCCGCTGCTGTTCGTGGTGCATTACCACTTTCCGAAACTCGACGGCTTGATGAACGTGCTGATCCTGCTGCCGTTCGCCGTACCGCCGGTGGTGTCCTCGGTAGGGCTGCTGCAGCTCTACGGTTCGGGACCGCTGGCAATGACCGGCACGCCGTGGATTCTGGTCGGCTGCTACTTCACCATCGCCCTGCCGTTTATGTACCGCGCCATCACCAACAACCTGCAGGCGATCAACCTGCCCGATCTGATGGACGCCGCCCACCTGCTCGGCGCCAGCACCTGGAAAGCTGCTTTTCTGGTGGTGCTGCCCAACCTGCGCAAGGGCCTGATGGTCTCGCTGTTTCTCTCGTTCAGCTTTCTGTTCGGTGAGTTCGTGTTCGCCAACATGCTGGTCGGCACCCGCTACGAGACGCTGCAGGTGTACCTCAACAACATGAAAAACAGCAGCGGCCACTTCAACAGCGCCCTGGTGATTTCCTACTTCTTTTTCGTGCTGATCTTTACCTGGGCAGCCAATCGCCTGAACAAGGACAAGTCATGAGCTACCTGAGCATCCGCGGCCTGCACAAGCAATACGGCGCCACGCCGATCTTCAGCGACATCAACTGCGAAATCGCCCAGGGCGAGTTCGTCACTCTGCTTGGCCCCTCGGGTTGCGGCAAGTCCACCCTGCTGCGCTGCATCGCCGGGCTGACCGAGGTCAATGGCGGGCAGATCCTCCTCGAAGGCGAAGACCTAGTACCGCTGGCGCCGCAAAAACGCGGCATCGGCATGGTATTCCAGAGCTATGCGCTGTTCCCCAACATGACCGTGCAGCAGAACGTCGCCTTCGGCCTGCGCATGCAGAAAGTCGCCGCCGCCGACAGCACGCGCCGCGTGGGCGAGGCGCTGGACATGGTCGAGCTGGGCAGCTTTGCCGATCGCTACCCGCACCAGCTCTCCGGCGGCCAGTGCCAACGTGTGGCCCTGGCCCGCTCGCTGGTCACCCGCCCGCGTCTGCTGCTGCTCGACGAGCCGCTCTCGGCGCTGGATGCGCGAATTCGCAAGCACCTGCGCGAGCAGATCCGCAGCATCCAGCAGGAACTGGGCCTGACCACCATCTTCGTCACCCACGACCAGGAAGAAGCCCTGGTGATGAGCGACCGTATCGTGCTGATGAACGCCGGGCGTATCGTCCAAAGCGGCGACGCCGAAACCCTCTACACCGCGCCGTTGGACGCTTTCGCCGCCGGCTTTATCGGCAACTACAACCTGCTCGATGCCGACAGCGCCAGCCGCCTGCTGTTGCGCCCGATCAACAGCCGCGTGGCGATCCGCCCGGAGTCCATCGAGATCAGCGCCCAGGGCGCCATCGAAGCGCAGATCCGCAGCCACAGCCTGCTCGGCAACGTTATCCGCTACCGGGTCGAGGCACGCGGCGTGGAGTTGCTGGTGGACGTGCTGAACCGCTCAGAAGCCGACCTGCACAGCGCCGGGCAGGCGATTGCGCTTACCATAGACGCCTCTGCAATTCGTGAGGTGGCTTGATGGCACTGGCAATTTTCGATCTGGACGAAACCCTGATTCACGGCGATTGCGCCAGCCTGTGGAGCGCCGAAATGGCCAAGCTCGCCTGGGTCGACGGCGAAAGTTTTCTACGCCGCGATGAGGAACTGATGGCGCTGTATGCCGAGGGCAAGCTGGCCATGGAAGACTACATGGCGTTCAGCCTGTCGCCCCTGGTCGGGCGCACCGAGGAGGAAGTCGCCTTCGTCGTCGAGCCCTATGTCGAGGACGTCATCGAGCCGCTGTTCTACAGCGACGCCACCCGCTGCCTGGCAACCCACCGCGCGGCCGGTGATCGCATTCTGATCATCTCCGCCTCGGCGCACTTTCTGGTCAGCGCGATTGCTGCACGGTTGAAGATCGACGAAGTCCTGGCCATCGACCTGGAGCAGCAGCACGGCTGCTACAGCGGCCGCACCCAGGGCGTGCTGACCTACCGCGAAGGCAAGGTACAGCGCCTGCACGCCTGGCTCGCCGCCGAGGGCGAAAGCCTCGACGGCGCCTACTTCTACTCAGACTCACGCAACGACCTGCCGCTGCTGCAATTGGTCGACAAGCCCCATGTGGTCAACCCTGATCCGGCGCTGCGTGCCCATGCCGAGCAGGCCGGCTGGCCGATTCTGAACTGGCGCTGAGCAGCGCAACTGCTACGCCATGTGGCGGTCGGATAATTCAGCACAGAAGTTTTTGCCGCGAAGAGCGCGCCATCGGGCGCAAAACGCGGTAAAAATGTCGCCCGCCTCTTCCCCTCATCAGGAGTCTGCCATGAGCGATACGGCCACCCAGAACACGTTGACCATCTCCACCGCCGACGGCGATTTCAGCGCCTTCGTCGCCCAGCCCACGGCGCACCCGGCACCGGTGATCGTGGTGATTCAGGAAATCTTCGGCATCAACGAAGACATGCGCACCACCTGCCGCCAACTGGCCGCCCAGGGCTACCTGGCCGTGTGCCCAGACCTGTTCTGGCGCCAAGAGCCGGGCGTCAGCCTGACCGACAAGACCCAGGCCGAATGGGACAAAGCCTTCGCCCTGTACCAAGGCTTTGATGTCGCCAAGGGCGTCGACGACATCGCCGCCACCCTGGCAGCTGCACGTGCCCTGCCCCAGGCTGGCAGCAAGGCCGGCGTGGTTGGCTATTGCCTGGGCGGCCTGCTGGCCTACCTGAGCGCTGCGCGTACCGATGTCGACGCGGCCGTGTCCTATTACGGCGTGGGCATCGAAGGCCACCTGGGCGAAGCCGAGAGCATCGACAAAGCCCTGCTGATGCACATGGGCGAGGCCGACGGCTTCGTCAGCCCCGAGGCCCGCGCACAGATCATCGCGGCGCTGCAAAGCAAGCCCGAGGTGCAGGTGCATGTCTACCCAGGCTGCGACCACGCCTTCGCACGTAATGCCGGCGTGCACTTTGATGCCGACGCCGCGCAACTGGCTAACAGCCGCACAGCTGAGTTCTTTGCCGCGCAGCTGAAGTAAGCGGCGGGTGCATCACAGCGGCCAGGGCTACGCAGCACTGGCCGCTCCAGCTGTGAACGCCGGCAGGCTACTTGGTTAGAATGCCGCCCCGTTTCTTGAGTAGCGCCCCGCGATGCCCTCTCCGCTAGCCCGCTATAACCACGCCCTCGAACACCTGGGTTTCCATTCCGACGAGGCCCAGCGCCAGGCTGTCATGGCACTGCAGAATTGCTACGCTGAGCTGCACGCCAGCCCGGCACGTGCCCCCCTTGGCGTCTACCTGTGGGGGCCGGTAGGCCGTGGTAAGACCTGGTTGATGGATCAGTTCCAGCAATGCCTAGAGGTGCCGTCACGGCGCCAACACTTTCATCACTTCATGCAGTGGGTGCACCGGCGCCTGTTCGAGCTGAGTGGCACGCCAGCACCTTTGCAGGCCCTGGCGGCAGGGCTGGCCGATGAGGTGCGGGTGCTGTGCTTCGACGAACTCTTCGTCAATGACATTGGCGATGCGATCATTCTCGGTGGCCTGTTTCAGGCCCTGTTCAGCCACAACGTGGTGCTGGTCGCCACCTCCAACCAGCCGCCCGATCAGCTCTACGCCGACGGGTTCAACCGCGAGCGTTTCCTGCCGGCGATTGCAGCGCTGAACGCGAACATGCAGGTGGTCGCGGTGGCGGGTGAACAAGATCACCGCCAGCACCCTGGCCGGGCCCACACCCGCTACTGGGTACGCGCCGCGGGCCAGGCCAGCGTCATGGGCGAACAGTTTCAGCAGCTCAGCGCCGGGCAATCAGTCAGCAGTGCGCCTGTATCGCTGGAGCATCGCAGCATCGCCGTGGTGCGCCACAGCCCGAGCGTGCTCTGGTGCCGCTTTGCCGACCTGTGCCTGCAACCGCTCGCGGCCAGCGATTACATCGCCTTGTGCGACCGCTTTCAGGCCTTGCTGATCAGCGACGTGCCACGCCTGGGCAGCCCGCCTCGCCCCAGCCGCATCGCCCGTGGCACCGAGGACGGCGTCGAGCGAGTGGTCGCCGGCGACCGTGTCCTGCCTGCGCTGTCGGTGCATGACGATGCGGTGCGACGCTTTATTGCCCTGGTCGATGAATGCTACGACCGCCACGTACCGCTGTACCTGGAAGCCGAGGTCGAGCTGACGGCGCTGTACACCGAAGGCGCGCTGACCTTTGCCTTTCGCCGCACCCTCAGCCGCCTGCAAGAGATGCAGCTGGAGCGCTTTGTGACACGCGACCTGCCCACAGCGCGCTGATACCTGCCACTCGTCCGGCGCTGAGCTGATGGCAGGAGCTATTGCCCCTCGGGCAGGGTCTGAACAGAAGTGGATGTAACTGAGCAGCCAGCGTGCGTGCACTTCAAACGGGTGTTCATGGAAAAAGTGGGCGGTTTCAGTGCGCAGTGATATCATTTTGCCCAACCGCAAGGCTGCATTCACGAACGGATTCGTTTATGACCAACAAGCTTATCGTGCTGGCTTCCACTGCGTTGGTCGTGCTCTACGTCACGACATTTTTAGCGGCTCCCCTCCCTTTTTAGTCTCCAGCAAGGACGCGTGCAATGACCCCCAAAGAACAACAACTCGCTGAGCTGCTGACCCTGAGTGCGCGCAGCGTGACCCACATGACCGCCGCCATGACTGCCCTGTCGTTCGACCTGTTGCGCAGCAGCGACCCTGGCGTGCGCGGCGCAGGCAACCGCATGATCGCGCGGCTTGAAGCCGTCAGCAAAGAACTGGACCAGCAGTGGAAACTCATCAGCGCCCTGACCGGTGAACCCGAGCCCACCCGCGCCGACGCGGTTGAAGTGGTGCAACTGCACAGCCTCTGAACACACCACGTAGCGACCGGTGTGGCAGCCTGGACGGGCTGCCACACGCATCCAGTCGAGGCTACCCCTCCCCGAAACGCCCCCTGTTTCAAATCCCTCACTCGACCGAGTTAGTCTGGAATCCGCACGCGCCTATCGCGTGTTGAGTGCAGGAAAAATCTAGCGTGGCGCGTATCCGGTAACGCCGAACGGCCTTGCATTCTGCACGGCGACCAACGGCCAATCGTGCAGAATACTACCAAGCGCGGCCCTAAAAATTACGCAAGCTATTGATCTATATAGAGTTAAATAGCTGGCACGCGACATGCTCAAGGGAAGCCATATTTCCACCCTTGGAGCCTCGTCATGAAAATTGGATTGGACCTTCTCTATACCGCCTTCCCCGAGCACACCGTCAGCGTCACCCCACGCCCGGACGGTAACTTGCTGCTGACCCTGAGCAAGGACGACGTCTCCCAGTATTCGCGGGCCGTCAGCGTTGACGCCATGTTCGCCAAGCCCGCCGCAGAAAAGCTGATCAAACAGCTGCGCCGCGACATGAAACTTGAGGAAGAAGGCGGCGCCTGGAGCAGCCAGGACGCCCCCTGGCTGTGTGCCGAACTGCCGACCTACCTGGGTGGGCCGATTCACTTCCGCGCCATGCAAACCCTGGTCGCGCGTCGCAAGATCAATTGATCAGCCGTGCCGGCTTACGCCTGTCGCCCTAGGCCGCCTCGTAAGCCGGCACCACGAAACCGCTGATCGCCCACAGGGAATCTTACCCACCCAGCCGGTTCACACCTGAAAGGGATACACCCGCCAAGACGGGATTACCCGCTGCACCTCGCCCGCTGACGAGGATGCCTTTCACCCCTTTGATGCCTGCAGGATCGGACCATGACGACCTTTACCGCGTTTGCCAGTGACCCAAGCACCGCCACGCCGCTGTCCCACAACACGCCGTCATCCGGACCCGCCCGCCAGGTCTATGATGCCTTGCTGCTAGAACCCAACGCAGCCGCCAGCCGCGCGCAGGCGCATGCGCTGCTTGAGCAGCAACTGGCCTTGGCTGCCGAGCAGGAGGACGATCTGCCGGATGATCCGCGGCAGTTGGCGAGCTGGGTCAGCGCCAGCGTCAATCGTGCCGTCGAGGCGTATCAGGCCTATCTGGACGCGCGTAAACAGGGCGCACCGCGGCGTTACTTCAGCACCCGCGCGCAGGCCCTATACTTCATCCGCAGCGTTGCACCGACCAAATGCGTCGATGGCGCCTGGCTGTATGGCCTGCTGCCGCACTACCGCGACGTGCGTTTCCACGGCCTGATTCGCACCTACCTGGAAGAACTGGGCGATGGCGACCCGGCACTCAACCATGTGGTGCTGTATCAGAAACTGCTGGCCCGCTACGGCTGCGACGACCCGCTAGCACTGAGCGATGAGCACTACCTACAAGGCGCCCTGCAGCTCAGTCTGGGTTACACCGCCCAGCAGCACCTGCCGGAACTGATCGGCTACAACCTCGGCTATGAGCAGTTGCCGCTGCACCTGATGATCAGCGCCTTTGAGCTCAACGAGCTGGGCATCGACCCTTATTACTTCCAGCTGCATGTGACCATCGACAACGCCAGCACCGGCCACGCGCACAAAGCCATGCAGGCGGTGCTGCAAAACCTGCCGGTGGTGGGCGATGCCGAAGCCTTCTACCGACGGGTGCGCCAGGGCTATCGCCTGAATGATCAGGGCCTGGGCAGCACCACCATCATCGAGCGCTTCGACCTGCACACTGAGCTGCTCGATATTCTCGAGCGCAAGCGCCAGGACGCCGGCCAGGTGCATTCGGATTACTGCCGGATAGAGGGCCGCACCGTCAATGAATGGCTCAGCGTGCCCGGGCAGCTCGACGCCTTTCTCCAGGCGATGGAAAAGCGCGGCTGGATTCAGCGCCACCGCGATCCGCAGCACAGCCGCTTCTGGCAGTTGGTACAGGGCGAGCAAGCAGCGATGTTTGGCGTCTTCAGTCCCTACGAGTTGCAGGTGCTGCACGACTGGATCGCCGGAGACTGGCAGTCGCCCTCGCAGCCGGACCTGCAACTGGTGGGCGGCTCGCCGGCGCGCAGCCTCTTTCGCTCGCACTTTCGTCAGCCTCTCGCGTCCCTCGTTAATCAGACACGCAAACCGGAGTCGGGCAACGCTAAGCAGGCCAACGACTTCAACGATGAGTGCCAGGCCCTGCAAGACCAACTCGACGGCTTGCCCAAAGACCTGCAGGCGCAGCGCTTGATCGAGCTGATGGCCCCGGCTTATCACGCCAGCCCAGCCGGGCTGTATGCCACCCGCCAATTCAGTGCCCTGCTACAACACCCTTGAGGCCACCATGTCCACACCGTTGCCTGTTGCCGCCACCGCCCAGTGCCCCGAACGCACCACCGCCCTGCTCGCCTTGGGCCAGGCGCTGCAGGAGCGCCACTACCACTTCGTCACGGTCACACCGCTAACCCACCAACGCCTGCACACACGCTGGGGCGAGGCGCCCGGCGAGAGTCTTGCCGATATTTTTGGCTGGAGCCGCCGCTTCTCGGCGCAGAGCATCGACGCCGATTTGTTCGCCTTGATGCAGCAGGCCGATGTGCTGCAAGCAGACGGCCCGTATTGGCGCAGCAGTGTGCGCTGGTCGAGCCTGGATGATCGCTTGCTGGTGCATTCGGGGTTTCCCACCGACAGCCAGTCGGCGGTGTTCTTCGGGCCGGACAGCTACCGTTTCGTACAGGCCATCGATGCTCACCTGCGCACCGAAACCCGCCCCGACCTGCGCGTGGCCGATATCGGCTGCGGTGCAGGCCCGGGGGCTCTGCGTGTGGCCCAGGCACGCCCAGGTGCCGAGGTGCATGCGCTGGACATCAACCCACTGGCTCTGGCCTATACCGAGGTGAATGCGCGGCTGGCCGGCAGCGAACAGCTGCAGATCAAGCACAGTGACCTGCTGCAGGATGTCGACGGTGAGTTTGACCTGATCATCGCCAACCCGCCCTACCTGCTCGACCCCCAGCAGCGTGCGTACCGGCACGGTGGCGGCGAGTTGGGAACCGGCCTGGCCCAGGCGATTATCGCCACCGCCCTGGAGCGTTTGGCGCCTGAGGGCAGCCTGTTGCTTTACACCGGCGTGGCGATGCTCGCGTCAGGCGACCCGTTCTTGCAGATGTTGAGCACCCTGCTCGACGGCCAGCCGTTCGACTGGCACTACCGCGAGGTGGACCCAGATGTATTCGGCGAAGAGCTGCTGCAACCGGCGTATGCCGACGCGCAGCGCATCGCCGCGGTGGTGCTCACGCTCAGTCGCCTGCCCGCCTAGGGCCTGGTCCCGTTTCGCTCGGGGCTTGCGACGAAACGGGAACGACCTCTAAATCAGGCCGCCGGCTCGAACAGCCGCACGGCCTGGATTTCCCGAACCAACATACGCGCTTTGAGCTGACGGCTCTGCTCGCGCACCTTGGCCAGGCTGCCTTCCTTGACGTGACCATAGCCACGGATCTGCTCCGGCAGCTCGGCCAGCGCCACCGCTGTGCGGTAGTTGTCGGCGTTGAGTTCCTTGAGCAAGTACTCCAGGTCCTGCTCGTAGTCATCAATCAACTGCAGCTCAAGCTTGCGCTCGGCGCTGTAGCCAAACAGGTCCAGCGCGGTACCGCGGAGGAACTTGAATTTGGCCAGCACGCCGAAGGCCTTGAGCATCCAGGGGCCGAATTGGCGCTTGCGCGGCTCGCCAGTGCTGGCATCCGGCTTGCTCAGCCAGGACGGTGCCAGGTGGAACTCCAGGCGGTAATCACCGCTGAACTGCGCCTCCAGCTGACGGATAAAGCTGCCATCGCTGTACAGCCGCGCCACTTCATACTCGTCCTTGTAGGCCAGCAGTTTGAAGTAGTAACGCGCCACGGCCTTGCTCAGCGCCTGGTCAGCGCTCTTGTCGAGCTGCTGCACCCGCGCCACCTGCTCGCGGTAGCGCTCGGCGTAGGCGGCGTTGTGGTAGGCCGTCAGGCGCACCACGCGATCGGCGATGATATCTTCCAGGGTCTGGCAATGCGGCGCTTCGATCACTTCTGGCTTGGCCAGACGCTCCACGGCAACCGCATCATGGGCCGCACGACGGCCCCAGAGGAAGGCTTGCTGATTGAGCTGCACGGCCACGCCGTTAAGCTCGATGGCCTTGTTGATGGCTTCGGCGGACACCGGCACCAAGCCCTTCTGATACGCGAAACCGAGCATAAACAGGTTGGTGGCGATGCTGTCGCCGAGCAGGCGCGTGGCCAGGCGGCTGGCATCGACAAAATGGGTTTTGCTCGCACCCACCGCCTCGATCAGCGCCTCGCGCATGGCCGCGCCAGGTACCTGGGCATCGGGGTTGCGGGTGAATTCGGCGGTGGCCGCTTCATGGCTGTTGACCACCGCATGGGCGATCTTGTCATTCAGCTTGGCCAGGGCCTCTTCACTGGCCGAGACCACCTGATCGCAGCCGAGCAGCAGGTCGGTTTCCCCAGCCGCAATGCGTACGGCAAAGATATCGTCCTGCTTGGCGGCAACCCGGATATGAGTAATCACCGGGCCGAACTTCTGCGCCAACCCCGCCTGATCGAGCACGGTGCAGCCCTTGCCTTCGCTGTGCGCGGCCATGCCAAGCAGCGCACCGACCGTGGTCACGCCGCTGCCGCCGACACCCGGCAGGAGGATATTCCAGGGGCGATCCAGCGCGGGCTGGCGCGGCTCCGGCAAAGCGATAAACAGTGCGCTCAAACCGACGGCTTCCGGCTTGCGCAGGCTACCGCCGTGCACGGTGACAAAGCTTGGGCAGAAGCCTTCAACGCAGCTGAAATCCTTGTTGCAGGCGTTCTGGTCGATCTCACGCTTGCGCCCCAGTTCGGTTTCCAGCGGCAGCACCGACAGGCAGTTGGACTTCACACTGCAATCACCACAGCCCTCGCACACCGCAGGGTTGATAAAGGCACGCTTCTGCGGGTCGACCAGCTTGCCGCGCTTGCGCCGACGGCGTTTCTCGGTGGCGCAGGTCTGGTCATAGATGATCACCGAGCAGCCCTGGAACTCGCGCAGCTCACGCTGCACGGCATCCAGGTCACGGCGATGGTGGAAGGTGACGATAGGCGCGAAGGTCGCGCGAGTCGGGTATTTCTCCGGCTCATCGGTGACCAGGGCGATGCGTTTCACCCCTTCGGCATACACCTGCTGGCTCAGTTGATCGACGCGCAGTTCGCCGTCGATAGGCTGGCCGCCGGTCATGGCCACGGCGTCGTTGTAGAGAATCTTGTAGGTGATATTCACCCCGGCGGCCACGGACGCGCGCAGGGCCAGCTGGCCGGAGTGGAAGTAGGTGCCGTCACCGAGATTCTGGAAGATATGCGGCGTGTCGGTAAACGGCGCCTGGCCGATCCAGGTCGCGCCCTCACCGCCCATCTGGGTAAAGGTGTCGGTGTTACGGTCCATCCACTGGGTCATGTAATGGCAACCGATACCGCCCTGGGCGCGGCTGCCTTCCGGCAGCTTGGTCGAGGTGTTGTGCGGGCAACCGGAGCAGAAATGCGGGGTGCGTACAGTGGTGTGCTTGGGCGCGGCCAGCGAGGCTTCTTTAGCCGCGAGAAAGGCCAGGCGCTCTTCAATCTGTGGGCTGCTGTAGATAGGCGCGAGGCGCTTGGCAATGGCGCGGGCGATCATTGCCGGGGTCAGTTCGGAGAGGTTGGGCAGCAGCGAATGGCCGGCTTCATCGAACTCGCCCACCACCACCGGGCGCTTGCCCACGGGCCAGTTGTACAGCTGACCGGTGAGCTGGTCTTCGATGATGCTGCGTTTTTCCTCGACCACCAGAATCTCGTCCAGACCTTCAGCGAACTCATGCACCGACACCGGCTCAAGCGGCCAGCTCATGCCGACCTTGAGTACGCGCAGGCCCACCTGGGCGCACAGCGCTTCATCCAGGCCGAGGTCATCCAGCGCCTGGCGCACGTCGAGGTAGGACTTGCCGGTGGTGATAATGCCCAGGCGCGGGTTGGGCGAATCGAGCTTGATCTGGTTGAGGTTGTTGGCCAGCGCAAAGGCGCGGGCGGCGTAGATCTTGTAGGTGTTGAGGCGTGCCTCCTGAGCCAGGGGTGGGTCCGGCCAGCGGATATACACGCCGTCTTCCGGCAGCTGGAAGTCTTCGGGAATTTTCACCTGAATACGCAGCGGATCGACATCCACCACGGCGGAAGAGTCGACGTTCTCGGCGATGGTTTTCAGCGCCACCCAGCAACCGCTGTAGCGCGACAGCGCCCAGCCGATGATGCCGTAATCGAGAATTTCCTGAACGTTGGCCGGGTTGAGTACCGGGATCGAGGCAGCGATAAACGCATGCTCGCTCTGGTTGGCGATGCTTGAGGATTTGCAGCCATGGTCGTCACCGGCCAGCAGCAGCACGCCGCCATGCTCGGACACGCCGGCCGAGTTGCCGTGCTTGAACACATCACCGCAACGGTCCACACCCGGCCCCTTGCCGTACCACATGGCGAACACGCCGTCGTAGCGCGCGCCGGGGAATAGGCTGGTCTGCTGGCTGCCCCACACCGAGGTGGCGGCCAACTCTTCGTTGACGCCCGGCTGAAAGTGGATGTGGTTGTCCTTAAGGTACTGCTTGGCGTCCCACAGGCTCTTGTCGAGGTTGCCCAGCGGCGAGCCCCGGTAGCCGGAAATAAAGCACGCGGTATTCAGGCCATGGGCGGCGTCACGCTGCTTTTGCAGCATGGGCAGGCGGGTCAGGGCCTGGGTGCCGGTCAGGTAGAGGTGACCGGTAGCAAGGCGGTACTTGTCATCCAGGCGGATCTCGGCCAGAGACATTCTTCGCTCCTTTTATTCTTATGGAGAGCTGGCCTGGCAACGGTAGGTGCCGGCCTTTTCCACGTTTGGCAGGATCGCTGCACAACACGCATGCCTAAGAATATGAACGGAGCGCGTTGGGAATTTCTTTCTATTTGCTGGACGTTTTGCAGATACAGCGCATGATTAATCCAACAAGAACAAAAATTCAGGAACAGTCATGCAAGAAAAACTCAGCCCCATCGACCGCAAGATTCTCCGCCTGCTGCAGCACAACGCCGACCTCTCCGCCGCCGAGATCGCGGAGAAAGTGGAGTTATCGCAATCGCCCTGCTGGCGGCGGATTCATCGCATGCAGGAAGACGGCATTATCGAGCGCAAAGTCGCGCTGCTCAGCCACAAGCAACTGGGCTTTAGCATCACCGTGTTTGTCGATATCAAACTGTCGGCGCACGGGCGCAGCAATCTGGAAGAGTTTGAAAAAGCCGTGGTCGGTTACCCCGAGGTGCTGGAGTGTTTCACCATGGCCGGCGGCTCGGATTACCTGCTCAAGGTGGTGGCCAAGGACATCGCCAGCTACGAGCGCTTTTTGCGCGACCACCTGCTGCAGCGCCCGCATGTGCACGAAGCGCACTCGCATATCGCCATGAGCGAGGTGAAGCGGACCACTGAATTACCTCTGGATTAAACCCGCGAAGAACCTGCTCTATGGCGATTGCTGGCCCGTAGGGTGCGCCGTGCGCACCAAAATGTCCTTATCCTCGGTGCGCACAGCGCACCCTACCCGATTGGCACCCGCCCACCACAACGCCAGCGGGCCGAGCAGCAGGAGCACGCCCATCAGGGCAAACGCCGCCCACCAGCCGAGCAGGCGGGTATCACCCAACACATCCAGACTGATGCCAAACAGCAGCGGGCCGAGAAAGGCGCCGCTAAAGCCCGTGCAGGAATACAGCGCCATGGCCGCACCCCGGTGGCTGGCGGGCGCGACTTCGATCAGGCCAGCGGTCAGGGATGACGAATCAGCGGTGACGGCGATGCTGTAGAGCAGCACCACAACCAGCATCAGCCAAAACGGCAAGGCCGCACTCAACCCGATAAACACCGCCAACACGGCCGAGCTGAGCATCACCGCGATCAACCAGCGCTGGCGACCAAAGCGCAGCGCCAGCTCATTGCCAAAGATGCTCGCGGGCATACCGATCAGGGTCACCAGCATCGCCACCGAGGTGCCGGACAACCAGGGATCGCTGCCCTGCAAGTGCCCGGAAAACACCACAAAGGCCACTACCCAGGCACGCAGGGCGAACAGTTCCAGGTTATGCACCGCATAAGCCAGGCAGTAAGCCGCCACCGCACGGTTTTTCAGCGGGGCCAGATCCAGCAGCTTGCGCGGCGCATGCTGCACCACCGCTTTTGGCTGCAAGCCCCAATAGACCATGGCCCAGGCCAGCAAGGCGCAGATGCCACTGAGCAGAGTCGGCAACTGCCAACCGCCGAACGTGGCCAGCTCGCCGGCGAGGATAAACGACAGCGCAGTGCCCAAACCGAAGCTCGCGGTATAGAACGCCACCGCGCGCGACTGCGCCGGCCCTTCGATCCGTTCGGACAGCGCCTTGAGCCCCGGCATGTAAGTGCCGGCCAGGCCGACGCCCGCCAGCACCCGCCAGGCCAGGGCCGACCAGAAACCATCGGCGAAAACAAAACCGGCATTGGCCGCGGCAGTCAGCAGCATCGCCGCCAGGTAGATCAGCCGCGCATCGTATTTGTCGGTGAGCCCGGTGAGGACCGGTACCGCGACCATATAGCCAAGAAAGAATCCGCCACCGATCCAGCCCGCCTGGGTATTACTCAGCCCCCATAGCGCCTGAAAGTCCGGCAGCAAGGCGGCAAACAGGGCAAAGCCCGCCATGCCCAGGGTTTCCGCGCCGCACAGCAGCAGAGTGATGCGGCGGGCGTTATTCATAACACCACCAACGCGTAGGGTGGGTTAGCGCCGCCGAACTCCGTTCGATAAGCCGACTGCGATAGCAGCGCGGCGCGTAACCCACCAAGCGATAGAACGCGTTGCGCCGATGGTGGGTTACGCCGCATCTCAAGACGCGCGACGTCTCGCAAGCGCGGTAGGCGGCTAACCCACCCTACGAACTGCGTATCGCGGCTAAAGCGGCTCGCCGCCCGGCCCCTCCCACAAAAGCGCTGGCCACTCATAGCACTCGTCCATCAAAGGCCAGGCTTACGCCGGCCGGCAAGGCGTCGGAGTTATCCAACAACCAGGCATCGAAGCTGTGGCCGATATGGGTCAGCACAGTTTCTCTGGGCCGCAGCTGCTCAACCACCTCCAGCGCGCGGGTCAGGTCGTTGTGGTTGCGCGGGGCGATGGGCTGCGGTGCGGTGGAGCAATCCAGCACCAGCAGATCCAGCGGCTGCTGGCGCAGCACCTCGGCGCTGGCGTCCGGCACGCCAAGGGTGTCTGTCAGATAGGCGATACGCCGCTGTTCGCCACTCGCCGTTAAGCCTTGCAGTAGATAACCAAAGGTCGGTTTGGAGTGATTAAGCGGCAGCGCCGTGACGCTGAGCTCACCCAGTTGCCGACGCTCGAAGGCGGCAAACGGCTGGCTGAAATCAAGAATGCCGGGGTGCTTGTACAAGTCGGCCAAGCCTTCTGGATCATCCGGGCCATGCACCGGAATAATCAGCCCCTGCCCCCAGCGCAGGTGCAGCAAGCCCTGAGCGTGATCGGCGTGGTAATGGGTTTGCAGAATGCCGCTCAGGCTATGGGGCGGGAAGCGCTCGCACAGATCGGTCAGCCCCGAGTCGATCAGCCAGCGCTGCGCGCCACATTCAATCAGCGCGCAACAGGGGCCACGGTGCCGCGCGGGGTACATCCGTGCGCTGTCGCAGGCCGCGCAGCTGCAATTGTACACCGGCATTTGGCGCGCATCGCCGGTGCCGAGCAGGGTCAGGCGCATGCGTGCGCATCGCTAAGCAATTGCAGCAGGCGGCTGACGGTGTGCTGCAGGGGGCCGGAGTTGTCGAGGATTGTCAGGAACTCCCCTGTGGGAGGGGCTTTAGCCGCGACAGTCGCCGCTGCGACTGCAGGGATGCAGGAGGTAGAGCGAAGCAGGATGCCCGAGCCGAAAGCGCCTCCCACAGGGGTAAAGCTGCGGCTACGCGCCAGGCGCTGATCGATCTGCTCCGGCGTCTCGCGGCCGCGAGCCAGCAGACGCTGGCGCAGTACCGCTTCGTCGACCTGCAGAAGAATCGCCAGCAGATCCGGATAGCGCTGACGAGCCGCCTCTAGATGACCGCGCGAGCCATTAATCAGCACGTCCTGGCCGGCGCTCAGCCAGTCATCGATCTCGCGCGGGATGCCGTAGGCCAGGCCATTGGCACGCCAGCTCAGGGCGAAGGCGCCCTCGCCTTCCAAGCGCTCGAACTCCGCGGGACTGACCCCTAGCGCGTCCTCACCGACAGACTCGGCGCTACGGGTAATCACCCGCCGGGCGAAACGGCAGCCTTGCGCCTCCAGCGGCGTACGCGCGGCTTGCAACAGGCTGTCCTTGCCCGAGCCCGAAGGCCCCATCAGATAGATCAACCGGCCACTCATCAGAACACCCTTTTCGCTTGTCGCCAGACTTGCTGGATCACCGCCTGGCCCGCATGCACCTGCGCCTGCACCAGGTCGGCACGCAGGCCGACGCGGATTTCGCCGCGATCATGCAGCCCCGCTGCCTGTGCCGGCACGCGGCTGACGGTGGCAATCGCACGCGGCAGATCATAGCCGTTATCCTGCCCGGCCAGCAGCAAAGCGGCCTGCAGCAGGCTGGCCGGGTAATAGTCGCTGGAAAGGATATCCAACACACCCTGCTGAGCCAGTTCAGCGGCGGCGATATTGCCCGAGTGCGAACCACCGCGCACGATATTCGGCGCGCCCATCAGCACCTTCAGACCCAGCTCATGGCTGGCCTTGGCGGCCTCCAGGGTGGTGGGAAATTCGGCGATGGACATGCCGAAACCAGCCGACTCCTGCACATGGGCAAGGGTCGCGTCATCGTGGCTGGCCACGGAAATACCACGGGCCTGGCAGTCGGCCACAATGCTGCGGCGCTGACGGTCGCTGTACTGCCGCGAGTTACCCACCTGCTCGACGATAAAGGCATCCATCTCCGCTTCGCTGAGGTGGTACTTGCCCATGTAGTACTCGCGGTATTTGTCTTCCTTGGCGAACTGGCGCTGGCCCGGCGCGTGGTCCATCACCGAGACCAGTTGCACCAGCGGATGCTCGACCAGATCGCGAAACACCGCCAGGGTCTCCGGATGGCAGACCTCGCAGCGCAGGTGCAGGCGGTGATCGGCGCGCATATGCCCGGCCGCTGCGGCTGAAGCAATCGCTTCGAGCATCGCCGGCAGCTGCTGCATGCGTTTGCCGCGTGGGTTTACGTCGCCAATTGCCAGGGCATCGAACACCGTGGTGATGCCCGCCGAGGCGATCTGCGCATCGTGGGTCAGCACCGCCGAGGCCGATGGCCAATCCACCCCCGGCCGTGGGCTCATGTACTTTTCCAAGTTGTCGGTGTGCAGCTCAACCAGGCCGGGCAGCAGATAATCACCGCCAAGGTTCTGCGCCTGAGGTAAACCGCTGACGCCCTCTTCCACCTGAGCAATCAGGCCGTCACGCAGCACCAGGGTGCCGACAAACTCCTGCTCGGCGGTGACGATCCGCGCGTTGGTAAGAATCTGTTCAACCGGCATACACATACTCCTGCTGCGCCGCAGCGCTCATATCAAGGTAACGATCGGCCACCGCCTCACGGGCGGCGCGGTCGTGGAAGATGCCGATAAGCGCGCTGCCGGCGGCCTTGGCTTCAGCGATCAGCTCCAGCACCACCTGGCGGTTGGCGTCGTCCAGGGAAGCGGTGGGTTCATCCAGCAGCATCAACGGCCAGGCGACCATAAAGCCGCGGGCGATATTCACCCGCTGCTGCTCGCCGCCGGAGAAGGTGCCGGGGGCCAACTGCCACAGGGCCTGGGGGATGTTCAGGCGGCTGAGCAGGCTCTTTGCCCGCGCCTCGGCGTCAGCCTTGCTCCAGCCACGGGCCAGGGCCGGTTCCATCACCACATCCAGGGTGGCGACCCGGGGAATCACCCGCAGAAACTGGCTGACATAACCCAGAGTCTGCCGGCGTACCGCCAGCACCTGGCGCGGTTCGGCACCGACCAACTCAACCCATTCGCCGTTGTGCAACATACGAATGCTGCCGCCAGCGGCCAGGTAGTTGCCGTACAGGGTGCGCAGCAAGGTCGACTTGCCAGCACCGGATTGCCCGTGCAGCACCAGGCACTCGCCGGCGCGCACGCTGAAATGCAGCCCGCTCAACACGTTCAGCACCACGCCGTGCTGCTGATGCAGGGTGAAGGTCTTGCTGAGGCCGGAGACCTCGATAAGCGTATTCATGGTTAAAACTCTCTGCGCTTGTGGAAGGGGCCGGGCGGCGATCCGCTTTAGCCGCGATAACGCTGATCGCGGCTAAAACCCCTCCCACATGACGAAACTCGATACGTAGGGTGGATGGCGCTTTATCCATCCACCGATGGCACACGTTGGTGGATGAAAACAGCGTCATCCACCCTACCCAGCCACATGTCTGAATTAGGGCTGCAACACCGACGACACCAGCAACTGCGAATAGGGATGCTGCGGGTCATCGAGAATCTGGTCGGTGAGACCGGCCTCGACCACATGGGAGCGACGCATCACCATCAGCCGGTCCGCCAGCAGACGCGCCACGGCCAAATCGTGAGTGACGATCACCACCGCCAGGTCCAACTCGCGCACCAGGCCGCGCAGCAGGTCAAGCAGGCGCGCCTGCACCGATACATCGAGGCCGCCGGTGGGCTCGTCCATAAAGATCAGCCGGGGGCTGGAAACTAGATTGCGGGCGATCTGCAAACGCTGCTGCATGCCGCCAGAGAAGGTGCGCGGCAGGTCGTCGATGCGCAGCGGGTCGATTTCCACCTGTTGCAGCCAGTCGATGCCGGCCGCGCGCAGTTCGCCGTAATGGCGCACGCCCTGGGCCATCAGCCGCTCGCCGATATTCGCCCCGGCCGACACGCCCATGCGCAAGCCGTCACGCGGGTTCTGCTCGACAAAACCCCACTCGGTACGCAGCAGCGTGCGGCGCTGCGCTTCGCTGGCGCTGTACAGATCAACCCAATTGCCGGTCGTGTCGCGATAACTGACCGTGCCGCGATCCGGTGGGCAGCGCCCGGAGAGCAGGCTGAGCAAGGTCGACTTGCCCGAACCGGACTCGCCGACGATGCCCAGCACTTCACCCGGATACAGATCAAACGACACGCCCTGACAGCCCTTCTCCAGGCCGTACAGGCGAGTCAGGTCACGCACGCTGAACAGCGGCTGCGCCGTGTCGGTGTGCAGGTGCATTTTCTCGGCAGCACTCATTGCTCGCCCTCCTCTTCAAGGTCACGGCGTTGCATGCAGTAATCGGTGTCAGAGCAGACGAAGCGCTTGGTCCCGGCGTCGTCGACAATCAGCTCGTCGAGGTAGGAATCCTGGCTACCACAGAAGGCGCAGCACTCGTCCCAACGCTGGATCTCGAATGGGTGATCTTCGAAGTCCAGACTCACCACCCGAGTAAACGGCGGCACGGCATACAAACGCTTCTCGCGGCCAGCGCCGAACAGCATCAGCGCCGGGCTCATGTGCAGCTTGGGGTTGTCGAATTTGGGAATCGGCGAAGGGTCCATCACGTAACGCTCATCTACCGTCACCGGGTAGGCGTAGCTGGTGGCGATATGGCCGAAGGTGGCGATGTCCTCGTACAGCTTCACGTGCATCACGCCGTAGTCTTCCAGCGCGTGCATGGTGCGGGTCTCGGTTTCCGAGGGCTCGATAAAGCGCAGCGGCTCAGGGATCGGCACCTGATAGACCATGATCTGATCGCCGCTTAGCGCAGTCTCCGGAATCCGGTGACGGGTCTGAATCACCGTCGCTTCTGGCGTGCGCGTGGTGGTTTTGACCCCGGCAGTGCGGGCAAAAAAGCGGCGGATCGACACTGCGTTGGTGGTGTCATCCGCGCCCTGGTCGATCACTTTGAGCACATCGTCAGCGCCGAGAATCGCGGCGGTCAGTTGCATGCCGCCGGTGCCCC
>LNFM01003476.1_pt1 | contig 30930 bp, 18 predicted proteins | sample 596031 | NCBI WGS metagenome assembly LNFM01 (sample SAMN04254537, study PRJNA301005) | activated carbon metagenome | isolation source: dual media filters at the Ann Arbor, Michigan drinking water treatment plant | place: USA: Ann Arbor
CTCGGCACCCGTACCGGAACCTCGATCGTGACCTCGGTCAGCTCGTCGCCGCGCACGACCACCTGGCCGCGGTGCTCGCCGGGCGGCAGCTGGGCGAAGTCGACCACGACGCTCAGGGCCACCACATCCTCGATCGCCCCCGCTTCGGGATGGATGCGCAGCCACGGCTGCGAACTCGAAGTGGTATAGGGCAGCGCCTGCGCGCCGCGGTTGAAGGCTTCGACGCGCCGCGTGCGCGCCGTGAACGGGTCGAGCGCCGGCAGCACGGCGCGGCGTGCCGGCTGCGGCCAGCCACGCGGATCGCCTTCGATCTGCACGCCCAGGGTTCCCGTCGCGCGCACATCGACCGTCGCCAGCGCCGGCAGCACATTGCGTTCGGGCTGCTGCCAGTGGGTGTAGCCGATGCGCGCCTGCGACATCATCCCGGTCCATTTGCCCTCGGCGATGTCCTGCTCGTACACGCGCGCGAGCTCGGCATCGCGGGCGAACAGACGGCGCGCCTCCTCAGCCCAGAGGTTGGTGGAAGCCCGGCCCTGCAGCGCGTACAGGCGATTGCGTGCCACCGCGGCATACAGGCGATGGAGGTTGTCGAGGGCCAGCACCGGATACTCGACCAGCTGGTACCAGGCGGCGCGCTGTGCGGCCGGCAGTTTCGCGGCGACGCGCTGCGTCCGCGTCACCAGATCGGCCCAGTCCGCGAGCGCGCGTTCGGACTCGTTGTAGTGCAGGAGGCTGTAGGTGTCGGCATCCAGCAGCTCGGGCTTGCGGCGGGCGCTGTACTGCCCGTAGCGGCTCAGGATCTGGCCGATCTCCTCCGCATGCTCCGGCCCGAACTGCTCCGCCGCCCAGCGTGCCGGATAGCTCCGCAGCGCCTGCAGATCCATCCGATCCGGTGCCCAGGCCTGGTCGAGGAAGACGCTGATCGGCAGCTCCATCGGCTTGATGTCGCCGACGTTGACGATCCACAGCCGGTCCACGCCGTGGCTCCAGGCCAGGCGCATCTGCTCCCAGCTGCGCTCGATCTGATTGGTGTTGAGCCACTTGTAGTTGCGCGGGTCGCCGACGTAGTCGAAGTGGTAGTAGACGCCGTAACCACCGGCGCGGGTCGAACCCGGTGTCGGCAGGCGCCGGAGATTGCCCCAGTTGTCGTCGGCGAACAGCAGGGTGACGTCATCCGGCACCCGCATGCCGGCGTCGTAATAGTCCTGAACTTCCTTGTAGAGGGCCCACACCTGCGGCGTGTGCTCAGGCGCACGACCGCTGACCTCGGCGATGATCTTCCGCTGGTCGGCGACGATGCGTTCCAGCAGGTCGGTGGCTGTGTGTTCGCTCATGGCTTCGTCGCCATCGCCGCGCATGCCCAGCGTGAGCACCGCCTCCCGCCCCTGCAGGCGTTCGATACCCTCGCGCCAGAAGCCGCGCAGGCGCTCGCCGTTGCGCGTGTAGTCCCAAGGGCCCTGGCCGTAGCGCGCCCACTCGACATGCGCCCGCATCATCGGCTCATGGTGCGAGGTGCCGATGACCACGCCCATCGCCTCGGCGAGCGCGGCGTTCTGCGGGTCGTCATCGTAGAAGGCGCGGCCCCACATCGCCGGCCACAGGTAGTTGCCTTTCAGGCGCAGGATCAATTCGAACACGCGCTCGTAGAAGCGATGGTTGCTGCCGCCGTAGGTGGCGCGGGTCCAGGCGCCCAGCGCGGGCTCTTCGTCGTTGATGAAGATGCCGCGGTAGCGCACGGCCGGCGCATCGAGCAGGCGGCCCGGGCTCATCCAGGCCTGCGCGCGCTGCGGAGTCGGCACGTCGGCCCAGAATGCCCAGGGCGACACCCCGAGTCTGCGCACCAGCTCGTACAGTCCGAACACGGTGCCGCGTCGATCGGCGCCGACGATGACCAGCGCGCGCTCGATGCCCTCCTCGGGCTGGTAAACCACCTGCAGCGAATAGGCTTCCCAGCGTCCGACCAGGTCGTCCACATCGAGCTTGCCGGCCGCCACCATGCGATCGATGCGGGGACTCTGCCCCAGCGTGCCGGCGATGATCGCGTGCGCTGCGCCGCCCGCGGGCTCCGAGCCCGCCAAGGCCTGCAGGTCCTTGCGCACCGCTGCCCCCGCGCGCTGTACGGCTTCCGCGTCTTCGGGATCGATGAGCAGCGGCAAGGGGCGGCCGTCCTCGATCAGCGCGAGTGCGCCGGTGATGGGGCCGTCGAGCACGCTGGCGGGCGCGGGGCAGGGCTCGGGTGTGGCCTGCACCCTGCCGGCCACATAGTCGCGCAGCCAGCGAAGGGCAGGGCGCTCGCGGCCTTCGGCGTCGATCAGATAGGCACGCTGTTCCTGTCGCCACAAACCGGGCCGGAAGCCCCATAGGGTGATGCCGGCCACGGATGGATGTTCCCAGAACAGCGGGAAGACCCGCTGATAGTGCGCGAGCTGATCGGCATCGGTGTAGCCGTCGATATCGAGCTCGGTCACGTACAGGGGCAGGCCGCTCGCGCCGAGCAGATCGAGCGCGGCGCGATGCACCTCGACCGGTGTCTCGCAGCTGGTCGAGAAGGCATGGCCCTGCACGCCGACCGCGTCGATCAGTCCGCGCGCCTGCAGCAGATCGACGATCTCGCGATAGCGTCGGGTGTTGTCGGGATTGTTGGTGATGCTGTAGTCGTTCAACAGCAGCTGGGCACGCGGGAAGTGCTGGCGCGCGAGCCGGAAGCTCTCGATGATCCAGTCCCAGCCGGTCTCGCCGGCGCCGCCGAGGGCTTCGCAGTAGTTGCCGCCGTCGGCGTCGTCGCTGCAGGGCGGGTCATGCAGGGGTTCGTTCACGACCTCGACGATCTCGACATCGGGATAGCGCTCGGCCACAGCGCTGAACCACTGCTCGATCTCGGCGCGCTGTTCGTCGATCGGCAGATGACGGATCCATTCCGGCTGCTGGTTGCCCCAGACCAGCACGTGGAACTGGAACGGCATGCCGTGCTCGCGCGCGTACCGGTAGGCCTCGTCCAGCGCCGTCCAGTCCATCACGTCGCGCACGGCTTCGACTTCGCCCCACTTGCCGGCATTCTCGGGGCTGAGTTTGTTCCAGTACTGAGCGAAGCCCTCGCGCTGGGCCGGGCTGAATGCAGCCCCCAGGAACTTCGGCTGATCCTGGGCCAAGTTCCGGGCATCCGCGATCCCCGGTGCCAGCGCCAGCAGCCAGAGGGCCAGGGACAACACGGCCAGCAGGCGGGCGTCAGGGCTTGAGTGCAGGCTCATCGGTGGCTCCCGTGTCATGGCGGTCCCGCTGCGTGAACGGGGCGAAGCGCGTGGTCGGCGCCCGCGACGGCGAGCCGACCTCATCGCTCCGTGGCCGCTCGCTGTCTGCGGGTTGCAGGTTCGGACGGGCACCGCAGGCGGGCGCTCGCTGACCCAAGCCGCCGCCTGCATGTCCGCGGAATGCTAGCGCTACCATTAGCACAGGAGCGGCCATATGCCATGTTGCTGCGCAGCGTGCGCTGCACGGATGGTAGCGCTACCGTTGCCCCGTGACTTTAGTGAGCGCCCCTCCGCTCCCCGTCCGTGAGTGGGCCCTGTACAGCGCTTTCGTGCAGGCCTCACTCGCGGTTTTTTTCTCGGCCCAGCGATGATCGGTCAGTTCTCGGGCCGGTCAGCCTGCGGCCTCCGTGTCGCTGGGGGCGCTTTGGTGGGGTCCATGCTGCGTGGGCACTTGAACCTGACGCATACCGCTGACCGGCTCCGGTCCATCGCCACAGCTGCCGCACTCAAGGGGAGAACGGATCCACATGCAGACCCACCCGGCGACCGAACCGCTGAGCGTCCGCGAGAAGGTGGCCTACAGCCTGGGCGACCTGGCGGCCAACCTGATCTTTCAGACCCTGGTGACCTTCCTCGCCTTCTTCTACACCGACGTCTATCGCATACCCGCCTCGACGGCGGCCAGCATCATCTTCTTCGTCGGTTTGCTCGGCGCCTTCGTGTTCACCCCGATGGTCGGCCTGCTGGCCGATCGCACGCGCTCGCGCTGGGGCAAGTTCCGGCCCTGGATCCTGTGGACGGCGGTGCCCTTCGGCGTGCTGTCCCTGCTCGCCTTCAGCACGCCCGATTTCGATGAGACCGGCAAGGTCATCTATGCGCTCAGCACCTACACCCTGCTGGTGCTGGTCTATGCCGCGAACAACCTGCCGTACTCGGCGCTGTCGGGAGTTCTCACCGGCAGCATGAGCGATCGCAACAGCCTGTCGTCCTACCGCTTCGTGGCGGTGATGATTGCCCAGTTCGTGATCCAGGTGCTGCTGCTGCCGCTGGTGCTGATCCTGGGAGACGGCGACCGGGTCGAAGGGTTCCAGAAGGTCATGGCGATCTTCGCCGTGGTCGGCACCGTGTTCTTCCTGCTCACCTTTCTGCTGACCCGCGAGCGCGTGCTGCCGCCGCCGGAGCAGGCTTCCAGCGTGCGTGAAGACTTGGGCGACCTGCTGCGCAACCAGCCGTGGATGATCATGCTGCTGCTGACCGTGCTGGTGTTCATCACCCTGGCGTTGAAGGGCGGCAGCTACGTCTACTACTTCCAGTACTACCTCGATACCACGGCGCAGGCGCGGTTCCTGGAGGCGATCGGCTTCAATGCAGTGATTTCAGGCCTGAACAGTCTGCTGATCGGCGTGGGCCTGGTCGGCTTCCAGTGGCCCGAAGACGCGGCGACCTCGGCCTTCAGCCTGTTCAACGCCGGCGGCATCGTCTGCATGATCATCGGCATCGGCTTCTCGCGACGGCTGGCCGATCGCTACGGCAAGCGCAACGTGTTCGGCGCGGCGCTGTTCGTGTCGACCCTGTTCCTGCTGGTCTTCGTGGCGTTTCCCCCCGACGCGATCGCGCTTGTCTTCGCCTCGCACATCCTGCACGGCTTCTTCTACGGCATCACCATCCCGCTGCTGTGGGCCATGATCGCCGACGTCGCCGACTACTCGGAATGGCGCAACGGTCGTCGCGCCACCGGCATCATCTTCTCGGCGATGCTGTGCGGCCTGAAGGTGGGCTTGAGCGTTGGCGGCGCCCTGGTCGCGGCAATTCTTGCCACCTACGGCTACGAGGCGGGGGCCGCCGTGCAGTCCGAGCAGACTGTCGACGGCATCCGGCTTGCTGTCAGCGTGCTGGCGTCGACGCCCTTCCTGATCTGCGTGTGCCTGCTCTACTTCTACAAGATCGACAAGACCCTGGAATCGCGGATCGAGCGTGAGCTGGTCGAGCAGCGCACGGCCCGCGAGTCGCTGGCGCAGGGGGCGGCATGAGCACGAATCCGACCGGTCGACCGCCTGCAGAACTGATCGCCGCGGCGATCTCGGCACCGCTGGTGCGCCATGTCTACACGGCGGACCCGTCCGCCCACGTGTTCGAAGGACGCATCTACCTCTACCCTTCGCACGACATCGAGGCCGGGGTGCCCGCCAACGATCTCGGCGACCAGTACGCGATGGAGGACTACCGTGTCTTCCGCCAGGATTCGCCGGACAGCGAGGCAGTGGACTGCGGCGGCGTACTGCATGTGCGCGATGTGCCCTGGGCGGACCGACAGATGTGGGCGCCGGACGCCGCCGAGCGCGACGGCCGCTACTACCTCTACTTTCCGGCCAAGCGCGCCGACGGTGTGTTCCAGATCGGCGTCGCCTGCAGCGATCGCCCGGAGGGGCCCTTCATTCCCGAGCCCGAGCCGATCGGCGGCAGCTATTCGATCGACCCGGCGGTATTCCGCGATGTCGACGACGCGTACTACATGGTGTTCGGTGGCATCTGGGGCGGTCAGCTGCAGCAGTACCGCGACAACCAGCACTCGCCCTTGCACGCTGAACCCGTCGGCGACGCGCCGGCGCTGGGCCCGCGGATCGCGCGCCTGACCAAGGACATGCTCCAGTTCGCGGAAGCGCCGCGCGAGCTGCAGATCCTCGACGGCGACGGTCGGGCACTGCGTGCCGATGACCACGCGCGCCGCTACTTCGAAGGGCCATGGATGCATCGGCAGGACGGTCGCTACTACCTGTCCTACTCGACCGGCAACACCCACACCCTGTGCTATGCCATCGGCGATTCGCCCTACGGTCCCTTCGTCTGGCAGGGCGTGCTGATGACGCCGGTGCTGGGCTGGACGACGCACCACTCGATTGTCGAATTCGAGGGCCGCTGGTGGCTGTACTACCACGACACCTCACTGTCGAAGGGCGTGGACCATCTGCGGTGCATCAAGTGCACCGAGCTCGAGCATCTCCCCGACGGGCGAATCCGCACGGTGCATCCCTATGGCCCTGCTTGAACGCCAAGGCAGGGACAGCTTGGTCGGCAGCGAACTGCCGGATGCGCGTGCGCCGCTGCTGCCGGGGGAGCTGGTCAGCATCGGCGACGCCGAATTGCGCGCGCGGATCGCGCCGGCGGCTGGTGGTCGGATTGCCAGCCTGCAGTGGCGCGGGCAGGAATGGCTGCTCGGCTACAGCGCGAGCAATGCCAGCACCATCGGCTGGGGCTGCTATCCGATGCTGCCCTGGGCCGGTCGCCTGCGCGGTGGCGCCTTCCAGTTCGAGGATCAGGCCATCGCCCTGCCGCGCAACTTCGATGCGCATGCGATTCACGGACTGGGCTTCGCGATGCCCTGGCAGCTGCTGCAGCAGCTGCCAGGCAGCGTGATGCTGGGCTTGCAGCTGCCGCGCGACGCGCGCTGGCCCTTCGGCGGGCAGGCGCGGCAGTGGATCCGGATCGATGGCGACAGCCTGCGGCTCGAACTCGAATTCGCGGCAGAGGAGCGCGCGCTGGCGGCCGTCATCGGCTGGCACCCGTGGCTGCTCAAGCCGGAGCATCTGCAGTTCGCTCCGCAGCGCTACTACCCGCGCGATGCCGAGGGCATCGCCACCCTGCCGCTGCAGCCCGCTCCGCCGCCGCCCTGGGACGACTGCTTCGTCCATCGCGGGCCGATCGGGATCGTGCGTCAGGGGCAGCGGCTGCAGATCGACTCCGACTGCGACCACCGGGTGATCTATGACGGCCATCCGCAGGCGACCTGCGTGGAGCCCCAGACGGGCCCGCCCGACGCCTTCAACCTGCAGCCGCAGCGCTGTCACCTGCCCGCCGGCGGGCGCCTGCGCGCCTGGATGCGCTGGTCATGGTCGCAGGCATGACGCGCCTCGTGGCTCCTACCCACATCGCCGAAACGGGCAGGGTCGTCCGTTTCGCTTCGGTGGCTATTGATTCGACCCCGAATGGTAGCGCTAGCACTACGCGCAGGAGCGTGCATCGATGACGGCAGCGAAGGGCGAGCTCTACGTCGGCCTGGATGTCGGCAGCCAGAGCGTCAAGCTGCTCGTCTTCGAGCCACAGACGCAGCGCATCGTCGCCCTGCATGGCCAGCCCCTGCAGATGAGCGCGGGCGAGGACGGCAGCCGCGAGCAGCGCGCCGAATGGTGGATCGACGCGATCCGCGCCTGCTTCTCCCGGCTGTCGGCGTCGGTGCGCGGGCGGGTGGTAGCGATCGGCGTGTCCGGGCAGCAGCACGGCCTGGTGGCGCTGGATGCGGCCGGCAAGGTGCTGGCCCCGGTCAAGCTGTGGTGCGACACCAGCACCCAGCACGAGTGCGGCGAGATCATGCAGGCGGTCGGCGGTGCCCGCGCCTGCGTGGCGCTGGCCGGCAATCCGATCCTGGCCGGGTACACCGCGTCCAAGGTGAGCTGGACGCGCAAGCATCGGCCCGAGGCCTATGCGCGGCTCGACACCATTCTGCTGCCGCACGACTACGTGAACTTCTGGCTGACCGGCGAGCGCTGGATGGAGTTTGGCGATGCTTCCGGCACCGGCTGGCTCGACGTGCGAACGCGCACCTGGTCCGAGGCTCTGCTGCAGGCGACTGCACCGGAGCGCGATCTCGTGCGCTGCCTGCCGCCTCTGTTGCCGCCGGACGCCGGCTTCCCGCTGGCACCGACCAGCGCCGAAGAGCTGGGCCTGCCCAGGAACGTCCGGGTCAGCGTCGGCGGCGGCGACAACATGATGGCGGCGATTGGCACCGGCAACGTGGCGCCCGGCGTGTTGAGCATGAGCCTCGGCAGTTCGGGCACGCTGTTCACCTGCGCCGAGCGCCCGGTGGTGGATGACACTGCGGGCTGGGCGGCGTTCTGCTCTTCCACGGGCGGCTGGCTGCCGCTGGTGTGCACGATGAACTGCACGCTCGCCACCGAGTCGATCGCGCGCGCCTTCGGCTTCTCCTCGCGCGACGGTGACGCCCTGCTGGCGGGTACGCGGCCCGGCGCGAATGGCCTGACCTTGCTGCCCTTCTTCAACGGCGAACGCACGCCCGATCTGCCGCAGGCGCGCGCCGCCCTGTTCGGCATGGACGCGAACAATCTGGATGCCGCCAACGCCTATCGGGCCGCCATGGAAGGTGCGACCTTCGCCTTGCGCTATGGCTTCGACGCCCTGCATGCGGCGGGCCTCGCCTTCGACTCGATCCGCCTGACCGGCGGCGGCAGCAACAGCCCGGTCTGGCGACAGATGGTCGCTGACGTGTTCGAACTCCCAGTTGACGTGCCGGAGCAGTCCGAGGGCGCCGCCTTTGGCGCCGCGCTGCAGGCGCTGTGGTCGCAGCGCCGCGCCGAGGGCGACACCGCCACCCTGGCCGCGACCGTGCAGGAACACGTACGCCTGGATCCGCAGCGCTCGGCGCGCCCGCAGGCGGACGCCAGCCAGGCGTATCGCAGCCACTACCGCCGCTATCTCGAATGGCTCGACTGCATGCGTCGCATGCACGCGCCCACGCCCACCCGCGACGCCCGACCCTGAAGCGCGGCGCTTTCCACCTCAAGCCCCAAGGACATCCGCCATGCACAGCCCTTACATCGGCGCCCGCGAGTTCTTTCCCGGCATCGGCCGTATCCCCTTCGAGGGGCGGCAGTCGGACAACCCGCTGGCGTTCAAGCACTACGACGCGGCGCGCTTGATCGGCGGCCGCAGCATGGCCGAGCATCTGCGCTTCGCGGTCTGCTACTGGCACTCCTTCTGCAATGCCGGGCACGACCCCTTCGGCCCCGGCACGCGCCGCTATACCTGGGACCAGGCCGACACCGCCATGGCCAGGGCCGAAGCGCGACTGGACGCGGCCTTCGAGTTCGTGACCAAGCTTGGCGTGCCCTACTACTGCTTCCACGACATCGATCTGGCGCCGGATGCCGATGACATCGGCGAGTACCGGGCCAATCTCCAGCACATGGTGCAGCTGGCCAAGCAGCGCCAGCAGGCGACCGGGGTCAAGCTGCTGTGGGGCACCGCCAATCTGTTCTCGCACCCGCGCTACATGAACGGCGCGGCGACCAATCCGGACTTCGCGGTTGTCGCACGCGCGGCCGTGCAGGTGAAGGCCGCACTGGACGCCACGGTTGAACTCGGCGGCGAGAACTACGTGTTCTGGGGCGGTCGCGAGGGCTATGCCAGCCTGCACAACACCCAGATGAAGCGCGAGCTCGACCACATGGGGCGCTTCCTTGCAGCCGCTCGCGACTACGGTCGCAGCATCGGCTTCAAGGGTGTGTTCCTGATCGAGCCCAAGCCGATGGAGCCGATGAAGCACCAGTACGACTTCGACTCTGCCACCGTCGCCGGCTTTCTGAAGAGCCACGGGCTTGAGCGCGACTTCAAGCTCAACATCGAGGCCAACCACGCGACGCTTTCCGGGCACACCTTCGAGCACGACCTGCAGGTGGCCTCCGATCACGGCCTGCTCGGCAGCATCGACGCCAACCGCGGCAACGCGCAGAACGGCTGGGACACCGATCAGTTCCCGACGGATCTCTACGACACCATCGGCGCGATGATGGTGGTGCTGCGTCAAGGCGGTCTTGGCGCAGGTGGCTTGAACTTCGATGCCAAGGTGCGCCGCGAGTCGACCGATGCCGAAGACCTGTTCCTCGCCCACATCGGCGGCATGGATGCGTTCGCGCGAGGCCTTGAAGTGGCGCATGCGCTGCTCACGCGCTCGCCCTGGGAGAGCTGGCGTGTCGAGCGCTATGCGAGCTTCGACAGCGGTCGCGGCAAGGCCTTCGCCGAGGGGCGCTTGGGCTTGGCCGATCTGGCAGCGCTGGCCGGTGAGCTGGGCGAGCCTGTGCAGCGCAGCGGCAAGCAGGAGCGCTACGAGAACCTGCTGAACCAGTATCTGCTCGGCTAGGCCGATGCCGGCCGCGCGACGCTGCCGCAGCGGGGCCGAAGCACCGGCATCAGCCTGCGGCTGGCGCGCGCGGTGCGGCCACCGAGCCGCGCACGACGAGTTCGTGGGCCAGCACCACGTCTTCGGCCCGGCGCGGCTCGCCCTCGCGCTGGCGCAGCAGGCGCAGCAGCACTTCGAGCGCGGCATCCGCCATCGCGGCGATCGGCTGCCGCACCGTGGTCAGCTCGGGCCAGACCGTGGTGGCGGCCGAGCTGTCGTCGAAGCCGACCACCGACAGATCGCGCGGCACGTCGAGCCCGCGACGGTGGGCCACCGAGACCACCGCTGCGGCCATGTCGTCATTGGCGGCGACGATGGCGGTTGGCGGCTGCGGCAGCGACAGCAGGTATTCGGCCGCGTCCAGGCCGGAGCGGTAGGTGAAGTAGCCCTGCCGGACCAGCGCAGGATCGAGCGAGATGCCGGCCTGCGCGAGCGCCGCTTCAAAGCCTTCCTGCCGGCGTCGGCTGGCGATCTGGTTGGGATGGCCGAGGATGCAGGCGATGCGCGTATGGCCGAAGCCAATCACATGGCGGACGATCTCCAGGGCGGCCTCGAAGTCGTCGATGCGCACGCGCGGCATGTCCAGGCCTTCGGCGCCCCAGCCGATCGCCACCACCGGTACGCCGGCAGCGGCGAGTTCGGTTTCGACCAGCAGCGACTCGCACAGCGGCGGCGGCAGGATCACGCCGGAGACGGTGCGCGCGAGCGCACGCGCCGCGGCCTGCTCTGCCGCCGCGTCATGGTCGGCCCAGGTGTCGATGACCAGCTGCGCCGCCGTGCGCGCCGCGGCGCGCAGCGCGCCGATCAGCAGCTCGCTCAGGTAGGCGGTACTGGGGTTGGAGTAGATCAGCGCGATGCGCGTGGCCTGCGCGGTGGCGAGCGAACTGGCGGCCAGGTTCGGCGTGTAGTCGAGCTGCTGGATCGCCCGCTGCACCCGCTCGCGCGTGCTGTCACGCACGCTGCCATGGCCGTTGATGACGCGCGAGACGGTCATGGGCGATACCCCCGCCAGCCGCGCCACCTCGTCGATGGTGACGGCACTGCTCTTGCGCCGGATCGAACGTTTGGTCTGCAACGCGATGTCCTGTGGGTAGGGTGGCCTGCGCCGTGGGTGGCCCAGGCCTCGCTTCTTCTTTGCCACGGGGCGGACCGATGCGGCGTGAGCGTTTCCTCATGGTAGCGAGAACGGTGGAACCCGGCGACGGCGGGCAGGGCGCGCGCACTCCTGTGCCGTTCGGGCTGGCCGCAGCGGAAGAATTCCATGGCAGCGAATCGGCGGTCACGCGCTGGCTGACCGCGCTGCTGGCCCTGTGCACCTGTGCGAGTGCAGCGGCCGCGGACTCTTCTGCGGAGAGCCTGCTGGCGCCGATCTTCCAGAACCACGCCGTGCTGCAGCGCGATGTGCCGATCCGGCTGTTTGGTCGCGCGGAGGCGGGTGTGTCGCTGCAGATCCGCTTGGGCGCCCATATCCTGCAGGCCGAGTCCGATGCGCAGGGCGAATGGCAGGCCGAGCTGCCCGCACTGCCGGCCGGTGGGCCGCACGAGATCGAAGTGCAATCCGGCGCTCGCGTGCAGCGCATCGAGGATGTGCTCATCGGCGACGTCTGGCTGTGCTCGGGCCAGTCGAACATGGTGCTGCCGGTGCGCCGCAGTCTGGACGCCGACAGCGAGATCGCACAGGCGCGGAACGACTGGATCCGCATGTTCACGGTGCCCGAGGCGGCGTCGCTCCGCCCTTCGCGCACGTTCGCGGGTTCAACTGCGTGGCAACTGACGCGGCCCGAGACCGTCGCCGGGTTCTCGGCCGCCTGCTACTACTTCGCCCGCGAGCTGCAGAAACAGATCGACGTGCCGATGGGCCTGATCGTTGCCGCGTGGGGGGGCTCGCGCATCCAGGCCTGGATCAGCGCGGAGGCCTTGACGGCGCAGGGCGACCACGACGATGAACTCGACGCACTGCAGCGCTACGCCGTGGACCCGGCCGCAGGCGCCGCGCGCTGGGGCGAACGTTGGGCACACTGGTGGCAGCGCCACAGCGCGCACGGCGCGCAGGATCGCCCCTGGCGGCTCGACTATCGCGAGGGCCCGGCCTGGGCCGAGGCACCGGTCGACCTTGGCGCCTGGGAGCGCTGGGGCGTGCCGGAGCTCGCCGCCTACGACGGCATGCTGTGGTATCGCAGCGGCCTGCGACTGACGAGCGCACAGGCCCTCCAGCGCGCCGTGCTGGAGCTTGGCGCCGCCGACGAAACCGATGTCACCTGGGTCAACGGTCGCGTGGTTGGCAGCCTGTACGCACCCGGCGAAGGGCGTCGCTATGCGCTGCCGCCTGGTCTGCTGCGCGCTGGCGAGAACCGCATCGTCGTCAATGTGCTCGACACCTGGCGGGACGGCGGCCTGGCCGGGCCGGCCAGTGCCCACGCGCTGCTTTTCGAAGACGGCACGCGCGTGGCTCTCGATCGGGGCTGGCGCTGGCGCAAGGCGAGCGCCGCCGGCTCGCCGCCGCGCGCGCCCTGGCAGAGCGCGGGCGGACTGTCGACGCTCTACAACGGCATGATCGCGCCGCTCGGCGCCTACGGCCTGCGCGGCGTGGTCTGGTATCAGGGCGAGTCCAACACCTTCGAAGCCGCGGCCTATGCCGACCTGCTCAAGGCGCTGATCGCCGACTGGCGGCAGCGCTTCAATGCGCCGCTGCCCTGGCTCAATGTGCAGCTGGCCGGCTTCGGTGCGCCGCCGACGGCGCCCGCCGACAGCGGCTGGGCCGAGCTGCGCGAGGTGCAGCGTCGCCATGCCGCAAGCGACCCGCGGTACGGCATCTCAGCCGCGGTCGATCTCGGCGACCGCTACGACATTCATCCGCCGAACAAACAGGAGCTGGGGCGCCGATTGGCGCGGCTGGCGCGACATCTCGTGTACACCGAGACCGCACTTGCGCCGAGCGGCCCGCAGCCGGTCCGCGCCTGGCGCGAGGATGGCGAGGTGCGCCTGCAGTTCGGCCAGGTCAGCGGCGCCCTGCTCAGCCATGGCGCCGAGCATCCGATCGGCTTCGAGCTGTGCACGGCGAGCAGCCACGCAGCGGCCGCGCAGACAGACCTGCGACTCGGCCGAGCCCCACTGCAGTGCCGCTACGCGCAGGCCGAGCTGCGCGGCATGTCCCTGTATCTGCGCGCCGCCAACGCCGCACAGGCCACCCATGTGCGCCATGCCTGGGCCGACAACCCCGTCATCACTCTGTTCGACAGCGCGGGCCTGCCGGCCCAGCCCTTCGAGCTGCCGATCACGCCCGATGCCTCCGAGGAATGAATCCATGCACAAGATGCGCGACCGCACCTCATCCGGACTTCGCAGAACCGCGCGCACGCGCTCGCTGCTGGCGGCCTGTGTGGCGCTGATCGTCTCGCAGTCAGCCGCCGCGCACTCGGCCCTGTTCGACCATTTCCGCTACGTCGGTCGTGATGCGGTGTTCGAGCAGCCCCTGCCTGCAGGCCACTTCCGCAACCCGATCCTGGCCGGCTTCCATCCGGACCCCAGCATCACCCGCGTCGGTGACCGCTACTACCTGGTGCACTCGACCTTTGTCTGGTTTCCCGGCATTCCGGTGTTCGAGAGTCGCGATCTGGTGCACTGGACCCAGATCGGCAGCGTCATCGATCGCGAAGGCCAGCTCGACTTCACCGGCCTCGGTGTGTCCCGCGGCGTGTTCGCGCCGACCATCGAACACCACGACGGCACCTTCTATGTGTTCAACACCGCCGTCGACAATGGCGGCAATTTCCTGGTGACCGCGACGGATCCGGCGGGGCCGTGGTCGGATCCGATCTGGCTGCCCGGCATCGATGGCATCGACCCCTCGCTCTACGTCGATGCCGATGGCCAGGCCTACGTGCTCAACAACGGTCCGCCCGAAGGCGAGCCGCGCTACGACGGCCATCGCGCGATCTGGATGCAGGCCTTCGATCTGAAGACGAACACGCCGTTCGGACCGCGCAGGGTGCTGATCGACGGCGGCGTCGATCCCTCGACCCAGCCGATCTGGATCGAAGGCCCGCACATCTACCGCGTGGACGGCTGGTACTTCCTGGTCTGCGCCGAGGGCGGCACCGGCCCAGAGCATTCGCAGGTGGTGCTGCGCAGTCGCGAGGTCTGGGGGCCGTATGTGCCTTACGAGAACAACCCGATCCTGACCCAGCGCGATCTCGATCCTGCGCGCCCACACCCGATCACCAATGCCGGCCATGCCGACCTGGTGCAGATGGACGACGGCAGCTGGTGGGCGACCTTCCTGTCCAGCCGCACCTATGGCGAGGTGCACTACAACACCGGTCGCGAGACCTTTCTGCTGCCGGTCGAGTGGCGCGAGGGCTGGCCGCACATCCTGCCCGAGGGCAGGCCCATTCCCAGCGTGTTGCCCGCGCCGAAAGCGATGCAGGGCCCGGCGAGGCAGGCGCCGCTCTCCGGCAACTTCGAATGGCGGGACGAGTTCGAAGGCCCGCAGCTGGACCGTGCCTGGCTCAGCCTGCGCGGCCCCAGTCAGGACTGGGCCTCACTGCAGGAACCAGCGGGCTGGCTGCGCTTGAGTGCCCAGTCGGACCGGCTGCAAGGCAGCGGCCGTCCTGCCTTTCTGGGCCGCCGCCAGCAGCATCTGCGATTCGAGGCCGAGCTGCGCGTGGCCACTCCTGAAAGCACCGAGATCTCGGCCGGTCTGGTGGCCTTCCAGAACGAGGATCACTGGTACTACTTGAGCCTGCGTCGGAGCGATGCCGGCCGCAGGCTGCTGCTGCAGAAGCGGGCGGCCGGTGAAACGCGGACGGTTGCCGAGGTCGAGCTTGCCGAGGGTGAGCCGCTGCTGCTGCAGGTCGCAGGCGAGGATGCCGACTACCGGTTCACCTATGACCTCGGCGAAGGCCCGCTGCCCATCGGCGGCGTGCAGGACGGCCGCATCCTCAGCACCGATGTCGCCGGCGGTTTCGTCGGGGCGATGCTCGGGCCCCATGTGGACTTGATCGAGCGCTGAGGCGGGGCTCTACGCGGCCCGCCGGGCGACCCGCGCGGGCCTCAGCGCAGGCGCTCGGCCGGGCAGTAGCGCTCAAGAAAGGCCTGGTGGCTCGGCATCGAGTCCACGCGCCGCTGGATCGGCTGTCGGATCGCCGCCAGCAGTTGGGCAAGGTCGCCGTCCGGCAGCGCTCTGGCCAGGGGATGGTGCGCGCGCGGGACGATGCCCTGCCCGAGCATCACATGCGTCCACGAATCGACCCGGAACAGCTCATCCTCGCCCTGCCAGGCATGGGCGCGATCGCGGAACAGCGCGATGCGATGCGCCAGCGAATCCGGCAGCCCCATGGCGCGGCATTCCCGCCACATCGGTTCGTCGCGCTGGTTGGCGTGGTAGTGCAGGATGATGAAGTCCCGGACGTGCTCGGCTTCCGCCCGACTCGCCTCGTTGTAGCGGCGCACCAGCGAGTCGTCGATGCCGGCGAACGGAAACATGTGGATCAGTCGCGCCACGCCGCTCAGGGCGAGATGGATGCTGGTGGATTCCAGCGGCTCGATGAAGCCGCTCGACAGCCCCAGGGCGACAACGTTGCGGTTCCACACCTGGCGCCGGCGCCCGGTCACGAACGGCACCACCATAGGCGGTCGCAGGGCAGCGCCCTGCGTGGCCGCCCGCAGGCGCGCGCTGGCCTCGTCGTCGGACATGTAGCGACTGCAGAACACCCAGCCGTTGCCGACGCGATGCTGCAGCGGAATCCGCCAGCGCCAGCCGGCACTGTGGGCGCTGGCCTGCGTGTAGGGCACGGCGGGCCCGACGGACTCGGTCTGCATCGCCACCGCGCGGTCACAGGGCAGCCAGTGGGTCCAGTCCTCGTAGCCGGTCTTCAGGGTCTGCTCGATCAGCAGGCCGCGGAAACCCGTGCAGTCGATGAACAGATCGCCCTCGATGACCTGGCCGCTGTCCAGCACCAGGGCAGCGACATCGCCGCTGCTCGCATGCTGGCGGACTTCACGGATCTTGCCTTCCACCCGCACCAGCCCCTGCTGCTCGGCGCGACGCCGCAGGAACGCGGCGTACTGCGCTGCATCCAGATGGTAGGCATAGCTGAGCTCGCCTTGCCCGGGGCCCGACTGCGCGGACTCCCAGCGCGTCGACCAGCTCGCGGCGCTGCCCTGGGCCGTGCCGGTCAGGGCGAAACGATCCGCGCGAGACGCGACCGCCTCCAGGCAGTAGTCGGCAAGCTCGCTGTGCGTGCCGCGGCGCAGGCTGTCCAGCCAGAAATGATGGAACTCGCAGGCCCAAGTGCCGAGCCCGGTGCGGCCGAAGGGGTGGATATAGGTCTCACCCTCGCGGCCCCAGTCGCTGAACTTGATCGACAGCTTGAAGCAGGCGGCCGTGGCGCGCATGAACTCGCGCTCGTCGATCTGCAGAAGCCGATGGAAGGTGCGGATGGTTGGAATGGTCGACTCACCGACGCCGATCGTGCCGATCTGTTCGGACTCGACCAGGGTGATGTCGAGCAGATCGCGGAACTGGTGACTCAAGGCGCAGGCCGCGACCCAGCCTGCGGTGCCGCCGCCGGCGATCACCACCCTGCGGACCCTGCGCGCTTCATCCCCCATCTGTGCACTCCAGTCGCAGGCGGCTTGGGCGCGATCGCCGCAGGCGACTCGCGGACAGCGCCGCAGTCATCGGTTGAGCTTGCCGATCAGCATCGCGCGCAGCTGGCGCGCGAGTGCTTCGTCGATCGGCCCCAGCACATGGCGGGCCGCCGACGGCAGGTGCGCGCCGGCGCGATCGGCAGGGCCGAACACGTAGTAGTCGAAGACTTCGCGCCAAGCGCGCTTTTCGGCCTCCGGACGATCGCGCAGCGTCCACAGCGCGTGGTAGAGCGCATGCATGGGCGTTGGCATCCAGGCGGGATGACTGCTCCACCAGTAGTTGACCAGCACGTTGAAGCCGTCCAGCGCTTCGACGTGATGCCACCACAGGCTGGGAATGAAGAGCGCATCGCCGGCTTCGAGCACGACCGATCTCGCCACCGCCATCGCCTCGCGGAAGCGCGGATAGCGATCCAGATCGGGCGCCGCGAAGTCGACCACGCTGACCGCCTGGCCACCCGGCGTCGGGTCGAGTGGGCCGGGATAGAGGTTGCCGATCTGGTCTGGCGGAAACAGGGTGAAGCGCCGACGCCCGACGGCGGAGCAGGCCAGATTGTTGGGCGCGTCGTAGTGGCAGGACGCGGTCACGCGATTGCCGATCCAGATGCTCGGTGGCGCATCCACGCCCTGTGATGCGAAATCGAGGTCGTTGCGCGCGCGCAGGCCCGGGAAACAGGCGTCCACGGGCAGCGAGGCCACGTAGTACATGTCCGGCGCATCGGATTCGAGTCCAGCCGCAATGGCATCCAGCACGGTGGCCAGATCCCCCCGCCGCACCTCGCAATTGAGTGCGCTGAAGTCATCGCTGTAGAACGGCCGGCCGCGCGCCTCGGGCCCTGCGTGCGAATACTGCACGGGACGCCCGTTGTAGTGGGCGAGCAGCGCCGCGAACGCGTCCGCGGTCGAGTTCCGGCCGGCCTGCACCAGGGGCCAGTCGCTCACCAGGCCGCGCAGCACGACCGGCTCGCCGGCCGCCAGCAAGGCATCCAGCGGGAGCTCTGTCGGGGGCACCGCGCTGAAGGCGCGGAGTTCGATGGCGCCTTGGATCATGTGCCGGCGGTCCGCATCAGGCGACGCGCTCCGCCGTGGACGATGGGGATGACGGCGTGCGCAGCCTGCGCTGCTTCTCGGCCAGCAGCCGACGCAGGTTGTGCTGGGAGGCCAGCATCAGGTGTGCGCCTTCCAGCCAGCCCGCCTGGTGCAGCGCGTGCAGCTCGGCCGGCGCCAGCGCGGCCAGCCGCTGACGATGCATGCCGTGCAGCCCGCCGACCTTGACGCCGTGCTCGCTGTCGAAGCGCACCTCCAGCGGTACGGGCTGGATCAGGTCCAGCGCCTTGAAGGCCGCGCACATGACGCGGCTGGCCTGCGCGCCGCCATGGATGCCTCGCAGCACGGTGATGATGTGCTCCAGGTAGGGGCTGTGCCCGCCGTGTGGAAGGAACACCGCTTCGCCGTGATCCGTGCCGATCCGCGGGTGCTCCATGTCGACGTGGATCACCGCCTCGGACTCCGGCTCGCCTGCCGAGCCGCGCTGCTGGAAGCCGATCAGGAAGGGGCCGCGTGCAACCGCCCCCGGCAGGTAGTTCGCCGCCCAGCGACCCTCGTGCAGGAACAGGTTCTCGCGCGGTTCGAAGCCCAGCAGGATGACCGGCTGGTACTCGCCGGAGCCGGCGTCCTGCTTCAGGAAGATCGGATACTCGCGCTGCAGCTCGGCGAACTCCGTCGGGAAGGCGGGCAGCATGCCGACCGAGTCGCCATACGCAGCGCCGAAATGCGTGATCACGCGAAGATCGGCGTGCGCGACGTTGTTCAGGACCTCATAGCGCGCCATTGCAGTTGCAGGCTCCCGCGGCGATGCCGGTGTTGGTGCACGAGCTGGCTGACAGTTTCACGCAAAACTCGCCTGCTGCAAGCGCGTCCGGCGTTCCGCTGTGCCGGTCGATTGCGCCGCGCCGGCAGCGCCCCAGGCCACTGCCGAAGCAGCGGCCCAGGGCTCCAGGCGGACTGACCAGGAGCGCAAGGCCAGCACCCGCTGGACTGCGTCGTCGGCGCATCCTTAATTGCGCGAGCGAGGCTGCAGGGAACCGTCTCGATCTCAGCTCAGAAGGTGTAGCGGAAGCCCAGCATGTAGCGCGGGCTCTGGTCGAGCAGCTTGATGAACTGGTTGTACGAACGCCCGCGCCAGCGGATGTCTTCGCCGGTCAGATTGATCGCCTCCAGCGACACCGACATCCTGTCGTTGATCCGGTAGCTGGTGCTGAGATCCCACTGGGTGTACTCCTCGACATAGAACGGATTGCGGCTGCCGCCCTGGTTGGCGAGGATCAGATACTCGTCGCGCCAGTTCCAGGCCAGGCGCACCGACCAGCCGTACTTCTCGTACATCAGCATCGCGTTGGCGGTGTCGCTGAGACCCAGCAGTGCGAACTGATCCACGGTTGGATCGCCCGCATCGTCGATACCGACATCGCCCTTGACGATGGTGTAGTTGGCGTACACGCCGAAACCGCTGTCGCCGAAGAAGTACTGCCCACCGAGCTCCCAGCCGCTCAGCTTGGCCTTGCGCTGGTTGACGGGACGATTGACGTCGAACAGATAGAGCGGATCGTCCGCCTCGCCCACCAGGTCGAAGTCGAATTCCATCTGCAGCACCTGGGCGACCGTGCCGTTGTACGCCGCCAGGCCACCGGTGCCCGGGTTGCGGAGCAGGGCCAGGGCGGTGAACAGCGCGGTGTCGTTCGCTGAGCAGGCAGCGTCGACATCTCCGCCTCCTGCGGTCACCTGGGTTCGGCAGTTGGCGCTGAGCAGGAAGTCGAGCGCCGCCCGTGCATCGGGCCCGGAGGAAGGATCGCGGAGGTCGTACAGCGATTCCCGCACGACCGTGTTGCCGACGAAGTTGTCGACGCGCTTGTTCCAGTAGGTCAGGGTGACATAGCTGGATGGCGCGAAGTACCACTCCAGCGCGAGGTCGAGGTTGTCCGCTTCGAGCGGAATCAGTGCCGGGTTCTGCGCGCTTCCGGTGGCCCGCGTCGAAGGATTGATCAGGATCGAACCGGTGGGCTGGTTCGGGCTCGGGCCCGCATAGAGATTGCCGTAGGGCACCCTCGACATGGTCTGGCTGAACGAGGCGCGGCCCTTCAGGTCTTCGCGGAGGTCGATGCTGAAGTCCATGTTCGGCAGCAGATGGCTGTACTTCGCCTTCTCGCTGAAGGGCTGCAGCGCGTCCGAACGCACGATCCGGAAGTCGTTGTTCGCCTGCCACTCGATCGCGCCCGGGATCGCCACCACCGAAGTCGAGGTGATGTCGGTGCGCTCGTAGCGCAGACCGAACCGGCTGTTGACCGTTCTGCCAGCCAACTCACCGTCGAGCTCGATCTGCACATAGGCGGCATCCACGGACTCGTTGATCTCGTTGTCCGCCGCCAGCTGCGGGTTGACGCGGGTGCTCGCCCCGTAGCGCTGTGCCGCCCAGTTCGCCAGCTCACTGGCGTCGCCGCGCCAGGCGCCCGTGGGAATGCCGGCGGTGCCGAAGTCATTGAACAGTCGGGTGATGCTGAAGGGCGTCAGCAGGTCGGTCATGCCGGACTCGTTGCCCGCATTGGCGACGCCCCAGTCGCCGAGCGCTGCGTACATCTCGCTGTTCTGGCGACGGGTCATGCGCGTGTCGGACGAATCCACGCCGAACTGGAAGCGTCCGCCATCGAACATCCACTCACCGTCGATCTTGCCCGCCTTGACCCGTGACTCCTGCGCCTGCGCGTTGATGCGCAGCACCTGCGAACCCAGCTGCGAGGCGGGGAAATCGGGGTTGAGCACGCCATTGGTGCCGGCAAGCGCGTCAGCGCTGGTCGGGTACCAGGTGCGCGACGCAATTGGCAGGCCGCTGTTGAAGCGGAATTCCTGCGCCCAGCCGCCACCGCAGTAGGGTCCGCCGGCCTGGCAGTTGTTGGTTCCCGCCAGGCTGAAGAAGGTGGAGCCACCGCCGGTGAACGGATCGTTCGGCAGGCTGCGCGACTTCGACTGGTGGGTGTCGACGGTGAATCGCAGGTCGTCGTTGGCACGCCAGACCGCGTTGAAGCCCAGCGAGTCCAGCCGGTACTTCTGCATGCTGCGCTGCTGCTCCAGGCCGAAGTCCTTCAAGCCGACCACGTCACGCAGGTAGATCGGCGTGGCGACCGCCTGGCCGGTATCGAACTCGAGATGGGTGAAGCTGTTGGAGCGCTGCAGCCACTGCGTCTGCTCGCCGCGATCTTCGGTGATCTCGTTGTTGCCGTAGGTGTAGTCCAGGGTCAGCGTGAGGCTGTCGGTCGGCGCGAACTGCAGTACGCCTTGCGCGTTCAGGCGCTCGCGCTGGAAATCGGCGAACGCGTAGCGGATGTCGTTCGGCATGCCGTACAGCTGCCCGATCTCGGGCGGGTTGATCACGCTTGCACCCGGACGCAGGGCGGCCTCGGTTCCCGTCCACGGCTGCACGTTCCAGCCGTTCTCGGTCGCCTGGATCGATCCGCCCTGACGCTCCTGATAGCTCGCGCTCAGGCTCACGCCCCAGGTCTTGTCGTCGTTCGCGTAGCTGAAGATGCCCGAGACTTCCGGGGTGATCTCAGTGTCAAACGGCGATGACTCGTCATACATGCCTTTGAGCCCGGCATTGGCCACCAGGCCTTCACGATCCAGGGGGCGTGCGGTGAGGATGTTGATCGAGGCACCGATGCCGCCGCTGGGTACGTGCGCCTGGCCGGTCTTGTACACCTCAAGACCGCTGACGGCCTCGGAAGCGAGCTGCGCGAAATTGAAGGCGCGCGTGCCACCATCGACGCCGCCGATCGGCACCTGTCCGGGAGCGCCAAAGGCATCCGCGCCGGGGATCTGCCGCCCGTTCAGGGTCACCAGATTGAACTGCGGGCCGAAGCCACGCGCGGTGACCTGCGCGCCTTCGCCGTCGCGGCGCTCGATCGAGATGCCGGTGATGCGCTGCAGTGACTCGGCAAGATTGGTGTCTGGAAACTTGCCGATGTCTTCCGAGGTGATGGCATCGACGATGCCGGTGGAGTCGCGTCGCACGCCCATCGACTGCTCGAGCGAGCCGCGCATGCCGCTGACGACGATGGCGTCAAGGCGCGTCGCGTCATCGCCCTCGGTATCGCTCTGTGCGTAGAGCGGGTTGATCACCAGCACGCCGCTCACGAAGGTGAAAAGGGCGCGTGAACGGAACCGCTTCTTGTCGAGGTTCATTGGCAGACCTCCATCAGCCGAACTGGCAGGCACGGCCTGGCCTGAGTCCATGCGCTACGGCGGGCTGCCGACAGGTGTTGCCGACTGCAGATCATCATTTCTTGTCACTCCCCATTGGGCTAGAGAACGCTGCGTTGCCCCCGGTGTGCCAGCGGGGCTCCCCCTCGGATCGCCTACGGCGACCCGACCTCCTCGAACGCTCAGGCCACCTCCAGGCAGCCTGATCTCTACGCGACAGAACCTTCCTTGAGCCCCCGGCTTCTTGTCCTGGCCGGGTCGCCATCAGTGGGTTTCCACGCGCTCCTCTTCGGTGACACCCAGAACCTTCTCGCTCCCGCCCCCGGGGCGAACGTTTCACTCGGCAGGCTCAGGCCGGAAGCCCTTGAGCACAGGCGCAGGCCACCGGTGAACCCAGCAGGGGCCCTCAGGCTCTGCTGCCACACCGCATGGGAGCGCTACCATCACCGGCTCAAACAAAAGCGCTCTCATTGATAGCGCTATCAGCTTTCGGCAGACGCGTGATATCACCCTCCTGTGGGACTGTCACCATGCGCTGCAACAGAAAGCGGAGCGGACCTGTGCTCCACACGGCCTGCTGCTCCCCAAGAACTGCGAGAAACCGCCAGCGCCGGCGCCAGCGCAGGCGCAGGCGCTGGCGCCGGGCGGGTTCTGTTCGTGGACGCGGAGAGTGCGCAACTAGCCTGCGCTGCCGGTCTGAGCAGCGAGCCGTTCCGACAGGGCGTCGAGCGTCGCCAAGCTCGGGCTGCGCGGATGCAGGGCGGAGCGCAGCACCGGCGCGGCTTCGGCGAGCCGGGCGCGAGCTGCGGCGAGCTCGCCGCTTGCCGCCTCGGCCTCGGCCAGAGCCAGCAGTGCCCGGGCGCGGCGCGGGTGGCCGGCGGGGTGCAGCGATTCGACCAGCGCCAGCGCCTCGCGCTGCAGCCGCCGGTGGGCGCTGCTGTCACCTTGGGCTTGTGCCAGCGCGGCCTGCGCCTGCAGCAGGGCGAGCTGCTGCGGCAGGGGTACGTCGTCGAGGGCGGCCAGCGCGGCCTGCACGCTGGCCATCGCCGCGCCAGCTTCGGCGACACGGCCCGCGCGCGCGTCGATACTGGCGCAGAGAAGTTGGGCGGCGAGACTCTGCGGATGCGCCGCGCCAAGCGCCTGATTGCGGATGCTCCGTGCTTCCGCGCAGTGCTCCGCGGCCTCAGCCAGGCGATCGGTCTCCAGCTTGAGCCGCGCGAGGTTCTGCAGTGGTCCTGCGATGCGGGCATGTCCCGGCGGGTTCAGTTCGCGGCGCATGGCCAATGACTCGCGGTACAGCGCTTCGGCGCCGTTGACGTCGCCGCGCTCGTCGAGCAGGGCGGCGAGGCTGTTCAGCGCGTGAGCGACTTCGGTCGAGGATGCGCCGCCGGCGATCGCGCGATCGACCTCAAGGCCGCGTCGATAGAAGGCCTCGGCCTGCTCGAATTCGCCAAGGTCGAGGTGGATCGAGCCGAGCATGGACAGGGTGAAGCTCATCGGCGCCGAGCGCGGGCCGCTGACCTTCTCGACGATGGGCAGGGTCTCAAGCATCACGTCGGCGGCCTCGCGATAGCGTCCAAGCAGCGAAAGCATCTTGGCGCGGCCGTACTGGCTGGGTTCGACCTGCGGGTGCTCGGGGCCGTAGACGGCGATCTTGCGTGCCGCTGCTTCCTCGTAGCCGGCCAGCGCCGCGACATAGTCGCCGGACCGCTCCAGCAGCCAGGCGCGGTTGTGCAGCATGGCGCCCAGCTCGCCTTGCGCGCCCTCGGCGGCGAACATCGCTTCCGAACGCGCGAAGGCGGCCATGGCCTCCTCGCGGCGGCCGAGCTGTTCGGACGAGATGCCGATCTCGGTGCCGGCATGCGCGGCCATCATTCGATCGGGTGGGTCCTGCGCCAGTGCGTCGGCGGCCAGCGCGACCGCCAGCGGATTCGCCTCGGCATGACGCCCGGCGACGTTCAGGGCGTTTGCCAGGGCCTTGCGTGCGGCCATCCGCGTCGGTGCGTCCGCGCTGCGCTGGAGCACCGGGTCGGCCTCGCCCAGCAGGGCGATTGCGGTGTCGGTCTCGCCGGCGTTCGCGTAGATGCGCCCGATGCTGGACTGCAGGCGCGCGCGCAGCTCGACGCCGGCGGTCTCGGCAGCCGGAATGCGCTCGCGTCCCAGCGCCAGCAGCGCGCGCGCGGACAGCTCGCGGCCGCCATGCTGGCCAGGATCGAGCTCGCCGAACAGGCCTTCGAGAAATGCGGTCACGCCCTGCGCGGCCGCAGCCTCGCGGTGCGCGGCTGCCTCGGCTTCCAGCGCGCGGTCGCGCTGCTGCTTCCACTGCAGGGACACGCTGCCCAGGGCGAGCGCGGCGATGGTCGCCGCGGCCACGCCCAGCCGGTGGCGGCCGATGAAGCGGCGCAGCAGGTAGAGGCGATGCCGGCCGGCGGCCTGTACCGGCCGACCTTCGAGAAAAGCTTCGACGTCCTCGGCGAGCGCCAGCGCCGAGGGATAGCGCGCGGCCGGGTCGGTGCGCACGGCGCGGTGGACGATGCGATCGAGGTCACCGCGCAGGCGCGGCGCCTCGGCGCGCCACGGCCCGGCGCCATTCGCCAACGCGGCCGCCGAGGCCGCCGGCAGCTCGGTGCTGGCGGCGCGCGCGCCTTCGCCGCGCTCCGGCACCTCGCCGGCCAGCATCTCGTACAGCAGCAGGCCGAGCCCGTAGACATCGGTGGCTGTCGTGACCGGCAGGCCCAGCAGCTGCTCCGGGCTGGCGTAGCGCGGGGTCATCGCGCGGGTCTGGGTTTCGCCGCCCTCGGTGTCGTCGATGAGCTTGGCGATGCCGAAGTCGAGCAGCACCGGGCTGCCGTCGGCGCGCACCATCACGTTCGAGGGCTTCAGGTCGCGATGCACGATCAGCCGCTGATGCGCGTGATGCACCGCGCGGCAGAGGGTGGCGAACAGCGTCAACCGCTCGCGCAGCGCGGGCGGGCGCCCGCCGCGCAGCCAATCGCGCAGCTGCTCACCTTCGACGAAGGGCATCGCCAGCCAGGGTTCGCCGGCCTCGGTGGTGCCGCCGTCGATGAGCCCGGCGATGTGCGGATGCTCCAGCGCCGCCAGCAGCTGGCGTTCGCGGCGGAAACGTTCGCGCACGCGCTCTGACACATACCCGCGCACCAGCTTGAGCGCGACCCGGCGGTCATATTCGCCGTCGTCGCGCTCGCCCAGCAGCACCACGCCCATGCCGCCCTCGCCGACCAGGCCAAGCACGCGCCAGGGGCCGATGCGCTCCGGCAATGCGCCGCGCAGCGCCGCCGCGGCCGCGCCGCGCACGCGCTCGCCGATGGCGTCCTTGTCCGCGACATGGCTTGAGTCGGCTTCGGTGGCGGCGGACAGCAGTGCCTCCACCCGCGCGGCAAGCGCTGCATCGATGCCTTCAGTGCCATACAGGGCCTCGCGCTGCGCCGGCGTCAGTCCCTGCACGCGATCGAACAGCGCGCGCAGCGCACCCGGCGTGCTCACGACATCGCCTCGCGCAGCCAGGCGCGACCGAACTTCAGGTCGCGCTCGACGGTGGCGACCGACACGCCCAGCACTTCGCCGGCCTGACGCGCATCCAGCCCTCCGAAATACGTGAGTTCGAGCGCGCGCGCCGCCCGGCTGTCCTCGGCCGCCAAGCGCTCCAGCGCCTCGTGGACTTCGAGCACGCCCACGCCGTCGTCGATCGGCGCGTGTTCGGGGTCGAGCGTCACCGCCACCGCATCGCCGCCGCGCTTGGCCGAGGCGGTGCGACGCGCATGGTCGACCAGCACGGTGCGCATCTGCAGTGCGGCCAGCGCGAAGAAGTGCGCCCGCGAATCCCAGTCGACCTCCGCGCCCAGCATCTGCGCGACCGCTTCGTGCACCAGCACGGTCGGGCTCAGCACCACATCGGCACCCTGGAAGCGCTGGCGCGCCATCTGCTTCAGGCGATCGTAGATGTGCGCATTGAGCCGCGGCGCCGCATCGGCAGCACCGGCGCGCCACGCGTGCAGCAGGGCAGTGATGGCGGCAGGGTGTTCCAAGTCGGTCCTCCGGGGCGCGGTTACGTTACCGGAAGGGTGTTGGGGGCGACCAGCCGAGACGCCGAGCGAGTGGATTCTCGATCTTCACGGATCCAAAGCTTCGGCAATCACGTGGCCGCATACCCGACCTGCCCCGGCACCAGGGTGGGATCTCCCTGGGCCCGACCCTGCCCGGCGCATCGGTCGCGGGGGCTCGTGAGCACCTGAGCGCTGGACCTGCGCCCTTGCGGCCGTCGACACAATTGTCACCTTGACGTGAAACGTCATGCCGCGCCCGCGAATTGCCTCAACCATCGACGACGCTTCTGCCTTGTCACAGCGCGTAGCAGGTGACCCAGCATCTCCAACTCGGCGGGAGCTTTCATCCGTGCAAGCATCCGTTCCGGCGTCATTATGGTTGGCGCGTCTGCTCTTCGCGATCTGGATCGTCGTAGTGAGCGCGCTGCCGTATGTTCTCGCCTTGCTCCGATCGAAAGAGCCCGGCGCAGCGTCCCTCGCGCTGGCGACGATCGGACTGCTCGGCGCCTTCGCTGTGCTCACGAGTCTGCGTGCGTTGAAACCTGCAATGGTTCTGGTGACGTTGGCGTTGGCCCCCTTGGTCTTGAAGTGGCTGCTGCGGGTCGGCTTCGTGGTGAAGCATGGCGGCATGGACTGCGGCAGCTGTCAGGGTTCGCCACTGCTGTTCGGCTACTACTGGAGCGTCGAGACACTGATCCTGTTGCCTGGCCTGCTTCTGGTTGGCTGGCTCTTCATCCTCTTGCTCCCCCAGCCCGAGGGCTAGTCGAATGAAATGGATGCCGTGGCTTGTGCTCGCTGGCTGGATGCTCGTCGGGATGGCTACGGTGACGCACGGGACGGATCACTGTCGAAGCGAGCGGGACGCGTGGATAGATCTTCAGCTGAGCGCCGAACAGAGGGCGTGGCTGGATTTCCTCCGGCGCTGTCATCGCGAAAACCGATACTCCCCTTATCTGTTCGAGCTGGACAAAGGTCAGCGGTCGGAGCTCCGGGCGCTGGGCATCCCTTCACCGAGTCGACTGGTGGTGTTCGACCAACGAAACACCGGTGCACCGGTGGAGATCCGGCTCAGCCATGCCTTGCGCACCAGCGACGCGCTGCTGCGTGTGCCTTTGCCGACTCTGGTGGACGAAACGACCCTGTGGTGCTATGAGCGGGACGTCATGGGCTGGGAAGAGAACCCCTTGCGTTGGCGCTGGTCAAGGCTGGGTCCCGACGAGCGGGTTCCTGGGGCGCAGCCCCGCTGCGATTAGCCGAAGCAGCCTGTTGCTGTGCGTCGCACCAGAGCGATGGTTGCCAACCTCAAGCCCGCATGTCGACCCGCAGCGTCACGCTTTCCCGCGTCACGCCGGGTGGGCTCTGCGCGACGGTCCGCACACCCCGCCAATCCACGCCAGCGTCCGCCCCAGCGCCGCCACCTCGCCAATGATCAACAGCACCGGCCACTTCACCGCCTCGCGCCTGGCGGTCTCCGGCAGGCTGTTGGGATCACAGTGGACGACGCGCATTCGATGGGCACGGAGCGATGTCCGAACGGGCGCCAACGCGCCGTACCCCTCCTTGCCAAGGTGCGGTGGTCGCGCCTGACGGCGCCCTGATCAGGAGCTCCACCATGATTCGACATGCATCCCTCGCCGCGGCGCTGTTGCTCGCAAGCGCCGTGCAGGCGCAAGCCCCGCAGGCAGCGCCGCAACCGGCCACCATCATCGTGATGGACGGCTCGGGCTCCATGTGGGGCCAGATCGACGGCCGGCCCAAGCTGGAGATCGCCAGGGAGACGGTCGGCGACGTGTTGAGCCTCGTGCCCGAGCAGCAGCAGCTGGGTCTCATGGCCTACGGCCATCGCCGCAAGGGCGACTGCGCCGACATCGAACTGATGGTGGCGCCCGCTGCCGGCACGCGTTCCGAGGTGCTGGCGGCGGTGCAGCGCATGAAGTTCCTCGGCATGACGCCGCTGTCGCAGGCCGTGCGCAGCGCGGCCGAGGCGCTGCGCTATACCGAGCAGGCCGCCACCGTGGTGCTGGTGACCGATGGCCTGGAAACCTGTGATGCCGACCCCTGTGCCTTGGGCAGCGAGCTGGAAGCCGTGGGCCTGAATTTCACCGCGCACATCATTGGTTTTGGCCTGGCTCCAGAGGAAGGTGCGCAGCTGGCCTGCCTGGCCGACAACACCGGCGGTCGCTACGTTGCGGCCGCTGACGCGGCAAGTCTGGGCGAAGCCCTGCAGGCAGCCATCGCCAGCCCCGCCCCAGACCCCGCGCCCGCTGCGCCGCCGGCCACGGCCCAGCTGCTCGCGCCGGACAGCGCGCCTGCAGGCACCTCGATCAACGTCCAGTGGGAGGGGCCCGCTACCGAGCGAGATTCAATCACCTTGATAGATGCGGAAGGCAGCGCACGCGTCTACGACTACATCGACGAGAGCCAAACCGCGCGCCTGCGCTTGCCGCCTGAGCCGGGCAGCTACCGCCTGGTCTATCGCCAGAACGATGCTGTCGAGAAAACCCTGGCCGAGCGTGCCATCGCAGTCACGGAATCGGTGTTCGCCCTGACCGCGCCCGAGCGGGTGTCCGCGGGTGCTGCAATCGAGATCGGTGTGGAAGCGCCCGTGGGCCACCTGGACAGCATCGTCATCGCCAAGCAGGGCGATCGAGGCTACGAGAGCTACACCTACGTCGATGACTCGGGGCGCGCGCAGCTGACGGCCCCAGAGCAGCCGGGCAGCTATGAGCTGCGCTACCGCTTCGGCGATCGAATCATCGTCGCGCGCCGCGCGATCGAGGTCGACTGAGCGCAAGGCCAGGCGCCACACCCGCGCGTCGCGATCGACGCGCGAGACGGTGTTCAAGACTTCGGGGTTAAGGGCGCTGAGCGTCTGAACAGGCCGCGCGACGGTGTGGCCGCCGGAATGCCTGGTCCTTTTGCTGATGCGTTCACGAACTGCCCCCATCCGGAGAGGACGCCGAGCATGCTGGATGCGTTCTCGCGTCTCTCGGGGGGGCGTCCGAGCGGGACTGATTCTCACCTCCAAGCTTGGGCAAGCGCATCGGCCACGCGCGGCGCTCGGCTTCAAGTGCCGGTGATGCAGCTGGTCGCAGGCAAGCCCACGTTCCACTTGCCCTGCTGGTTGATGCCTCAAATTCGAGAGAGCCAGTCGGGCTCCGGCCTGAGGGTACCCCGGCAGATCGGCGCCCCGTCGAGGGCGTATCCGCTCCAGTGTTGCGGGTTGCGTGGTCTGGCGGTACCCAGATGGATTCGAGTACGCGCTGAGCAGTGCCACCGGCAGCCTCGCGACTCGGTGGTCTACCCTCTCCTGCCATGCACCCGCTGGCTCAAGCGCGCATATCGATTCGCAGCGGAACGACGGTGTTGGCCGGCTGCGGTGCCGTCAGAGCGGCGGCGTCCCTTCCAAACCACGCCAAGCTCCGCCCCAACGCCGCCACCTCACCCAGGATCAAGAGCGCCGGAGACCTCACCGCTTCGCGTTTGGCCGTTTCCGGCAGGCTGTCGAGGGTGCAGTGAATGACGCGCTGGTTCTGGCGGCTGCCGTTCTCGATCAGCGCGGCCGGCGTGCTGCCGCGGCGGCCGTGGGCCAGCAGGCGTTCGCGCAGGGTGTCCAGGCCGCTGACGCCCATGTAGACGGCCAGCGTCTGCTTCTCCTGCGCCAGTGCGCGCCAGTCGAGCGCGTCGATGGAGTTGCGGCAGTGGGCGGTGACGAAGCGGACCGACTGCGCGTGGTCGCGATGGGTCAGCGGGATGCCGGCGTGCGCCGCGCAGGCGAGTGCGGCGGTGATGCCGGGCACGACCTCGTAGGCGATGCCGTGCGCGCGCAGGTGTTCGAGCTCTTCGCCGCCGCGACCGAAGATGAAGGGGTCGCCGCCCTTCAGCCGCACGACGCGCTTGCCCTGGCGCGCGTGTTCGAGCAGCAGGGCGTGGATGCCCTCTTGGGTGGTGTGGTGGGTGCCGGCTTCCTTGGCGACTTCGATGAACTGGGCGTCGCGGCGCGCGAGTTCGAGCACGGCGCGGCTGACCAGGCGGTCGTGCAGGATCACGTCGGCTTCCTGCAGGCGGCGCTGGCCCTTGAGCGTGAGCAGTCCAGGGTCGCCGGGGCCGGCACCGACGAGACTCACAAAGCCTTCTCTGGAGCCTTGGGGTTCGCCGGCTTCGATGAGTTCGACGAGCCGCGCGCGCGCGGCATCGAAGCGCGCGGCGCGCAGCAGCTCGCCGACTTCGCCGGGCCACAGGGTTTCCATGAACTTGCGGCGGCTGGGCACATGCGGAAAGCGCGCGCGAATGCGCGCGCGGTGGATGCGCAGCAGTTCGGCGAGCTGGCCGAAGCTCTCGTCTACCGACTGTTCGATTTTCTCGCGCAGCTGGCGGGCCAGCACGGGGGCGGCACCGCCGCTGCTGATCGCGACTGTCAGGGGGCCGCGGCGTACGATCGCCGGCACCTGCACGCGAGTGAGTTCGGTGTCGTCGACGACGTTGACCCAGAGCTTGCGAGCGGCGCCCTCCTCGGCGACGGCCCGGTTGACCTCGACGTCATCCGTCGCCGCGATGGCGAGGAAGACCTCGTCCAGCCAGTGCGACTGGAACTCGCCTTCCAGGTGGGTGATGCGGCCTTCGGCCTTGAGCTTCTGCAGCGCTTCGTTGAGCTCGGGCGCGCCGACGCGCACCTCGGCGCCGCATTCGAGCAGGGGCAGAACTTTGCGCGCCGCGACTTCGCCGCCGCCGACGACGAGGATGGGGC
>LNFM01008574.1_pt1 | contig 30921 bp, 27 predicted proteins | sample 596031 | NCBI WGS metagenome assembly LNFM01 (sample SAMN04254537, study PRJNA301005) | activated carbon metagenome | isolation source: dual media filters at the Ann Arbor, Michigan drinking water treatment plant | place: USA: Ann Arbor
ACGTCTTCGACGGCGGCGGCATGCACGAGACCATCGCCCACGTGCCGCTGGGCGTGGTGGCCAACATCTCGGCCTGGAACTACCCGTACTTCGTCGGCAACAACGTCATCGTGCCGGCCCTGCTGACCGGCAACGCCGTGCTCTACAAGCCCAGCGAACATGCCACGCTCAGCGGCCTGCACATCACGCGGCTGCTGCACGCCGCCGGCGTGCCCGCGGCGGTGATGCAGTGCCTGGTGGGCGCAGGCGAGGTCGGTGCGGCGCTGCTGGACCAGAAGATCGACGGCGTGTTCTTCACCGGCAGCCACGCCACCGGGGCACGCATCGCGCAGGCGGTGGCCACCAAGATGATCCGCGTGCAACTCGAACTGGGCGGCAAGGACCCGACCTACGTGCGCGCCGATGCCGACCCCAAGGCCGCCGCCGAGAGCCTGGCCGATGGCGCCATGTACAACACCGGCCAGAGCTGCTGCTCGGTGGAGCGCATCTACGTGCACGCCTCGATCCACGACGCCTTCGTCGAGCACTTCCTGGCCACCGTGGGCGGGTTCAAGGCCGGCGACCCGATGGACGCCGGCACCTACATCGGCGCCATCACGCGTGCGCCGCAGATCGCCGTGCTGCAGGCCCAGGTGGCCGATGCTCTGGCCAAGGGCGCCACGCTGCGCTGCGGCGGCAGGGCCTTGTCCGGCCCCGGCAACCACTTCGAGCCCACCGTGTTCACCAACGTCGACCACACGATGGAACTGATGCGGGAAGAGAGCTTCGGCCCGGTCATCGGCATCCAGAAGGTGGCCGGCGACGAGGAAGCGGTGGCGCTGATGAACGACACGCGCTACGGCCTCACGGCCGGCGTCTACACGAAGGACGAGGCCGCGGCGAAGGCGCTGCTGGCACGCGTGAACGCCGGCAGCGTCTACTGGAACTGCTGCGATCGCGTGAGCCCGCGCCTGCCCTGGTCGGGCCACGGTGACTCCGGCGTGGGCCTGACGCTGTCGACCTACGGCATCCAGGCCTTCACGCGGCCCAAGGCCTGGCATCTGCGGCAAGCGTGAGAGAACCCTTGAGCGACGGCACGCCGCCCCGCCCGCGCCTGGCGCTGTTCGACCTCGACCACACGCTGCTGTCGGGCGACAGTGACGTGCTGTGGTGCGACTTCCTGATGCAGCACGGCCTGCTCGACCGCGGCGAGTTCCAGGCGCGCAACCAGGCCATGGAAGACGCCTACCGCGCCGGCACCGTGGCCACGCGCGACTTCTGCGGCTTCTACGTCGCCACGCTGGCGGGGCGCTCGCCGGCCGAGTGGGCGCCCTGGCGCGAGCGCTTCGTGCAGGAGTGCATTGCTCCGCGCCTGCCCGCGGCGGCGCACGCCCTGGTGCAAGGCCATCTGGCCGACGGCGACACCGTGGTGCTGACCACCGCCACCAACCGCTTCATCACCGAGCCCACCGCGCGGCATCTGGGCATCGAGCACCTCATCGGCACCGGCTGCGAGATCGGCGCCGACGGCCGCTTCACCGGCGCGCTGCAGGGCGAGCCCAACATGCGCGAAGGCAAGCTGCTGCACCTGAACGCCTGGCTGGCAGCGCGCGGCGAGCGCCTGGGCGACTTCGACAGCGTGGCCTACAGCGATTCGATGAACGACCTGCCTTTGCTGTCCGCCGCAGGGCGCGCCGTCGCCGTCGATCCCGACACGCGCCTGCGCGCCGAGGCCAGAGTCCGCGGCTGGCCCATCCTGTCCCTGCGCTGACGCGGGCCGGCAGGCCGTCGGTGAAGAGCCGACCCGACCCGCCGGGTCGCCCCATCAGTACGGTGTGGCGGCGACCTGGCTGTCCAGCCCCGTCATGCCCGGCGACGCGCCACCACGGCGCACGCAGTTGCGACCCTGCTGCTTGCCGGCGTACATGGCGGCATCGGCGCGCTTGAGCAGATCGGCGGCGTCCTGGCCGTCATGCGGTGCCAGCGCGAAGCCCACCGTCAGGCCGACCCGGCAGGGCTTGCCGGCCACGACGAAGGGGTCGTTGAAGGCGTCCACGAGCTTCCAGCCCAGTGCCATCGCGTCGGCCTCGCCCTGCATGCCGGCCAGCAGCACGACGAACTCGTCGCCGCCGAGGCGGCCGACGACGTCCGACTGGCGCACCTGCTGGCGCAGCCGCTGTCCGACCTGCACCAGCAACTGGTCGCCCGCGTCGTGGCCGAGCCGGTCGTTGATGGGCTTGAAACCGTCGAGATCGACCAGGTAGACAGCCAGCGGCCGGTCGGGGCGGCTCTGTGCCAGGGCCGCCTGCAGGGCCGTCTGCAGACCGCGGCGGTTGGGCAGGCCGGTGAGCGGATCGGTGTGGGCCAGGGACATCAACGCACCGCGTTCGTTGTCGGCTCGCTGCGCGTTCCGGCGGATGCCTTCGATGCGCAGGCCCAGCACGCGCACCCAGGCCAGCATCTCCACCAGCGTCGAGAACTGGAAGGCATGCTGCGTCCAGAAGTCGACCGGCAGCACGCCGCGCAACAGGCCCGTGATGCACACGGCCCCCACCAGGTAGGCTCCCCAGCCCAGCACCAGCCAGCGCGCCGTGACATCGCCGCCGCGCATGCGCAGGACCGCCACCGGCAAGGCCAGCAGCAGCGGCACCGGACCCAGCGACGAGGACAACAACTGCAGCGTGCGGTAGTCGATGAGCCCCAGCAGCGCCGCCACGAAGCCCAGCGCCGCCAGGGCGGACACGGCCTGCAGCGCCAGACGCAGACGCGAGCGCCGAGGCTCCAGGTCGAGCGCGTTGGCGATGAACAGCGACGCCGCGGCAAGCGTCACCAGCATGGCCATCGGCGCCAACGTGGGCAGCAGCGGCAGGTGGGCGGGCCACAGGTACTGCTGGGCCACGCCGAAGTAGACGGCGAAGAACACCACCATGCCGGACAGCATCACGGCGTACTGCGCGAACATGGCGTCACGCAGGCTGATGGCGTTGAACACGGCATAGGCCAGCAGCGCCAGCGACAAGCCGATGTACAGACCCTGCAGCATCTGCGCCGACGTGGCCTGCTGCACGAAGGGCGCAGGGCGTTGCAGACTGATCGGCAACAGCATCGCGGTGGCGGTCTGCACGCGGATGTACAACTCTGCCCGCTCGCCGGGCGGCAGATCCAGCGCCACGGCGTGCGTCAGCGTGGGCAGCGAACGCTGCGAATAGGGCTGCGCGCTGCCGAGCCGGATGTGCTGCGGCTCGCGCCCCGCGCGCAGCAGGTGAACGTCGATGTGCTGCAGCATCGCATAGTCGAACTGCAGCACCCAGTCGGCCGCCCCCGACTGGTTGTGCAGCGGCAGGTGCAGCCACACCGCCGCGGGCCGCGTGCCGAAGTTGCCGCTCGGCACCTCGGGCGCCACGAACTCGGCGCGCCGGGCCTGCACCTCGGCCAGGGTGGCGCCCTGGCTCGGGTCGGACAGCACCGACAGCGAAGGCCAGACCTCGAAGACGGCAGGACGGTTGTCCAGCACCAGCAGCCGCGACGGCGCGGCGGCGCTGGCGCTGGCGGCGGCGGCGCACAGGGCGCACCACAGCAGAGCGCGCAGGACGAAGGACAGCAGCAGGTCGGGGCCGCGGAAACGGCCCCGACAGCCCGTCGGGGCAGGCAGGGTCATTCAGGCTTGTCGGCTCGCGTTGTCGGCAACTTGAACAGCGCCCTGCCCGGCGGTCGGACCTTGCGACTTGATGCCTGCAAAATGCACCCTCCCCCTGCCCGAAGGCAAGCACATGCCGTCATTCCTCACCATGGCCCGCTGGTTTCTGCTGCTCCTGCTGAGCACAGCGGGGGCGGCGCAGGCCGCCAGCCTGCGCATCGGCTCGGCCTTCGACCCGCAGACCATGGACCCGCACGCCATCGCGCTGCTGTACCACTCGCGCGTGGCCTACCAGATCCATGAGTCGCTGGTCGGCCGCGATGAGAAGTTCAAGCCCGAGCCGGCGCTGGCACTGAGCTGGCAGATGACGGCGCCGACCCGCTGGACCTTCAAGCTGCGCCCTGGCGTCAGCTTCCACGACGGCAGCGCCTTCACGGCCGACGACGCGGTGTTCTCGCTGGAACGCGCGCTGGCACCGCCGTCGCAACGGGCCTTCCAGCTCAAGGGCGTGACGGCCGTCCGCAAGATCGATGCGCTGACGATCGAGATCCAGCTCGAGGCGCCCGACGCGGTGCTGCCAGAGAAGCTGCAGTTCGTCTCCATCATGAGCAAGGCCTGGAGCGAGAAGCACGGCGTGCAGCGGGCGCAGGACTTCAACGCCAGGCAGGAGACCTACGCCATCCGCAACGCCAACGGCACCGGCCCCTTCAGGCTGGAGCGCTACGAGCCCGACGTGCGCACCACGCTGCGCCGACACCCCGCGTGGTGGGGCTGGGCTGACAAGCGCCACGGCAACCTGGAGCAGGTGAGCTTCGTGACCATCCGCAGCGACGCCACGCGGCTGGCGGCGCTGGCCACCGGCGAGGTCGATCTCGTGCTCGACCCGCCCTACCAGGACATCCAGCGCCTCAAGGCCGACCCGCGCATCAGGCTGGCGCAGACGGCCGACATCGGCCAGCAGTACTTCACGTTCGACCAGTCGCGCGACGAGCTGCAGGACAGCGACGTGAAGGGCCGCAACCCCTTCAAGGACCTGCGTGTGCGCCAGGCCGTCTACCACGCGCTGAACGTGCCGCTGATCGTCGACAAGGTGCTGCGCGGCCAGGCCCAGCCCACCGGCGCCTTCCTGTCGCCGCTGGTCGACGGCTCGCCGGCCGAGCTCGACCGGCGACTGCCCTTCGACCCGGCGCGCGCGCGGGCGCTGCTGGCCGAGGCCGGCTACCCGAAGGGCTTCTCGGTGACGCTGGACTGCGTGAACGTGGCCTGGCGCGAGAACGTCTGCCAGGCCGCCGCGGCCATGCTGACGCAGGTGGGCATACGCACCACGCTGCGCTCCAGCCCCAGCAACCAGTTCTTTCCCAAGCTGACGCAGGGCACGGCCAGCTTCGTCGAATTCGGCTGGACGGCCAGCCCCGACGCCTGGAATTCGCTGAACGGCCTGTTCCGCACCTACGACCGCAGCGGCCTGGGCAGCTTCAATGCCGGCCGCTACAGCAACCCCAAGCTGGACGTGCTGATCGACGCCATCCGCATCGAGCCCGACCTGACGCGGCGCCGCGCGATGGTGGCCACCGTGCTGCGCATGGTGGCCGACGACCTGCCCTACGTGCCGCTGTACCGCCGCACGCTGACCTGGGCCATGCTGCGCAAGGTGACGCTGGTGCAGTGGCCCAACGACACGCTGGAACTGCGCTGGGTCCGGGTGCAGTGACGAGCCGGCGTGCCCCGCTCAAGCCTTCTGCGGCGGTGCCGTCGCCGGCAGGCTGACCGAGAACACGCTGCCCACGCCGGGCGTGCTCTGCACGTCGATGCGGCCCTTCATGCCCTGCACGAGCTGGCGTGAGATCGACAGTCCCAGGCCCGTGCCCTCGACCGTGCCGCGCTCGGCGCCCAGCCGGTTGAAGGGTTCGAAGAGGTGCGACACCTGCAAGGGCGTCAGACCCTCCCCGGTGTCCAGGATCTGCACGCTCCAGTGCGTGCCGCCGGGCTGCGCGACGAGCTCGACGCGGCCGTTGGGGCGGTTGTACTTCACCGCGTTCGAGGCCAGATTGATCAGCACCTGGCGCAGCCGCGTGCGGTCGGCCAGCACCCAGGCGTCGGCCGGTACCTGGTAGCGCAGGGCGATGCCGCGCGCGGCGGCCGCAGCTTCCATCAGCTTGATGGTCTCGAAGACCACGGCGCTGAGCTCGACCGGCTGTTCCGCCAGCACCAGCTGGCCCGACTCGATGTTCGACAGGTGCAGCAGGTCGTCGACCAGCGTGGTGAGGTGGTTGCCGGCCGACAGGATGAGCCCGACCTGCTGCAGCAGAGACGGGTCTGCAAGCACCGTCGGAGTCGTTTCCAGCAGTTGTGCGAATCCGACGACGGCGTTCAGCGGCGTGCGCAGTTCATGGCTGGCACGCGACATGAAGGCCGACTTGGCGGCGTTGGCCAGCCGATCGGCTTGTGCGGCGGCGCGCAGGCGCGCGGTGGCGGCTTCGTCGGTGACGTCGGTCCAGTTGAAGACGACGCCCACGCACTCGCCGGCACTGCGTTGCGGCACGGCGGTGCAGGCCAGTTCGCGGTCGGTGGTGGTGTGCCAGCGCATGCGGTGCACCTCGTCGGGCGCCTGCATCACCGCCGTGTGCCAGCTGGTCAGCGATTCCGGGCCGCGCACCCAGCGGCGCAGTGCTGCGGTCAGCATGGGCAGCGTCGGTGCACGGGCGTGGTCGGGCTCGGGCCAGAGTTCGGTGAAGCGGCGGTTGGACACCATCACACGCTCATCGAGTCCCGCCACCAGCACGCCCACCGGCGTGGCGTCCAGCGTGGTCTCGAGGATGGAGTTGACCCGCCTGAGCTCGTCGTTCTGGCGACGCAGCGTTTCGCGCGCACTGGCCAGGTCCTGTTCATAGCGCTGCTGCTTGGACAGGATGGCACGCGAAGTGGCCAGCAGGGCTTCGCGCAGCGTGTCCGAGCGGACATCGTCGGTCTGCGGTTCGGCGGGAGGGCTGGGCGTCACGTCGGGAGGCGATGCGGGCTGAAGAGGGGAGCGGTTCAGGCAGCGCGCGCGGCCAACCGCTCGCTGGCCAGGCGCGTGCCCGCCACACGTGCGGCCATCTTGGCAAAGGCCGTGTCACGCGTGGTCGACAGGTCGTCGCAGAAGGGCGAGAAGCCGCAGTCGTCGGTCGTGCCCAGCTGCGCCAGCGGGATGAACTCGGCGGCTTCCAGCACGCGTTCGCAGACCTGCTCGGCGGTCTCGATGGCGGGGTCCAGAGGATCGATCACGCCGACGAAGGCCGTCTGCTCCGGCTTGAGGTGCCGGGCGATGAGCTTGAGCACCCGCCGGCGATCGGGCTCGCGTGCCAGCGCGATGTAGAAGCGGCCGGCGCGCAGCTCGAACAGGCTGGGCAGCAGCAGCGCGTAGTCGACATCGGCGCTGTGCGTGCTGTCGCGGTCGCCACCCGGACAGGTGTGCACGCCGATGCAGCGGCGCTGGGCCTCACTGAAGCGGGCCAACGCCAGGTTGTTCAGCGTGACGAAGCTGTTCAGCAATCCGCCTGAGGGATCGATCTTCCAGGCCAGACGACCCTCGGTGAAGTCGATCTGCACCGAGTCGGCGCCGAGCTCCAGGCAACGACGCACGTCGGCCTCGTGTTCGTCGAGCAGGTCGTCGATGAAGGCCTGGCGCGGGTAGCCGTCGAGATCCCGGCCCGGGTAGAACAAGCTCAGCGCCGACGGCGAGATCACCGCCTGCTTGACCGGCAGCGCCGTGAGCTTCATCGTCTGTTCCAGGTAGTCGCTGCCCTTGTGCAGGAAGCGGAAGGGCCCGGCCGTGAGCCGCGGCCACAGGCGCGCGTGGTTGACGAACTGAAGGCGGAATCCGTCGGGCGCGAAGTTGGGCAGGCCCTCGACGCAGTACGAGGCGAAGTTGTGCGTCTTGCGCTGTTCGCCGTCGCTGATGACCGGCGAGCCGGTGTCGGCAAAGCGCTGCAAGGTGTCCGCCACGGCTTCGTCGTAAGCGCGGTCGAGTTGCGCCCGGCTGGCACGACCGGTACGGAACCCGACGATGAGCTCGATGAGGGAGGGCGGCCTGGGGATGCTGCCGATCGGCTCTGTGGGGATCATCAATGCCATGGAGGATCGTCTGGGGCCGGCTGCGTGCAAGCAATATCGGACTGATCATCGCAGCTTGTAGCGGCGTTCGAGGTATGGCCGCGATCCAGGCGCGGTCATCCGCGCTCATAGGCGATGCACGCCGGCACAGCTGGCTGGGGCACGGCAGAAAACACTCGGATCCAGGCGGAAAGATCACTTCTGGCGACAGGGCCCGTGACGTGCCCGGAAGTCCTTGGGGCTCACGGCTCCGCCGGTTGCGTGCAGACCGCGCGACAAGGCCTTGGCCATGCGCTCCTGGGCCATGAAGGGCCCGCGGTCCCACTTGAATCGAGCGCTCCAGGCGTGGCCGTCCTCGACCATGCGGCGGTTGACGTTCACCGCACCGATGAACAGCGTGCCCAGCAGACGGCCGTGCTGGTCGCGAATCCCCGTCTTGCCTGCCACGTCGAGCCGCCCCTTGCCGCCCAGCGCGATGTCGATGAGGGCCCTCTTCGCTTCGGGGCCCCCGGGCTGACAGATCTCGGGCGCGTCGATGTCGCGCAGCCGCACTTCCAGGGCCGCACCGCCGCCCTCGGGCTTGAAGTACAGGCTGTCGCCGTCCACCACGCGCACCACGCGACCCTCGATGCTCGCGGCTGCCGCGACCTGGCCCGCGGCCAGCAGGGCGGTGGCCAGGGCGCACGGCAGCAGAACGTGCCGAAGGCTGCCGGCCCAACCCGGGGCGACAGAAGAGAGCCGACGCTTGGTGGTGAAAGAGCGCATGGCAGGCTGGATGGCGACGATCCGGAAATCCTATGCTCATCGGCAGGCTGGTGCCGGGCTGCAGCGACACGCCCTGCCCATTCGCCCTGCAGATGCCGGCGATGCTTCACGCCGCGGGCGGCGGCCGTCGCCTCAGCCGCGAAGCGCTCAGCCGCGGGCGGTCGCCTGCGGCCACGTCGAGCTGGCTCTCGGCATCCTGCAGCAGGCGGTCCAGGCGGTCCTTGAGCTTCTCGGTGCTGAGCTGCTCGCGTAGACGCTCCACCATCAGCGGCAGGCAGAAGGGGCTGGCGCTGCGCAAGGCCACCACGTCCAGCGGCAGCGCGGCCAGACGCTGCAGCACCTGTTGCAGCCGTGCGATGTCGAGCTCCTGCGACAGCACCTCGCGCTCGGCCTGGCCGAGCAGGCGGTTGCCGGCGTCGTACTTGCGGAAGACCTCGAAGAACAGCGCTGCAGCTGGCGCAGGCTCTTGGGCGCCCCGGGATAGCCCGAGAACACCAGGCCCGCCACACGCGCGATCTCGCGGAAGCGGCGCTGCGCGAGCTCACCGCTGTTCAGGCTGGACAGCACGTCGGCCATCAGCGCCGAGGTGTCGAACAGGCGGCCGTCGTGCAGCGAGGACAGGTCGAACTCGCGCGCAGCGACGATCTCCAGCCCGTAGTCGTTGACGCTCAGCGAAAACGTGTTGGGCGCCAGCCGCGCCAGCCGCCAGGCCAGCAGCTGGGCCAGGCCGATGTGCACGTTGCGGCCGCCGAAGGGATACAGGAAGAGGTGATGGCCTTCGCGCGTGGAAAGCGTCTCGGCCAGCAGCCGGCCCGGCACCGGCAGCCTGGACAGTTGCATCTGCGTGCTCAGCATGGGTTTCGCAGCCTGCAGCTCGGGCAGCGAGAAGTCGCCCGCGGCAGCCTCGGCCAGCAGTTCAAGCACGCTGTCGGCCATCTCGCTGGACAACGGCATCTTGCTGCCGTTCCAGGACGGCACCACGCCGCTGGGCTTGCTGGCCTTGCGCACCCAGGCCGTCATGTCCTGCGTGCGCACGTACTCCAGCACGCGGCCGGCGAAGACGAAGTGGTCGCCCTGGTTCAGACGGGCGATGAAGCCTTCCTCGATGCTGCCGATGGTGCCGCCCGACAGCCACTTCACCTGCATCGTAGCGTCGGCCACGATGGTGCCCACCTGCAGGCGGTGACGTCGCGCGATGCCGCGGTCGGGCACGCGCCAGACGCCGTCCACCCGCGCGATGCGGTGGTACTCGGGATAGGCCGTCAGGCTGTCGCCGCCGCGCTCGCAGAAGGCCAGGGCCCAGTCGAATTCCTCGCGCGTGAGGGTACGGTAGGCCGCGGTGCTGTGCACCTCGTCGAAGAGTGCGTCGGCATCGAATCCGCCGCCCAGCCCTACGGTGACGAGGTGCTGCACCAGCACGTCCAGCGGCTTGTCGGGCGTGCGGCGCTGCTCGACGCGCCCGGCCAGCGCGGCACGGCGCGCCGCGGCGGCTTCCACCAGCTCCAGCGTGTTGGTGGGCACCAGCGTCACACGGCTGGGCCGGCCCGGCGCGTGGCCGCTGCGACCGGCACGCTGCAGCAGCCGCGCCACGCCCTTGGCGCTGCCGATCTGCAGCACACGCTCCACCGGCAGGAAGTCGACGCCGAGGTCGAGCGACGAGGTCGCCACCACGGCCTTCAGCTCGCCCTTCTTCAGGCCGGCCTCGACCCACTCGCGCACGCTCCTGTCCAGCGAGCCATGGTGCAGCGCCACCACGCCGGCCCAGTCGGGCCGTTCCTGCAGCAGCAGCTGGTACCAGATCTCGGCCTGAGAGCGCACGTTGGTGAAGACCAGGGTCGGCCCGGAACGCTCGATCTCGGCCACCACCGGCTGCAGCATCTGCGCGCCCAGGTGGCCGCCCCAGCTGAAGCGGCCGGGCTCGTGCGGCAGCAGCGTGTCGATGGTCAGTTGCTTGTCGATGCGGCCCTGCACCAGGCTGCCCCCTTCGCCGACCAGCGTGTGCATGGCCTCGGCGAGGTTGCCCAGGGTGGCCGACAGGCCCCACACCACCAGCCCCGGGTTCCAGCGCCGCAGCCGCGCCAGCGCCAGTTGCACCTGCACGCCGCGCTTGCTGCCGATGAGCTCGTGCCACTCGTCGACCACCACCGTGTGCACGCCGGCCAGTTCGGCAGGCGCGTGTTCGCGTGTGAGCATCAGGCTCAGCGACTCGGGCGTGGTCACCAGGGCTTCGGGAAAGCGCCGGTCCTGCCGCGCGCGCTCGGCGCTGGGCGTGTCGCCGGTGCGTTGCCCCACGCGCCATGGCGCCAGAGCCGGCAGCGGCTCCTGCAGGGCGCGCGTGGTGTCGGCCGCCAGCGCCCGCATCGGCGTGATCCACAGCACCTGCAGGCCCGGCCGCGGCGGCGGCGGCAATGCGGCGGCTCGCGCCAGCGCCCCCATCCACACTGCATGGGTCTTGCCGCTGCCGGTGGTGGCGTGCAGCAGGCCGCTGTGGCCGGACTGCATGGCCGACCAGACCTCGCGCTGGAACGGGAACGGCGTCCAGCCGCGTGCGGCGAACCAGGCCTCGATGGGCGCGAAGCTCGCGACGGCCGCCTCGGGACTGCCCGAGGGCGACGCATTGCGCGCGCGATGTTTGCGGGGAAGCGGCGACATGACAGGACTGCATGATGCGCGAGTGAGGCCCGCGCATTTGTTGCCGCGCTCTCCCCCGTGACTCCGGGGGATTCCAGAGGCCTCACCCCGGCATGCAGGCCCGCGGGCGCGGGGGGTCCTGTATCGGCAGGCTCCCCACGGCCCTCTGTGCAGCCCACAATGCCCGGCGATCCCCAGAAAACGACATGAAACAGTCTCCTTCGCCACCGCTCGATCTGGTGGCCGCACTCAAGTCCCTGCCCCCCACCGACCGGCACGCCGCCAAGCACGAAGCCCTGCAGGCCCTGCAGCAATGGGCCGGCTCGGCCAGCGCGCACGACCAGGCTGGCGCGCACCACGACGTGGCGTACCAGTTCTACACGCTCGGACTGGTCGACGACTGCGTGCGCCAGGCGCGCCTGGCCGTCGAAGCCTGGATGGCGCTGGACGAGCCCGAGCAGGTCTGCCAGTCGATGTGCCTGAAGGCCCTGGCGCTGAGCGAGCAGGGCCACGACGACGAAGCCGTCGGCTGTGCCGGCACGGCGCTCACGCTGGCCCGCCGGCAAGGCAGTGCACCGCCCTTCGTGCGCGCGCTCACGCTGCTGGGCAGCCTGCACGGCTGGCTGGACGACTTCGAACCCGGCGAGCACCTGCTGATGCAGGCACTCGCACGCGCCCGCGCGCAGCGAGACCGCGCGGCCGTGGTGCGCGCGCACATCGCGCTGATCGGCCTGCTGATGCCGGCGCACGAAGCCCACGTGCAGGCCGGGCAGCACGAGCTGGCGGCCCTCACGCGGGCGAAGCTGCTGCTGCAGACCCGCGAGACCTTGTTCCTGTGTGCCGACGAGGCCGATGCCTTCAGGCGTGTGCTGATGCGCAGCAATGCCGCCGGCGGGCTGATGGCCGCCGGCTTCGTCGACGACGCCGTGGACCTGCTGCGGCAGAGCGTGCAGCAGGCACGCAGCGAGGGCTTCCGTGTCGTCGAGCTGAAGGCGCGCTGCCGGCTGGCGCGCTGCCTCTCGCGCCTGGGCCAGCCCGAGGCTGCGCAGCGGGAGCTCGAGTCCATCCTGCGTGCACTCGACGCCGACGACCACTTCCGCGCCCGCACCGAGGTGCTGTGCCTGCTGACCCGGGTCTGCGCCGAGGCCGGAGATCACGAGTCCGCCGACGCTTACCGCAGCCAGGCCGATGCCTGCCGCCAGCGCCAGGCCCGGGGTGCCGAGCAGGCCCGGCGCAGGCTGCAGCCCATGGCACGCACGGCACGCGAAGCTCTCGAAGACGACGCCGGCCGGGCCGGCCACTGAGCACGCGCGGAGCCGCTCAGGCCGTCAGGATCCAGCCTTCGACGGGATCGACCACGGACGGCAGCCCGTGGCCCGGCTGCAGGCTGGCCCAGGCCGCCTGCGCCAGGCACAGCACGGCGTCGAGCCGGTCGCCCGAGACGTCGGCCACCAGCGACTCGTGCTGCGCCGGGGTGAGTTTCAAGCGCAAGCCCAGTCGCGTGCGGCCCTGCTCCAGCGCGTCGACGATGTCCTTGCGCGCGATGAGCCGGTCGGAGGCCAGGCTGTTCTTGTAGGAACGGCTGCCCACCAGTTCGTGCGCCAGCAGGCCCGGGTAGCCTTCCAGCGCCGTGCGCGTGGCGTCGCCTTCGTGCAGTCGCGGCAGCGTGACGCCGGCCGCCAGCAGGCGCGACAGGCCTTCGTAGAACATGAAGCCCACCGGCACGTAGCGGGTCTGCAGCGGGCTCGTCGAGCGCACGCCCACCGGCGCGGTGTCGGTGCGCCGGTGCAGCAGCCGCTGGCCGGCCGGCCGTCCGTTGCCCCAGCCGTCGATGAGGGCCCGCCAGGCCATGCGGTCGGCACAGCGGGCATGCACTTCGGCACTCACCTGCGCCAGCGTCGAGCCCAGCGACAGCGACTCGACGAAGGCACGCGGCAGGCCGAAGGGGAAGTCGAACGCGCCCAGCCACGGCCCGGGTGTCAGCAGCAGCGCCTCGAAGCCGGTCAGCGTCTCCAGGGCCTCGACGCGCTCCAGCCGCAGCACGCTGCCGCGCAAGTGGCCGTGTGCCACGGTGACGGGCTTGCGCCGCTGCGGTGCGCAGGTGAAGTCCACGCCCCACAAGGACAGAGGCGGCAGCGAGGGAGGCGACGTCATCCCGGCATTGTCGGCGCAAGGCGTGCCCACGCCGGTCGTCCGGGCAGCGGCTACAGTGGGCGCATGAACACTTCCAACCCCATCCTCGTCGACGTGCACCGCGGCGGCATCGTCGAATCGATGCACCGCGGCGCGCTGGCCATCGTCGACGCCGACGGCGCCCTGCACACCGCGCTGGGCGACGTGCTGCGGCCGGTCTTCCCGCGTTCGGCCGTCAAGGTGCTGCAGGCGCTGCCCCTGGTGGCCAGCGGCGCGGCCGACGCGCTGGGCCTGACCGACGAGGAACTGGCCATCGCCTGCGCCTCGCACGGCGGCGAAGCGGTGCACACGCGCACGGCCGCAGGCATGCTGGCCAAGGCCGGCGTCGACGTCACGGCGCTGGAGTGCGGCACGCACTGGCCCTACTTCGACGGCACGGTCAAGGCCCTGGCCGCCGCCGGCGAACAGCCTACGGCGCTGCACAACAACTGTTCCGGCAAACACGCCGGCTTCGTCTGCCTGGGCTGCCATCTGGCGGGCGATGGCAAGGGCGAGCGCGAACTGCGCGGCTTCCTGTCGGGCTACGTCCAGCCCGGGCACGCGGTGATGCAGGAGGTGACCGGCGCGCTGCAGGCCACCACCGGTTATGGCCTCAGCCACGCGGCGCGCGGCGTGGACGGCTGCAGCATCCCCACCTATGCCGTGCCCTTGCGCCACCTGGCGCATGCCTTTGCGCGCGTGGCCACCGGGGTGGGCCTCAGCGACGAGCACGCGCGAGCCGCGCGTCGGCTGCGCGAGGCCGTGGCGCGTGCGCCGATGATGGTGGCCGGCAGCGGCCGCTTCGACACACGCGTGATGGAGCGCCTGGGCGAACGCGCGTTCTGCAAGGTCGGCGCCGAGGGCGTGTACTGCGCCGCCCTGCCCGAGCGCGGCCTGGGTGTGGCGCTGAAGATGGACGACGGCAACACCGCGCGCGCCGCCGAGGTGGTGATGGCCGCCGTGATCGAGGCCCTGGTGAAGCTGGACGAGGCCGAGGCGGGTTTCATGCGCGGCTTCAGCGACCTGACGATGCGCAACTGGAACGGCATCGCGGTCGGCGGCCTGCGCGCCGCCGAGGTCCTGCGCACGCTGAAGCCCTGATCAGCCGCGCAGCGGCAGCGCCAGACCGATGGCGATGAAGAGGCCGCCGCAGGCCTGGTTGAAGCGCCGTCCCACGCGCTTCAGCCAGGGGCTGAGGCGGTGCGCCGTGCTGGCGATGAACAGCTCGGTGGCCACCTCGATCACGGCGAAGGTGCCGGCCATCACCAGGAACTGCACGAACAGGCTGCGCGCGGGGTCGATGAACTGCGGCAGGAAGGCCGCGAAGAAGAGCAGGCCCTTGGGGTTGGTCACCGCCGACAGCAGGCCCTGGCGGAACAGCGAGGCGCCGGCACGCGGCTCGGCCCGCCCGGATACCTGCAGGCCGATGGGCGGCGAGCGCCACACCTGGACGCCCAGCCACACCAGGTAGGCGCCGCCGACCCACTTCATCACCGTGAGCCAGACCAGCGAGGTCTGCAGCAGGGCGCCGATGCCGAACATCGACAGCGCCACCACCGCGACGAAGCCGAGGGCGCCGCCGAAGATGGTGAACAGCGTGCGCTGCCAGCCATGAAGGGCGCCATGGGTGAGCGCGAGAAGACCGTTGGGCCCGGGCGACAAGGACAGGCCCAGGGCGGCCAACGCGTAGACGAGCCAGGTGTCGAGGTTCACGCCTGGGATGCTAAGCGAGCGACGCACCGTGATTAAGTCATGTTTCGCGGGACGACTTGCTCACGGACGGCCGCAGCGTGATCGCAGACATTGTGGTCACACCGGCCGAGACATCCCTCCCGCACCGGTTCAGCCCCCCACCTCACGGAGAGCACCATGCGCCAAATCCACACCGCCCCGATCGCCAAGTCTGTCCCGGCCGCACGTGTGGCCCCGACCCTGGCCCAGGCCCAGACTCCGGAACTGCCCGAGCTGCCGCGCCACGAGCGCGCGATGTCCTTGATCGCCGGCCTGTGCACCGGCGTCATCGTGGTGTCGACCACGCTGCTGCTGATGCCGGCCCCGGCCATGGCCGCCGACCACACCGCATTCCAGACGACGGACCAGGTCGTGATGCAGGTGCTGCGCAAGTGAGGCCCCGCGGCGGCGCGCCCGGGTCGCCCGGCCCGGCTCAGCGCATCGCCGCCTGCGCAGCCTGGGTGGCCAGCACTTCCTCGCGCACCGCTTCGGTCAGTTCGGCCTTGAGCTGCGAGAACTCTGGCGTGGTCTTCACCGAGTAGTGCCGCGGATGCGGCAGCGGCACCACGCGGTCGAGCTTGATGCGGCCGGGCCGCGCGCTCATCACCACCACGCGGCTGCCCATGAACACCGCTTCGTCGATGTCGTGGACGGTCTTCTGTTCGGCTTCCCAGATGCCCTGCAGCAGCTCCTGCATCAGTTCGCGCGTCTGGTGGTCCAGCGCGCCGAAGGGTTCGTCCATCAGCAGCATGCGCGGGCCGTTGGCCAGCGCACGCGCCAGCGCCGTGCGCTGCTGCATGCCGCCCGAGAGCTGCTTGGGAAAGTGGTTGGCAAAGCCCTTGAGCCCGACCTGGGCCAGGAAGCCGTGCGCGATGTCGAGCTGCTGCTGGCGCGGCATGCCGCGTTCGCGCAGACCGAAGCACACGTTGTCCAGCACCGTGAGCCAGGGGAACAGCGTGTAGCTCTGGAACACCATGCCGCGGTCGGCGCCCGGGCCGCTGATGCGCTGGCCGTCGAGCAGCACCTCGCCGGCGGTTTGATGGTCCAGCCCCGCCACGATGCGCAGCAGCGTGCTCTTGCCGCAGCCGCTGGGGCCGAGGATGGTGACGAAGTCGTTCTCGGCGACGTCGAGGTCGGTGGCCTGCAGCGCCAGCGTGGTGTCGAAGCGGCGCTCGACGCCGCGCACCTGGAGGATGTTCTTGGCCATGGTCATCGCCCCAGCTGTGCCCAGGGAAAGGCACGTCGGTTCAGCCACTTGAAGAACAGATCGCTGGCCAGCCCGATGAGACCGATGACGATGATGCCGAAGATGATCTGGTCGGTGGCCAGCAGCGACTGGCTGTCGGTGATCATGTGGCCGATGCCGCTGGACGCACCGATGAGCTCGGCCACGATGACGTAGGTCCAGGCCCAGCCCAGCACCATGCGCAGCGTCTCGGCGATCTCGGGCGCGGCACCAGGAATCAGCACGCGCCGCACCAGGCTGGCGTCGCTGCTGCCCAGCGTGTAGGCGGCCTCCACCAGGTCGCGCCGCGTATTGCCCACGATCACGGCGATCATCAGCACCAGCTGGAAGAAGCTGCCGATGAAGATCACCGACAGCTTCTGCGCTTCGCCGATGCCCACCCACAGGATGAGCAGCGGGATGAAGGCGCTGGCCGGCAGGTAGCGCGCGAAGCTGACGAAGGGCTCGAAGAAGGCCTCCACCGGCTTGTAGGCACCCATCATCACGCCCAGCGGCAGGGCGATGGCCGCGGCGATGACGAAGCCGCCCAGCACGCGCCACACCGTCATGCCGATGTCGTAGGCGAAGCCCATCTCGGTCAGCAGCGTCCAGCCCGAACGCAGCATCTGCAGCGGGTCGGCCAGGAAGATCTTGGGCACCAGGCCGCCGAAGGTCACCGCCGACCACACGGCCACGAAGAGCACGAAGAAGCTGACGCCGAGCACGACGCGCGTGCGTGGCGCCACCGGCGTCAATGGCTTCACGGCTGCCTCCCCAAGCAGCCGCCGCGGAACCGGCTCTGCCGGGCCGCAGAACGCGCCGAAGGCGCTACGGGGGTGGGCCCATTCACTTGATGAAGCGGGTATCGGCCAGCTTGGTCAGGTCGGGGATCTGACGGATGATGCCGACCTCCAGCAGCAGGTCGGCGGCTTCCTTGCTGAACTGCGCGTGCTCGCCGGCGAAGAAGCGCTGGTTGGCGGCACGGTCCTGCCAGCGCAGGTAGGACTGGCTCTTCTCGAAGGCCTCGCCGGTCTGCTTGACGTCGGCGCCCATGATCTCGAAGCTCTTCTTCGGATCGGCCTTGATCATCTCCAGCGCGTCGAAGTAGGCGTTCGTCAGGCCCTGTGCGGCCTTGGCGTTGTCGGCCAGGAACTTGGGCGTGCAGCCGAAGGTGTCCATCACCATGGGGTAGTCCAGCGTGGTGGCGATGATCTTGCCGGCTTCCGGCCGGGCGCGCACGGCGCTCAGATAGGGTTCGTAGGTCATGGCCGCGTCCAGGCCGGAGGTGCCGGCGATCATGGCATTGGCTGCTGCCTGCGGGCCCATGTTGACGACCTTGACATCCTTCACGCTCATGCCGTTCTTCTTCAGGAACCAGGCCAGACCGAAATAGCCGGCCGTGCCGGGGGCGTCGGCGGCCACGGTCTTGCCCTTCAGGTCGGTGATCCTGGCGATGTTCGGCTTGACCACCATGCCGTCGGCACCGTAGCTCTTGTCGAGCTGGAAGATCTGCGTCGTGGCCACGCCGTTGGCGTTCCACACCACCCAGGTCTCGACCGTGGTGGCGGCGCACTGGATGTCGCCGCTGGCGATGGCCAGGTGGCGGTCCTTCTGCGGGATCTTCTTGATCGTCACGTCCAGGCCGTGCTTCTTGAAGAGACCGGCTTCCTTGGCCAGCGTGAGCGGCGCAAAGCCGGTCCAGCCGCTCATGCCGATGCTGACCTTGGTGTCCTGCGCCAGCGCGGGAGCGGTCTGCACGAGGGCGGCAGCCAGGGCCAGGGCGAAGAAGCGTGGGTTCATGTGAAGTTCTCCTTGGAGGATGGACGTTGATTGCGGAATTGAGTGACGGACGAAACAGGCTCTGACAAGATCATGGACAAGAGGGGAGAGAGGGATGAAGAGCCTTTGCTCGCCAGGGACGAGCCTGGCAGCGCGCCGCCTGACCGCCTGGGCCGGCGCTTGCATTTTCTGGGCCGCGATGTCGCCGCCTGCGTTGGCGCAGCTGACGCCGCTGGAGCAGCGCTGCTGGGCCCTGTCCACCGACGAGCGCACCCAGTTCGACCGGCGTGAACCCACCTCGGTGCACTTTTCGGTGCTGCGCGACGGCTTCACGGTGCGTTCGCCCTTCCAGGTCGACTTCGCGGTGCGCGGCATGGGCGTGGCGCCGGCCGGCGTGAAGCTGCCGGGCACCGGGCACCACCACATCCTCGTCAACCGTGCGCTGCCGATGGTGGTGACGGACCAGCTGCCCTTCGACGACAGCCACCGCCACTTCGGCAAGGGCCAGACGAGCACGCTGATCGACCTGCCGCCCGGCCGCCACACCCTGCGCCTGCTGTTCGCCGACGACGAGCACCGCCCCTACTTCGTGTTCAGTCCGCAGATCACGGTCAACGTGCTGGGCTCGCGCAGCGCGACGGCGAAGCCGCGCATCGACCCGGCGCACTTCAGTGTCACCTGCAGGCAGTGGTACCAGGACGAGGTGACACAACCGCGCGTGGCCGGCGAGCCGCTCTACTTCAGCAACCTGCGCGCCGACGAACGGGTGGCCAGCCCCTTCACCGTGCACATGGGCGTGATGGGCATGGGCGTCTGCGCCCGCGGCGGCAATGCGCCGCAGAGCGGCCACTTCGTGCTGGAAGTGCTGGCCGCCGGCGCCATCACGCCGACCGAGCGCTTCGTGCTCGCCAACGGGGCGACGCAGACCGGCATCGGCCTGCCCAACGGCGACTACCGCCTGCGCCTGCGCTTCGTCAACGACAGGGGCAGCGAGTTGCTGCCGGCGCACGAAATGCCCGTCAAGGTGGTGGCACAACGCTTCTGACATCGAGGCACGCGCGGGCTTCAGGCCGCCGCCCACAGTGCCGGCAGATCGTCCAGCGCGCGCAAGGCCTGCGCCACCTGGCCGCCCTTGACCAGGGCGCTGGCCATCGCGATGTCGGGCGCCAGGTAGCGGTCGGTCATCATCGAAGGGCACTGCGTGCGCAGCTGCGCGTGCAGCGCTTCCAGCGGCGGTGAACTGGCCAGTGGACGCAGGAAGTCGATGCCCTGCGCCGAAGCCAGCAGCTCGATGCCCAGGATGTGGGCCACGTTGTCGATCAACGGCTGCAGGCGGCGCGCCGCGAAGGTGGCCATCGAGACGTGGTCCTCCTGGTTGGCGCTGGTGGGCAGGCTGTCGACACTGGCGGGGTGCGCCAGGCTCTTGTTCTCGCTGGCCAGCGACGCCGCGGTGACGTGGGCGATCATGAAGCCGCTGTTCAGCCCGGCGTTGGAGGTCAGGAAGGGCGGCAGGCGCGAGACGCTGCTGTCGATCAGCATGGCGATGCGGCGCTCGGCGATGGCGCCGACTTCGGCGATGGCGTTGGCCATCGCATCCGCTGCCAGAGCGACGGGCTCCGCATGGAAGTTGCCGCCGGAGATCATGGCGCCGTCCTCGGCAAAGACGAGCGGGTTGTCGGTCACCGCATTGGCCTCGCACAGCAGGACGCGCGCGGCGTGGCGCAGCTGGTCGAGGCAGGCGCCCACCACCTGCGGCTGGCAGCGCAGGCAGTAGGGGTCCTGCACGCGGTCGTCGCCTTCCAGGTGCGAGCGGCGGATCTCGCTGCCCTGCAGCAGCGCGCGGTAGACAACCGCGACGTCGATCTGCCCGGGCTGGCCGCGCAGCGCGTGGATGCGCGGGTCGAAGGGACCGTCACTGCCGCGCGCGGCGTCGACGGTCAGCGCGCCGATCACCAGTGCCGCTTCCAGCACCGGTTCGAAGGCGAACAGCGCATGCAGCGCCAGCGCGGTGCTGGTCTGCGTGCCGTTGATGAGCGCCAGGCCTTCCTTGGCCTGCAGCTGCAGCGGGGCGATGCCATGGGATCGCAGCATCTCGGCGGCGGGGCGGCGCCCGTGGTCGACCAGGAAGTCGCCTTCACCCATCAGCGCCAGCGTCATGTGCGCCAGCGGCGCGAGGTCGCCCGACGCGCCCACCGAGCCCTGGCTGGGCACCCAGGGCACGAGGCCCGCGTTGTGCACGGCCAGCAGCGTGTCGATGACCACCGGCCGCACGCCCGAGTGCCCGCGCGCCAGGCTGGCCGCCTTCAGCGCCAGCATCAGCCGAAGCACGGCCGGCGGCAGCGGTTCGCCCACCCCCACGCTGTGGCTGCGAATCAGGTTCCACTGCAGCGTGGCCAGATCGGATTCGCTGATGCGCGTGCTGGCCAGCTTGCCGAAGCCGGTGTTGACGCCGTAGACGGCGGCCTGGCCTTCGGCGGCGCGGCGCACCACCTCGGCGCTGGCCAGGATGCCTGGCAGCGCCTGCGGGTCCATCACCAGCGGCTGCGGGCGGTCGTCGGCGGCGTGAATGGCCTGCAGCTGGTCGAGGGTCAGGGCACCGGGAATCAACAGCATGGGATTCTTCTCGCTTCGGGTTCGACATGGCTCGGGTCGACCCTCGCTCGCCACCCGAGCAAGGGCCGACCAGGCACCGTTCAGTCGGCCTTGATGCTCTGCTTGCGGATCACCTCGGCCCAGCGTCGCGACTCGCTGTCGATGGTCATGCTCAGTTGCGCCGGCGTGCCGCCACCGACCTGCAGGCCCAGCGCCACCAGCTTCTCGCGCGTCTCGGGCTGCGCCAGCACGCGCCGCGTCTCCACGGCGAGCTTGTCGATGACGTCGGCCGGCGTGCCGGCGGGCACCATCAGCGCGTACCAGGACACGGCCTCGAAGTTCGCAAGGCCCTGTTCGGCCACCGTGGGCACGTCGGGCAGCACGCTCGATCGCGACAGACTGGCCACGCCCAGGGCGCGAAGCTTGCCCGACTTGATGTGCGGCAGCGCCGAAGACAGCTGCGCGAACATCATCGACACCTGGCCGCCCAGCAGGTCGTTGAGAGCCGGCCCCGTGCCCTTGTAGGGCACGTGGATCAGCTTGACCCCGCCGGAGATCTGCAGCAACTCGCCGGCCAGATGGGCCTGGCTGCCGGCTCCGGGCGACGCGAAGGACAAGGTGCCGGGCTTGGACGACGCCAGCGCGAGCAGGTCCTTGACCGACCGGGCCGGCACGTCGGCGTTGATCACCAGCACGTTCTCGACGGTGGCGAGCATGGCTACCGGCGCCAGGTCGGCCGCCTTGTAGGGCAGGTTCGGGAACAGCGTCGGGTTGACGGCAATGTTGCCGGCCGGCACCACACCCAGGGTGTGACCGTCGGGTGCCGACTTCGCAATGGCATCGACGCCGATGTTGCCGGCAGCACCGGCCTTGTTCTCGACCACCACGCTCTGCTTCCAGGCGTCCTGCAGGCCCTGCCCCAGCACGCGTCCGAGCACGTCGGTGGGGCCTCCGGGCGGGAAGGGCACGACCATGCGCAGGGGCTTGTTCGGATAGGGCTGCGCCAGGGCCGGCATCGCGACGGCGAGGGACGAGACGGCGAGCAGACTGATCAGACGACGCAACATGTTCATGACTCCAGTGGGAATTCGGGGGCCGCAGCGGTCGCCAGTGACGCCAGGGGCTCGTAGTCGGCCGCTACGGGATGGGCGAACCCTGCTAGCAACAAGGAGGCCATGGTCTCGCGGTAGGCCGCGTCGGCCGCGACGGCGTGCAGCGCAGCACGCAGCCGCGCCAGGGTCTCGCCGTCGAGCGGGGCGGTGGCCACCAGCGGCGGGATGGGGCGGTGCGCCGTTCGGTCGATGACCCTGACCTGGGCGGCCAGCGCGGGCTCGTGGCGCGCCAGCAGCGCGTGGTAGTAGCTGTCCAGCGGACCGACATCGATGCGACCGTCGCACAGCGCCTGGATGACGCCGCGGGCATGGATCAGTTGCCCCACCGTGGATCGGTAGGCACGAAGCCCCTGCGGATGCCTGGCGGCGACATGCAGAGCAAAAGCCACACCGCCCGACAGGGAGTCGGACAGGGTGTAGCCCGCCACCCCGCCGAAGGTATCGGCCAGGCTCTGCTGCGTGGCGTCGGCGCGAACGACGATGTCGGTCCAGTAGACGGGCCGGCCGCCGAAACCCTCGGGCGAGGGAACGGGCGCGGCGATGAGGGTCGGACGCGGGTCATGGCGGGACCAGGGCAGGCCGCACATCATCGCCAGCCCGAGGTCATCACGCGCCCACAGCATCGACAAGGGCCGAGGCGAATCGTGATCGATCAAGGCCCAGTCCAGACCGGCTTTCTCGAGCGCTGCCCCCAGCAAGCGATGCCAGTGCGACTTCACGGTCGCATTGACCGAATACATGCGCGCATTGGCGACGGCCATGGTGTGTGCGTCGCCTCAGCGGAACAGCAGGCGCTGGCCCAGGCCCAGCGCCTTGGCCTTCTCGAGCATGGCGGCCCCGAGCGCGATGTCGGACAGCGACAGTCCGCGGTGCCAGAACAGGATGGTCTCGCCATCGTGTTCGCGCCCGGGCTTCATGCCGGCGACGATCTGGCCCAGTTCGGCATGCAGCGTGGCCTCGGACAGGCGCCCGCTGTCGACGTGCGCGCGCAGCGCGCCGAACGGCCCCGACTTCGCCTGTCCCCAATCGTCCATCACCATCTTGTCCATGATGTCGGTCAGCGACAGCTCCACCGCGCTCATCGTGCCGTAGGGAATGACCAGCGCGCCCGGCTGGATCCATTCGGTTTTCAGCATCGGCTCGGGCTTCTCAAGGCGCGAGGCTTCGACCACGATGTCGGCGCCTCGCACGCAGGACTCCCAGTCGTCGGTGACGACGATGGGCACGCCCAGGTCCTGCTGCAGCTTCGCCGCGAAGGCTTCCCGGCTCTCGGGGCGGCGCGAATGCACGCGGATCTCCTCGAAGCCGAAGATCGAGTGCAGCAGCCGCACGTTCCAGTAGGACGTGCCGCGCGCCCCGATGTGCCCCAGCACCTTGGACGTCTTGCGCGCCAGGTGCTTGGCGCCGATGGCCGTGACGGCCCCGGTGCGCATGTCGGTGATGTCGCTGGCATCGATGACGGCCAGCGGCACGCCGGTCTTGGGATCGAACAGGTTCAGCAGCGCCAGTTCCGACGGCAGTCCGCGCTCGTAGTTGCGGTAGAAGTCGCCCACCACCTTCACGCCGGCCATACCCAGCGGACGGATGTAGCCGCGCAGCACGTTGAAGTGTCCGGGATAGTCCTTCTCGGGCACCAGGTGCATGCGCGGCTCGATGGTCACCTGGCGCAGACCCTGGGCGTGCAGGCCCGATTCGACGGCGGCAACGATCTCTGCGTCGGTCATCGCCAACGCCTGAACGTCGGCGTGGTTCAGGTAATGCAGGTAGATCGGTTCAGCGGCGGCGCCCATCTCAGCCGCCGATCATCGGGAGCTTCAGACCCTGCACCTTCGCGCAGGCCACGGCGTCCTCATAGCCCGCGTCGGCATGGCGCATCACGCCGGTGCCGGGGTCGTTCCACAGCACGCGCTCGATGCGCTTCGCCGCGGCGTCGGTGCCGTCGCAGACGATGACCACGCCGCTGTGCTGCGAATAGCCCATGCCGACACCACCGCCGTGGTGCAGGCTCACCCACGTGGCGCCGCCGGCGGTGTTGAGCAACGCGTTGAGCAGCGGCCAGTCGCTCACGGCGTCGCTGCCGTCCTTCATCGCTTCGGTCTCGCGGTTCGGGCTGGCCACGCTGCCGCTGTCCAGGTGGTCGCGGCCGATGACGATGGGCGCCTTCAGTTCGCCGCTCTTCACCATCTCATTGAAGGCCAGGCCGGCGCGGTGGCGCTCGCCCAGGCCGATCCAGCAGATGCGCGCCGGCAGGCCCTGGAAGGCGATGCGCTCGCCGGCCATGTCCAGCCAGCGGTGCAGGTGCGCGTCCTCGGGGAACAGCTCCTTCATCTTGGCGTCGGTCCTGCGGATGTCTTCCGGATCGCCGCTCAGCGCCACCCAGCGGAAGGGGCCCTTGCCTCGGCAGAACAGCGGCCGCACGTAGGCGGGCACGAAGCCGGGGAAGTCGAAGGCGTTCTTGACGCCGGCGTCCAGCGCCACCTGGCGGATGTTGTTGCCGTAGTCCACCGTGGGCACGCCCATGCTCTGGAAGTCGAGCATGGCCTGCACGTGCACGGCGCAGCTGTTCGCGGCGGCTTCGCGCAGCGCGGCGTGCAGCGAAGCGTCGGCCTGCGCGCTGCGCCAACGCTCCACGCTCCAGCCGGCGGGCAGGTAGCCGTTAACGAGGTCGTGCGCGCTGGTCTGGTCGGTCACCAGGTCGGGCCGCACGCCACGCCGCACCATCTCGGGCAGGATCTCGGCGGCGTTGCCCAGCAGGCCGATGGAGACGGCCTTCTTCTCGGCCGTGTAGCGCGCGATGCGGGCCAGCGCGTCGTCGAGACTGGTGGCCTGCTCGTCGAGGTAGCGGCTGCGCAGGCGGAAATCGATGCGGCTCTGCTGGCACTCGATGTTCAGGCTGCAGAAGCCGGCGAAGGTGGCGGCCAGCGGCTGCGCGCCGCCCATGCCGCCCAGGCCGGCGGTGAGGATCCAGCGACCGCCGGCCTCGCCGCCGAAGTGCTGGCGCGCCGCCTCGACGAAGGTTTCGTAGGTGCCCTGCACGATGCCCTGGCTGCCGATGTAGATCCAGCTGCCGGCCGTCATTTGGCCATACATCATCAGGCCCTTGCGGTCGAGCTCGGCGAAGTGCTCCCAGGTCGCCCATTTCGGCACCAGGTTGCTGTTGGCCAGCAGCACACGCGGCGCGTCTTCGTGGGTGCGGAACACGCCCACCGGCTTGCCGCTCTGCACCAGCAGCGTCTCGTCGGGCTTCAGGGCCTTGAGGCTTTCGAGCAGGGCCTCGAAGCACTCCCAGTTGCGAGCCGCCTTGCCGATGCCGCCGTAGACCACCAGCGCTTCGGGGTTTTCGGCCACCTCGGGGTCGAGGTTGTTCTGCAGCATGCGGTAGGCGGCTTCGATGAGCCAGTTGGCGCAGCTGATCTGGCTGCCGCGCGGCGAGCGCACGGGACGGGGCTGGGCGATGCGACGGGCGGTGGACAGGTCGGTCATGACGGGCTCCTGGGCAGGTTCGGTGGCGATCGAACGGGGGCGCGGCGGGACGAATCGACGCGCATGCTACTTGTCTAGACAAGTCCCTGCAAGTAGGATCTCCCGCATGGCCCTCCTGTCTCCGCCCGACGCCCCGGCACCGTATGCACGCGTCAAGCAGCACCTGAAGGAGGGACTGGCCGCCGGCCGCTGGGCGCCGGGCGCACTGATGCCGTCGGAAGCCGAGCTGGTGGCGCAGTTCGGCGTCAGCCGCATGACCGTCAACCGCGCGCTCAAGGAGCTGCAGGCCGAAGGCCTGGTCGAGCGCACGCAGGGCGTCGGCACATTTGCGGCGAGGCTGCACCGGGTGTCGTCGAGCCTGACCCTGCGCGATCTGCACGAGGAGATCACCTCGCGCGGCCACGTGCACCATGCGGTGGTGCACGTCAAGCGCGCCGAGCGGGCCACACCGGCGCTGGCCGAACAGCTGGGCCTGGCGACGGGCGCGCAGGTGTTCCACACCCTCATCGTGCATCACGAGAACGGCGTGCCGCTGCAGTGCGAGGACCGCTACGTCAACCCCGCCTGCAGCCCGGACTATCTGGCGTTCGACTTCACCAGGACCACGCCGACCCAGGTGCTGTTCGAGACCACCGCGCTGTGGCGCGCCCAGTATTCGATCGAAGCGGCGCGGCCCACGCACGAAGAGGCCAGGCTGCTGCAGCTGGCCCCCGACGCCCCCTGCCTGGTGATGACCCGCCGCACCTTCACGCGCGATGCCGCCATCACGCTGGCGCGGCTGGTGCATCCCGGCACCCACTACGTCCTCCAGGGCGAGTTCCAACCGTGAGGACAACGTGAGCCCCTTGCCCCGCCCCGCGCCCGATCCCCGACGATCCGCTCATGCCTTCCGGGTGGCCGACGATGCCACCGTCGAGGCCTTCGCTCGCGACGGCGCGGTCTGCCTGCGCGGGTTGCTCACGCCAGAAGAAGTGGACACGCTGCGCCACGGCATCGACGCCAACCTGGCGGCGCCCAGCCCGCGCGCCATCGTCGCCAGCCGGCCCGACGACCCGGGCTTCTTCATCGAGGACTTCTGCAACTGGCAGGGCAACCGCGACTACCGCCGCGTCATCTTCGAATCGGCCCTGGCCGAGACCGCCGCCCGGCTGATGCGCAGCCGCAGCGTGCGCCTGTATCACGACCACATGCTCACCAAGGAGCCCGGCACGCGCCAGCCCACGCCCTGGCACCAGGACCAGCCCTACTACAACGTCGACGGCCGCCAGAACGTCAGCTTCTGGATCCCGGTGGACCCGGTGCGGCGGCACTCCACGCTGGAATTCGTGGCCGGCACGCACCTGGGCCCCTGGCTGATGCCGCGCACCTTCATGACGAACGAGGCGCGCTGGTTCCCCGAGGGCAGCCTGGCCGAACTGCCGGACATCGATGCCACGCGCGCCAGCCGGTCCATCCTGGGCTGGGCGCTGGAGCCCGGCGACGCCATCGCCTTCCACATGCTGGCGCTGCACGCCTCGGCCGGCGTCGACGGCGACCGGCGGCGCCGTGTGTTCTCGGTGCGCTTCCTGGGCGATGACGCGCGCCATGCGCCACGGTCGTGGAAGACCTCGCCCGACTTTCCGGGCCTGGCCGACCAATTGCCCGCAGGGGCGGTGATGGACCACCCCTTGTTTCCCTTGATGGTGGAGCACGCCCCATGAATCTCGGCCACACGGTGCACCTGCAGGACGTGCCGGCCCAGCCCTGGCGCAATGGCGGCGGCGTCACGCACGAACTGCTGGCCTGGCCGTCGGCCGCGGCCTGGGCCGTGCGCGTGAGCGTGGCCACCATCGACCGCTCGGGGCCCTTCTCGCCCTTCCCGGGTGTCTCGCGCTGGTTCACGGTGCTGTCCGGCAAAGGCGTGCGGCTGCAACTGCCGCGCGGCACCCGCACGCTGGTGCCGGGCGACGAGCCGCTGCACTTCGATGGCGAGGCCGCGCCCGACTGCCAGCTGGTCGAAGGACCGACACGCGACCTCAACTTCATGTCGATGCGCGAGGCCGGCAGCGCCCGCATGGCACGCGCCCTGCCCGGCGGCACACAGGACGGCGGGGCCCGCTGGCGCGGCCTGTACGCCGCGGGCGCGGTGATGCTCGAGTGCGAAGGTGTCGCCGAACCCGTGGCCGCCGGCACGCTGCTGTGGACCGACGACGCCGCCGCCCCGGGCTGGACCCTGCATCACGCCAGCAGCGGGCGCGCCTGGTGGCTGAGCCTGGAGGCCTGATGACCCGCACCCTGATCCGCCACGCCCGCCTGGCCACGCTGCAAGGCCCCGAAGCCTGGGGCTGGATCGAAGACGGCGCGCTGCTGGTCGAAGGCGACACGCTGCGCTGGGTGGGTGACGACGCCTCACTGCCACCCGACCCGCAGGCCGATCGCGAGATCGACCTGCAAGGCGCCCTGCTCACGCCGGGCCTGGTCGACTGCCACACGCACCTGGTCTATGGCGGTCACCGCGCGGCGGAGTTCGAGCTCCGCCTGCAAGGTGCGAGCTACGAGCAGATCGCCCGGGCCGGCGGCGGCATCCGCTCCACCGTGGCCGCCACGCGCGGGGCCAACGACGACGAGCTCTACCGGCTGGCCCTGCCACGCGCCCGCGCGCTGATGGCCGAAGGCGTCACCACGCTGGAGATCAAGTCGGGCTACGGCCTGTCGGAAGCGCACGAGGCACGCTGCCTGGCCGTCGCCCGCCGCCTGGGCGCCGAGCTGCCGCTGACGGTGCGCACCACCTCGCTGGGCGCGCACGCGCTGCCACCGGAGTTCGAGGGTCGCGCCGACGACTACATCGACGCCGTCTGCCGCTGGCTGCCGGGCCAGCAGGCGGCCGGGCTGGTCGATGCCGTCGACGCCTTCTGCGAGGGCATCGGCTTCAGTGTCGCGCAGACGCAGCGCGTGTTCGACGCGGCGCGCGCCCTGGGGCTGCCGGTGAAGCTGCACGCCGAGCAGCTCAGCGACCTCGGCGGCACGGCGCTGGCCGCTCGATACCAGGCCCTGAGCTGCGACCACCTGGAGCACCTGTCGGCCGAGGGCATCGCCGCGATGAAGGCGGCCGGCACCGTGGCCGTGCTGCTGCCGGGCGCCTACTACTTCCTGCGCGAAACCAAGCTGCCGCCCGTGACCGCCTTGCGTGAGGCCGGCGTGCCCATCGCGCTGGCCAGCGACCACAACCCCGGCTCGTCGCCCGTGCTGTCGCTGCTGCTGATGCTCAACATGGCCTGCACCTTCTTCAGGCTGACGCCGGAAGAAGCCTTCCGCGGCGTCACGGTGAACGGCGCGCGCGCGCTGGGTCTGCACGACCGCGGTACCCTGGTGCCGGGCCAGCGTGCCGACCTGGCGGTGTGGGACGTCGACCACCCGCGCGAGCTGGCCTACCGTTTCGGCCACAACCCCTGCCGCCGGGTCTTCGTGGCCGGCGTGGAGATCCCCCGATGAAGGTCCCGTTGTTCCACCTCAAGCAAGGCAGCACGCCGCTGCTGGTGAGCATGCCGCACGTCGGCACGCACATCCCCGACGGCCTGCGCACGCGCCTCGTGCCGCGCGCGATGGAGACCGAGGACACCGACTGGTTCCTAGACCGCCTCTACGCCTTCGTCGAAGACCTGGGCGCCAGCCTGATCGTGCCCACGCACAGCAGATACGTCGTCGACCTGAACCGGCCCAGCGAAAACACGCCGATGTACGCCGGCCAGAACAACACCGAACTGTGCCCCACGCGCTTCTTCACCGGCGAGCCGCTGTACCTGCCCGGCCAGGCCCCCGACGAGACCGAGATCCGCGAGCGCGTGGCCACCTTCTGGACGCCCTACCACCACAACCTGCAGCAGGAGCTGGCACGCATCCAGGCCCGCCACGGCCACGCCGTGCTGTTCGACGCCCACAGCATCAAGAGCGAACTGCCCTGGCTGTTCGACGGCGAGCTGCCGCACATGAACCTGGGCACGGTCAACGGGGCCAGCTGCGACCCCGGCCTGGCGCAAAGCGTGAAGGCCGTGTTCGAGGCCGAGCCGCGCTACAGCCACGTGCTGAACGGCCGCTTCAAGGGAGGCCACATCACGCGCCGCTACGGCCGCCCGGCGGAACACCTGCACGCCGTGCAGCTCGAGATGTGCTGGCGCGCCTACATGGAAGAAGACCGCCCCTTCCGCTGGAGCGACGAGCGCGCGGCGGCCGTCACGCCGGTGCTGCGCTCGATGATCGAGGCCATGATCCACTGGACGCCGGATGCGCGCTGACAGCGCTCCTGCGCTGCTCTGGGCGCCACGCGCCTGGATCGCCGGCCGCTGGCGCGAGCGCGTGGTGCTGCAGGTGGACGCCATGGGCCACTGGCAGCAGGTCACGCCCGACCAGCCCTGCCCAGAACAAGCCACGGCCCTGACCGGCCCGGTGCTGCCGGGCCTGGTGGACGCGCACAGCCACGCCTTCCAGCGCGCCTTCGTGGGCCTGGCCGAGACCCGCAGCGGCGAGCACGACGACTTCTGGTCCTGGCGCGACCGCATGTATCGCGTGGCGCTGCGCATCACGCCGGAACAGCTGCGCGCCGTGGCCGCGCACCTCTACATGGAACTGCTGCAGGGCGGCTACACGCAGGTCTGCGAATTCCACTACCTGCAGCACGCGCCCGACGGCGTTCGCTACGACGACCCCGCCACGCTGAGCTGGGCGCTGGCCGACGCCGCGCAGGACGCCGGCATGGGCCTCATGCTGCTGCCGGTGCTGTACGAACGCGCCGGCTTCACGCAGCCGGCGCTGCGCGACGACCAGCGGCGCTTCGCCACCAGCGCCGCCGACGTGCTGGCGCTGCAGGCTGCCGTGAACGGCGCTCGCCGGCCGCTGCTGTCCTCGGGCGTGGCGCTGCACTCGCTGCGCGCGGCGCGTCCGGAGTCGATCCGCGCAGTGGCCGACGGCGCGGGTGATCATCCCGTGCACATCCACGTCGCCGAGCAGACCGGCGAGGTCGACGACTGCCTGAAGGCCACCGGCCAGCGCCCCATCGAATGGCTGACGAAGAACGTGGCGATGGACGCCCGCTGGCAGCTCGTGCATGCCACGCACAGCGTGCCGGGCGAAGTCCAGGCCGTGGCGCGCACCGGCGCCGGCGTGGTGATCTGCCCCGGCACCGAGGCCAACCTGGGCGATGGCCTGGCCGACCTGCCGGGCTGGCTGGCCGCGCGCGTGCCGCTGAGCATCGGCAGCGACAGCCAGGTGCAACGCGCCTGGCCGGAAGAGCTGCGCTGGCTGGAGTACGGCCAGCGCCTGTTGCACCGCCGCCGCAACGTGGCGGCCGACCCGGCAGGCGGCGAACCGAGCAGCGCGGCGCGCCTTTTCCAGCGCACGCTGCAAGGCGGTGCGGCCGCAGCGGGCTTCACGCGCTGGGGCTTCGAGCCCGGTGCGCGTGCCGACCTGCTGGTGATCGATGCCGACGAACCGGCGCTTCGCGGCGTCGCAGCCGACCATCTGTTGGATGCCCTGGTGTTCGCCGGCGCAGCCTCGCCCTTCAGCGACGTGATGGTGGCCGGGCGTTTCGTGCTGCAGGGCGGCCGGCACACGCAGGAAAGGCGCCTGGCCGACAGCTATCGGCAGGCCATGCTCTCGCTGGCCGATTGAGCACCCCGCCGGTTCGACTTCTCTCCCTCTCCCGCACGGCGGCTTCACTCCCTCTCCCGCAGGGCGGGAGAGGGCTGGGG
>LNFM01006121.1_pt1 | contig 30918 bp, 35 predicted proteins | sample 596031 | NCBI WGS metagenome assembly LNFM01 (sample SAMN04254537, study PRJNA301005) | activated carbon metagenome | isolation source: dual media filters at the Ann Arbor, Michigan drinking water treatment plant | place: USA: Ann Arbor
GCCCGGACAGCGGTGCGGCGCCGCGCGACGTCCACCACAGTGCCAGCGCGAAAAACGGCAGGGCGAACGCCATGCGCAGCGCGATCAGCGTCTCCGCATCCACGCCGTGGCGATACGCCAGCTTGACGACGATGGCCTTGGCGGAGAACAGCACGCTGCCGAGCGCGGCGAGCAGCAGTCCGGAGGTGAAGCGCGAGCCAACGGCGGATGGAGCGGATAAGGGCACGCGGCGATTCTACGGAGATGGTCGCCGGCCATTGGCCAGCCAATGCGTCCGCGCCGGCGCGAAGTGCCACCGTCCGGCACCAGCCCGTACGGCAGGTGCGCGAGCCTTGGGTCGGGCGACAGACATGGATCACCGGCTGCGGTACCTTCGTGCCCTCGTCCAATCCGGCCAACACGATGTTCGTCCCGACTCCTACCCAAGCCTGGCTGCTGCTGGTTGTCGCCGGCGTCCTGGAGATCGGCTGGGCGGTCGGCCTCAAGTACACCGACGGCTTCAGCCGCCCGCTGCCGTCGCTCGTCGTGATCGCAACGGCGCTGCTGTCGTTCTGGCTGCTGGGCCTGGCAATCAAGGTGCTGCCGGTCGGTACTGCCTACGCCGTGTGGGTCGGCATCGGTGCAGCCGGTGCGGCGGTGCTCGGCATGCTGCTGTTCCGCGAGCCGGCCACTGCGGCACGCATCGCCTGCATCGTGCTGATCGTCGCCGGCGTGCTGGGCCTGAAGCTGCTGAGTGACTGAAGACGCAAGCGCGGCAGTACGCGGCGCGCGGTCAATGCCGAGTCGCGTTGCCGCCGCTGCCCACGCGGAAGAAGTCGGGCACCTGTGCGCGGTCGGCATCGCCGAGCATCTCTTCGGTCGCCGGCTCCACGCCCAGCACCTCGACGTCGACGCGCAGCGCCCGCCCGGCCAGCGGGTGGTTGCCGTCGAGCACGACCACGTCGTCGGTCAAGTCGATCACGGTGTAGATGCGACCGTCAGCCGGCTGCCCCGGCACGCTTTCGACCTTCATGCCGAGATCGACGTCCTGGCCGAGCAGCTTGAGCGGCACCACGTGCAGCAAACCGGCGTCGTCGTCACCGAAGGCGTCTTCCGGCTGCAGGTACACGCTGGTGGCGTAACCGCTCTCCTGGCCGTCGAGTGCGGCCTCGATGCGCGGAAAGATGTCGTCGGCACCATGCAGGTAGACCAGCGGGCGCTCGCCGCTTTCGTCCAGCAGTTCACCCTGCGCATCGAACATGCGCACCTTGAGACTGACCAGGCAGCCGGTGGAAATCTTCATCGAAGCCACATCCTGCGGTCGCATCGCGACGGTGAATTATTCTCGCACCGATGATCACCCCTCCCCTGACCGCACTGGGCGACGTCCCGGTCGCGGATTTCATGCGCACCAGTTGGCAGCGCCGCCCGCGCGTGATTCGCCAGGCACTCGCCGACTTTGTTTCGCCCGTGACTGCGGCCCAGCTGTTCGCGCTGGCAGCTCGTGACGATGTCGAGTCGCGCCTGGTCACCGCCTTCGGCGGCAAGTGGAAGTTGCGCCATGGGCCGCTGGCGGCAAGCGCGCTGCCTGCCCGAACGCGCGCAAGCTGGTCGCTGCTGGTGCAAGGGGTGGATCTGTACCTGCCGGCGGCAGCGCAGTTGCGCGAGCGGTTCCGCTTCATTGCCGATGCGCGGCTCGACGACGTGATGGTGAGCTACGCGAGCAACGGCGGCGGCGTCGGCCCGCATGTCGATTCCTACGATGTCTTCCTGCTGCAGGCGCACGGGCGGCGGCGTTGGCGCATCAGTCGGCAGCGCGACCTCACCCTGCTGCCGGGCCTGCCGCTGAAGATCCTGGCCAACTTTCGCCCGACGCAGGAGTGGGTGCTCGAGCCTGGCGACCTGCTCTACCTGCCGCCCGGCGTCGCGCATGACGGCGTCGCCGTCGGCCCGGATTGCGTCACCTGCTCGGTCGGCTTTCGCGCGCCGACCTATCGCGATCTGGCCGACCCCTGGCTCGATGCGCTGGCCGAGTCCGCCTACGACCTGCCCGCGCTGCGCGCGCAACTCGAAGATGCGGCCGATCTCCCCGCGCGCCAGCCGGCCCGACTGCCCGCGCAGATGATCGACCGCACGCACGCCAAGCTGGCGGCGCTGCGCCCGACGCGCACCCATGCCGAGCAGGCGCTGCTGGCCGTGCTGAGCGAGCCCAAGCAAGTGGTGAGCTTTGCGCCGCCGGCGCGGCCGCTGGCGGCAGCGCCGTTCGCTCGCCGCATCGCGCAGCGCGGCGTGCAGCTCGACCTGTGCACGCGGCTCATGCACACCACCGGCCTGATCGGCATCAACGGTGAGGTGACGTCGCTGCCGGCCGTCGAACGTGCAGCGGTGACCCGGCTCGCTCATCAGCGTGCACTCACGCCCGCTCAATGCTCGAGCCTGCCGCCGGCGGTCTGCGAGCGCCTGTACCGGTGGTATGTTGATGGCTGGGTTCACCCGGGCTGAGGCCCGCCCGGACTGCCACCCGCCGCACCGTGCCATGGACGATTCCCCCCAACGCCAGCTGATCACCTCGCGCGTCGAACTGGCGAACGCGCTGCCCGGACTGCTGTCGCTGGCCCGCCACAGCGTGCGTTGCTGTGCGCACGACGGCGCGGCGTTCAACCTCGGCACCGTGGCGGTGGTCGATCTGCTCGGTCAACTGGTCCTGACTCACCGCGACCTCGCCGTGCGGGTGCTGGTCGATGACCCGCAATGGATCGAGACCGCTGCGCCGCGCTTCAAGGCGCTGCAGCGGCGGCTTGTGCACGCGGTTCAGGTGCGCGCGGCGAATCCGCAGGACCCGGTGGGGGCCGACATGCAACTGCTGATCGACAACCGGCATGGCCTGCTGCTGCGATCCACCGTGCTGACCAGCGGCGAACTGTGGCTCGCCAGCCCGCACCGGGTCCAGCCGCTGGCCACCGACTTCGATCGCCGCTGGGCGGCAGCCGCCCACGACCTGCCGGTGGCGCCGCTCGGGCTCTAGCCGCGCCGATCACCTGCTTGCGCCAGCGGAACAAATACCTTCGCATACGAGGACGACTACACTCGCGGGTTGGCGGGCCGATCAGCCTGTCGATTGGTCATGGATCCGTCGTGATCGATTCGTCAGCTGCACCGTCTGCCGGAAGAACACTGGGTCGTCCCGTCAACTCCAACTCAACCCCCGAAAGGCCAGTTCCATGAAGAAGTCTCTGCTGCTCGCTTCCATCGCCGTCGTTGCCCTGGCGGCTTGCGGCAAACCGGCGCCCGCCCCGGCCCCGGCACCTGCCCCCGCGCCGGCCGCCGCGCCTGCTCCCGCACCTGCTCCGACGCCGGAACCGGCTCCGGCCCCCGCGCCAGAAGCCAAGAAGGATGAAGCCGCACCTGCCGCTGCGCCCGCCGCCGCGCCGGAAGCCAAGAAAGAAGAAGCCAAGAAGTAATCGGCTTCTGCGAGTCGAAAAAGGCCGGCACCGCGTGCCGGCCTTTTTCGTTTCTTCCGGTATCTGCGTAGCGCGCCGACGCCAACGCGCAAGCGAGCGCTGCTGCTATGGTCGGTGCCTCATCGCTGGCCCGGCGCCAGTGCCGATGCCCTGCCAGCGCCATGCCACCCCAAGTCCGCTGTCCCATCCTTTTCACGATCGACCCTCATTGAACGAAGCCCGCTACCGCCAATTCGTGCTCGCCGAGTACGACGCCGAGTCGCCCGAACAGCGACGCCGCAACCCGCAGGAAGCGCTGGTGCGCTTCTACGGTCGGCAAGACGCGGCCATCGACAAGTCGATCCGGGCTTCCAGGCAGAAAGTGGCGTGCCGCAGCGGCTGCTCGACCTGCTGCAACTACCGCGTGGAAGCGCGAGCGGTCGAGGTGCTGGCGGTGCGCGACTATGTGGTCGCCCATTTTTCGACGGCGCAGCAGGCCGCGATGGTTGACCTCGCGGCACGCAATGTCGCGGAGGCGGCGGACTGGTCGCATGTCGATCACCATGCCCGCAACCAGCGCTGCCCGCTGCTGATCGATGACGCCTGCTCGGTCTATCCGGTGCGGCCAGCCAATTGCCGCAGCTTTCATTCAACCGATGTGCAGGTCTGCATCGAGTCGCGCCAGCGGCCCGAGGACTTGACGATCCGCGTGCCGTACATCGAGGAAGTATTCGAAGCGGCCACCGGCACCGTCGCTGGCTTCGTGCAGGCGTCGCAGCAGGCGCGCATGGACGGTGCGCTCTACGACCTGGACTCCGCGTTTCTCGAAGCGATGCGCGATGCGACTGCCGCCGACCGTTTGCTCAGTGGCTCGCCGGTGTTTCGCACCGCCAAGGTGATCGGCACCCCGCCGGATTGAACCGGACCCCGCCTGACTCCAGCACGAGTTGGTTTACGGCAGACCGCGCCAGCGCGCGGCGACGCTCACGCCTTGCGCGAACGCGGCGCCGACTTGACTGCGGCCTTGGCGGCAGCAGCGCTTGCCTGCCTGGTTGCGCCTTTGGCCGCCTTGGCAGCCTTGGCGGGGGCCTTGGCGACCTTGCTCTTGGCGGGCGCGGCGGCCAGCAGCTCGTCCAGATGACGCTCGATGTGCTGCTCGAACTTCGCCTTGAACGGCCGCAGCAGGAAGCCCAGCTTGACGTCGAGCGCGATATCTTCGGTACTCACCGCCATGTGACCCTCGACGCCGCTGCGGTGAAAGTGCAGCGTGTCGCCTTCCCATTCGCTGCGCAGGTCATATTCCTCGGCCAGGTCGTCGGCCGCCTTCTGCGCGATCTCCTTGGCCTGGGACAACGACAGGCTGTGCGTGCGGACGTACTTGATGTCGGACATCGGCGGTGCTCCGTTTGTTCTTGTCGGTCCGCGCTACCGCGGGGCGGTGCGGGCCGTGCGGGCGGCAGTCTCCCATACCGCCGGATTCAGCAGCGCCGCCGGGCGCCGACCCGCGAGCGCGTTGTCCATGTTGTCGATCGCCAGCCGCGCCATCGCGTTGCGGGTGGCGCGCGTGCTCGACGCGATGTGCGGCGAGAGCACGACGTTTTCGAGGGCCAGAAAGCCCGGGTTCAGCTGCGGCTCGTTCTCGAACACGTCGAGTCCGGCAGCCGCCAGGCGGCCGCTGCGCAGCGCGTCGATCAGCGCCTCATCGTCGACCACGCCACCGCGCGCGATATTGACCAGCACCGCGCCGGGCTTCATCAGCGCCAGCTGCGGCGCGCCGATCAAATGATGGGTCGCCTGCGAGTACGGCACCACCAGGATCACGTGGTCGGCGGTGCGCAGCACGCCCTCGGTGTCCATCCACAACGCGCCACTTTCCTGCGCGGCCGGCAGGCGGGTGCGGTTGTGATAGACGACGCGCATGTCGAAACCGAGGGCGCGACGCGCGATCGCGCGGCCGATGCGCCCCATGCCGATGATGCCAAGCGTGGTGCCGTGCAGTTCGGCGCCCATCAGCATCTCGAACTCCCAGCGCTTCCAGCGGCCTGCACGCAGGAAGCGCTCGGCTTCACCGACGCGCCGCGCCGCGGCAAGCAGCAGCGCCCAGGCGTGGTCGGCGGTGGCTTCGTTGAGCACGTCGGGTGTGTTGGTGGCGACCACGCCGGCGCGGGTGCAGGCCTCGACATCGATGTTGTTGTAACCGACCGCGATGTTGCTGACCACCTGCAGATGCGGGCAGCCGGCCAGCAACGCAGCATCGATCCGCTCGCGGCCGGAGACCAGCGCGCCGTCGGCGTCCGCGAGCATGCGGCTGAGTTCGTCGGGCGTAAGGTCGGCGTCGGCCTGGTTGTCGACCACCTCATGGCGTTGCTTCAGCGCGTCGATCAGCGCCGGGAAGATGCGCCGCGCGACCACGACTTTCATTGATCTGCTCATGGCTGCTTCGGCCTCGCGGGGGGCGGCACAGCGTCCGGCGGCGGCGGCCGCAGCGAAGGATCAAGCTTCATCGCCGCCTGCACCAGCAGGTGAGCCGACACCGGCGAGGTGATGAACAGGAACAGCGTGATCAGGAACTCGTGCAGGCTGAGCGAGCCTGAACGCATGCTGAAGTACAGCGCCGAGGCGATCAGCACGCAGCCCACACCGAGCGTCGTCGCCTTGGCCGGACCATGAAGTCGCTTGAGGAAATCGGAGAGCTTGGCCAGGCCCCAGGAGCCCACCAGCGCGAAGGCGGTCCCAATGACCAGCAGCGCCGCCAGCACCAGGTCCAGCCACAGCGGCAGTTCGGCAAGATGCGATGCGTCCATCAGCGCCTCACTCGACGATGTCGCCGCGCAGGATGAACTTCGACAGCACCACCGTGCCGACGAAGCCCAGCATGCCGATCAGCAACGCTGCCTCGAAATAGTGTGGCGTGCCGAAATAAATGCCGATCAAGATCAGCAGCGCGCACACGTTGATGTACAGCGTATCGAGCGCCAGGATGCGGTCGGCCACACTGGGCCCGAACATCAGGCGGTAGCCCGCCAGCAACAACGCAAGGGCAAACGCCCCGATGATCCACGGCAGGACGATGGACGTGATCACCTCACACCCCCAAGCGCGTCACATGCAGTCATTCGAAGATCTCCATCAGCGGACGCTCGTAGCGAGCCTTGATATCCGCCACCAGCGCCGCCTCGTCGGTGACGTTGAAGCAGTGCACCAGCAGGAAGCACCTGTCCGCGGTCAGTTCGGCAGACAACGTGCCGGGGGTGAGCGTGATCACGCCCGCCAGCGACACGATGCCGTACGGATCGCGGATCGCCAGCGGCACCCAGACAAACCGAGGCGAGATTGCGCTCTCCGGGCCGAGGATGCGCCGCGCCACCTCGATGTTCGACTTGACGATGTCCCACAGCAGCACGCCAAGGAACCACAGGATCTTCAGCGGATGCTTCAGCCGCGGCCGCTCCGGCCGCAGGCGCTCGCTGAACCAGGGCACCGCGAGCGCCATAATCGCCGCCAGGGTGACATGACCCACCGATACCGACTGGTTGAGCAGCAGCCAGACGACGAACAACGTGAGCGACATGACCGGCGCCGGCAGCCAGCGGAACGTCGGCCTGACCTGCACCGGCTGCGCCTTGGCGTCGTGCGCCGCGCCGGCCGTGGGCAATCGAGTGGGCGCGCTCATGGCTTCACCATTCCTTCGCGCACGTTCCAGGCCGGCGGCGCCGGCCGCGCGCCCAGCACCGCGTTGACATAGGCGCGCCGGTCAGTCAGCTGGGCCGCGGCCGCGTGGGTGTATGTCGAAAGCGGTCCGGCCAGCACCGCGGCGCTGACGACGAGCAACAGCAGCAGGGCAATCGCCGCGCGCTCGCCACCACCGGCTGCGCGCACCACCACCCCCGACGTCGTATCGACCGGCGACTTCCAGAACAGCGTGCTGCCGGCGCGGCCGAGCGAAAAGATGATCGCCAGGCCCGATAGCAGCACCACGATCCAGGTACCCACCGCCTGCGGGCTGACGGTGGCAGCCTTCAACAGCAGCGCCTTGCCCAGGAAGCCGGCCAGCGGCGGCATGCCGGCGGCGCTGATGGCGAACACGAAGAACAGCACGCCGAGCGTGATCGGCGACACCGACCAGGCGCTGCCGTCCATCGTGTCGCCCGCGATGCGCGACTGGTCGATGCGGTCGACCAGCAGGAACATGCCGGCAGCCATCAATGTGCTCGGCACCAGATAGAACAGGCCCGCGGCAATGGTCCCGCGCGTGCCCAGCCCGAGCGCCAGCAGCAGCGTGCCGGCCGAGGCAACCACCAGATAGGCGACCAGCGTGCGCAGCCGGATCGCCGACATCACGCCCAGCGCCGCCAGCGCCAGCGTGCCCATCGCCAGCCAGCCGAGCCACGGTTGTGCAAGATGCGCGGCCGGCCCGGCCTCCGCGCCGAACACCAGCGTGAACACGCGCGCGATCACGTAGATGCCGACCTTGGTCATGATCGCGAACAGCGCCGCCACCGGCGCAGTGGCCGCGGCGTAGGTGTCGGGCAGCCAGAAGTACAGCGGCAGCAAGGCGGCCTTCACGCAGAACACCACCAGCAGCAGCAGGCCCGCGCTCTGGATCAGCGCGACGTCATTGCCGCTGGCGGCAGCCACGCGCAGCGCCAGATCAGCCATGTTCAACGTGCCGGTGACGCCATACAGCAGGCTGACGGCAATCAGGAACAGCGCGGAGCCGGCGAGATTGAAGGTCACGTAATGCACCGAGGCGCGCAAGCGGGCGCGGCCGCCGCTATGCAGCAGCAGGCCGTAAGACGAAATCAGCAGCACCTCGAAGAAGACGAACAGGTTGAACAGATCGGCCGTGAGGAAGGCACCGTTCAGGCCCATCATCTGGAACTGGAACATCGCGTAGAAGTGCGGCCCGCGCGCGGCCGTGCCGGCGCGCGCATACAGCAGCGCCGCCAGTCCCACCAGCGCCGCGAGCACCAGCATCAGCGCCGACAGGCGATCCAGCGCCAGCGCGATGCCAAAGGGCGCGCGCCAGTTGCTGAGCAGGTAACCCTGGATCGATCCACCGGCCGCCACCGACATCAGGACCACCGACACCGCCAGCAGCAGCAGCGACGACACGATCGACACCGGCCACAACAGTTGCGGGCGACTGCGCTCGAGCAGCAGCAGCAGCGCGGCTGACAGCAGCGGCAGCACCACGGGCACGATGATCCAGTGCGGCCAGTTCACGGGCGCGGCTCGCTGGGCGGCGGTTCGATGCCGTCGACGTGGTCGGTGCCGGTTTCGGCATGCGCGCGCAACGCGATCACCAGCATCACCGCGGTCATCGCGAATCCGATCACGATCGCGGTGAGCACCAGCGCCTGTGGCAGCGGGTCGGCATAGTTGGCAAGCGTGGGGGCGAGCGCGGGGTCGATGATCGGCGGCCGCCCGATGGTGATGCGACCCATCAGGAAGATGAACACGTTGACCGCATAGGACAGCAGCGTGAGGCCCAGGATCAGGTCGAAGGTGCGCGCGCGCAGCATCAGGTAGACGCCGGTGGTGGTCAAAATGCCGACCGCCGACGCGAACAGCAGCGCCATCATGGCTTGTCCTCTTTCGCCTGCCCGTCATCGCTCGCCGTGCCAGTGGCCGCAATCTGCGGATGCGCCAGCCTCGCGATCGAGTTCAGCGCCACCATCGTCGCGCCGAATACGGTCAGGTACACCCCCAGGTCGAATACCGCGGCACTCGCCAGCGGTACCGCGCCAAACGGCCATATCACCGGATAGTCGTAGGTGCTGGTCAAGAACGGACTACCGAGGAACCACGATGCCACCCCGGTGAGCCCGGCCACCAGCAGGCCCCAGCCGATCCAGCCGCGAAAGTCGGTGCCCATGCGTTCGGCCACCCACTGGCCGCCATTGGCCACGAACATCAGGATCAGCGCGATCGCCAGGACCAGCCCGGCGATGAAGCCGCCGCCCGGCTGGTTGTGGCCCCGCAGGAACAGGTACACCGAGACCAGGATCGCCAGCGGCAGCAGCAGCCGCGACGCCAGTTGCAGCACCAGCGGATGACGCTCCGCATTGTCGCGACCCTGGGCGACCGACGACGGCGTGGTCGGCACAAAGCCGGCCAGCAACGCGAACACGATGATGCCGGCGATGCCCAGCACGGTGATCTCGCCCAACGTGTCGAAGCCGCGATAGTCCACCAGGATCACGTTGACCGCGTTCGACCCGCCACCCTCCGACACCGTGGTGCGAAGGAAGTACGGCGAGATCGAATCGACCGGCCGGGTCAGCACCAGATACGCCAGCGCCGACGTGCCGAGCCCGGCCACGCCTGCGATCGCCGCGTGGCCCCACTTCTTCGGGCTGTAGCGAAATGGCACGCCCTCGGCCCGTCCTTCGCGCGGTAGCCAGTTGAGCGCCAACATCATCAGGATGATCGTCACCACCTCGACCAGCAACTGCGTCAAGGCGAGATCCGGTGCGGACAGATAGACGAACGCGAGACTCACCACCAGGCCGGTGGCGCCGAGCAGGATCAATGCAAGCAGGCGCTTGCGATGCGCAACCACGGTACCGATCGCCGCCGCCATGCCGATCAGCCAGACCACACTGACGGCCAAATTGGGGGCCGGCAACTCGATCGATCCCGAGCCGAAATCCAGGCCGCGCAGCAACGGCAGCGCGCCCGCGGCCACCGCCATGATCACCAGCAGCGCCAGGTAACGCTGCAACTGGCCGTTCTGCAGGGCGCCGGTCAGCGCGCCGGCCGCACGGACCAGCAGTTCGGCGCCCGCGGCGAAGAAGTCGCGCCCGCCTTTCACGATCCACAGCGGCAGCTTCTCCAGGCGCTGCAAGCCGACCAGCCGGTGCAGCAGCACATACAGCACGAGCCCGCCCACCAGTGCGATCGCCGACATGATCAGCGGCAGGTTCAGCCCGTGCCACAGCGCCAGCTTGTAGGCGGGTAGCGGGCCACCCGGACCGCCGAACAGCGCCGCCTGCGCCGCCACAGCCAGCGTGGGGCCGATCGTGATGCTAGGCACCAGGCCGACCACCAGACACAGCACCACCAGGATCTCCACCGGCACGCGCATGAACATGGGCGGTTCGTGCGGCACCTTGGGCAGATCCTTGGGCGCGCCGTTAAAGAACACCTCGTAGATGAAGCGTGCCGAATAGGTGACGCTGAACACGCCGGCCAGCGTGGCCCCGAGCGGCAGCAGCACCTGCATCGCGGCGTAGCCCTCCTTGCCCACGGCCTCGGTGAAGAACATCTCCTTCGACAAGAAGCCGTTGAGCAGCGGCACGCCGGCCATCGCCGCGCTGGCGATCATCGCCAGCGTTGCCGTCCAAGGCATGAACTTCCACAAGCCGTTGAGACGACGCATGTCGCGGCTGCCGGTCTCGTGGTCGATGATGCCGGCGGCCATGAACAGCGACGCCTTGAAGGTGGCGTGGTTGATGATGTGGAACACGCCCGCCACCACGGCCAACTGCGTATCGAGGCCGAACAGCAGCGTGATCAGACCCAGGTGGCTGATCGTCGAGTAGGCGAGCAGTCCCTTCAGGTCGTGCTTGAAGATCGCGATGTAGGCACCGATCAACAAGGTGGTGAGGCCGGTGAGCGAGACCATCCAGAACCAGAGGTCCGAACCCGACAGCGCCGGGTACATCCGCGCCAGCAGGAACACGCCCGCCTTCACCATGGTGGCCGAATGCAGGTAGGCCGACACCGGCGTGGGTGCGGCCATCGCGTGCGGCAACCAGAAGTGGAACGGGAACTGTGCGCTCTTGGTGAAGCAGCCCAGCAGCACCAGCACCAGCGCCGGCAGGTACAGCGGATGGGCGCGGATCACCTCGCCCGCCTGCAGCACCCGATCGAGGTCGTAGCTGCCCACGATGTTGCCGATGATCAGCACGCCGCCGAGCAGCGCCAGGCCGCCGCCTCCCGTGATGGCGAGCGCCATGCGTGCACCCTCGCGCGCATCGCTGCGGCCGCTCCAGTAGCCGATCAGCAGGAACGACGACAGGCTGGTCAGTTCCCAGAACACCACCAGCAGCAGCAGGTTGTCCGCCAGCACGATGCCCAGCATCGCACCCATGAACAGCAGCAGGAACATGAAGAAGCGGCGCGCCGGGTCGGTGGCCGCAAGGTAGTAGGCGGCGTAAAGCACGATCAGCGCGCCGATCGCGCAGATCAGCATCGCGAACAGGAACGCCAGGCCATCGATGCGAAATCCGAAGGCGAGGCCGAGCGCCGGCACCCAATTGATCCGCCAGCGCAGCACCTCGCCCGCGTACACCGCCGGCGCCGCCATCAGCAGGATCGCCACTGCCAGCAGCGCTACCGCGCCGGCCACCCAGGCGGCGGCCTGCCGCGACTGCGCTGGCAGCGTCGCCAGCAGCGCCGCGCCGGCGAAGGGCAGCAGCGCCAGGACCGGCAGAAGGATCGGAGCAAACGACACGTTGGCGGTCTGGAGATGTTCGACGGAGGTGGGTCTGCGATTCGAAGCTGCGGTCCGCTTGCAGCGCAACGTCAACGGGCGACCGCGCGGCGCGGGCTGAAGCTTAACGTCTTGGCTTGTTGCGCACGGCGTGCCGCATCGGGTGTTATCCCCGGCTCGCCGCCGCAGGCGGCTCAGTGCGTGCCGGAATCCCCGGTGGGGCGCCGGATCACGGCGACGATCAGCGTCACGATGGTGAGCGGAATGACGAAGGTCAGCATCGTCTGCGAAAGGTGCGGCAGCGCATCGTGCTGCTGCGAGGCCAACACCAGGTAGGCGGTGTAGGCGACGTAGTAGGCCAGGAAGACACCGCCTTCCCAGCGTGCGATCTCGCGGCCGGTGAGGAAGATCGGCAGGCAGGCGAAGGCCACGGCGATCATTACCCACACATCAAAATTGAGCACTGCAGGCGCCATTTGCAAACCGTCCGCTGCGACCAATCCCGACAGCCCCAGGCAGCCGAGAATGTTGAAGGTATTGCTGCCCACCACGTTACCGACGGCGATGTCGCGTTCGCCCTTGATCGCTGCCGTGATCGAAGTTGCAACCTCGGGCATCGACGTACCGGCAGCGACGATCGTCAGGCCGATCACCAGATCACTGACCCCGAGCGCCTTGGCGAACGCAATTGCCGCCGTCACCAGCCAGTCCGAGCCCACCACCAGGAGAACCAACCCCACCACCACCAGTCCGACCTGCACACTCCAGTGCCGGTCCCAGCGGCTGACCGCCGGCGACTCCGGGGCGAGCGCGGCCTGATCGGCCCGGCTCTGGCGGCGCGACTGCACGATCAGGAACACCGTGTAGACGACCAGCAGGCCGAACAGCAGCGCGGCGTCGAGGAACGACAACCGGCCGTCCATGCCGAGCGCCAGCAGCAGCAGCGACGCGCCAATCATGATCGGCACCTCCTGGCGGATCAGTTGCACGTTCACGATGAGGGGCGCGATCAACGCGCTCAGTCCGAGAATGAACAGCACGTTGAAGATGTTGCTGCCGACCACGTTGCCAACCGCGATGTCGCTCTTTCCTTCCAACGCCGCGCCGACCGATACCGCAACCTCCGGTGCGCTGGTGCCGAAGGCAACGATCGTCAGCCCGACCACCAGCGGCGACACCCCGAACGACAGCGCCAGGCTCGACGCGCCTCGCACCAGAAGCGATGCGCCGGCGACCAGCGCGACCAGGCCGAGGCCGAAGAGCAGCACATTCATGAGTGAAATCCGGGTATCGAAGACGGTCGCGAGCGTAGCAGCGGCGGGGCGCCGTGCCTTGAGGCCGGCGCTTCGAGAAAACGCTCGGTCTGTGCGCGTCCATCCAGCCGCTATCGATGCGACCGATTGCACGCCGCGTCTTTCAAACGGGCAGGTGCATGGATCGAGTTGCCGACCCGCAGGCCGATGACCCGCCGTGCCGCCCATCCGAGATGGCCCGTCGCTCGTCGACGTCGGCCGGCGGTCATCTAGCGGAAAAAGACCCAGGTCATCAGCCCGAACAGCGGCAGCAGGATCAGCCCTGACCAAAGCATGTAGCCGAAGAACGAGGGCATGACCACACCGCGCTCCTCTGCGATCGCCTTGACCATGAAGTTGGGGGCATTGCCGATGTACGAATTGGCGCCCATGAAGACGGCGCCGGCGGAAATCGCGGTGAGCGTGGGTGCCAGCGCGCCGGCGAGCGTGAGCGGGTCGCCACCTGCGAGGTTGAAGAACACCAGGTAGGTGGGCGCGTTGTCGAGGAAAGAGGACAGCCCGCCGGTCAGCCAGAAGTACATCGAATTGTCGGGTGTGCCGTCGGCCAAGACAACCAGTCTTGCCAGCGCGGCAAAGGCGCCCTGCTCGCCTGCCTTGAGCATCAGCAGCACCGGGGCCATCGTGATGAAGATGCCGAAGAACAGCTTGGCGACCTCGGTGATCGCGCCCCAGTTGAACTCGTTGGAGCGATGGATGATCTTCGGCGTGAACTTCAGCGACACTGCAATGATCATGAAGAAGATGAGATCGCGCGTGACGCCCTGCAGCGGAATCGACTGGCCGAGCACATCGACGTCGACACCCGGCTTCCACACCCCGGATAGCAACACCGCCGCCACCACCAGCGCCAGCAGCACGAAGTTGAGCGCGCCCGCCACGCGCAACGGTTCCTTGGGCGCGGTATCTCGCACCAGGCCGTCAGCCACGTCGCGCCGGTACAAGACCGCATCGAACACGAAGTACAGCGGCAGCAGGATGGCCAGGGCGAACAGCATCGGTGCCAGCATGTGCTGCAGGGTCCAGCCGAACGGCACGCCCTTGAGAAACCCGAGGAACAAGGGCGGATCGCCGAGCGGGGTGAGCGAGCCGCCGATGTTGGCAACGATGAAGATGAAGAACACGATCGTGTGCACGCGCCGCTTGCGGTCTTGATTGGCGCGTAGCAACGGCCGGATCATCAGCATCGAGGCGCCGGTGGTGCCCATCACGCTGGCCAGTGCACCGCCGATTGCCAGCATCGCCGTATTGACCAGCGGCGAGCCGTGCAGGCTGCCGCGAACGTAGATGCCTCCGGTGACCACGTACAAGGTGCCGATGAAGATCATGAACGGCACGTAGTCGCCGAGCAGTGCATGCGCCAGCAGATCGACGGCGGCTGGTGCACCATGCACCAGCGCCATGGGGACCAGCATCAGCAGTACCCAGCCGACGGCGATCTTGCCGTAGTGGTGGTGCCATAAGCGCAGCGCCAAGAGCGGCAGCAATGCGATCGACAGCAGGATCCCGGCAAACGGCAACGCCCAGGGCAGTCCGAGCTGGCTGGCATCCAGCGATGCCGCCGATACGAGCGGCGCCGCAGCGCCACCCACCAGCAAGACAGCGATTCTCAGCGCCTGCGGCATGCGGCCTCACCTGACTTTTCCGACCCGACGTTCAGGCCAGTTGCGTTGGCAACCGCAGGTGCGGCCGCCTACTCGGCCGTCACCAGCACGATGTGGACCCGAAACGGACCATGCGCGCCCAGCACGATGGTCTGCTCGATGTCACCGGTGCGCGACGGGCCGCTGACCATGTTGATCGCGCGCGGCATCATGTTCTGCGCGCCGCCGCGCTCCGCGCGCAGCAAGGCGAAGGCGTCTTCCATCGTGGCGACGATGCGCGATGCCGGCACCAGCGCGATGTGGGTCGCCGGCAGCAGGTGGGTCGACGCGGGCGTGGCCTCGCTCGACAGCAGCACCACGGTGCCGGTCTCGGCCAGCGCGCAGAAGCAGCCGGTGATGCCGACCTCATCGGCACCGGCGGACTCGTCACGGCGCGGCGGCCGCACCTCCACCTGCACGCCGGCTGCGGCCCAGTCCAAGCCCCCCAGCGTCGACCAGATCACCGCCCGCGTGCCGAGCTGGTGCGTCTGCAGGTAGCGGGCGACGGCGGCCGGCGCCTCGGCAGTGTGAGCCACCTCCTCCACCGTGCTCGCCATGCGTTCGCTCATCGCAGTGAAACGCAGCTTCAGGTCACCGGCAATCGCCGGCTGCGGACCGGGCGGGTGACGTGTCAGGTAATCATCGGCAGCGGCGCGTTCGTCGCCGGTGATCGCCGGACCGCGACGCTGGTTGGTTCGGATATCGGCGAAGATGTTGGCGCGCGCCTTGGAGGTGTCCATGGTCATGATGTCCAATCCGGTCGGCTAGGTGTGCGGTGCGAGGGTGCTGCGCTTGATGAAATCGGCGATGCGTCCGACGCCCGCCTCGATCGCGGCTTCGCTGGCTGCATAGGAAAAGCGAATGTGCTGGCCGTCGCCTGCCACGCGTGGGCCGAAGTGGATGTCTGCAAGCACCGCCACGCCCGCCTCGTGCAGCAGGCGCCGGCGCAGTTCCTCGGAATCGGCGGCACCGATGCGCGCGCAGGCCTCGGTGACATTGGGCCAGGCGTAGAAGGCACCGCCCGGTGAGGCGCAGGAAAATCCGGGCACCTCGTTGAGCAGACGCACGATGAGATCGCGCCGATTGCGAAAGCGCTCGCGCATCGCGTCGGCTTCGTCTTGCGGGCCGTTGAGCGCCTGCACCGCGGCCCATTGGCTGATCTGCGTGGCGCAGCTTTCGGTATTGGTGATCCAGCGCGTGAACACCGGGGCGAGTGCCTTGTTGGCGGTGAAGCCGATGCGCCAACCGGTCATCGCGTAGGTCTTGGAGGCGCCGTCCGAGATGATGGTGCGCTCGCGCATGCCGGGCAGCGCCGCGATCGACGTGAACTCGCCACTGCTGTTCTCGTCCCGATACACGAGCTTGCTGTAGATCTCATCGGCGTACACCCAGACCTGCTCGTGTCGCCGCAGCACCTCGGCGATCGCCTGCAGATCATGCGCGGTCAGCAGGCCGCCCGTCGGGTTGTGCGGCGTGTTGAGAATCAGCAGCTTGGTCTTCGGCGTGATGCGCGATGCCAGTTCGTCCGGATCGAACGCAAACTTGCGTGCCTCGCGCAGCGGCAGGCCGACCGGCACCGCGCCGAGCGCCTTGCACTGCGACTCGTAGATCGGAAAACCGGGGACCGGGAAGATCACCTCGTCGCCGGACCCATGGTCGGTCACGCTGGCGATCGCGTAGGCGATGAAGGGCTTGGCACCGGCGCCGACCACTACCTCGTCAGGCGTGATGTCGAGGCCGCGCAAGCGACTCATCGATGCTGCTGCCGCGGCCCGCAGTTCATCGATTCCGGCCGACGGCGTGTAGCCGTGCTTGCCGCTGCGGACCGCCGCCACCGCGGCATCCTGGATGTGAATCGGAGTCGGGAAATCGGGCTGGCCGATGCAGAACGAGATGACGTCCTTGCCGGCGCGGATCAGCGCATTGACTTCGGCCAGGACGACGAAGGCGTTCTCGGTGCCGAGGCTGGCGGCGCGCTTGGACAGGTTGGGCATGCGGGCTCGCAGGCGGCAGAACAGGAAACGATTCTAGCCGCCACCCCATGCCCTGGCGGGTCGTCGGCGCCGAGGCCGCGACGCCGAGGCCTGCTGATTGGCAGCTTCCGTGGCCGTAATACGTATGCACTGGCAGAGCGCCGCATCCGGCGCCGCCAGCGAGGAGCAACGCAATGTCTCACCCGAATGGAAGGTGGCGGCCGACCTTGGCCTGTGTCATCAGCGCAATGGCGCCTGTTGCCAGCGCGAACTGCTCCGCGGTGCTGGCGGCGTTGGAGAAAGCCGACCGTGAACCGCGTGTCGCGCAGTACGACATCGACAGCCGCGACCAGCCGCTGACCGGCAAGCCGGTGCTCGTGCGCATCGGCAAGGTGGTGTACGACGGCTTCGGCGGCGACTACGAGCGCCACGACACGGATGGCATCAACCCCGTCCTTGCGCTGCTGCGCCGCGCCGACCAGTCGGGCAATGCTCGCTGCGAAGCGTTGGGGTCCGACAGCTGGCGAGGCATGCCCGCCACCAAGCTGCGTTTCGACAATCCGCTGGCACCGAAATCCGTCAACCCGACCACGATCTGGGTCGGCCGTACCAGCGGACTGCCGCTTTATCACGAGATCGGCAACCTTGGCCCCGGCGGCTTCGCCTGGGTCTACGGCGACGCGGTCAAGGAACCCGCCAGCCAGAAGGTGGGCAAGCCGTAGCGCGGGGCGACCGACGGCCCCGCGGGCGGCGCGCCTGGGCCTGCGCTCCCGTCGCACACTTTTGCCCGTGGGCGCTACGCCGTTCCGTCCACCGATGGCGCGCCAGCCGCCTGCCCGGACGTTGCGTTGGCCGCGCGCGGGTCCTGCTGCGGCTGCTGCGCCTCGAACGACTGCACTTCGTCTCGCGTGACGACGCCGTTGCTGTTGCGATCCATCAACTGGAAAGATCGCTGCAGCACGGCGTCACCGGCGGCCTCGTCCCGCATCAGTTGGCCGTCGCGATTCACATCGCGTCATCAGACAGTGAACCGGCAATGCCCTTACCGGTACGCACTTAGTCGACGAACCTGCCGCGCAAGGTCACGTATGCAGGCGCGGATGAGCGTCGGCGCCGATAGAGTTCCGCAGTGCGCAGCGCCAACTCAGTGCCGGATCTCGAACACCTGCCGCAGGTACGCCAGGTACGCCTCGTCCTCGCACATGTTCTTCTCTGGCGAGTCCGAGAGCTTGGCTACCGGCTGGCCATTGCAGCGGACCATCTTGATGACGATCTGCAGTGGCGTGTAGCCGAGATCGTTGGTGAGATTGGTGCCGACGCCGAACGCGGTGCGGGTGCGATCGCGAAAGCGCAGGTACAGCTCGACCACCCGCGGAAAGGTGAGCGCGTCGGAGAACACCAGCGTCTTGGTCTTCGGGTCAACGCGGTTGCGCTCGTAGTGCTCGATCATCCGCTCGCCCCAGGAGAGGGGGTCGCCGGAGTCGTGCCGCGCACCGTCGAACAGCTTGCAGAAGTACATGTCGAAATCGCGCAGAAAGGCGTCCATGCCATAGACATCCGACAGCGCGATGCCGAGGTCGCCGCGGTACTCCTTGGCCCACATCTCGAAGCCGAAGGTCTGCGAGTCGCGCAGCCGCGGCCCGAGCGCCTGACACGCCTGCAGGTACTCGTGCGCCATGGTGCCGAGCGGAATCAGCCCGTGCTTCATCGCGTAATACACGTTGCTGGTGCCGGCCAGATGATCACCGAAGGCCTCCTTCAGCGTCATCAGCACCTCGTCGTGCCACAGCCGGGCAAAGCGCCGCCGGGTGCCGTAGTCGGCGATCTTCGGACCCTCGCCGTCGGCCAGCCGCGGGTCGCGCGTGATCTGCTCGATCTTGGCGCGCAGCCGGCTGCGGCCTTCCGAATAGTCGGGCGCGCGCTGGGTGGCGCGGAAGTACACCTCGTTGACGATCGCCAGCACCGGGATCTCGAACAGGATGGTGTGCAGCCACGGACCCTTGATGACGATCTCGATCTCGCCGTTGTCCTTGGCCGACTTCTTCACCGTGATGTACTTGGTGTTGAGCTGGAACAGGCCCAGGAAATCGACGAAGTCGCTCTTGATGAAGCGCAGGCCCCGCAGGTAGGCGAGTTCGCTGTCTTTGAAGCGAAGCGTGCACAGCCAGGCGATCTGCTCGCGCACCTCGTCGACATACGGCGTCAGATCGACGCCCGGATTGCGGCACTTGAAGCGGTACTCGACCTGCGCGCCCGGGAAGTGATGCAGCACCACCTGCATCATCGTGAACTTGTACAGGTCGGTATCGAGCAGGCTGGTGATGATCATGCGCGGTCGCGATCGCGGGGCGGAATCGGTGGCGGATGCTACCGACTGCCGGCGTTGAGCGCCTACAGGCCCAGCACGGCGCGGATCGCCGGTGTTGGCTGCAACAGTTCGATCGGACGCGCGGCATCCACGACTTGTCCGCGCTCGATCAATAGCGCGCGGTCGGCCACCGCCGCCACGAAGCGTGCGTTCTGCTCCGACAACAGCACCGACATGCCCTGCGCCTTGAGCGCGAGCACGGCATCGGCCAGCGCCTCGACGATCAGCGGCGCGATCCCCTCGCTGGGCTCATCGAGCAGCACCACCCGCGGCCCGGCCGCAAGCGTGCGCGCCACCGCCAGCATCTGCTGTTCGCCGCCGCTCATGTGGGCAGCGGCACGATCGAGCATCTGTGCCAGATTGGGGAACAGCTCGAGCAGGCCGGCGAGATCGAACGCGCGGCCCTGCGCGCCGATCTGCAGGTTCTCGCGGACCGTGAGGTCGGTGAAGATGCGCCGATCTTCCGGCACGTAGCCCAGCCCCAGCCGAGCGCGGCGCCAGCTGGGCAGCGATTCCAGCGGCACGCCGTTGAGCTCGACCGCACCGCGCGCACGCGCCAGCCCCATGATCGCCTTCAGCACACTGGACTTGCCCGCGCCATTGCGCCCGACCAGCGCCACCACCTCGCCCGGCTCCACGCTCAACGAGACGTCGAACAGCGTCTGCGCCTTGCCATGCCAGGCATCGAGGTGCCGCACTGCCAGCAGCGGGATCACGCGTCCTCCTCGATGTCGCCGAAATACGCCGCTTGCGCGGCCGGATTGCGCCGCACGTCATCGGGCGCGCCATCGGCAATCAGCTTGCCGCGCGCCATCACCAGCACCCGCTGCGCGTAGCCGAACACCACTTCCATGCTGTGTTCGGTGAAGAGCACGGTCAGCGGGCGCTCGCGCACCAGGTCCATCAGCGCAAAGCGCTCCGCCGCGGCCATGCCGGCGGTGGGCTCATCCATCAGCAGCAGGCGCGGGCTGCCTGCCAGCGCGATTGCCAGTTCGAGCCGCTTGGTGTCGGGATAGGGCAGGTCGGCGGCGGCGCGCTCGGCCATCGCCGCCAGACCCACGCGCGCCAGCAGCGTGTCGGCGCCGTCGCCATGCAGGCGGCGCAATGGGGTCCAGGCATTGGCGATGCCGCCGGCGTGCGCCGCCAGCGCCAGTTGCAGGTTCTCGCGCACGGTCAGCGTGCCCCAGGCCAGCGCACTTTGAAACGTGCGGCCGATGCCGGCGCGCGCCAGCCGCGCCGGTGCCCAGCCGTCGATGCCGTGGCCGTCGAACAAGACACGGCCACTGGACGCGCGATGCTGCCCGGCCACGACGCCGAACAACGTGCTCTTGCCGGCGCCGTTAGGGCCGATCAACGCAGCGAACTCGCCCGGCGCCAGCGCAAAGCTCACGCCGTCGACGGCCCGCACGCCGTCGAAGTGCTTGCGCACCTCAGTGAGGACAAGCAGGCTCATCGAGTCACCGCCGGCCGTTCCAGGCGCGCACGCAGGAAGCCGGCGATCCCCTGCGGGAACACCACCACCAGCAACACAATCGACACGCCCAGCACCAAGCGCCAATGTTCGGTGCCGCGCGTCAACTCCACCGCGAGCGCGTGATACGCCGCCGCCCCGACAAGTGGCCCGATCAGCGTCTGCAGGCCACCGAGCAGCACCATCACCAGCGCATCGAGCGACTGCGCGATCGACAGGCTGTTGGGGAACACCGAGCCCTTCTGGTAGGCGTTGAGCACGCCAGCCAGGCCGGCGAGCAGGCCGCCGGCGGCGAACGCTGCCCACTGCACGCGCTGTGCATGGATGCCGCTGGCTTCCGCGCGGGCGCGGGCGTCACGCACCGCGCGCAAGGCCACACCGAACGGCGCCTGGGCCGCCCGCCGCAGCAGGATCAACGCCACCACCGCCAGCACCAGCGTGAGAAGGAAGTAGGTGTCGCGTTCGGTGAGCCAGGGCGGCAGCCCGTTCCACAGGCCGAGGATGCCGTTGTCGCCTCCGGTCAGACTGATCCATTGGGTGGCGCCCGACCACAAGATCTGCGCGAAGGCGAGCGTGAGCATCGCCGCATACACCCCCTGCGCGCGCAGCACGAACCAGCCGCACAGCAACGCCGCCGCGCCTGCAGCCAGCGGCCCGGCGATCAGCCCGGCGAAAAACGGCGCCTGCGCGTACTTGGCCAGTAGCGCTGCGGCATAGGCGCCGGCCCCGAAGAACGCTGCGTGGCCGAACGAGGTGATGCCGCCCAACCCCATGAAGAAATGCAGGCTCGCCGCAAACACGGCGAGGATCGCGATGTCGGTCAGCACCACCAGCAGGTAGTCACCCGCCCACAGCGGCGCACTGGCCGCAACGGCCAGCACCGCCAGCACCGCCAGCTTGAGCCGTCGGTCGGCCGCAACGAACGGTGGATGCAGTTCGCCGCTGCTGCGCGCGATCACCTGCGCACGGCCGAGCAAGCCATAGGGCCGGATCACCAGCACCACTGCCATGGCCACGAACGCCAGCACCAGCGTCGACTGCGGCAGCAGCCAGATGCCGAACGCATGCAGCAGACCGATCAGGATCGATGCCAGCAGCGCGCCGCCGATCGAACCCAGTCCGCCCACCACCACCACCACGAACGCCTCGACGATCACTGCCAGGTCCATTTGCAGCGTGACCGACTCGCGTGGAATCTGCAGCGCCCCGCCCAGCCCCGCCAGGAAAGCGCCGAGCGCGAACACCGTCGTGAACAGGCGCCGGCGGTCGACGCCGAGCGCCTCGGCCATCTCGCCGTCCTGCGTGGCAGCGCGCACGTTGATGCCCCATTGCGTGCGATGAAACAGCAGCCAGAGCAACGCGAAGACGACCGGGCCGGCGGCCAGCAGGAACAGCGCGTACTGCGGCACCAAGGCACCGGCGATCTCCACCGCGCCGGACAATCCGGGCGCACGCGGCGCAAACAGGTCCTCCGGCCCCCACAGCCAGAGCACGACGTCCTGAACGATCAGCACGATGCCGAACGTGCCGAGCAGCTGGAAGATTTCCGGCGCTGCGTAGATGCGCCGCAAGACGACCACTTCAATCACGACGCCGATGACGGCGACCGCCGCCGCGGCCAGCAGCAGGCCACCAAAGAAGCCGACAGGCGTGCGCGGCAGCTCGGCGGTGATCGTGTAGGCCAGATAGGCGCCAAGCATGTACAGCGAGCCGTGCGCGAAGTTGACCACGCGCGTGACGCCGAAGATGATGGTCAAGCCCGCGGCGACCAGGAACAGCGTCGACGCATAGGCCAAGCCAGTCAGCAGCTGGGGCAGGAACAGGTCCAAGGGAGCCGGGGCGGTCGCACGCGGGTCGTTCGGGCGCGCAAGCCTACTTCAAGCACGCCGCTGTCGATCGGGCGATGCCGAAGCCTCGATCAGCGACGCGCGCGTGGCTGCCACGGCGTTGTCCCCGCAACAGCGCGGCGCGATCGTCCCTAGGCCGAGGCCTCCGGCGGGCGACGCCTCCTCACCTCGGCATCCGCCGGCAGGAACTTGGCACCGTCCGCGTAACGCCACTCGACCATCGTGCCCTTGCCTGCGCGCACCGCGAGCTTGCCCACATAGGCGCCCATGGTCGACTGGTGATCAAGCGCGCGGAAGGTCACCGGGCCGAACGGCGAGGTGAAGCTGAGCCCGCGCAACGCGCCGATCAGCTTGCCGGTGTCGGTCGATCGGGCGCGCGTGATCGCCGCGGCGATCGCCTGGATCATCGCGTAGCCGACCACCGAGCCCAGCCGCGGGTAGTCGTTGAAGCGGCGGTAATAGGCGTTGAAGAACCGGGCGTGCTCCGGCGTGGCGATCTGGTCCCACGGATAGCCGGTGACGGTCCAGTTTTCCGGCGTCTCGTCGCGCAGCACGTCCAGATACTCGGGCTCACCCGACAGCAGGCTCACCACTGGCAGCCGCGGGAACAGTCCGCGCAGATTGCCTTCACGCACCAGCCGCGCCAGATCCGCGCCGAAGGTGACGTTGAAGATCGCCTCCGGCCGCGCCGCCAGAACGGCCTGCAGCGTGCTGCCCGCCTCGAGCTTGTTCAGCGCCGGCCACTGTTCGGCAACGAACTGCACATCGGGCCGCCGCGCCGACAGCAGCGCCTTGAAGCTCGCCACCGCGCTCTGGCCGTATTCATAGTTCGGCGCGATCGTCACCCAGCGCTTGGCGGGCAGCTTGGCGGCCTCCTCGACCAGCATCGCGCTCTGCATGTAGGTGCTGGCGCGCAGGCGGAAGGTGTAGCGGTTGCCTTTTTCCCAAACGAGCGCATCGGTCAATGGCTCGCTGGCAAAAAACAGCGTGCGGTTGCGCAGCGCGAAGTCAGACACGGCCAGGCCGACGTTCGACAGGAACGTGCCGGCCAACAGGTCGACCTTCTCGCTCGACACCAGCTCAGTGGCATGGCGGATGGCATCGTCCGGCTTGCCCGCGTCGTCGCGCGCGATGACCTGCAACGGACGTCCAAGCAGGCCGCCCGCTGCGTTGACCTCGTCCACCGCCAGTTCCCAGGCCTTGCGATAGGGCACCAGGAACTGCGGAATGGTCGAGTAGCTGTTGATTTCGCCAATGCGGATCGGCGCGCCGGTGGCTGCCTTGCCCTGTGCGTGCACCTTGGGCAGCGCCACACCGCCCAGGGCGGCTGCAATCAATTGCCGACGCTGCCTAGTTTGGAGCACTCTTTCGCTCATCCGATCCCTCGTCTGACCATGGGTTTCGCGTCAAAAAGAGATGACGCGCCACGATAGAATAGCTGCCGTCGGCTCGCCTCGTGAGCCTCCCTACGCGCAGCCCCGCCATGACCCACGTTGTCACCGAATCCTGCATCAAGTGCAAATACACCGACTGCGTCGATGTCTGCCCGGTGGATTGCTTTCGTGAAGGGCCGAACTTCCTCACCATCGATCCGGACGAGTGCATCGACTGCGCCGTGTGCATCCCGGAGTGCCCGGTCAACGCGATCTACGCGGAAGAAGACGTACCCGAAGACCAGCGTCATTTCATTCCGCTGAACATCGAACTGGCCAAGAACTGGCCATCCATCACGCGCATGAAGCCGCATCCGGCCGATGCCGATGAATGGAAAGACGTGCGCGTCAAGATGCAGTACCTGGAGCGCTGAGCAGTCGCTTCACTGCACGCGGGGCGACAGCCGAGCGTCCCGATTTCCGCAAAATCGCCAGCGAGTCAGCGGCAGCGCGCTCGCCCTGCTCGGCCGTCGGCGGCCGTCAACTCTGGGGGCACCGCCAGTAATTTCCTTGGAGCGCGGCTTGCCGGGGGGGATACACTGACCCGGTTCGTGGGTAATACCCGTAAGGGAGCCACGCCCGAACCGAGTGCGCAGGGCTCCGCCCCGGCGCGCCGCGCTCGACTGGAAACGGAGAACTGCGTTGCTCTATCACTTGCATGACATTCAGCGGAAGTTGATGAATCCGCTGTCGTTATGGGCGCAGGCGTCGTCGGAGCTGTTCTCGTCACCCTACAGCCCGCTGTCCTACACACCCTTCGCGCGCCGCCTGGCGGCGGGCTACGACCTGCTGCACCGCCTGGGCAAGCACTACGACAAACCCGAGTTCGGCCTGCATGCGACGACGATCGACAGTGTCGACGTCGCGATCGTCGAGGAACCGACGATCGTCAAGCCGTTCTGCACCCTGTTGCACTTCGCACGCCAGTTTCCCAAGCCGCTGTCAGCGCGCGCAGCCGATCCCAAGGTGCTGCTGGTCGCGCCGCTGTCGGGACACTATGCAACGCTGCTGCGCGACACCGTGCGGGCGATGCTGCCCGATCATGACGTCTACATCACCGATTGGACTGATGCCAAGCTGGTGCCGCTGACGGCCGGTCCGTTTCACCTGGCCGATTACATCGCCTACGTCATCGAGTTCATCCAGCACCTGGGGCCGGACGTGCACGTGATCTCGGTGTGCCAGCCGACCGTGCCGGTGCTGGCCGCGATATCACTGATGAGCACCGCCCAGGATCCGAAGCTGCCGCGCTCGATGACCATGATGGGCGGGCCGATCGACACGCGACGCAATCCGACCCAGGTCAACGCGCTGGCGAAGAAAAAGCCGTTCGAGTGGTTCGAGACCAACGTGATTTTCAAGGTGCCCTCGCAGTACCAGGGTTACCTGCGCAAGGTGTATCCGGGCTTTCTGCAGCACGCCGGCTTTGTGGCGATGAATCCGGATCGGCACATGAACTCGCACTACGACTACTACCTCGACCTCGTCAAGGGCGATCAGGACGACGTCGACGCGCATCGCCGCTTTTATGACGAGTACAACGCGGTGCTCGACCTGCCGGCCGAGTATTACCTGGACACGATCAAGATCGTGTTCCAGGAACATCGCCTGCCCAACGGCATCTGGCACGTCAAGGGCGTGCGCGTCGCGCCCGAGGACATCAAGTCGGTGGCACTGTTCACCATCGAAGGCGAGCTCGACGACATCTCCGGCAGCGGCCAGACCCAGGCGGCGCACGACTTGTGCGTCAACATCCCGAAGGCACGGCAGAAGCATCTGACTGCGCAGGGCGTGGGCCATTACGGCATCTTCTCCGGGCGCCGCTGGCGCGAAATGATTTACCCGCAGATCCGAGACTTCATCCGCGCCAGCGCCTGAGGCTGTCGCTGGCGCGATCGTGCGTCGGTCCTTCCGCGCGCGACGCTGCTGGATAATCGGCGCATGAACGCCGCCGACCGCGCCCAATCGCTCAATCTGCTCGTTTCGCTCGACTCGCTTGCCGATCGAATCGACGCGCTGCTGCCACAGACGCAGTGCACGAAGTGCGGGTTCAACGGGTGCCGGCCCTATGCCGAGGCGATCGCCGCCGGCACGGCGCAGATCAACCAATGTCCGCCCGGTGGTGCGTCAGGCATCGCGAAGCTCGCCTTGCTTCTCGGTCGCGCGCCGTTGCCGCTCGATCGCTCCCACGGCACCGAGCAGCCGCTGCGCGCTGCGCTGATCGACGAAGCGCTGTGCATAGGCTGCACGTTGTGTATCCAGGCTTGCCCCGTCGACGCCATCATCGGCGCGACCCAGCGCATGCATACCGTGCTGCCGCAGGCGTGCACCGGTTGCGACCTGTGCCTGGCACCGTGCCCGATGGACTGCATCGCGATGGTCGAGGTCGATCCACCGCGACGCTGGACAGATGACGACGCCGCCGCGGCACGCCAGCGCTTTCATCACCGTGCAACGCGGCTCGCGCAGGACAAGATCGACAACGAGGATCGACTTGCCAACAAGGCGGTGACCAAGCTGCGCGAGCTCGATGAGCGCGACGATCTTCCGCGAGAGCAGATCGATCAGAAGAAGGCGGTGGTGCAGGCGGCGATGGAACGCGCTCGTGCCCGACGCGCCGCCGCCGGCGCAGCAGGTGGAGCGAAACCATGAACGCCGACAAGCGGCGTGCCATGTTCGACACGTGGCGTCGTGCCAATCCGCACCCGACGACAGAACTGACATACCGCACGCCGTTCGAGTTGTTGGTCGCCGTGGTGTTGTCGGCGCAGGCGACCGACAAGAGCGTGAATCTCGCCACCGCCAGGCTGTTCGCGGTCGCCGACACACCAGAGAAGATTCTCGCGTTGGGCGAAGCCGGCCTGACGCCTTTCATCCAGACCATCGGTCTGTTCCGCACCAAGGCGAAGAACGTCGTCGGCCTGTGCCGGATGCTGCTCGAGCAGCACGGCGGCGAGGTGCCGCGCGACCGCGCGGCGCTCGAGGCGCTGCCCGGCGTCGGCCGCAAGACCGCCAACGTGGTCCTCAACACCGCGTTCGGCGAGCCGACGATTGCGGTCGACACGCACATCTTTCGCGTCGCCAACCGCACCGGCATCGCGCCTGGCAAGGACGTCGACGAGGTCGAACGCAAGCTGCTGAAGTTCGTGCCGGACGAGTTTCGCCAGGATGCGCATCACTGGCTGATCCTGCACGGGCGCTATGTCTGCAAGGCCCGCCAACCCGAGTGCTGGCGTTGCACGATCAGTACGTGGTGCGAATTCCGTCCCAAGACCGTGGCGAAGGCCGCCTGAATCGAATGTTCAACCTCAGCCGAGACGAAGTGCGCCGCTTCTTTTGCGATACCTGGCGCAAGCGCCGCGCGGGAGAGGTTCTGTCGCCGCTCGAAGCCACGGCGCTGAAGTGGGTTGACGTGCATCCCGAGTATCACGCGCTCCTCGATGACGCCGAAAACGCCGTCACCGCCGACTTCTCGGTCGAACGCGGACAGGGCAACCCGTTCCTGCACCTGTCGATGCACCTGGCGATCGAGGAGCAGTTGTCAATCGATCAGCCACCCGGTATTCGTGCGGTCTTCATGCAGCTTGCCGCGCATGCGGGCAGCGAACACGAGGCCGTTCACGAAGCGATGGAGTGCCTGGGACGGGTGCTGTGGGAGTCGCAGCGCGGTGTGCTGCCGGCCGATACACAAGCGATCAATGACGCGTATGTCGAGTGCCTGCGGCGGCGCGCCACGTCGTAGCGCTGACTTGCAGTTACTTCGACAAGAAATGACAAAGGGGCGCCCCGCGCCCCTTGTTTCAACTTCTGCCTCGCTAGCGCCGGTGCGACAGCGGACCGGGAAGCGACTGGAAGTAAGCCGCCAGGTTGTTGATGTCCTGACGCGACAGCGGCTTGGCCAGTCCGGCCATGATCGGGTTCTTGCGGTCGCCGCGTTGATAGGCGATCAGCGCCTGTGCCAGATAATCGGCGTACTGCCCGGCCAGCTTCGGATAGCTCGGATCGATCGGTGACTTGAAGTCCTTGCCGTGACAGGCGGCGCATTGCGCGTCGGCGATCTTCTGGCCGGCCTGCAGGTCCGCCGCATGCGCGCCCAGCGCCAGAACGGCCAGCGCGGCGGCCGCAATGAGTTTCGCTACGTTGTTCATGCGTGCGCCCTTACTTGGTGGCATCGCTGCCGCGTGCAGCGTAATAAGCGGCCAGCGCCGCGATCTCGGCATCATCCAGACCCATGGCAATCGCACGCATGGTCGGATGATTGCGATCACCCTTGCGGTACGCCAGCAGCGCTGCCTCCAGGTACTTGGCCGTCTGGCCGGCGATCATCGGCACGCGATAGACGCGCGGGAACGATGCCTGATAACCGGGGATCGCGTGGCAGCCGGTACACATGGAAACGTTGACTGCCTTGGGCGCGCTCGGCGCGGCAGCCGGTGCAGCCGGTTGCTGGGCCAGTGCGGCGAGAGGCACGCAAGCTGCCGCGACCGCGATCCAGGACCTGATGTTCATCATGAGAAGCGATCCAAGAGGAATTTTTGGGGGTGAGACCCTCGGCGTGAATGCACCACCGGGGGTGGACCTGGCGCGTGGATTGCGCTTGGACAAAGACCGGGCAGGATTCTATCCCAGCGGCGCGCGAGCTTGCGCTGCGTATACTGGTTTTGCCTGCTTCGGCGCTATGTGCGCAGCGCAAGCATCGACGCCGACAGCCGCGCGCCGGCATCCTAAACACCATTACGCCCCGCCACCTCATGCGTCGATTTCAAGGCTCGGATTCGTATGTCGCCACCGACGACCTAAAGCTCGCCGTCAACGCCGCGCTCACGCTGCAACGACCGCTGCTGATCAAGGGCGAACCCGGCACCGGCAAGACGATGCTGGCCGAAGAGGTGGCGCGCGCGCTGTCCATGCCGTTGCTGGCCTGGCATATCAAGAGCACGACCAAGGCGCAGCAGGGCCTGTACGAGTACGACGCCGTCAGCCGCTTGCGCGACAGCCAGCTCGGTGACGAGCGGGTCAAGGACATTCATAACTACATCGTCCAAGGCGTGCTGTGGCAGGCGTTCACCGCGGACGAACCGACGGTGCTGTTGATCGACGAGATCGACAAGGCCGACATCGAGTTCCCGAACGACCTGCTGCGCGAGCTCGACCGCATGGAGTTTTACGTCTACGAAACGCGGCAGACGATTCGGGCGCGCCACAAGCCGCTGGTGGTGATCACCTCGAACAACGAGAAGGAACTGCCCGACGCCTTCCTGCGCCGCTGCTTCTTCCATTACATCCGCTTCCCCGACCCGACGACGATGCAGGCGATCGTCGACGTTCACTATCCCAAGCTGCGCGCGGAGCTGCTGGCCAACGCGATGGCGGCGTTCTTCCAGATCCGCGACCTGCCCGGCCTGAAGAAAAAGCCGTCGACCTCCGAACTGCTCGACTGGCTCAAGCTGCTGGTGGCCGAGCAGATCCCGGCCGAGGCGCTGCGCGCCAAGGACGACAAGCTGTTCGTGCCACCGCTGGCCGGCGCGTTGCTGAAGAACGAACAGGACATGCACCTGTTCGAGCGCCTGGTCTACATGGCCCGCCATAACCGCTAGATCGGTCGGGGCCAGATGAAGAAGCCCGAGCCCGTCACGCTGTACGGCCGCCATGTGCGGCTGGAGCCGCTGCATGCGGAGCATGAGCCTGACCTGCAGGAAGCCGCATCCGACGGCAGTCTGTGGCAGCTTCGCGTGACGTCGGTGCCGGAGCCGGACCAAACCGCGATCTACATCGCCAACGCGCTGATGGGCCAGCACGACGGCTCGATGCTGCCCTTCGTGGTACGCGAGATCGCCAGCGGCCGCGTGGTCGGCTGCACCCGCTTTCACGACATCGTGACCCCAGTTGACCGGGTGGAGATCGGCTACACGTGGTACGCCAAGCGGGTGCAGCGCAGCGCCGTCAATACCGAGGCCAAGCTGCTGCTGCTGGGCCATGCGTTCGAGGCGTTGGGCTGCCAGGTGGTCGGACTGCGGACCGACCACATGAACTTCGCCTCGCAACGGGCGATCGAACGGTTGGGTGCGCGCAAGGACGGCGTGATCCGGCACCACGCACTGCGCCGCGATGGCACCGTGCGTGACACGGTGATGTACAGCATCACCGCCACCGAATGGCCGGACGTGAAAGCACATCTCACCTGGCAACTGGAGCGCAGCCGCTGATGCTGTATCGAGGCGCCTTCGACGGTGGCTGCTTCTGTGGCGCGATCCGCTTTCGCTTTACCGACGTGCATGACAGCGGGTACTGCCATTGCTCCATTTGCCGGCGTTCGTCCGGCGCGGCGCTGATGGCGTTTGCGAACACGCCGCGTGAGAGCTTTGCAGTGACCCGGGGCACGCCGCGCTTCATCGCCACCACGGCCGAGTTCGAGCGGGGCTTCTGCCCGCACTGCGGCACTGTGATGTTCTCGCGCAGCATCGATCCGGCGCGCTGGGCGTTCGTGTCGGTGCATCTGGGCGCAGTCGATCGGGCTGCCGACATTGCGCCCGCCGTGCATATCTGCAATGGAGACCGGCTGCCTTGGATGCACATGGACGACGGGCTGCCGCGGGTAGACGATGCTCAACCGCCTCCCCCGCAACAGCGCGGCGATCCGCGCTGGAAGGCGTGACGCCATGCTGATCAACTTCTTCTATCACCTGCGCGCGGCCCGGCTACCAGTGTCGATCAACGAATTGCTGACGCTGCTGGAGGCAATCAAGGGCGACGTCATCGCACCGTCGATCGACGAGTTCTATTTCCTGGCGCGCGCCACGATGGTCAAGGACGAGTCGCACTACGACAAGTTCGACCGCGCCTTCGGCGAGTACTTCAACGGCGTCACCACCACCTTGGACATCACCAAGGAGATTCCGGACGAATGGTTCAAGTCACTGCTCGAGCGTGAGTTCACCCCGGAAGAACTGGCCCGCCTGGAGAAGCTCGGCTTCGACAAGCTGATGGAGGAATTCCGCAAGCGGCTCGAGGAGC